>Ga0316208_1000622_pt1 | contig 40200 bp, 28 predicted proteins | sample 3monopyrite_MG_FD_204944 | JGI IMG/M metagenome (GOLD analysis project Ga0316208, IMG submission 204944) | Microbial mat bacterial communities from mineral coupon in-situ incubated in ocean water Damariscotta River, Maine, United States -... | ecosystem: Environmental > Aquatic > Marine >...
TACTTACTGAAGCACTTTTGTTCGCCCAAGGCATTTCCATTTGGACGGGTTTAGGAGCATGGTCGCTTTACAACGAAGCGCTTTTTGCAGGAAGCATTCTATTAGTAATTGGTGTTATCGGTCTGTTTTGGGCCGTGCTTTCTTATCAGAAAACAGAACAGAAATCATGAAATTACGATTGCTTCCACTGCCATTGGTTCTTCTGGCAATAGTTACTGGGATTGTTGGCGGATGGATGCGATTAGGATGGAAAATACCATTACCAGAAGCATCGTTTCAGCATGGAATTCTAATGACAGGTGGATTTCTCGGAACTCTTATTACGTTGGAACGGACGGTTTCCATGCCATCAAACTGGTGGCGTATGTTCCCGTTAGTGGCGGCAATTTCCTCCATATTCCTGCTTTTGGGAGAACGTCAATTCGCATTAATGGCGTTGACGATTGGAAACGCTGGATTGTTGGCTGTTTACATCATCCAAATGGCAAAACACAAGGATGCTTATTGGTACTTGCTATTGGCTGGAGCCACTTGTTGGCTTTTAGGAAACCTAGTGTTGCTGAAAGTTGGACTGGTAGCAGCCGCTACTACTTGGTGGATCGGTTTCATATTCCTCACCATTGTGGGAGAGCGCTTGGAACTTACACGTTATCTAAACATTCCTAAATGGGCGAAAGCCTTGCTTTGGGTGTTTGCCACTTTGCTGATAATCGGCATAGCGCTGCCGTTCCATTCAGTTTATGGTCAGCAATTAATGGGCGTAGCTTCTATCGGAACAGCTTTTTGGCTCATGAAATACGACATGGCGCGTATCGGTATTCGTAAAGCGGGATTTCATCGATATGTTGCTACAGGTCTATTAGTCGGATATGGTTGGCTGCTTATCAATGGTCTTACAGTTTTTCTCATTCCTAACCATCCGCTTTTCTACGATTTGTTCTTGCACACCTTCTTTCTAGGCTTCGCCTTTTCAATGATATGGGCGCATGCACCTATCATTTTTCCTGCTATTCTCAAAACCACCCATCGACCGTATCACCCAATACTTTGGGTCATTTGGGGATTGTTTCAACTCACATTAATAGGGCGAACAGTATTTGCTTGGATGGGAAACACCGAACTCAGAAAGTGGCTTGGTGGCGCCAACGGAGTGGTTGTTCTGATGATGTTTGCGACTATGGCCGTGATTATGATTTATCGCCTGAGCAAGAAACCGTCCACCATTAACTCAGAATCGAAATAGGCAAGGTGTAGGGATTATTGCGAAATCCTTTGGGGAACAACCCTTTAGCGTTGGAGGCGGAATGGGAAGGGCTACTACTATTGAGCGGGTTTAATTGGCTATTTTTAAACTATGAAAATTGAGGCGGCAAAACTGGAGTTGATAGAGTGGCTTACAGGAGTTCAGAATGAGGAGATGTTAGCCGCCCTTCTGTTTTACAAGAAGAACCACGAAACTGATGATTGGGCGGACGACCTCACGTCTAAACAGAAAACCAAAATTTATCAACGGCTGGAGGACGTAAAGGCAGGTAGAGTTTCCGAAAGCTCTGAAGTTTGGAAAAAGTATGGGCGCTAAGTACCGCCTAATTTGGGCAGATGAAGCGAAAGCAGACCTGCAAAATATCCACGATTTCATTTGTACTATATGGTCTTTGAAATAAGCGGAACAATTTCTTGACTGCGTTCAGGAATTTGAAAAGGTAATTCGTGTGTATCCAGAAAGCTTTAAATACTCCGCCACGATGGAAGGAGTTCGATTAGGGTTTGTTCATCGGAACACAACAGCTGTGTATCGCGTTATTAAAGACCGAATAGAAATCCTTACTCTGTTTGATAATCGCGAGGATGAGGATTTTAGATGGTGATTAAACACCACAACGTGTATCAATTACTACCCCTTCACAATCCGCTCGCAAAGCGCAGATAGACTATAAAGCATTTCGCGATGGTTGGACAGCACGTTGTATTGCTTTGCTCCGAACATAAGTGGCAAGTAGTATCGAGCTTGTTCTTCGATGGCAAAAGCATGGGTAGAAATATGCATGGCATTGAGTTCATCGAGGGCTTTTTTTACATCAGCCAAGCCGTATTTGCCTTCATATTTATCATAATCGTTGGGTTTGCCGTCTGATAGAAGAACAATCCATTTAGAACGCGTATCTCGCTTACTCAGCACATTTCCAGCATGACGTAATGCAGGGCCAATGCGCGTGTAACCTTCAGGCTCTATGGCTGCAATATGACCTCGTTGCGCTGTCCATTTACCGTCAAAATCTTTGTAGGTTGTATATGAACAATAATTACGGGTTCGAGAACAAAAGGCATCTACCTGAAAATCGATTTTGTATTCAGTAAGGACTTCGCCCATCAGAACGGCAACCTGCTTTTCCACATCAATAATGCGACTTCCGGCAGCGTAGCCATCACTCGACAGACTTCTATCCAACAGAAACAAGATGGAAACATCTCTATTTCGCTTGCGTTTACTCGTATAAATGCGCTCATCGGCCGAATGTCCTGAACGGATATCAGCAACGAGATCGGTCAAAGCATCAGTATCCAATTCTTCTCCTTGCTGGAGATGCCGAACCGTTTCTAAATCATTAAAAAATCGTGCAAACATTTTGCGCAAAGCCCTAAGCGTAATGCCATTGTCTTTGAGGGCCTTTATTACGTAAGCATCGTTCGTTCTTTTACATGGCCAAATATGAACCTTGCAGAAGTCAGGTCGATACGCATTCTTTGCTCGGTCCCATTCAGGATAGGTACAAACTACTTCCTGCTCTTCCATTTCGGCACTCTCGGCCACTTTAGTGTTAGCTACAAAATCGGATTGATAAACCGAGTGTGTTTCTTCATCTACACGAACTGTATTTTTTAAGCTGAGTTCGTTGAGCGCCTCAGAATGCTCATCAAGTTCATCAGAACCATCAAAGTCGCGCCAACTGCCATCAAATTCTTCTGCCGTTTCTACCTTTTCAAAATTGTGGGTAAAAACGTAATCTTCTTGCGCCTTCTTGTCAACCTGAATAGACTCAACTTCATCGGCATGTTTGGCCTTTATTTCTGTTTGTGCCGAATTTGCTTTGCGTTGCGATGGAACATTACTGGAAGCTGTAAGATCTGGCTCAGAGATTAACTCAGAATAAACATGACCAGTTAGCCAACTTTCGTCAATGGGTTGTTTTTGAGACTCAAAATGGAAAGTGAGTTCTTTCTTTAATTCAGCGTGAATGTCCTTTAAAGCAGGATATTCCTCTAACAGTTGGCCCAGCACATCCAAATCTTCATTGGGCGTTTGCTGCTCCCACTGCACGCTCATGTACATCACCCGAAAGCGGTAATACAAGTCGTTAAGATTGGCATCAGAAAAGAGCAACATGCGCCTTGGTACCAGAAAATGCATGCCTTTGAATCCACCTTCTCGCTCCGCGGGAATTACATCAATTGCCACACCTGTTAAAGCGCGCGCCAAAAGCGTGAGTTGCTGTTGTATATTCGAGAGGTGTACAATCCGAGCCTCTTCGGATTCTGAAAGCGTATTCTTCCTACGTTTGTGAAAACGAGCTAGGCGTTTAAATATGATTTCGTCAAGGTCCAGCATTTACCTGAACTTAAATCATCAAATCAGATAGCGTGATTAGGGTTCTTAAAACCTCTTGGTCATCGGTAAGTGGCTGAATCATTCCCGCCTGTACGGAAGTTCTTTTTGGCAAGCCAGCATTGATAAGTAGCGCTGCATCAACAATCAACCGAGTAGAAACCGTTTCGGTAAGCCCGAGTTCGGTGAGGTTACGAATCTTGCCTGCAATCTTCACCAATTTGGAAGCCAACGATTTGTCAATGCCTGTTTCTTGCATCAGAATTTCAATCTCAATATCAGCTGTTGGATGTACAAAAGACATAGCAACAAATCGCTGACGAGTGGATGGTTTCAATTCTTTAAATCCCTTCTGATAACCAGGATTGAATGAGGTAACCAACATGAAATTCTCATGTGCTTTAATGGCTGTTCCCAACTTATCGATGTACAACATCCTTCTATGGTCGGTAAGAGAGTGAATGGCCACGATAATGTCTGGCCTTGCTTCTGCAACCTCATCTAAATAAAGAACATCACCCTCTTTGGCCGCCTTTGTTAATGGACCATCTTGCCAAACTGTTTCTGTTCCTTTTAGGATAAAACGACCAATAAGATCGGTGGCAGAAGTCTCTTCGTGACAGGCAACGGTAATGAGTTCAGATTCTAACTCGTAAGCCATGTGCTCAACGAATCTTGATTTACCCGTTCCCGTTGGTCCTTTCAATAAGATTGGCAGCCGATTTTGGTAAGCCGCCATGAAAATTTCCTTCTCCTTTCCAACAACCCGGTAGTAGGGTTTGGCAGCTTTTCGGACTCCGTTCATTGTAGTTTCCATTGTCTCCATCACTTTCCAAATTATCAGTTACAAACTCAAATAAAAAATGAGAGCAGCGCCATAGATATAAAGCTACGACACCGCTCTCATAAACATACTTTTAGGCCATTACATCGCCTTGCTCAGCATCTGTCAGTAATGCCTCATCTGTTGGCTGACCATACTTAATGAAGTTGTAAATGAACAGCATACAGCCTATTGTGAATAGCGTTGCTGCCAAAATCAAACCAAAGAAATGCACTTCAATTTCTTCCTGAACCTGCATGAACGGAAGACCGATCTTTCTTTCCATATACACCTGTGCAATACCAGCTACTGCGAAGGCGCAGGTCATACAGACCATACCAATGTTAGCTAGCCAGAAAGCGTACATACTTGCCGCGCTATCGTAAAGTTTTCTACCTGTAAGGTTTGGCAACACGTAGCTAATCATGGCAAAGATGAGCATGCCGTATGCACCCCAAAAAGCTAAGTGGCCGTGCATGGCTGTTACCAGCGTACCATGCGTGTACATGTTTACTGCAGGAAGTGTGTGGGCTGCACCAAGCAAACCAGCTCCTACAAACGACATTACGGCAGAACCGATTGTCCAATATAAAGCAGATTTGTTCGGATGTGATCTTCCGCTTCTGCGATACATGTTGATGGCGAATAATGCCATTCCCAAAAAAGCTAAAGGCTCTAGCGCAGAGAAGATTCCACCAATAATTAGCCAGTATCTAGGCGTTCCGATGTAATAGTAATGATGACCAGTTCCTAACACTCCAGAAAGGAAGGTAAGACCAACAATTACGTACAGCCATTTTTCAATAACCTCACGATCAACGCCTGTTAATTTGATAAGCAAGTAAGCAAGAATACCACCCATAATTAACTCCCAAACACCTTCTACCCATAGGTGAACAACCCACCAGCGGAAGAAACTATCCAATGTTTGACTATCAAACCAGATCATACCTGGCAGGTAAAGAATGGCTGCGAAAAACAGCCCCATTGTTAGCACCAAGGATGTTGTGGTTTTCCGCTTGCCTTTCCATAAAGTGGTTATGATAAGCCCAAGAAAAAGCAATACGTTAATTACAACCAGCCAATCTAGCTCCCGCGGAATCTCAAGAAACTTTCGTCCTTCCCACCAGTTAAGGTGAAAACCAATAATGGCAGCAACTCCAACCACAGCCAAACTAATTAGCTGTAAATAGGCCAGTTTAACACTCACCAATTCCTGTTTGCTTTCTTCTGGAATGATGTAGTACGCAGCACCCATAAAACCGCTTAGCAACCAAACAACCAATAGATTATTATGTGTTGCTCGCGCAGCGTTAAAGGGGATGAATTCGTGCAGACCATCAAAACCCATATGCGCAAAGCCCATAATAAAGCCGTAAGTAATCTGTAATGTCAGCAAAAGCATACTCAAGGCGAAAAACCAGTATGCAACTTTTTGTGATTTATATCTCATAATAATTCTTTTTTAGGATTGAACCAATGTGATTAAGGCTGAAGATTTTTATCGGGTTCTGGCGGAAACCCGTTCAAATCCATCTCGCCAATCCACTTAAAAAAGGCCACCATATTGTCGGCTTCCTCCTCGGTCATTTCGTAAGCCACCATCTTTCTTTGGGCTGCCCCTTGCCAAGGAGTCGGAGACATTAAAACGGCTTTGATATAGCCTTCACCTTTCCGGCCGTAAACCTTGGTGAGTTCTGGTGCATAGTATGCGCCTTCGCCCAAAATGGTATGGCAGCCCATACAATTGTTCTCATCGAAGAGCTGTTTTCCGGCTACAACTTCGGGAGTTATGTTCTGCTCGTGAGTCTGATTTGGTATCTCCCTAACGATTGAATGCCATGTCATGGCAAGGAAAATCACCGACACTACAAAGGTTCCTCCTAAGAAGAAGAGCCTTGCTTGTTCTTTTGATAGCATGGTTAATTATTTTGATTATTACTTGGTTGATTACAGCGCAACCAAAGCCGAGAGACTGGCGAAAAAGAAATAGAATTCACAAACAGTTTCATGTAACCGACTTTGGATAATGATGCAGTTTGGATGGTGCTTCAAAGAGACTACACACTACATTCGCACTCCATGACTTTTACCGATCTGAATTATGATTTACATCATGAATTAAGAAAAATTGCGATTCTACTTTCGGCCTCACCATTCAGCAGATTCAACTAAATCTCAACGAATGAAAAAAACTTACCTCATTGCCTTAATCGGCTGCCTAGCAATAGGAACTCAAGTACAAGCACAATTCCAAATAGACGCGGAATTAAGAACCAGAGGAGAACTCTACCACGGCTATAAGGCATTGGCCTCAAAAAATCAGGAGGCTGGCCTTTCTATCAGTCAGCGCAGCCGATTGAATTTTGGCTATGATTCTAAGTGGGTTGGTCTCTATGTGTCTTTACAAGATGTTCGCATTTGGGGAGACGCACCGCAACTTACCGTTGGTACTGGAGCTTCTACTTGGCTTCATCAGGCTTATGCCGTAGGAAAACTTGCCAAGTGGGCAGACATCAAACTGGGCAGACAGGAGATTATTTTAGATGACCATCGCATTTTTGGAGATGTAGGTTGGACCCAGCAAGCCCGGAGCCATGATGCCGCCATTCTTCGGTTTTACCCTGATAGCAAAACAAAAATTTGGGTGGGAGCGGCATACAATCAAACAGCCGCCAATTTGGTCGGTACCTTATATACAACTCCGCGCAACTACAAAGCCATGCAGTTTCTATGGGCTAACCGCTCGTTTGGAAAGGTAAAAGCGAGTATCTTATTTCTAAACAATGGTTTGCAAGTTAACGCAAACGACAGCCTAGCTTTTTTAGGGACCAATGGAACCTCTTCCATGATTAAGTACGCTGAGAAAGCTACATACTTCAGCCAAACAGTTGGTTTTAGAGCTGGTTATGACGGAGCCAAATTCAAAGCATTCGGAGCGTTCTATTATCAATTAGGTAATAATGGAGATTTTACCATTGATAGTACTGGAACGGAAACATCAGGAGGTTTTGCATTTACTAAAACCAAGCTTAATGCTATGTTAGCTAGGCTGGATGTAGAGGGAAAACTCGGTTCAATAACCATTTCGGGAGGGTATGAATACCAGAGCGGAAACAGTCAGGTTAACCCTTCTGCAAACGACCAAGCTTTCAATCCGTTTTATGGTACTAACCACAAGTTCAATGGCTATATGGACTATTTCTACGTTGGCAATCATGCCAAAAGCGTTGGTCTGCACGATGCGTTCTTAGGAGTGAAATACACACATAAAGGATTCTTTATTGGTGCAACTGCTCACTACTTTCTTGCGGCAAACGATGTGGAAGATCCTAATAATCGTGGTACAGCTTTGAACGCTAGTCTTGGAGTTGAATTGGATATAACCGCTGGTTACAAATTTAACGAAGAGGTTTCTATTTTAGCAGGCTACTCAAATATGTTCGGCACATCAGCAATGGAGGCCATTCGCGGGGGAAATAAAGATGCGCTGTCTAACTGGGCATTTTTAATGATAACCTTCAAACCCGTGCTTTTCAATAGCGATAACTTTATGCGAAAATTGAAAGAGAAAAACGCTGGGTAGCCAAAAAACAAATCAGACATCAACCAAAAAAAAGAAGTAACTAAACCGAAAAATCATGAAACGAAACCAATTAATTAGAAAGGTAATCCCCGTTCTATCCGTTGTGGGTCTGGCTTTGCTGGCTTCTTGCGGCAGCGAGGGTGTGAAAAAAGAAAAGGCTGGTGTAGACCCAGTAACAATTAAAGTAAACGGCACTATGGATGCGGACCTTACATCTCCACCAAATGTGCCCGCACCAGTCGGAGATCGTACAGCGAAAAAGCTATTTGTTGATATGGAAATTCTTGAGCAAGAAGGAACTATGGCCAATGGCGTGCAATATGTCTATTGGACTTTTGGTGGCAGTGTTCCAGGAAGTTTCATCCGAACCCGAGTTGGCGATGAAGTTGAATTCACGCTTAAAAATCATCCTGAAAACAAACTCCCTCACAACATTGACCTTCACGCTGTAACAGGTGCTGGTGGTGGTGCTGCATCGTCATTCGTTGCGCCAGGTCATGAGGTAACGTTCTCGTTCAAAACGTTGAATCCTGGACTTTACGTTTACCATTGTGCTACTGCTCCTGTAGGAATGCACATAGCAAATGGTATGTACGGTCTAATCTTGGTTGAACCAGAAGGAGGACTTCCTGCAGTTGACAAGGAATACTACGTAATGCAAGGTGATTTTTATACCAAAGGAGAAAACGGACAACCTGGTCTTCAGCCATTTGATATGCAAAAAGCTGTTGATGAAGATGCGGACTACGTTGTGTTTAATGGTAAGGTAGGTTCTCTGATTGGAGACAATGCCCTTACTGCCAAAGTGGGCGAAACGGTTCGGTTATTTGTTGGTAATGGAGGGCCAAACCTTGTTTCTTCTTTTCATGTTATTGGTGAGATTTTTGACCGTGTGGCAGTTGAAGGTGGAAGCGTTATGAATGAAAACGTTCAGACCACGCTAATTCCAGCTGGAGGTGCGGCAATGGTAGAATTTAAAATTGATGTTCCAGGAACATTTATTCTTGTTGACCACTCCATTTTCAGAGCGTTTAACAAAGGTGCTTTGGGAATGCTGAAAGCAGAAGGGACAGAGAACAAGACTATCTACTCTGGAAAACAAGTTGAAGGTATTTACAACCCAGAAGGAGGTTCAATTCAGTCAATGCCAGGAGAAGCTCCCGTTGCTGCAACAGCAACGTCTGTTGCAGAAAGAGTTAAGCTTGGAAAGCAAATTTACAGTCAAACTTGTTTTGCTTGCCACCAAGGCGAAGGACAAGGAATTCCGAGTGCATTCCCACCTTTGGCTAATTCAGATTATTTGAATGCTGATGTTGATAGAGCAATTGACATAGTACTTCATGGTAAAACTGGAGAAATGACAGTTAATGGTGAGACATACAACAGTGTAATGACCGCTCAAACGCTTACAGACGAAGAGGTTGCAAATGTTCTTACTTTCATCTACAACAGTTGGGATAATAACAAGACCGAGGTAACTCCAGCAATGGTAAGCAAAGCAAAAAGTGCGCATTAATTTATGTTAAAACCAATACTTCTGTTCGGAATCCTGCTGCAATGTGCAGTAGGGTTTGGACAGGAATCATCAGTAATGAAAAAAATCATAGGGGGGGCATTTGTCCCCCTTTATGGTTCTGATTCTTCTGAAGTTTACATTCGGGATTTTGAGATGGATGTATATCCAGTCACAAATCAGCAATTTTTAGCGTTCGTTAAAAAGCATCCCAAATGGCAACGCTCCAAAGTAAAAACGCTTTTTGCCGATAAGAATTACCTCCGAAAATGGGCAAGTGACACAACGCTAGGAGATGAAATGCTGCCACAAGCTGCCGCAACAAACCTTTCTTGGTATGCCGCCAAAGATTACTGTGCTTGCCAAGACAAGCGATTACCGAGTATGGATGAATGGGAATTTGCCGCAATGGCCAGCGAAACTCTTCCAAACGCCCAAACCGACAGCGCCTTTAATCAGCGTATAGTAGAGAGTTACGAGCTTCCAAAGACTTATAAAAATGAGGTTGGAGGTAAATTCAAAAACTACTGGGGAATCTACGATTTGCACGGTCTTGTGTGGGAGTGGACAAGCGATTTCAATTCGGTTCTCATATCCGGAGAATCTAGACAAGATGTTGATACGGAGAGAAATTTATTCTGTGGAAGTGCCGCCATAAACGCCACAAATCTTATGGATTACGCAGCGTTTATGCGATACGCTTTCCGGGGAAGTATAAATGCCAATTACAGCATACAAACATTAGGATTTAGATGCGCTAAAACTTCAAAACCATGATTTTTCAAATAAGAATATCGCTTGTATTATTTTCTCTGATGCTCGTACTAGGGTCTTGTAAAAACTCACCTTCAGAAAGTGAAGAAGGAGTTGTTTATCAGTGTCCGATGAAGTGTGAAGGAGAGAAAACCTTTTCGTCAAAAGGAACCTGTTCGGTTTGTAATATGGACTTACAGCCTATTGAATCAGCACCTGTTTTAGAAACAGGCGAGGTACCAGACGAATCCATTTTTAATCTTACATCAAAATGGAAAACGGAGGAGGATAAAGCCATCAAACTTGCAGACCTGAAAGGAAATCCACTTGTGGTGGTGATGATTTACACCACCTGTAAAGCTGCCTGTCCGCGGCTTGTTGCAGATATGCGGAACATTCACGATAAGGTGAATGATCCAACAGTTCGGTACATACTTATAAGTATTGACCCGGAAAATGACACCCCAGCGCGGCTCAAAGCATTTGCGATTGAGAATCAGATAGATTCTGACGAATGGACGTTTTTGCAAGGATCGGTCGATGATGTTCGTGAGGTTTCGAATGTGCTTGCCGTAAAATACAAGCAGATTTCACCGCTCGATTTCTCGCACTCCAATATTATTAGCGTGTTTGATGAACAAGGCGTTTTGGTTCATCAACAGGAGGGCCTTGGCGTAGATAATAGCAATTTGGTTTCTGAAGTAAAGAAATTAGTCGACCGCTAGCCGTTCGTTTCGTTCTTAATCTAATATCGAAGCCTACAGCTATCGAAGCTACTAATTATGATTTGCATCATTTTTCAAATTCAATTTCGCTGCATTTCAATTAGTTAGACTTATTAACAGGCATATTTTTAGTAACGTTTTTAAAACAGTATCGCAGGGTGTTTATTGGTTAATACTTTCATGGGCACCAATAAAAAAAGAGGATCCCATGGCCAAAACGAAGACTAAAAAACCAATTATTGAAGTATTAACAACCGCACCCATTTTTCTTTATGATGAGGTGTTAAAAGAGTGTCTGAGCTACTTTGAAGGAGATGAGCTGGCAGCCACTACATGGATGAATAAGTACGCCATGAAAAACAGTGATGGGGCTTATGTTGAAACTTCGCCCGATGATATGCACAAGCGCATGGCCAAGCAATTTGCTCGGATGGAACAGAAGAACGGTTCGGCAGCCGATCTGGGTGCAAAAACGGCCTTGCTTTCAGAATACGGTCAGCAACGCCACCCAATGACGGAAGACGAGATTTACAACCTTTTTCGCGATTTCAAATATGTCATTCCGCAGGGAAGCGTTATGGCCGCGTTGGGCAATCCGCACATGCTCGCTTCGCTTAGTAATTGTGTGGTTATTCCAGAAATACACGATAGCTATGGCGGCATCATGTACACCGACCAACAATTGGTTCAACTCTTTAAAAGACGCTGTGGTGTTGGTATTGACATGTCCACCATTCGGCCTTCGGGATTGAGAGTGAATAATGCCGCTGGAAGCACTTCTGGCGCGGTCTCGTTTATGGAACGCTTTTCAAATACAACACGCGAGGTTTCACAGAATGGAAGACGGGGTGCATTGATGATAACGATGGACATTGCCCATCCTGATGTGGAAGATTTTGTAACAATCAAACAAGACCTTTCTAAAGTTACGGGTGCAAATATTTCGGTGCGTATTTCAGATGAATTTATGGAAGCGGTACGCGATAACAAATCGTACACACAGCGCTGGCCAATTGAGAGTAAAGACCCTCAGATTACAAACAACATTAACGCTCGAGAATTATGGAATACCATTATTCAGTGCGCACACAACACAGCCGAGCCCGGACTCATTTTCTGGGATCGTCAGCATTATTATTCTACCTCATCAGTATATCCAGGATTTAAGAATACGAGTACTAATCCGTGCTCAGAAATTGCCATGCAGGGCGGTGATAGCTGCCGCCTGATAGCCATCAATCTGTATTCATTTGTAGAAAATCCATTTACACAAGAAGCTACTTTCAATCACAAGAAATTCTGGAAAACCACTTACGAATCACAGCGTTTGATGGATGATTTGGTGGATTTGGAACTGGAAGCCATTGAACGGATTTTGGACAAGGTAAAAAGTGACCCTGAGCCAACACCAATTAAGCAGGTTGAGATTGAAACATGGGAATTGCTTTACAATGCAGGTAAGAATGGCCGTAGAACAGGTCTTGGATTTACCGCTTTGGCCGATGCTTCTGCAGCTCTTGGATTGAAATTCGATAGCGATGAAGCCTTAGCGGAAATTGAGAAAATGATGCGCACAAAATGTGATGCTGAATTTCAATGTTCTATTGATATGGCCATCGAACGCGGCAAATTCAAAGACTTCGACCCAGAAATTGAGAACACTTCCGAGTTCGTTCAAATGCTCCAGAAGGACTTCCCGAACGTGTATGAGCGGATGATGCAACATGGAAGAAGGAATATTTCCATCAGTACCGTAGCTCCAACAGGCACGCTTAGCATGCTGGCACAAACCTCATCAGGAATTGAGCCTGTGTTCATGACCAGCTATAAGCGAAGGAGAAAAATCATGGAAAGCACACCAGAAGCCAATGTTTCCTTTGTAGATGAAATGGGCGACCGTTGGGAAGAATTTACGGTCTATCATCCCAAATTAAAAACGTGGATGGAAGCTACCGGTAACACGAGCGATTCTGGCAATCCATATATCGGCTCAACCGCTCCGGAAATTGACTGGATGCAACGCGTTAAGTTGCAAGCAATGGTACAGAAATACGTTACTCATTCTATTAGTTCTACCATCAATTTGCCAGAAGATGTTAGCCAAGAAAAAGTGGGAGAGATTTACCTGAATGCGTGGCAGCAGGGCGTGAAAGGAATTACGGTTTACAGAGATGGTTCGCGTTCGGGCGTGCTTGTGTCAAGCGATGAAAAGAAGGATGCGCCAACGTTGCAAACAATCATGGAAACCCGTCCACCACGAAGACCGAAAAAGCTCGAAGCCGAGATTGTTCGATTTCAAAACGAAAAGGAGAAATGGATTGCGGTAGTAGGGCTTTTGGACGGCAAACCGTACGAGATCTTCACCGGAAAAACCGAAGAAGCCTTTCACCTACCGACCTGGGCCGATAAAGGGTGGATCATTAAAGATCGGGATGAAGAAGGCGGTGCCCGCTACGATTTCCAATACGTTGATAAGGACGGCTACCGCGTTACCATTGAAGGGCTATCGCGTAGTTTCGATGAAGAGTTCTGGAATTACGCCAAGCTCATTTCTGGTGTATTAAGACATGGAATGCCGCTGCCTTATGTAGTCAATCTTGTTTCGAGATTGAACTTGTTTGATGAGAATATTAACACTTGGAAGAACGGAGTGGAACGTACTCTTAAGCGATATATTCCTGATGGCACAAAGGCCGATCATAAATGTCCGTCATGCAGCGATCCTGATGGATTGATCTATGAAGAAGGTTGCTTGAAGTGTAAAAGCTGTGGGCACAGTAAGTGTGGGTAGATTTTTAGGGTGATAAAAGCTAGATTAAAGCCAATTCAAAGCCGAATTGGACATTAAGAAATGTGGTTAATTAAAACAGCCTGCGACACCTTGGGAAAACTCGAAATTTATTCTGTTAACCTCAGTTGGATGTAACAAGCGATGGTTAGTTTGAATGATTTTGCACAGCAAAAATTGTGAAGCCTGTCCGGAGTGTGTGTCGAAGGGAAAACAGTTTGAAACCGGTCAAAAAGCTCATTCTCGAAACAAAATTTCCCTGAAATTTCACTAGCATTGACGGAATCAAGGTTATTGGCGCCAGACCAGACCTTCGAGGTTTTCAAAACCTCGAAAGTCTCTTCGGACAATTCTACGTCAAAAATGGGGTCTCAAACCGACACTTTTCGACCCACAAATCCTTAGGCCGAATTCAGATAGTAAATTGATTCATCATTCAAAGCCGTGCATTTGTGGGGCTTTGTTTTTTTCGACATTTCATATCGCTAGTTTAGCAGGGTGAGTGAAACCACTTCCAAATCAGCCAATGACCCTACACTGTTTAAAAAAATTCAGCAGGACAGGGATTTTCTAGAGTCGGTTTTTGACCGCATTCCTGGCATGATTTATATTCATGACCTCGTGAATGATGTAAACCTATATCGTTCGGGTACGTTGCAAAAACTACTTGGGAGAGAGGAGTCTGAAGGAATGAAGGTTGGAAAGAAAATTCGCTCTTGGATTCATCCAGATGACATGGACGATTTTAAAAGAGCATCTCGCGGTCTTCAACTTGCTAAAGATAACGAAGGCATACCGTTAAACTACCGAATGCGCCATAAGAACGGTAAATGGTTGTGGTTTAGAAGCGAGGAATATGTGTACGAGCGAGACGCTAATGGAAACCCGACCAAGTGTCTTGGTTATGCAACAGACCTAACCAGCACCATTGAGCAGCAGAATGAGCTTGATAAGCTTAATAAGGACAATCAATTCTTGCTTAAAGCAGCTCAGATATTGTCGCAACCAGATAGAAAGTATAAAGTTGCCTTGCAGGAACTTGCCCAAAATGTTTCTCTCTATTTTGGTGCGGTCTGCGATATCTCTATTCTTGACTCGGAGTCTGATGTTATCCGGCCAGAAGCTGTCTTTCACCCAGACAAAGCAGTTCGGGAAATTATTGTTCAGTTGTTTGGTCAGAGAACGGTTAGACGAGGTGAAGGTTTGGTAGGATCTGTAATAGAGACAGGAAAGGAAGTTCTATTTAACGAAGTTCCCGAAGAAATGCGTCAAGGCCCACGCAGGGTAGATAAGAGAATTGTTCCAAGAAGCATGCTTTATGTCCCGTTGCGAGGGGTTAATGGCGTGCTGGGCTCCTTAAACGTTACTAGGCTTGAAGGGCAAGATAAGTTTACCGACTTTCATCTTAAAGGACTGAGACGGCTTGGAGATTACGTCTCACTATTTGTAAACAATGCCCTATTAAAGGAAGAACAGCAGAAAATAATTGATTCTTGGCAGCAGGCAGAAAAAGAACTGCGTGAATCAAGCAACTGGGCTGAGTTTAAAGTGGAGGTGTCTACCTTATTGGCAGATGTTGATAGTAACCTCTCAAGCATATTACAAGGCTTTACCGAAAGAATAGCAGTTTATTTTGATGTGGTATGTGATATACAATTGGTAACTGATGATGGGGAGAACATTGAACTGGCTGCTTTTCATCATGAAAACCCATTGGTTAAGGAGGCACTCGAATCTACACTTTCTCGCCATCTGATAAAAGTTGGAGAGGGCATGGTTGGTTCAGTTGTGGAAACTGGGAATGAATTTTTCGCGTATGAATTGCCAGAAGACTTAAGGAAAAGAACCATAGACGATAAGTGGAATCCATTGATTATTCCAAAATCATTTATTTATACACCGTTAAAAAGTCACGGGAGGATTCTTGGAACTCTAGACCTGACTCGCCTGTCGCATCAGCATCCAATTTCTGAAGTGGAACTGGATAAAATTCGTAACCTGGCTGAACATGCCGCCATGTTTATTGAAAATCGCTTGCTTCATGCTCAACAGAAAAAGGAGATTAAACGGAGAAAAAGAGCGGAGAACAAACTAGAAAAAACAACACAGGTCTTAGCGCAAATAGAGGCGGAAACTCGCAAGATTCTAAATGCAATTCCAATTTACATTGCACGCATATCAAAGGATTTACGGTATTTATTCTTAAATGAAACGTATCGACAAAGAGGAATGAACCCAAGGACTTCTGAAGGGAAAAACGTTGTGGATATGATTGGCCCTCAGGAATTGGATAAACTTATGGTTCATGTGGAAAAAGTGCTCAAAGGAAATCTAGTCAACTATGAGTATGAGAGCACAATGAATGATGGTGTACACCGCTATTTTAATGTAGTGCTTGCACCCGATTTTTCTGCCGATGGTTCGGTGGTTGGTTTTTATTCGTGCTCTATTGATATGACCACCAAAATTTTGGCCGAACAAACAGCAAAGCGTACAGAAGACAGACTCGAGGCACTATCACTAAATTCGGGAGACGCATTCTTTTTCCATGACCTTGATCAGAATATTCTTGATGTGAACCAAGTTGCTACAGAAATGCTCGGTTACTCCCGGGAGGAATTTTTAACTATGAATGCCGATCAAATTGACCCAGTATGGAAAGGGAATCTGTATCAAAAGTTCTTAAAGACTATGGACGTCAATGCTCCCCAAACTTTTGATACAACCGTTATAAGAAAAGATGGCAGCGAGATGCCTGTTGAGGTTCGCTTTGTAAAAAGAGTTGAAGGTAAAAGGGAGTACCTACAATCATTAATTCGAGACAGAACCTACAAGCGAGATCAGGAACTAAAATTACAACAGTCTGAAGAACGTATGCGTCTAATTTTAGAGAATGTGGAGGATATTATTACCGTGCATGACGAAGAAGGCATTTTTGAATCTGTAAATAAAGCCACCCAAGGTAACACAGAAGAAGGCATGATAGGAACTTCTGTTTTTGATCTTTATGATGAAAAAAAAGCCCTAGAAATCCGCATTAAGTACGAAAGACTAAAAAAAACTGGTAAACCTTTTGTGCATCAAGAATCATACGTTGGACCAGATGGAAGTACAATTTTGTACTGGACAAAATTCTTGGCCGTATTTCATGATAGGCAATTTTTTAAAGCAATCGCCATAACAAGGGATGTAACTGCAGAAAGAAGCCATGAAAGGTCAGTAATGAACGCAGTATTAAAAGGTCAGGAGCAGGAGAGAAAACGATTGGGCGCAGAGTTGCATGATGGAATCGGCCAAGTACTTTCTGCCATAGCACTTCAGGTCTCCCAAGTACGGGAAGAGGTTTTGGACAATGATGTGAAAAGCTTTACGAAGGATTTGAGCAGCCTAAACGACAACCTACAAGAGGCCATTAGGGAGGTCAGAAACATTTCTCACGACCTTATGCCAGAGGTACTAGAAAGTTTTGGTTTAAAGGAGGCGGTCAATCAAATATGCAGCAACATACATGATAGGTCAGGCATCGATATAGTCTTTGATCATGTAGATCTTGATTCGAGATATGATGAATTGATTGAGGTCAATCTATTTCGTATTGCACAGGAGCTGTTAAACAACATTCAGAAGCATGCCTCATGCAACAAGGTTTTTGTCAGCTTAATAGACCATGGCAAGTCGCTGAACTTGACGGTCGAAGATGATGGCATTGGTTTCAATGTGGAAGGGGCTTCCAGCGGAATAGGATTAAGCAACGTAATTTCCCGTGTAAGCTCAATGAATGGTCAAATTGACATAGAAAGTGCCGAAAATTCCGGTACTCTTGTTAATATTGATGTACCAAAAAACGCGCATGAACAAAGTTAAACTGTTAGTTGTGGATGACCATCCTATTCTGAGAGGAGGCATTGTTTCTCTGCTTGGGAAAGCAGAAAACATTGAAGTTACTTGTGAAGCTAAAAATGGCGAGGAAGCAATTAAATGTGTTGAAAGGGGCAAGCCTGATGTAGTTCTTATGGACATAAACATGGATGGTAGATTGGATGTAACTACCACCGAAACGATTAAGGAAAGATGGCCAGATGTAAAGGTTTTGGCGTTTTCTATGCATCAAGAAGTTCAAGTTATTAGGCGAATGTTAAAAGCAGGTGCTTCAGGATATATACTGAAGAATGCAGCCCACCAAGAAGTTTTAACCGCCATCAAAACTGTGATGGAAGGAGGTAACTACTACGGACAAGAGGTGTTAGATATTATGACCCAATCCATTACTTCTGATGGCGATTCGGAAAACGATATTGTGCTCAGTAATCGGGAAAAAGAAGTCCTCCACTTTGTTGCTAAAGAGTACACTAATCAAGAAATAGCTGAGAAGATTAATATCAGCCTTAGAACCGTTGAGACCCACAAACGGAATCTCATTAAAAAGCTGAGAGTAAAAAATGTGGTTGGTTTGGTTCGGTTTGCACTAGAACAAGGACAATTGCTAGACATTCGTTGATGCTCGAGCTTCCCAGAAAACTAAGTTTTAAAGCACCCAAAGGGGTGCTTATTTATTTACTGGGGTTTTATGTTTTGGTTCAATTTGCGTGGTGGGCATATATGCTCGTCAACCTCCATGCAGAAATATATTCGCTTAAGTTAGAAATGCTTGTTTTTTCAGAGCTTGTTGCACCCGAACAATTGATTCAGAAAGCACAACTTGACGAAAAACTCACCCTGAGTATTTGGATGGTACTTGGCGAAGGGGCGGTGTTTGTGTTTATCCTATTACTTGGTTTTTGGGCAGTTCGAAGAAGCATTTCAAAAGAGTTAATGGTGGCAGAGCAACAGAAGAATTTTCTCCTTTCCATTACACACGAGCTAAAATCTCCGCTGGCTGCTATTAAACTTCAATTGCAAACGCTTCATTCCAGAAAACTCCCTCAGGAGAAAATAATACAACTATATGTGCGAGCGCTAGGAGATACCAGCAGGTTGGAAAACCTCGTAGAGAATCTTCTTTTGGTAAATAAGGTAGAGTCAGGAGGACTTCCTTTGAACCAAGAAAAAGTAAATCTGTCCAGTTTTGTTCGCAAACAGATAGAGGCAACGTATCCAAAGCAGCTCGAAGAAAAACAGTTGGCCCTTGTTGTTGATTCAGAAATTGAATCAAACATCGATAAAATGGCTTTTCACAGTATCATTATCAACTTGGTTGATAATTCTCTTAAATATGGTGGAGGCGGGAATGTGAACGTCAAGTTGTCTTTAGCAGACGATAACCAAATCGAATTTTTCGTTTCAGACAATGGCGAGGGAATTCCAAACAGCGAAAAGAAAAAAGTATTTGAGCGGTTTTACAGAAGAGGAAGTGAAGACGTAAGGCAAACAAAAGGAACGGGGATTGGTCTTTATTTGGTTAAACTGTTGGTGGAGAAACATGGTGGTTCAATAATCATTGAAGACAACAAACCAACGGGTGCAAGGTTTGTTGTCAGGTTGCCGCGTGTGGGTTAGAGCCACCAAATTTTAGAAAGTTGACGGCTCAGGCTGCTTGCCAGCCATTCATTGCACCACCACCTTTTCCCACCCCGAACTTCCATTATCAAACCATAGCTGCAGGGTATATACCCCTTTAGCAAGATGCTCCGTATTTACCATGGTACTGCGCATGCCTTTCTGCACCGGTAGCCGTAATATGGCACGGCCTTGTGTGTCATATATTATCAGTTTAGCATGTTGCCGTAGCGGTTCTGATGCCCGCACTTCAAACTTGCCATTGCTTGGGTTGGGAAACACGCTAAACTGCAACCATTGTGTTTCTTCCCAGACATCATAGCCCACGATTTAAATCGTGGGCTATGATTGGCATCCACAACAGATTAACCGTTTTAACGGTTTACTTGCTCAAGGAAAGCAATCTCATAATGGCTTAACTTAATGACATTGAGGTAGCGTGCGCGAGGGGTGGCAGCGGCATCCTTTTTTTCTTCTGTCTTAGCCTTCGACATGGCTCAGGCAACGGCAAGAAAAAAAGATATAGCGGACGACCCGACCCGATTGTGGGTGGGTTTGTGCGGAGGAGAGGGACGCGCCCACAGAAGAAAAAGGGTTCTCGCTATGGATGAAATTGCGCCAACAAACGGTCGTAAACTTTCATCGTTTCAATATTTAGTTTTCTTTGTGCCCCTAAAAACACATCCAAACACATCATATGAAGAACCTTGTAATTGTTGAGTCACCCGCTAAAGCAAAGACCATTGAGGGTTTTCTTGGGAAGGATTTTACGGTCAAATCCAGCTTTGGGCACATTCGCGATCTTCCATCCAAGAAACTATCGGTTGACGTTGAAAACAATTACACACCCGATTATGTAATTCCGAAAGACAAGGAAAATGTGGTGAAGGAACTGAGAAAGTTGAGTAAGGCGGCCGATTTGGTTTGGTTGGCTTCGGATGAGGACCGCGAGGGGGAGGCCATCTCGTGGCACTTGCAAGAAGCGCTTGGTTTGAAGGAAGAGAAGACACGGAGAATTGTTTTTCATGAGATTACCAAGTCGGCTATTCTAAACGCGGTTGAAAATCCACGTGCGGTAAATACAGACCTTGTAAATGCACAGCAAGCCAGAAGAATTCTGGACCGTTTGGTTGGGTACGAACTTTCTCCTGTTTTATGGAAAAAGGTGAAGCCAAATTTATCGGCAGGAAGAGTTCAGTCAGTTTCTGTTCGGATAATTGTAGAGCGAGAACGACAAATAGAGAATTTTCAGCCTACTTCGGCTTTTAGGGTTTTGGCCTATTTCAATGTCGATGGAATGGAAGTTCGTGCTGAACTCAGTAAACGATTTGACACTATTGAAGAAACCCGAGCGTTTATTGCGAGTTGCGAAAACGCTTCGTTTTCGGTCTCAGACCTTCACAAGAAGCCAGGTAAAAGAACGCCAGCAGCGCCTTTTACAACATCTACATTACAACAAGAAGCAAGCCGTAAGCTTGGCTCTGGGGTAACCAGAACCATGCGTATTGCACAGGATTTGTACGAGCAAGGCCATATCACTTACATGAGAACGGATAGCGTCAACTTGTCTGATCTTGCCCTCAATGCAGCCAAAGACGAGATTGTGAAACTCTATGGTGCGGAGTACGCTAAAACACGCAAGTACAGCTCTAAATCGAAGGGTGCACAAGAGGCTCACGAAGCCATTCGTCCAACATATATGGACAGAAAATCGGTGAAAGGCGATGCAGCCCAGCAGCGTTTGTATGATATGATTTGGAAACGAACCATTGCATCGCAAATGGCAGATGCCAAATTGGAGCGCACCACCGTTAATATCGGGGTTTCGAGTTCTGATATTGGTTTTGTTGCTCAAGGAGAAGTTATCGTTTTTGAAGGTTTTCTGAAAGCATACCTCGAAGGAACAGATGATGAAACAGAAGACACCAAAGCAATGCTTCCGAATATGACCGTTGGTCAAAATTTGGATGCCGCAAAAGTTGAAGGGATTGAGCGGTTTAGCCAACCACCTGCACGCTACACAGAAGCAAGTTTGGTAAAGAAGCTAGAAGAACTTGGTATTGGCCGACCATCAACTTACGCACCAACCATCAACACTATTATCAATAGAAATTATGTGGTAAAAGAAGGTAAAGAAGGCGTGGAGCGCCAATACGGTTACATCCTTTTAAACGCAGATGGTATAAAAGAAGAGATCAAAACGGAAATTACCGGTGCAGAAAAAACTAAGCTATTCCCAACAGACATTGGTAAAGTGGTTACCGACTTTCTTGTTGAAAATTTTACAGAGATTCTTGATTACAATTTTACAGCTCAGGTAGAAAAGGAGTTTGATGAGATTGCTGAAGGCCAGAAAGAATGGACTTCTATGATAGATGCTTTTTACAAGCCATTTCACGCAACCACAGTGCATACATCTGAGAATGCAAAAAAGGCAACGGGCGAAAGACTACTTGGTGTTGACCCTACTTCGGGAAGAAACGTTTATTCGCGTTTAGGTCGGTTCGGTCCAATGGTTCAGATTGGCGAAGCAGAAAACGAAGAAAAACCGAAATTTGCTAGTATTCCTGCTGGCAAGCGGATGGAAGAAGTAACACTAGAGGAAGCGTTGGAACTTTTTAAACTTCCGCGCGAAATAGGGGAATTTGAAAACGAAAAACTTACCATCGGAATAGGGAAATACGGTCCGTATGTGCGTCACGGAAAATCGTATGTGTCTATTGGAGAACTCGATCCGATGACGATTACCAAAGAGGAATCAATCAAACTTATTGAGGTTAAAAGAGAAGAACTCAAAAAAATGATGATTAATGAGTTTAAGGATGGCGATGATGTTGTTCAAGTGAAAAACGGCCGATATGGACCATACATCGCTGTAGGCAAAAAAAATTATCGTATTCCAAAAGGAACCGAGCCAGAATCGTTAACATTAGTTGACTGCAAAGAAATTATCGCCAAAGCTCCTGCTAAACCTAAACGAGGGGCAGCCCGAAAGAAAAAATAATGGTTTCTGATATTGCCCTATTCTTTGAACCTGTTGCTTCGGAAATTTTCGAATTAAAATCGGAAGGCACTCTCGGAAGTCGCATTAAAACTTTTGCAGAAGAAACAAGTTTTCCTGAGATTGAATCTGGTTCGGTGGTTCTTTTTGGTGTTTCGGAAGACCGGAGAACAGACTGTAAAGGAAGCAAAGAAGCGCTGTTGGCCATTCGTGAAGAGTTTTACCAGCTAAAAGACCATTTTGGCGAACTGCCTATTCTAGACCTGGGAAACATTAGCTCAGGAGAAACGGTTGAAGACACGTATTACGCAGTCTCAAATTCAATCGCCTCCATTATTAAGCAGGGAGGAATTGCAATTATATTGGGTGGAGGACAAGACCTTACGTACGCTAATTACCTTGCTTACGAAAAGTTAGAGCAAGTCGTTAACCTAGTGTGTGTCGATTCGCGATTCGACCTTGGAGATGTGGATGATGCGTTGCATGCAAATAGGTATTTGCAGAAAATTATTTTGCATCAGCCCAATGTATTGTTCAACTTCAGCAATTTGGCATACCAAACACATCACGTTTTGCCAAAAGAAGTTGAGTTGATGAGAAGGCTATACTTCGATATTTACCGATTGGGCGAGGTTCAGAATAAAATTGAAGATGTTGAGCCAGTTGTTAGAAACGCGGATTCAGTTTCTATAGATATGAGTAGCATCCGAAGCTCAGACTTTCCTTCAAATTACAGGTCAGAGCCGAACGGACTAAGAGGAGAAGAAGCATGCGCAATTGCGAGATACGCTGGTTTGAGTGATAAGCTGTCTTCCGTTGGTTTTTATGATTCAATTTCTGATGGAAATAGGCAATCTGTAAAACTGGCTGCTCAAATTCTTTGGTACTTCCTATCGGGCGTTAGTCGCAGAAAACAAGACTATCCTTTTGCCGATAAGAATGAATATATGAAGTACACCGTTTCAATTGAAAAGGGCCAATACGACATCATTTTCTATAAAAGCCAACGCAGCGATAGATGGTGGATGGAAGTGCCGTATCCTTCAAAAAGAGGCGAAAAGTATCAGCGACACTTTATGGTTCCGTGCAATTATGATGATTATCAACTTGCCTGCGAAGACCAGATTCCAGACCGTTGGTGGCAAACATTTCAAAAATTGGGTTAGCGATGAATCGTTGAATGTGCGATATTTGCTAAGGTTTTTAGTCGATAAATTAACTTAACAACTTGATGTTGATAGAAATATTTGTTTACTTAGCCGCCTCTTGAAAAAGGCATGCCTCGATTAGGAAAAAGGAAAAAGAAGGAAATCGAACAATTTGATATGAAAAAGATTTTTACCGCTATTGTGTCTGTAACATTTTTGTTTTTGGGAACAACGGTTCAAGCACAGCAAGACCCGCAGTTTACCATGAACATGTTTAATTTACTTTATGCCAACCCTGGGTATGCTGGCAGTAGTAATGGAATTTCTGCAACCGCTCTTCACCGCCAGCAATGGGTGGGTTTTGATGGTCGTCCCATAACTACCGTTGCCAATGTTGATGCCACCGTAAAAGCACTTCATGGTGGTGTTGGTCTGTCAATCTTATCAGATAAACTTGGTGCGCAGTATTCGGGCGGTGTAAACGTTTCGTATGCCTACCGTTTGGCGTTAGGACCTGGTACGTTGGGTATTGGAGTAGAGGGGGGTGTTTTATTTAACACCTTAGATGGATCTAAATTAGACCCTATTGATGAAACTGACCCAAATATTATTGCTGGTAAAGCAAACGGTGTTGCTCCCGACTTAGGGTTTGGTATTTATTACAATACAGATAAGTTATACGCTGGTATTTCTGCTAGGCATTTGCTTGGGCCAACGCTAAAGTTTGAAGAAGGCGGTACGCTAAGTGAATATACCGTGGCAAGAAATTATTATGCCATGGCTGGATATACTTGGGACATTAACCCAACGTGGGGTCTTGTCCCTTCGATTTTCTTAAAAACGGATGGAGTCGCAACACAGTTTGATATAAATCTTCGAGCCCTCTGGAAAAACATGGTATGGGCTGGTGTTTCTTATCGTATAGATGATGCTGTTGGTATTATGGCAGGCGTTGATATCAAACAATTCAGAATCGGCTATTCGTATGATGTCACAACATCTGCATTAAGGAACTATAGCAGTGGTAGTCATGAGATTATGCTAGGCTACAGCTATAAGATTAAGTCTCCTGTATCGAATCAGCGTTACAGAAACGTTCGATTCCTGTAGGCCAACAACATTTTTGCAACATTTGAGAAAAAGTTTCGTTCAAGCAGGGCTGATGCCTAATCGGAATGTCGGCTAGGGAAAAGTTTAGGGGATGTCAATTACGAAACAGTTTATTCAAACTATGTTAACCATTATGGCGAGCGGATTACGTATGCTTGCTATGTCAAAACGAACTACCATGAAAAAGCTGCTTTTTATAAGTGTGTTAGCAGCTGCCGTAAGTAGCCTTACCAGTTGTGGTAACTACGGCAGAGGCCAGTTAACGGGAGTGCAGGGAAGAGAGGAATGGTATATGGATGATCCGTATGGCATGCTCTTTATACCAATGGGCAGTTACAATATGGGGCCGAGCGATCAGGATGTTCCTTATGCAGTAACGTCAAAAGCTAAAACTGTGTCGGTACAAGCGTTCTATATGGATGAGACCGAGATAACCAATAACGAGTATCGACAGTTTGTTTATTGGGTTCGTGATTCTATTGCTCATTTGCTTATTGGCGAAGATCACCTGTTGGAGGAAGGAGAATATGGTGAGCGAATCAATTGGGATGAATACATCGAATATGACGATGAAGAGTATATGGAAGTGTTGGAGGAAATGTATCTTCCAGAACATGAGCGGTTCTATCGAAGAAGAGAAATCGATACACGAAAATTGAATTTCGAATATTTCTGGATTGATTTGAAAGCAGCCGCTCGGAAAGAAAACCGTGAACAAGGAATGAAGGATCGTTCCGTCTTCATTAAACGAGACATTATTAATGTCTATCCAGATACATTGGCTTGGATACATGATTTTACCTACTCATTTAACGAGCCAATGACAAATATGTATTTCTGGCATCCAGCATTTGATGATTATCCTGTGGTTGGAGTTACTTGGAAACAGGCTAGAGCGTTTTGTATATGGAGAACACAACTGTTGAACAGTTGGTTGGCACATAATGACGAAACGTTTGTTCAAGATTTTCGTCTGCCATCGGAGTCTGAATGGGAGTATGCATCTAGAGGTGGGCTTGACCTGTCTCCATATCCTTGGGGAGGACCTTACATTAGAAATAGTCGTGGTTGCTTCTTGGCAAATTACAAACCGCTTAGGGGTAATTATGTGGCCGATGGTGGATTTCATTCTGTGAAAGTTTACAGATATGCACCAAATGATTATGGCCTCTATTGTATGGCCGGTAATGTGGCTGAGTGGACTAAGAATGCGTATGATGAAAGTGCGTTTAGCTTCACACACGACCTTAATCCAGACTACTTTTATGAGGCAAAGGATTCTGACCCACCATCATTAAAGCGAAAGGTTATTCGTGGAGGTTCATGGAAAGACATAGGCTATTATCTTCAAACCGGTACGCGTACTTATGAATATCAGGATACAGCCAAGTGCTATGTCGGATTCAGAACAGTAATGACGTTCCTAGGAAGGGATAAAGCCGATTTTTAACGCTAATATTATTTAAACAACAAACAATAATTAACAATCTAATTATCTAAAAGTCATGCAGGGGAAAAAGTGGAAAAGTTTCATGGGGAAGTTATATGGCTTCGGAGCAGCTATAGTAATTATTGGTGCATTATTCAAGATTCAGCACTGGCCATTTGCTGGGGTTATGCTTACAGTAGGTTTGGGAACCGAGGCAATTATTTTCTTTTTCTCTGCTTTTGAAAAGCCGCATGAAGATCCAGATTGGAGTTTGGTTTACCCAGAGTTGGCGGGAATTCCAGGAGAAGGTGGAGCCGGTGACGGTTCTAATAAACTGACCGCATCGCAAGAATTGGATAATCTTTTAGACGATGCTAAAATTGGTCCAGAACTGATTGAAAGTTTAGGCAACAACCTTCGCTCTTTAGGTGATAACGTTTCTAAAATGAGCGATATTACTGATGCTTCGGTTGCAACTGAAGAGTATGTGGGAAACGTAAAGAGAGCGGCAAGTTCTGTAGGAAACCTTACTGATGTTTACGAGAAGGCTTCAGCTTCTATTGGAGCTTTGGTGGTTGATGACGAAGGAGTAGATTTTAGTTCCGAAATGAAAAAAATGGCGGAGAATATTACGCAGCTGAATTCACAGTATTCTCAACAACTGGCTGGAACGAAGCAATTCCTTGAAACTTCGGATACATTGTACAGCGGAATGAATGACCTTATGGGTACTCTCAATGAGTCTGTGGATGATGCTAAGAAATACAAGGAAGAGGTTTCTCAGCTTGCACAGAACATCAGCTCTCTGAATACGGTATATGGCAACATGCTATCCGCCATGAACAGACCTCAAGGTTAATTCGCATTTTTAAGTCTTACACAAACAGTATTGAACTGATTTAAAAATGAGCGGAGGAAAAGAAACCCCAAGACAAAAAATGATCGGGATGATGTACTTGGTACTCACCGCGCTGTTGGCGCTGAATGTATCCAAGGAAATTCTAAACTCGTTCATTCTGATTAACGACAGTTTGATCGTCACAAACAAGAACTTTGCGAATAAGAACGGTTCTCAGTATGACGCATTCAAAGCTGCGTTGTTGAATGACCAGAAAAAGGTTAAACCGTGGTATGATAAGGCCATTGATGTGAAGAATTCATCAGAAGGTGTGGTGGCGCACATTGAGGACTTGAAGCAATATCTTATCATGCGAACCGATAAACTTGATTCGGTTGAGGTTAATGCTCTCTTAGATAAGGTTAAAAACGCGTCTAACGATGTTGAGCGTGAAGCGGCCCAACTTGTGGTTGACTCGGTGTTTGCATTGAAAAATGTGGGTTCAAAAGACAATTATGATATCGCTACGAATATTATGATTGGTGGAGAAGAGAGCAACCCTAAGAGCGGACCGCACACTTCTGTAGAACTTGCAAATAAACTAACCGAATTCAAAAATAATTTGATCGGTAAACTGGATCCAAAGGACGGACAAAGTATTATTAACGCGCTCAAACTAAATTTCAATACAGACACTGTGATGAGAATTAGTGCAAATGAGAAACAAAGTTGGCATTTGGCAAATTTCTATAACATTCCCTTAGCTGCGGTTATTACTAACCTTACTAAGATGCAGACGGATGTAAGAAATGCAGAATCTGATGTAGTAAAGCATTTATATCGTGAGGTTGATGCGAGCGATTTTAAGTTCGACACGTTGGCTGCTAAAATTATTGCATCTCCTTTAGTTTTTCAGGGTGATGAGTACAAGGCTGAAATTTTCGTTGCAGCGTTTAGTACTACTCAAAACCCACAGGTCTTGATAGGAAAGGTGGATACTACCAAGAATGAAATTGTCGGTGCAATTGATACATCATCGGTGAAAGTTGATCGTGGTGTAGGTACTTATACGGTTAAAGCAACACGCGAAGGATTGCAGGAGTATTCAGGTATAATCAAGGTAAAAGCACCTTCTGGTCAATTCCTCAAGTACCCTTTCAAGGGTGAGTACATGGTAATGAAGTCAGGTGTTGTGGTCTCCCCAACAAAGATGAATGTGCTTTATCGTGGGGTTAAAAACCCTATTTCAATCTCCGTTCCTGGAGTTGCACCTGAATTGGTCAAGCCGTCTTTGCAAGGCGGCACACTTCGCCCAGATTCAAAGGTAGGTAAAGGAAATTATATTGCTGAGGTGAAAGGTGGAAGTACAGCCAAGGTTATTGTGTCGGCTGAAGTTGATGGAAAGCAAAGAAAAATGGGTGAGTTTGAGTTTCGTGTGAAGGATGTACCGCCTCCAACCGCTACCATTGCTGGTACAGAGGGAGGTTTGGTTTCAGCCAACCGTTTGGCAGCCGCGCCAACTGTTATTCCTAAGATGAAGAATTTCGATTTCGAACTCTTCTACAAGACCACAAAATTCGATTTGGTTTATCAAGTTGGAGCCGATATGATTACCAAACCTGTTAGTGGAAGTAGGATTCCAGCAGATGCTGTTGATCAGATTAAAAGATTGAAAAAAGGCTCAAGAGTTTATATTGAAAACATCAAAGCAGTTATGCTTGATGAAAATAATCGGCCTGCTGCTGGCGTTACACCTGTATCACTCGCAACCTTAAGCTTGAAAATAAGGTAAACCGATAATTAATTGTTTATTAACCCCAAAAGGAATACTGCCATGAAAAAGATTCTTGCAAAGTGTGCGTTGGTAATCGGTTGTTCGATTTTTGTCGGAGATAGTGTGGGACAGAATGTTTTGGATGGTGTTTACGTAAAAGAACATTATCCAACAAGAAAGGTGATCCCATACACACATTTACGTGAGGCAGATGTAATGTGGGCTACTCGAATCTGGCGAAAATTAGATCTTCGTGAGAAAATTAATCAGCCGCTTTATTATCCAACTGAGGCTATCAAGAACAGGAGAAGCCTTACTCAGGTTATTATTGAAGCAGTACGAGAAGGTAGTCTTACCGCTTACGACCCATTGGATGATGAGTTTACAATGACACTCACGAAAGCAGAGATTGAACGAAAGTTGACTTTTGTGGACACTTTTTACGTTGAAGATCCAAACCCTCCATACGATATGAAAATGGAAGTGTCGAACGAAGAGTTCAACCCTGCCAATGTCAAGGAAATACGCTTGAAGGAAGATTGGTTTTTTGATCGGCAGAAGTCGATTCTCGATGTGAGAATCATTGGAATTCAGCCAGTAACGGATAATATTGATAGAACAACCGGAGAGATTCGAGGAACCGAACCAATGTTTTGGGTTTATTTTCCAGAGGCAAGAAACATCTTTGCTAGTGCTGAAGTATTCAACCGTCAGAATGATGCGGAGAGAAGAACTATGGAAGACATCTTTTGGAAGAGAATGTTTGGTTCTTATATCTACAAGGAGAAAAATGTTTATGACCGTCAAATTTCTGACTATAAGCTTAATGGAATTGATCAGCTGCTAGAAGCTGAGAAAATTAAGGAGGACATATTTATTCTGGAGCACGATCTTTGGGAATACTAAGAACTATTTTCTGAGTTAAATGCCCCGAATGACATTGTCGTTCGGGGCTTTTTTATTATCCCGTTGTAATCTATTTACCAAAATATGGGAGGTTGTTCAGACGTTAAGCAGTGGTTAATCACCAAAACGGTTTAATTGGAAGAAACTCTGGCATGCTGGCTAAGCCTAAAGAAACACAGTGACTAGAAAATCTGAGACGATATTTCTGGAAACCTGAGTTCGGCCTAAGGATTTGCAGGTCGGAAAGCCTCAGTTCGAGTGAAATTTCAGGGAAATTTTGCATCGAGAATTAACTTTTTGGCCGGTTTCAAACTGTTTTCCCTTCGACAAACGCTCTGGACAGGCTTCACAATTTTGCTATGCAAAATCACTCAAACTGACCATCGCCTGTTACATCGAACTGAGGTTGGAAGCGAATGTTTGGTTCGTATATCATGTCTATAATCACCGGATGCTGAACATATCAAGGTGGACACCTTTGTAATGGAAGCTGGTTTTCGGAATACCATGCGAAACAAAAAAAGCCCCGACTCGCAATTGCAAGACGGGGCTTCTTATTAACCAAAAATCTAGTTTAATTACTTTGACATCTCAAACTGATCAGATGTGTTTTTAGTACCACCAGCTTTTAGGGCCTTATCGCCAGCAAAAAATTCTTTGTGGTCATCTCCTATATCTGAACCTGCCATACGTTGATGTTTTACGCAAGAAACGCCTTTACGTATTTCTTGACGTTGCACACCACCTACATACGCTAACATGCCTTCTTCTCCAAAATACCCTTCAGAAAGATCATTCATGTGCAATGCAGTTGTATGATATGTTGGTAAAGTGATCAAGTGATGGAAAATACCCGACACTTTAGATGAATCTTCTTGAAATGTCTTGATTTTTTGATCTGCTTCAATAGCTAAGGCTGAATCATCGTATTTCGCATTCATTAAATCATCAACGTCATACTCAGAAAGGTCTTTTCCTGCAAGTTCCCAACGTTTGTAGGCCTGGTTACGGAAATTAATAGTCCAGTTAAATGATGGTGAGTTATTATAGACCAATTTTGCATTAGGTGCTTGTTCTTTGATTCTGTTCACCATGGCTGCAATCGCTTCTACGTCTGGAGTTGGTGTTTCAATCCAAAGCAAATCCGCACCATGTTGCAAACTCGTTACACAATCCAACACAACTCTGTCAATGTTCGTACCTGCTTTAAAACTATATAAACCGTTAGGTAAACGAACAGGACGAACCAATTTCCCATCTCTTTTTAAGAGAACATCATTATCATTTACTTGGTCAAGAGTTACTTCTTCCGCATCCACAAAATCCAAGTATTGAGAAGCCAGATCACCTGGCTCCAAAGACACAGGCAGTTTTTGCGTCAACCCTGCACCTTCAGAATCTGTACGAGAAACAATAATTCCATCTTCTACCCCTAATTCTAAAAATGCATAACGTAGTGCATTTAGCTTAGCAATAAAATCTTCATGCGGAACCGTTACTTTACCATCCTGATGACCACATTGCTTTGCATCAGACACTTGGTTTTCAATTTGAAGGGCGCATGCACCAGCTTCAATCATTTTCTTAGCCAATAAGTAAGTTGCTTCTTCATTACCAAAACCAGCATCAATATCTGCAATAATTGGCACCACATGTGTTTCAAAATTGTCGATCAAAGCTTGAACATCTTCCCCTGCCTCTTTTCTTCGGAACAAGTCATTTAATTCTGTTGCATCTGCTTGTTTCAGGAAATCATATATCTCAGCAATTAAATTAGGTACAGAAGTCTTTTCGTGCATAGATTGATCAGGCAATGGACCAAATTCAGAACGTAAAGCTGCAACCATCCAACCTGACAAATAGATGTATCTTCCTTGTGTAGTTTTGTGATGTTTTTTAACCGCGATCATTGTTTGTTGCGCCACAAACCCGTGCCAAGCACCTAATGATTGTGTGTACTTCGAATGGTCTGCATCGTAAGCAGCCATGTCTTCACGCATAATTGCTGCCGTGTATTTTGCAATATCCAATCCCGTTTTAAAACGGTTTTGAGTTATCATACGGGCCGCGTGTTCAGGGCTTATTTCTGCCCAAGCGTTACCATATTTTGCTTTCAAGTTTTTAACTGTTTCCAATGCAGAAACATAACTGGTTTGTGAATTATTCATGTTTATTCTTGTTGATTATCGAGTTTGTGATATACATGTTATTGACCGCAACTTGTCCCGATTTTTTCGGGAGATACTCAGATTTATTAGAGATACTTTATCAACTTTATCTCTCTGTAAACGCTGTCAGCTGTTTCGTATTTCTGATTTCTGATTTCGAATTTTAGATATAGTTGTATGCGCTCAGAGTAAGGAATTCTTCGAATTCCTCAGTTGCAACGAGCTTCTTGAAAAGCTCCGTTGCCAATTCAAATTTTCCGTTGTTGAAAGCGTCACTTCCAACGTAAGCTTCAATTTTTTCAAGTTCGGATGGTATGAAACCTTCCACCATTTCGTAAGAAACTTTTCGTCCGTCTTCCATTTCAGCTCCTCGCTGAATCCATTGCCAAACTTGCGTTCTGGAGATTTCGGCAGTTGCCGCATCTTCCATTAGGTTATAAATGGCAGCAGCTCCGTTTCCTCGCAGCCAGCTTTCGATGTAAAGAATACCAACGTTGATGTTTTTGCGAACACCTTCTTCCGAGATGGTTCCTTTTGGAACTTCAATCAAATCTGCTGCAGTAATAGTTTCTGTCCTCTCCTTCGTGATTTGATTCGGAGTTGGCATGTATTCGTTGAACACATCCAAAGCCACTTGAACCAATCCTGGGTGAGCAACCCATGTTCCATCGTGTCCGTTTTTCGCTTCGCGAATCTTGTCATTCCGAACTTTTCCAACAGCAGCAGCATTCGCTTCTTCATCTCCTTTAATAGGAATGAAAGCAGCCATTCCGCCCATGGCGTGAACGTTTCGTTTGTGACACGTTTGGATAACCAATCTTGAATAAGCATCCATAAATGGAGATGCCATTGTTACTTGATCGCGGTTCGGAACGATAAATTCTGGATGATTTCTAAATCGTTTGATATACGAGAAAATGTAATCCCATCGTCCGCAGTTCAGGCCTGCAGAGTGGTCTTTCAGCTCCCAAAGAATTTCGTGCAGCTCAAAAGAAGCAAGGATGGTTTCAATAAGAACAGTTGCTTTAATGGTGCCTTGAGCAATACCCAATTCGTTTTGTGCAAGCACGAAAGCATCATTCCAAAGGCGTGCTTCCAAGTGGCTTTCCATTTTTGGAAGGTAGAAGTAAGGTCCGCTACCAGATTCCAATAGTTGATGCACGTTATGGAAGAAATAAAGGCCGAAATCGAACAGACCGCCTGAGCAAGGCTCGCCATCAATCATCAATCCTTTCTCTAACAAGTGCCATCCGCGTGGCCGGACAAGCAGCGTTGCCACTTTATCGTTCAACGCATATTTCTTTCCGTTTGAAGGATTTTCGAATGTGATGGTGCGTTTGTTCGCATCTCGAAGATTGATTTGACCAGTAATGTTGTTATCCCAAGAAGGAGAATTGCTGTCCTCAAAATCAGCCATGAACATCTTGGCTCCTGAGTTCAAGGCATTGATCACCATCTTTCGGTCAACCGGGCCTGTGATCTCAACTCGTCTATCTAATAGGTCTTCGGGAAGCGGGGCAACCGTCCATTCGCTTTCGCGGATATGGACCGTTTCTGGCAAAAAATCAGGAAACTTTCCGTTGTCAATTTCCTTTTGCCGAACCTGACGGGCAGCAAGCAATTCAGCTCTTCGTCCATTAAATGCACGGTGAAGTTTTACAACAAAAGCAATCGCATCTGGAGTAAGAATCTCCTCATATCCAGCCTTCAGTTCTCCTTTAATTTCAACGCCTTCCATAGCAACAGTTAGTTCTGACATATCCTTGAATTTGCTGCAAAGATAATAACGGAAATGAAACTCCCAGCGAATTTTCGCTAAAAGCGGAATTTCTTTAAAAACGGATGTTCGCAGGGATGTTGCGCGTATATTTGTGGATGCATTAAATATGTATTAGCCACAGAAACACAGAATATACTGAACATTTCACAGAAATAATTTCTCTTTTTTCTTCTGTGCATTCTGTGTTTCTGTGGCGATAAAATGCCTTTTTCATTAATCTGGTAATTCAAAACTTTCGCGTAGCGGAATGGCACTCGGAGAAGAAAATATCAAACTCATTTTTGGCCTGAAACTCAGACAATTGCGTACTTCAAAGAAGTTGTCGCAATCTGAGTTGTCCGAAAAATCGGGGCTTTCGGTTTCCTATTTGAATGAAATTGAAAAGGGTAAGAAGTACCCTAAAACAGAGAAGATCGCCACCCTTGCTGCGGCATTGGATGTGCCTTATGATAGGATGGTTTCCATTAAACTGGACAAACAACTGGCACCAGTAGGAGAAATTTTGAACTCACGCTTACTGGAGGAAATTCCGTTGGAGTTATTTGGGATTGCCAAGGGCAAGTTGATCGAGATGATTTCAAATGCACCTTTAAAGGTTACCGCCTTCATTAGTACTATATCTCAGGTTGCGAATACGTACAAGCTTACGCAAGAAAGTTTCTACTTCGCTATGCTTCGTTCGTATCAGGAAATGAACGAGAACTATTTTGAAGATCTCGAAAAGGCAGCTGAAAAGTTTAGAACTGAATTCGGGCTTCCAACTACGGGAGTCATTCCGTCCGAAACGTTGAGGAACATTCTCTTGGATAATTTCGGTTATCGAGTCGAGGAAAATGACATGAGCGACTACCCCGAACTAACGCACATTCGTTCGGTCTATATAGAAGAAGCCAAGAAGATTTTGGTCAATGCCCGAATGGCTGAGAACCAGAAAGCGTTCCTGTATGCCAAGGAGATTGGTTATCAGTGTTTAGAAATAAATGGTGAGCGTGCTTTAATGACGCCTTGGCCTCGCGCTACCAGTTTTGACCATGTTCTGAATAACAGTCGTGCAAGCTATTTTGCAGGGGCGTTGCTGATTTCATCGGGAGTGTTGGCAGAACAACTGACGGACTTTTTTACTAACAAAAAATGGAACGGGAACGGGCTTTTGGAAATGCTTGGGGCTTTTAATAGCTCGCCAGAAATGTTCATGATTCGCTTGCTTAATGTCATTCCGAAGTATTTCGGATTAAGCGGCATGTTCTTTATGCGTTACGACCACAAAAATGCTGAGAACGAGACCACACTTAAGAAGCAGCTGCATCTTTCTCGCTCTCAAAACCCAGAAAACATAAGTCTTTTACGAGAGCATTGTAAAACTTGGTCTCAAGATGCCATCTTCCCAAATATTGGCACTAAACCGAAAGCTCACTGTCATCGATTCACAACCGAATCTGGTGAGAGTTTTTCTGTAATGGCATTGAGCAGACCGATGAAGCGGAACAAGAACGCCAGTCTAGCGGTCATGGTTGGTTTTGAAGAGTCCAACGGGTTTCAACGAAAGGTTGGTTTTGCGAAAGATGAGTCTATCGAAACCACAACTATGGTCCAAGATGAGCGAAAGGCAAAGTCCGAGGCTGAGTTTCTTCAGATTCAGGATGGCATGCGCAGACTGATGGAGAATGAAAAAGATGCTGCGGTCGGGCAACTGACCGAGTAACCAAACTCAAGATTGCTTCTTTGCCAAATGGCTTCCAAACCAATTATCGATGTCATTATTCCTGCCTATAATGAGGCAGATGCTATTGGTTTGGTGTTGGATGAAATCTCCGAAGATTTGGTTCGGAATATTGTGGTGTCCAACAATAACTCCACAGACAATACAGGTGAAGTTGCCAAAGAACATGGGGCTGTTGTAGTTTTTCAACCAGAGCCGGGTTACGGCAATGCCTGTCTGAAAGCGATGGACTTTATCGCGAAGCAGGAACAGAAACCCGACATCATTGTTTTTTTGGATGGCGACCATTCTGATTATCCAGAGCAGATTAGCGAAATTGTTGCGCCAATTTTGGACGGAAAGGCAGACCTGGTAATTGGCTCCAGAGCTCTTGGGAAATCGGAAAGTGGAAGCCTAACACCTCAGCAGATATTCGGCAATTGGTTGGCCACGAGAATGTTGAAGTTGTTCTATGGTGTGCGGTTCACCGATTTGGGGCCATTTCGGGCCATTAGCTATTCGAGTCTTCTGGAAATTGAAATGGAAGACAAGAACTATGGTTGGACTGTAGAAATGCAGATTAAAGCGGCCAAGAAAAAGCTGAGAAGCATGGAAGTTCCTGTTGATTATAGAGTCAGAATTGGAGAGTCAAAGGTCTCGGGTACGATAAAAGGGACAATCGGTGCCGGATATAAGATTATACTAACCCTGTTCAAATACCTTTGACACATGGCGAAGGATACCTGCATTCGACCCCCTCGGCCTTCGGCCACTCCCCCTTTCCAGGGGGAGGGTTGGCGCGTTGATCCAATATTAGATCGAAGAGCCAGTTCCCCTCCTTCCAAAAGGAGGGGTGTCCCGAAGGGACGGGGTGGTTGTAAAATAATGGTCCCACAATGATAGTCGGCTACACACTTTTCTCCATCTATATTCTGTGCCTGCTGTGCATTCTCATCTACAGCATTGTTCAGAGCCACCTAACGTTTCTTTATCTGAAATCGAAAAGGCAGACCAGTGAGAAACCTCTGCTTCCAGAAGAGCTCCCTTACGTTACTATTCAGCTGCCTATTTATAATGAGTTATACGTGGTTGAACGACTTCTTAGAAAAGTTGCCGAGATGGATTACCCTACCAATCGACTTGAAATTCAGGTGTTGGATGATAGCACAGACGAAACCGTGGATGTCGCGGCCAAGCTGGTGTCGGAAATCAGCAAGTTGGGTTTGGATATACAGCACATCAGAAGGTCAGAGAGGGTTGGTTTTAAGGCAGGAGCATTGGCCTACGGTTTGGAGCAGGCTAAGGGTGAATTCATTGCCATTTTTGATGCTGACTTTCTTCCTGAAAAGGTTTTTCTACTAAAGACATTGCCGTATTTTCAGGACAAGGAAATCGGATTGGTGCAAACCAAGTGGGAGCACCTTAATAAGAACTTCAATGTTCTCACTAGATTGTTGGGAATGGCGCTTGATGCCCATTTTACTATCGAGCAAAAGGGAAGAAATTCCAATGGAGATTTCATGAATTTTAATGGAACGGCTGGTGTGTGGCGAAGAGAATGCATCGAAACATCGGGTGGTTGGAGTGCCGACACATTGACAGAAGATCTAGATCTTAGTTATCGGGCACAGCTAAAAGGTTGGAAAATGAAGTACATGGAAGAGTTTACTTCGCCAGCCGAGCTACCTGCCTATTTGCAAGCGGTTCGTTCACAACAATATCGTTGGAATAAGGGTGGGGCAGAAGTTGCTAGGAAAAACCTGAAGACAATCATTCAGTCCGAATTACCGTTTCACGTTAAGCTCCATGCACTATTTCATTTGTTGAATACTGGCATTTTTATAGCGGTATTCATCGCTGCTGTTGTAAGCGTTCCGCTGCTTTACTTTATTTCCGAAGGAGAGGTTGCACGGACAATTCTCACATACTCTGGATTGTTTTTCTTTGGCTTCATCCTTCTTTCAGGATTTTACTGGGTATCTCTTCGTCAACGTAACACGAATGCGTTTACAACCACCATAAATTTTCTCTTTTACTTCCCTATATTTCTCAGCCTTTCTATGGGCCTTTCCCTGTTCAATTCCATAGCGGTTATAGAGGGGTACGTTGGGATTCGGAGCCCTTTTGTGCGGACACCTAAGTTCAATATTGTGGGTAATGAAACCACGGTAAAGAAGAATCAATATATGCGTTCGCGCCTTCCTGTCATTGCCATTTTTGAAGGTTTACTGGCAGTGTATTTCGCAATGGCAGTTTGGTTTTCTTGGCAGAATGACCTGATGCCATTTATCCCGTATCACGCGTTACTGGCTCTAGGTTTTGGTGGCATTTTCTTCTATTCGGTTAAGCACAGCGTAATCCGTATTTGATGTTGCCGAGTTGGGCATATCGGCTGTTGCTGTTTGCGGCATTCCAACTGCATTTGTCGTTTGCCCTTCTGATTGACCGCTTCAATACAACTGCTGTCCTTGCCTCCTTTGTGGGATTGTGGTTGGTGTTTCTTATTCAGTGGACCGACCAAAAAATGAGCATGAAGAAGATGATTGCCTTTGGCATGCTTCTTCGTTGTATTTATTTCTTGGTTTTCCCTGAATTAACAGATGATTTTTGGCGCTACCTGTGGGATGGAATGTTGGTTGCGGATGGAATGTCGCCTTATGAATTTTTCCCTGCCAATTGGATAGAGGATGGCCTGAGTTCTTCGTTCGGAGACTTGCTGCCTATGTTAAACTCTCCTAAGTATTATTCTATATATCCTCCGGTATTGCAATTCTTTTTTGGGTTGAGTGCGAAGCTGGCAGAAGACAATCCGTTGCTGTTTGTATTTGCCTTGCGAACCTTCGTGTTGATTACAGAGTTGGGTTCAATGGTTCTTATTTGGCAGTTGTTGAAAGCTTGGAAAATGAACACGCGAAACCTGATGCTTTATGCTCTAAACCCGCTGGTTATCGTTGAGTTTGCAGGAAGTCTGCATGGTGAGGTTTTTATGATTTTCTTCCTTCTGCTGAGTTTATGGTTGCTGCGGTTTAAGGAAATCGTCATTGCGAAGGAGGAACGACTGAAGCAATCTGAAATCAAGGAAGTAGGAGGAGTGAAATTACCGCGAAATTCGAAAAAAGAATTTCTCGTAATGACGGGGGTTAAAAGTGAGTTTTTTTCCGCCATTGCATTTGGGTTGAGCGTTGGGACAAAGCTGTTGCCATTGATGTTCTTACCGTTTTACATCAAGCGATTGGGCTGGATGAAGACGATAGTTTATGCAACGGTGGCAATGGCAACCGTTGCCTTATTATACATGCCGTTTTGGAGTGATGAAATGATTCCAAATGTATTGTCATCGGTGCAGCTTTACTTCGCCAACTTTGAGTTTAATGCGAGTGTTTATTACGTGTTTCGGGAGATAGGAACGCTATATTCGGGCTATAATCAGATTGCCATTATCGGGCGGATGCTGTCGCTGATGGTGCTGGGCTCTATTCTTCTTATTGCGTGGCGAAACAAGAACAAGCAGATGTCTGGCTTGCCAGAGCTGATGCTCTTTGCGTGGTTCGTTTACTACGCGTTTGCGACAACAGTAAACCCGTGGTACGTGGCTGTGCTGGCGGCATTTCTGCCGTTTACGAAGTATCGGTTTGGGCTACTTTGGTTGATCTTGATACCATTGTCATATCACGCTTTCGGCTATGCCAATTACCATGAGAATATGTGGGTTATTGCACTGGAGTACGTTCCAGTGTATTTGTGGTTGATGTTTGAGTTGAATGTCTTCAAACCAACAGAACGAAGTTGGGCTCGGAGAAGGGCAGAAGTAAAGCGAATGCGCTTATTACCATTCTTTTTAAAAGGCGAAACGGTTTTGGAAGTTGGCTCTGGTAATGGAGCGTTATCTGTGCTGTTAGGTAATGAAGGAATGCGCATACGGCCGTTGGATATTGCTGATAAAAGTCTATTTGAGAAAATAAAAGTTGAAGTGTATGACGGTGAGACGTTTCCCTTCGAAGATAAGCAGTTTGATGTGTGTCAGCTGATAACGATGCTGCATCATACAACCAATGCTGACGACTTGATTCGCGAAGCCAAACGAGTTTCAAATCGTATCATCATAATGGAAGATATCTACGAAAGTTCGTTCCAGAAATACATAACGTGGTTTACTGATAGTTTGGTGAATTGGGAGTTCTACGGACATCCGCATACCAATAGAACAGATACTGAATGGAAGGAGGTTTTTGAAGCGAACGGCTTAACGCTGGAAAGTGCTGAGTACTACAGGTTCCTATTCTTCTTTAAGCAGGTAACCTACATTTTGACGCACGCAGAGGTGCAGAGAAATATGCGGATGAATTACAAAGAGTGAAATTGAGTAGGAGAGATGCGCGGAGAAAACCGGTGCAAGCTTGGGTTTATAGCGAATGAGAGGTAGGGGTTGCCGCGGCCAACCCTTACGCTATTGCTTTCGCTTCGCGTTCGCCAATAATGAGCGCAGTAGAAATGCCTACCAAAATGGCACGAACCACATTAAAAGCGAATTCAAGTAGTACCCAGCTAGGAGAGGTAATAATGAAATCACCATAATAACTCGTCACCGTAACGCCAGTTAGAATTCCCATCAGAAAACCGAACTTGAGACCTTTTACGTACGGATTACCACCTTTGTAGAGCATAAAATACACGTAAACAAATGCCAAAGCACGCATGGCATGTGTAATTAGAAAATACTTAATAGGCATTTGGGTGCGTTCAATACCCGCAACCCATTCGGTGTACCAGTCGTCAAAAACGACCTCATGCCATAGCGCGCCACCAAGGGTAATGATTATCCAGGCAACGAAAACAGCAAAGATGAAACGCATGAATTTCATTCGAAGGTTGCAAGTTTAAGTATTCTCAAGAAGAGAGATGAGTAAATAGCGACAAGCAACCATGTTTTGAGCAGGGCTGTTCAATTCTATTTATTTCAAAGGCCTCTTATTTCAAAAATTGTTAATAACCTTGCAAGGTACTGATATTCAGACCAATGATACTGACATTTTTAGACGGGATAAAAGATCACCGCAGA
>Ga0316208_1000624_pt1 | contig 40180 bp, 25 predicted proteins | sample 3monopyrite_MG_FD_204944 | JGI IMG/M metagenome (GOLD analysis project Ga0316208, IMG submission 204944) | Microbial mat bacterial communities from mineral coupon in-situ incubated in ocean water Damariscotta River, Maine, United States -... | ecosystem: Environmental > Aquatic > Marine >...
TGTCGTTCTGTAAAACTTTTACATTGGCGCAAACGAGTTATTCAACGAAGTTGTTTAAAGTCGATTCGAAAAAGTGAAAATGAATTATTTTTCTGCAGAACAAGGCGTTTTTGAGAAGCATAGCCATAGTTCGATAAAACAACGAAGTTATGCGGGAAAAGAATCATTTTTTAACCAGCGAATCTGACATTAAACAACTTCAACTTATGTTTGTGCGTAACCCATGGTTAACTTCATCTATCTAGCACATTCTCAGGAACGGTTTCGAAAACAAGCTGTGTTCTCTATTTTGTCTCTTCTGGAGTACATGAATCCCGAGAAGCTCGATTATCGCATTGTCGTTTACACCGATGAACCTGATTACTTCGGGTCCGTGCCAGTTGAAACGGTGGTAATTTCTCGCCAGCAAATTGATGAATGGACAAGACCGATTGACTATATCCATCGTGCTAAGTTGTGTCTCTTAATCGATGCGGCAGAACGGTTTAAGGGAGCGATAGTTACTCTTGATAGCGACAATTGTTTTCGAAAGGACCCAACTCGTTATCTGAATGAATGGAAAGGCGATACCGTATTCATGGAAAAGCTGGAGTATGCCCTGCAAAAACCAGCCGATTTAGTGGGGAAGAAATATAAACGATTTTTTACGAAGAAGCGTGTTTTTACAGGGGTGAGTCAGACATATGAAGTTAGTATGACCCAGGAATGCTGGAATTCGGGAGTGCTTGGAATTCAGGACCCGCAACGCCCGTATTTGAAGGATGCATTAGCGGTGTGCGATGATTTGCATACCAGTTTTCGGAAACATATTTCTGAGCAACTAGCTTCCAGTATTGTTCTGTCTAAGCATTTTAAAATTGTGCCGTTTCGGGATTACACCTACCACTGGTTCGGACATGGGCAGGCAATAAATAAGATTATTGATCACGTGCTGGCGGATTATCCAAATCAGGACTTAGCTGAGCTGATAAAAAATGTGAGGGCGGTTAAACAAGAAGTGATTGATGCACCTCTCAATCGAGATAAACAGCCGTGGTACAAACGCTGGTTTAACTAGAGGCTACGTTTGTTTTTGGAAACGGAAAATCTAGTAATGATTTTCCTAAAAATGGACAAAGCTTTTCCCATCCTTCACCAGCTGAAATATTGATAATCAATAGGTCTTGGGGGCGCTGACTGAAGTGTGTTTTTACATCCCGAACATGATGTTGGTAGGCATGTCTAAAAAGATCTTCGTTAAACGAGTTGGATCCATACATGTCAATGTTAACCTGTTGCCATTTGAAGAACTGATGATTCCCTTTCGCGAAAAAACGTGCACAAGATTGTGCCCAGTCATCTTGGTCTCGAATGGTGAATATGAATTTTGACCCAGAAAATGCTGTGTCAAGCTCTTTGTAAAACCGTGCAACAGAAAGATCGGTCATGGCGTCAAATTTCGATTCATCTGGCTTTTTGAATGCCAAATTGTTGTTGGTTCCTGAGGTAAATTCTGTAAAAAAGGCTTGTTTTTTTCCTAATTCTTTGCCCCATTTATTTAGGCGGTATTTCAGCTTGGCTTGAGGCGAAGTATTCTCCATAATGATTGGAAAGTGAATTGACCTATAGCCCAGCAGTTCTAATGCCTCGTTCAAGCTAGAAGTGCCGGTTCGAGACAACCCAATACCAAATACTTTACTCATCGGGCTAAAAATACTTGGTTCAAATCTGTTGGTCTTGAATTACTGAGACTTCAAATTTCGTTGAAAAATATCATTTGGAGGCTGGTGAAATAGTTCAATTATATATAACAATACAAGTTACATATAACCCGTCTGATTTTATCGATTAATAACCGCTTTCTTCGTTGAAGTTTTAAACATAAATATGAAGTTTTACCTATCTTAGGCCATTCGCTGATTTTATTGATTTTAAGTACAAAACCTAATTGTTTATTGTTGATTGGGGAATAATAAATGCCTGTTGTAGGACAACTACATGAATGGAAAAACGCTTTACACACCGCAACACGAACACGATTCGTGCGGAATTGGATTTGTAGCACATCTTAAAGGAAAACCATCTCGGGATATTATTGATGATGCGATAACCATGTTGCAGAACATGGAGCATCGCGGTGGCACTGGAGCTGATGAGAATTCGGGCGATGGCGCGGGAATTCTGATTCAGATTCCGCACAGATTCTTTAAAGAAGAATGCGCCAAAGTTGGATTTAAGCTTCCTGCCGCAAACAAGTATGGAGTTGGAATGACGTTTTTTCCTTCAGAATCAGTTTTAAGGGAAAAATGCAGAAAGGAGCTAAACAAGTACATCCGAAATCTTGGTTTTAAATTATTGGGTTACCGAATTGTTCCTACCGAAAAGAACACTGTTGGACAAACTGCTTTGTCTGTTGAACCGATTTCGGAACAATTTTTTGTCCAATTTAAAGATGAAACAACACCAGAGGCGCTTGAAAGAAGGCTTTGCGTGCTGCGGAAATACGCCAATAGAACCATTCACGAACTGTACACCCAAACGTTGGATTCGTTCTACGTTTCAACCTGCTCGGCAAAAACAATCGTGTATAAAGGTCAATTAACGACCAGCCAGCTGAAACCGTATTTCACAGATCTTTCAGACCAACGTGTTGTTTCTGCATTGGCGCTGGTTCACTCGCGGTTTTCAACCAATACATCTCCAAAGTGGAAATTGGCACAGCCATTCCGGTACATCGCTCACAATGGCGAGATAAACACAATTCAGGGAAATGTGAATTGGATGAAATCCAAGGCTACTTTGCTCAAAAATTCACTCTTCACGCAAGAGGAACTTGAGTTGCTTTTGCCGATTTGTGACAGCAATCGTTCGGACTCCTCCAACTTAGATAACGTGGTTGAAGTCCTTACCTTGAGCGGCAGACCGATGGCGCATGTTATGATGATGTTGATTCCAGAAGCATGGGAAGGCAATGGTCAAATGAGTCAGGAAAAGCGTGAATTTTATGAATATCATGCTTCTATGATGGAGCCGTGGGATGGGCCTGCATCCATCTGTTTTACAGACGGAAAAATGGTTGGTGCAACGCTCGATAGAAACGGTTTGAGACCATCTCGTTATCTACTTACTAGCGATGATAAACTGGTAATGAGTTCCGAAGCTGGAGCATTGCCCGTTGACCAATCTAAGGTGCTTTTTAAAGGTCGTTTAGAACCAGGTAAGATTTTCATTGCCGACCTTGAACAAGGTCGCATCATTAGCGATGAAGAACTAAAGAATGACATCTGTACACGACAGCCGTACGGGAAATGGCTACAGAGAAGTGGTTTGAAAATCAAGAATTTACCTATCTCTAAAGAAAAAATGCTTCCACCATTGACTGGCCATGCGTTGGAAGACCGTCAGCTGCTTTTCGGTTACACAACGGAAGACTTGAAAGTGCTGCTCGGTCCAATGGCTTCTGAAGGAAAGGAACCACTTGGGTCTATGGGTGCAGATACACCGTTGGCCGTCCTTTCGCAGCACAGCCAGCATCTATCCAACTATTTCAAACAGTCTTTTGCGCAGGTCAGCAATCCACCCATTGATTCTATACGAGAGAGAATGGTGATGTCGCTGTTTTCAAGCCTTGGAGCAACGAGAAATATTCTTGGAGAAACACCAGGGCATTGTACCAAAATAAAGCTCGCGCAGCCAATAATCTCCAACCAGAAACTGCATCGCATCAAAACTATCAAACATGCAGATTTCAAATGCCACACAATTCACGCAGTATTCTATACCGATGAGCGAGAAGGTGGCCTAGAAAATGCCATTGAAAGCATTTGCAGAGAGGCCATTTTTGCTGTTAAGGAAGGATTTAACCTCATTCTTATATCAGATCGTTCTGCCAAAGAAGGGATGGCACCTATTCCATCGTTGCTTGCTTGTGGTGCCGTTCATCATTGCCTTATTGAGAACAAAATCAGGTCTAGAGCCAGTATAGTTATTGAGGGAGGAGACATTTGCGAGACGCATCATTTTGCCACATTACTTGGGTATGGAGCTGCGGCAATAAACCCGTACATGGCACTTGAAACTATCGAGCAATTGGTTAGAGATAGGTATTTCAACAAAGGAGTTGATGCAGTTGAGGCTGAAAAAAATTATGTAGATGCCATTGGAAAAGGCTTGCTAAAGGTTTTTTCCAAGATGGGAATCTCCACATTGCAATCATATCAAGGTGCTCAAATATTTGAGGCATTGGGAATTAGCACGCATGTGGTCGAAAAGTGCTTTAAAGGAACAACCACACGCATCGAAGGAATGTCGTTTGACGACCTAGCTCGTGAAGTGCTTGTACGATATGACTTGGTTTATAAACTGAGGCCAACGAAAGAGAAAAATTTGCCCGTTGGCGGAGTTTATCAATGGAAACAACGAGGCGAGTTTCACCTATTTAATCCAGAAACAATTCATCTATTGCAGCAGGCATGTCGCAAAAATGATATTTCCGTTTATCGTGAATACGCCAAGAAGATTAACGATCAATCGGAACAGGCATGTACGCTAAGGAGTATGTTCCTGTTCAAGGAGCGGGCTTCAATTCCATTGTCTGAGGTTGAACCCAAGGCCAATATTCTAAAACGTTTCGCTACAGGCGCCATGTCTTTTGGTTCCATTTCTTACGAAGCGCATAGTACGTTGGCCATTGCCATGAATCGCATTAAAGGCCGCAGCAATAGTGGAGAAGGCGGTGAGGACGAAGCACGCTTTGTAAAGAAGGAAAATGGCGATTGGGAACGCTCGGCCATAAAGCAGATTGCCTCGGGGCGTTTTGGTGTGACCATCAATTATCTAAACAATGCCATCGAATTGCAGATTAAAATGGCACAGGGAGCCAAACCAGGAGAAGGCGGTCAGCTTCCTGGTCATAAGGTAGATGATTGGATTGGTCGCGTGCGTCATAGCACACCGGGTGTAGGTCTAATTTCCCCACCACCCCACCATGATATTTATTCGATCGAAGATTTAGCACAGCTCATTTTCGACTTGAAAAATGCAAACCCCAAAGCACGTGTTAATGTGAAGTTGGTATCGGAAGCCGGAGTGGGAACCATTGCCGCTGGAGTGGCAAAAGCTAAAGCCGATGCGGTTCTTATTTCGGGTGCCGATGGCGGAACAGGAGCATCTCCTTTGAGTTCATTGAGGCATACCGGTTTGCCTTGGGAATTAGGTCTTGCAGAGGCACATCAAACATTGGTGCAATCACGCTTGCGTGGTAGAATGGTGCTGCAAACCGATGGTCAGATACGAACTGGAAGAGACCTTGCCATTGCTACTTTACTTGGTGCAGAAGAATGGGGCGTAGCAACCGCTGCCCTTGTCGTGGAAGGCTGTATTATGATGCGTAAATGCCATACAAATACATGCCCAGTGGGAGTTGCAACGCAAAACCCAGAGCTGAGGAAACTGTTCACAGGAAAAGCAGATGAGGTAGTTAACCTCTTCCATTTCCTAGCCGATGATTTGCGGAGGATAATGGCACAACTTGGTTTCAAAACCGTCAATGAAATGGTTGGGCAAGCCAATGCATTAAAGGTGAATGAAAACCTAAACCATTGGAAACTCAAAAATCTTAACCTCAAGCCAATAATCGAGCAAGTTGTTCCGGCCAAAGGCGATACCCATCACAACAGTTCTAAACAGAAGCCATTAGATAAAGATGTGCTGGCAAACCGCATTAGAGAAATAGCGAAGCCAGCCATTGAAAAAGGTAAAACCGTTAAGGCAGAATTTTCAATTCTCAATATTGACAGAGCAGTCGGAACCTTGGTGTCAAGCGACATCGCTCAAAAACATGGTTCGAAAGGACTAGCCGAAAACAGCATTGACTTCAAATTCAAGGGTTCAGCAGGACAAAGTTTCGGGGCTTTTGCCGCTAAAGGAATCCGGTTTGAACTGGAAGGTGAATCGAATGACTACTTCGGAAAAGGACTTTCTGGAGCGACATTGGTCGTGTACCCAGACAGAAAATCCAAGTTCGTTCCTCATAAAAACATTATTGTAGGAAACGTAGCTTTTTACGGAGCTACATCAGGAGACGCGTACATAAACGGAGTTGCTGGAGAGCGATTCTGCGTGCGTAATTCGGGAGTAAAGGTTGTGGTGGAAGGACTCGGTGATCACGGTTGTGAATACATGACAGGCGGCCGAGCCGTTATTCTAGGAGCAACAGGAAGAAACTTTGCTGCAGGAATGAGTGGTGGAATCGCTTACGTTTTTGACCCGAAAGATGAGTTATCTACCAATTGTAATATGGAGTTGGTTGAGTTCGAATCGCCCAATTCTGAACAAGAGGCTGAGATTAAGGACCTAATTGAAAAGCATTTGGAGCAGACCAATAGTGTACTGGCAAAATCCCTTTTAAAAAATTGGAAATCAACCATTAAGGCTTTCAAAACAGTTATGCCAACCGATTTTAAACGCGCAGTGGAGGCCAAGAAGTCAAATCAGAAAAAGGAAGAATTAGCTCATGGGTAAGCCAACCGGATTTTTAGAGTTTGGGCGTGAATTGCCCGCTAGTAGAGACCCAAAGAGTCGCATTGAAGATTCGAAGGAAATTCAACTGGAGTTTGAAGCAGAAAAACTGAACAAACAGGCTGCTCGTTGCATGGATTGTGGCGTGCCATTCTGCCACAAAGGATGTCCGTTGGGGAATAATATTCCTGAGTTTAACGATGCAGTTTATAAGGAGAATTGGGGAGAGGCGGCCAAGGTTCTGTTCAGCACAAACAACTTCCCAGAGTTTACAGGTAGAATTTGTCCCGCTCCGTGCGAAGCATCTTGCGTGTTGGGAATAAACAAGCCACCTGTTACCATAGAACAGATTGAAAAGGAAATTGCCGAGAAGGCGTTCGATTTGGGCTTAATTCAACCCAATGTTCCGAAGAATAGAACAGGAAAGAAGGTGGCGGTTATAGGTTCTGGCCCTGCGGGATTGGCAGCTGCGGCTCAGCTTAATTCGGTAGGCCATACTGTGAATGTTTACGAACGAGACAATCGAATTGGTGGATTGCTTACCTACGGGATTCCTGATTTTAAATTGGAAAAACGTGTGGTTGAGCGCAGAATTACACACATGCGGCAAGAAGGCATTGTGTTCAAAACCAATGCTAATATTGGCGATAATGTGAAAACAGCCGACATCTTGGATCAGTATGATGCGGTGGTTGTCTGCACAGGCTCTACGGTTCCGAGAGACATGCCCGTTCCTGGTCGAGAGTTAGACGGAGTTCATTTTGCAATGGATTTTCTAACACAGGAAAATCGCAGGGTTTGTGGAGAGAAGATTAAACGTGAAGATGCGATTGTAGCTACCGACAAACACGTTTTGGTCATTGGTGGTGGAGATACTGGGTCAGATTGTGTGGGAACATCCAATCGTCAGAAGGCGAAAAGCGTCACACAGATTGAGTTACTAGAAAAACCACCGTTAGAAAGAGGAGAAAAAGACCCCTGGCCGCTTTGGCCGGTTGTACTTCGCACCTCCTCTTCCCACGAGGAAGGATGCGAGCGAAAATGGGCATTGAATACAAAGGTATTCCATGGAAAAAATGGAAAAGTGACTTGCATTGAGTTGGTAGAAGTGGAGTGGACACTAACCAAAAACGGAAAGCAGAAAATGGTTGAAGTGGAGAACTCCACCAAAACCATTGCTTGCGATTTGGCTTTGGTAGCCATTGGTTTCTTGCATCCGCAGCGAACTGGTTTGCTAGACCAATTAGGCGTTGAATTGGATAATCGCGGAAACATTCTGTGCGAAGATTACCGAACTTCAGTCGATAAGGTTTTTGCCGCTGGCGATGCTAGGAGAGGACAATCGTTGGTGGTTTGGGCTATTTCTGAAGGTCGCGAAGCGGCTCGAACAATTGACGAGTTTTTGATGGGGGTTTCTGTGCTTGAATCTAAGAACAGATCGCTTTTGAGGGTTTGATGGGCTTTGTCAAACACCAAACAGGCCTGTAAATTGACAGACGAAAAACTCCTTACTGTTCAATTAAATCAGTTAATCTGCTCTTATTTGAGAGTGTCCCGTCAGCTCTAAAATCCTTATATAAGGCATAAAACCGATTTGATTCTTCGGTGTAAAATTTTTCACTCAATTTTCTCAAGTCTCCGTCCAGAACATTCACGGTAATGTCATTCGAACCAACATCTGAATAAACTTTTGGGGCATTGAAAATCTTCTTTTTTATGTACGTATCTATATCTGATGTATTCGATTCGAAACTGTTCTCCCACAGATATGCGCTTGTCTGGTCTTTTACAGCAATTGCTGTGGCATTTCCAATAAATATGCAATCGAAAACCAAAACCTTTGACTTTTCACCAATACTTAAACCTTTATCCTCAAATTGATTGAATGAACTGGATTTTACGTAAGCATAACTTCCACTCAAGTCAAGTCCATCCCCGTTGCTATCAATATGGGATGGTAAAAATGTGCAGTTGGTAACGTTAGCAAAACAGAAGTCAAGATCAACTTGGTCTGCCATGTTATTGACGAACTGGCAACTGTTTATATTCACTTTGCTGAACTTAATGTTAAGTCCGTCATCTCCTGCACTGTTGCTGAAACTCGAGTTTTTCAACTCAACATTGGAATTGTATATGGCAAATTGCCCAGTAAATAAAAGACCTTCTACTGAAGAGCTGCTACCTCCCGAAACGCGTAAGTAATCTATTTCACAAAATGACAAAGAATCTTTTCCAATCACAGCAAATGTTCCAAATGGCTGGTTTCCTGCATTTAATACTTTAACAGAATTCAGCTTTGTACCAGCTACTCTTAGGCTACCGTTTACAACAAGGTTGATTTTGGGGTGTAGTTTAAAGGTTGTCCCAGCTTCCACGAAACACAAACGGTAATCGCTTATTACCAAGTCTGATGTGATTGAATAGGTTCCTTTCTTGATAATTAGGCTGTCACCAATAGCACGATACCTTATGCCGTTAGCCTCTAAAGATTGCTCGCTACTGCCTACTGACTCATTTAACTTTTGGATGTAATTGAAGTGAATATGCCGATTTTTAATGGTGTCTTTTGTGATTTCATTAATAAATACGAATTTTTTTGGGTTTAGCTTTCCGAATTTGTTTTCAAGCGTCTGGTAAACATACTTCGGGTTGAGTTTGGTGTCTAGCTCAATTCCATTGGCCAAAGAGATACTAGATGAATCTTTTCGGAAGTACATCCTAATAGGAGTATAAGCATCAGCAAGAATGTGAATCGTGTGCGAAGAAGTATCGCAACTGCCATATACATGACCATAATTGAGGTACTTTTTTGCAACTCTCAAGGTGCTATTTACAAAGCCGAGTTGTTCTTCTAACTTGAACTGATAATCTCTTCGAGATTCACTTGAATGCTGCATTATCTTTGATTCTTTGTTATGAAACCGTTTAATCTGTGCTATAAACTCACCATGGCGGGTTACGATTTCATTAAGAATTTGGTCTCGTTTATTTCTCAGTTTGTTGTTTCTGAGCAGCACCGTGAATATCTTGGTTGTTGTCTTGTCGTAATCTTCTGGTTTGAGTTTGAAAATTAGCTTGTTGAAATTTGGAAAGAGGGTGAACTCTGGGGTTTCGAAACCGCAACCAGATTGTTCCGCCCGATACACGGGGAAATACATGCCGCGAGAAAAATCATAGACTAGTTTTAAATTGTCCCCGGTCATAAAATGAAGGTCATTGAAAATGGCAGCCAAAGCAAGGTATTTGGCCATGTAGTCTATGTCAAACAGCTTAACCAATTCATCTGGGTCATCCTTCTCTAAAATCTGTGTTAGTTTGTCAAAACGGTCAACAGCAATTGGATGAAGCGGGTTGTTATCACTCTCCAAATGCCCGAAGAATAAATCATTATCACTAACATGAGGTCCTAATCCTAAAGGCTTTTCTTTTCTTGTCCAATCCGCTGTATTTGCAAGCACCGCAAAATTTGTGATACCATGTTTCCTTTCCAGATACTCCTTTTTAATGTCCTCCACCATGTAAAAGCATCCAGCCCTTTCTCCGTTAATGTTAACTGCGCGCATTTCACCATAAGTGCTTATAAGTCCTAAAGAATCTGCCAGGTAATTTATTACCGAAAGGGATGGGTCAGCATTGAAGGAACTGATAAGTTTAAAACGTCTGAAATTTTTAAAATAAATGGAATCCTTATCAAGCTTAATGGTATATGAGTATTGATTATTTCGGTAATGAGAGTTGTTTGTACCGTGGAACTTGAGTTTAGCTTTATACACTTGTCCATCAAGTTGAACCTTAATACGCACCCATTTCTTTTTAACGGGTGAAAAGCTCAAACACTGGTCTAATTTCCGCTGAGCTGTTGAGTCCATCTCAATTTCAACAATCTCACTAGAGAGAATAGGGTTGCCCAAACGATAAATTAGTCTGGAAATGTCAAAAGTTCCAGCCACTGAATTAATCTTCGAAAGAAGATCAATATTTAAGTATTGGATTGACCTAGGGTTTATACTGTGTTTAAGCTTACCATAAAAGAAGTGGTTGTGATATAGACTGCAAGCGGTTATTGCTAAAACACTCGCGACACCAAACACTCCAATCAGAGCAAGTTTCCTTCTACTTGGTTTTCTCATAGTTAATGTGTTAGGAGCTTTCTGTGCCCACAAAGATTGGAATTTTAACGACTAGGACTCGGTTTAAAGAAACATATCCGTAAGTGTCAATTAGACTTAGAAAAAGATGTTCGTGGAAATGTACAATGCGAGGACTACCGAACCAGTCAATCTAAAGTTTTTGCCACTGGCGATGCCAGAAGAGGCCAATCCTTAGTTGTCTGGGCTATTTCTGAAGGCCGCGAAGCTGCGCGAACGATTGACGAATTTTTGATGGGCGTTTCCGTGCTTGAATCGAAAAACCGTTCGTTATTGAGTGTTTGATTTAGCTACGAGCGAATGCGGCCAATGGTTTGATATTTCCATTGTCGGCAGCTTTTAGTGCTGAGATATACGTTTTTCGAACCTCATCAGGTTTGCCCATGCGGGAATGGCTCCAAGAGAAAATCTCCGAATTGAAAATGGTTTCAATAATGATGTCAGCCATCATGCGCGAGTGTCTTCCGTTCCCATTTGCAAAGCAATGAATGCTGACCAGTCGATGTTTGAAACGAATAGCGATTTCGTCCGCTGGGTACGTTTCGTTCTCCATCCAGTAATTCGCATCGTCAAGTAGCTGCTTCAATTCGAGTGCGATCTGAGGCCATTTCGTTCCAATGTTCTTGTCCGTTCTGCGGAATTCCCCTGCCCATTTCCACACATCACCAAACATTCGTTTGTGAACGTTTCTCAAAAACTTTTCTGTAAGTATTTGCTCAGGTTTTAACTTGCTTTGAATGACCCAGGCCAACGCCTTTTCCAGATTCAATTGTTCCAGCTCGTCCAACTCTGCGTGGGTGGTTACTGAGGCGATGCGAAGTCCTTCCTTTTCGCTTTCATCCAAAGGCGTTTGGCCGTCATGGTATTCGAGTTTCAGTCCCATATCGACCGTCTCAGTTCCCGTTTGATCTCGTCTGTCAAATCGTCAATGGCAGCGGCAATACGTTCTTCGCTGTTACCTTGATCTTCCAGTTGCATGTTGTGGTGCGTACGCTTCACGATCTTCTCCGCCAATGAGCGTGCCTTCCGTTCTACCAACTGCTCCAATGTGCCGTCTTTGGGAACGAGGCCGTACACCAATTTCATGTCTAGCGCATTTGCGGCTTCCTGCAAACTCCTTAATGAAATGGCACCTGAAGCCTCTCGGTTCTCAAGGTCTTTGGCTCCCTGTTCTGACATGTTAAGTTTATTCCCCAGTTGGCGCAGGGTCATGTTCAGGGTAGTTCGAATGGAATGAACCCAGCCTTTGGCGGGAGTTTGAATTTCTCTGACAGCATTGAGCAATTGTAACTTTTGCCCCAATTGCCTCATGCGGAGTTTGTTTTGTGAGCTCATAGTGTATTTTATCACAAATATAAAGTAATTGCTTTAGTTTATTGAGATAAAATAAAGTTATACGCTTGATAATTATAAAATAACTAAAGTTATTACTTTAATTTTGGACAGAAAAATCAGTCCGAACAATTGACGAGTTTCTGATGGGCGTGTCTGTACTTGAATCGAAGGAGCGGTCGCTTGTACGGGTTTGGCGGATTTCTTCGAAGAAGTAAAACTATACGCTTACTTAAACGAAAATAAATCAACGGATAAGTTGACCTACGACTGTGATTGTGCCAATCGGGTTTCGAGCTGTTGAACTGCGATTTTCAGATTCTCGTTTGGATCGGGCGGATTCATCAGATGGCAGAAAAATATCTGAGCGTCTTTCGCAGAGAGATTCAGTCGAATTTCATCGGACTCTCTTTTTTCCACGCGTTGATTGTTGGAAGCCATGTTGAAAATAATGGTCACTTAATGAACTTGTCCTTGTTTTCCTTCCACCAACTGGCCTTGGATTCCTGGGCCAGTTCATCAGCATTTTCCTGCGTGGCTTGGCTCTTAGAGGCAATCTCGCGGTAGCGGATGTAATCCAATAACCGTTGGATGCCCACCAAATCCGTATCGGGGGCAACATCGATGATGATACGGTTTCCTTGACGTGAAACTTGCATGAGAACGAAGGTAGGCAATTGCGTTTGACAGTTATCTTCGCCCCAATGAATCTCGTTTCCAAAGTTCTTCAGCAAGCAGTAGATGAATTTGCGCAATTACCAGGCGTTGGTCACAAAACGGCCTTTCGCTTTGTGCTGCATTTGCTCAAGAAAAATCCTGAGGAACTGAAGAAATTCGGCAACACGTTTCTGCAATTGCAAGAGCAGGTTCAGTATTGCTCAGCGTGTTTCAATATTACCGATAGAGAACTCTGCGACATCTGTGCAGACCAAAGACGCGACAGCTCAACCATTTGTGTGGTGGAGGATATCCGCGATGTGGTTTCTATTGAGAATACCGAGCAGTTTAAAGGATTATACCACGTGCTTGGCGGCATCATTTCGCCATTGGATGGCGTGGGCCCGTCAGACCTGAATATTCCACCATTGTTGGAACGCTTGGAAACAGGGGAAGTGAACGAGGTGATTTTTGCCCTCACCACAACCATGGAAGGCGATACCACCACCTTTTACTTATCGCGGCAGCTACAGAAATATGATGTGAAGTTGAGCACATTGGCGCGTGGTGTTTCTATCGGTGGCGGTCTGGAATACACAGACGAACTCACGCTTGGTCGCTCGTTGGTAAACCGTGTTCCGTACGAGAATTCATTGGCGAAGTAGTCATTTCCGTCATTGCGAAGGAGGAACGACTGAAGCAATCTCTATCGAAAAATTGCCGCGCTTTGCTCGTAATGACGCTTGAGCAAAGTTTAAAGCACTAATTCGGATATTCGCCAAACCAAAAACTCGGTTCTGAAACTCTCCATCGTCATCGTTAATTATAATGTGCAGCACTTTTTGGAGCAGTGTCTCCAATCTGTGATGGTTGCCATTAAAAACATGGAAGCGGAGGTTTTTGTGGTTGATAATAACTCCGTTGACGGCTCTGTGGCAATGGTGGAAACCAAGTTTTCGACCGTAAAGCTTATTGCCAATAAAGAGAATGTCGGGTTCTCGAAAGCCAACAATCAGGCAATGCAAATCTCCAAAGGAGAATATGTTCTGTTGCTTAATCCAGATACGTTGGTCGAAGAAGACACCTTTGAAAAGGTTGTCCAATTCATGGATAAACATCCAGATGCTGGCGGTCTCGGGATTAACATGGTGGATGGAAAAGGAGTTTTTCTGCCTGAAAGCAAGCGAAGTCTTCCAACTCCTGAAGTGGCGTTTTACAAAATCTTCGGGCTGAGTTGGCTGTTTCCAAAGTCGAAACGATTCGGGAAATACCACCTTACTTATCTGGATAAAGACGAAACGCACGAAATTGAAGTGCTTTCGGGTGCGTTTATGCTTATGCGCAAAAAAGCGTTAGATAAAGTCGGTTTGTTGGACGAAGACTACTTTATGTACGGTGAGGATATCGACCTATCGTACCGCATTATTCTTGGCGGCTACAAAAACTACTACTATCACGAAGCGCGCATCATCCATTATAAAGGAGAAAGCACGAAGAAGGGAAGCCTAAATTATGTGTTCGTTTTCTACAACGCGATGGCCATTTTTGCTCGGAAGCACTTTTCCAAGGAGCGTGCCCAGTTGTTTTCTGTGCTCATTAATTTTGCCATTCTGTTGCGAGCTTCTGTTTCGTTGGTAAGCCGGTTTGGCAAGCGAATCTCGTTGCCAATTCTCGATGGCTTGCTGATTTATTCGGGGCTATTCGCAATTTCAAATTATTGGGAAACGCTGGTGAAATCGGGCGAAGGATTGCATTATCCGGTCGAGTTCTTCTTGCTTGTTTTGCCATTTTACGTACTTGTCTGGCTTATTTCAATGCACTTTTCTGGAGGTTACGACAGGCCGATAAAGCTCTCAAACATTTTTCGAGGGCTTGTGGCTGGTTCTGCCATAATTCTGATTGGTTATGGTTTGATGGGAGAGCAAGTTCGTTTCAGCCGAGCAGTAATTTTATTGGGTTCGCTTTGGGCGTTTCTGGTTATTCCCGCTTTGCGATTGTGCTTACATCTTCTGAACTTGGAGGGTTTTAACCTTAATAACGAAAGAACTAAACGGTTTTTGGTGGTTGGAAAATCTGGAGAAATTCAGCGCGTTGAGAGCCTGCTTACCGACACCTTTAAAACACCGGGTTTTATTGGCAATTACACAATTGCAGACGAAAATGACCTTTCACGATTAGACGAACATATCCGTATTCATAAAGTTGGAGAAGTCATTTTTTGCGCGAAAGATATTCCTGCACAGCGCATTATCGATTGCATGACGCAGACAAGTTTTCCTGAGGTTGATTTTAAAATCGCCCCAAGTGAAAGCATGTTTTTAATTGGCAGTAATTCCATCAATACGGCTGGCGATTTGTATGCTTTTGGTATCAACTCCATTACCAAGCCAACCAATCAACGGGTAAAAAGACTGCTCGACTTTGTACTTGCAATTCTGTTTCTGGGAGTAAGTCCCATCATCATTTGGTTTATGAAAAGACCGTTCGGGCTGTTAAGTAATATCGTGAATGTACTCTTCGGAAAACGAACTTGGGTTGGTTATATCAAAGATCTGAATGCTAATGAGAATTTTCATCTCCCTAAAATTGCTGAGGGCGTGCTTAACCCGTTGGATGGATTGGAGGCTGGTGAGCCTAATGAAGAGGGATTGCTACGATTGAATATGCTTTACGCAAAGGATTATCGCGTAGCAAATGATTTGAATATTGTGTTTAAAGGATTTAGAAATCTCGGTCGTTGAATCTACTCCCATTTTAATGGTTGAACAGGGCAAACGCATCTAATTTTTTATCTTACAAAGACGAGTCATTCCATTTCGGATCACGTTCAGCTTGGTATGTTTGGCGCAAAAAATACAGATGGTCGTCATTGCGAGACCCCATTTAAAACGTTAAAAAACGGTAGTGTTGACGTAAATCTGGTCGAAAAGACCTTCAAGGTTTTAAAAACCTTGAAGGTCTGGTTTGGGAGAGATAAGGTTGATTCCGTCAATGATAGGAATAGCCCGCCCCGATTTGTCGGGGCGGGCTATTCCTATCATTGACGTAACTGACTGATAACGTGAAGTATATGACGAAAATTCTCTTCTGCATTAGATTATTTAGATGCGTTTGCCCTGAATGGCTGAATTTGCCCCTGTGATGGAGATTTAAAAAATCTTACTTTAGTCCGTTGAATTTTTGACCCTAACCCCGAATAGAAATTCCATGAAGCAAAATTTACTCTTATCCGTTCTCGGCTTGATGTTAATATCAGTTGGAACATCCTTTGGTCAAACTGTGTCGCGTTCATACGTAGCGCCATCTTCAGTTAGTGTTGACGGAGTCGGTAATTACGGTGACACACAGCCATCAGTAACATTCACAAATGGTGATTTTACCAGTGGGTGTCTGATTTCTGATGTTGATGTAGTAATTGGATGGGCCAAGACAGCCGGTACATGCAGTGCACCAACAGGAGGTAATTCACGTCATAACGAAACAAGTTTTAGAGTTAACGGACCAAGTGGTTCTGAAATCTTAGCATTGCCAGGAACATGGTCTGGCGCTCAGTCAACCAGTTCGGTAGTTACCACTTTTAGCATGGGAAATCCAATACCTACGGGAATTCCAGTTACGGGTACTTTTAACCCGAATAACGGAGACTTAGGTAATTATATCGGTGATCCAGTAGCTGGAGCTTGGTCGCTCGATATTGGAGATAACGCATCGGGTGCACCAGTTTGTTTAGTGTACTACCAAGTTGATATTACCACTGCGCCTGACCTTACTCCACCGGCTTTAACAGTTCCGGCAAACATTACCGTAAACGCTGATGCTAATACGTGTGGTACAACGGTAACTTTTACTGCACCAACGGCTACAGATGATTGCGATGCGGGACTAACCATTGCCCAAACAGCTGGCCCAAACAGTGGTAGCACGTTTAACGTTGGAATTAACACAGTAACTTTTGAAGCAACGGATGACTTTAATAATACATCCACAGAATCCTTTACCGTTACAGTTGTTGATGCGGAAGATCCGGTAATCACATGTCCGGGTGCAGTATTTGCAGGTTGTAACACAACTGTCAATTATCCATTACCTACGGCCACAGACAATTGTACTGGCGGCTCAATTAATCTAGCGTCTGGTAGTATTGCCAGTGGGGGCACGTTTCCTCAAGGAACAACACCTGTAACCTATGATGCGGTTGATGGTTCTGGCAATACAGCCTCTTGTACTTTTGATGTAATAGTTGATACAGAATCAACAGACCCAAGTTCTATTACAGCGAGTACGAATGTAGCATGCGCTGGCGCCCCAGTTACACTTACTGTTAATGGCGGTACTTTAGGTACCAATGCACAGTGGTACTGGTATATTGGTGCATGTGGTGGTCAATTGGTTGGGTCTGGCTCAACGGTAGTTGTAAATCCACTATCAACAGCTAACTATTTTGTCCGTGCCGAAGGGCCATGCAACAGTACGGCTTGCGTTGGTGTTCTAATAGATGTAACTCCTGCTCCGTCTCTCGGTTTTGGTAATATTGGTGGACCTTCTGCCTGCGGGGCAGCAGACGGTAGTATTACCGCAGTTGCAACTGGAGGAGCAGCCCCTTACACATATACTTGGAGCAACGGCTCTGTTGGTGCTACTATTTCTGGGTTAGCAGCCGGTCCTTACGAGGTTTTAGTTACGGATGCTACTGGTTGTACTGATTTTTCTACCGTCTCTTTGAATGATCCAGGAGCTGAAGTTGTTTTTCTTACAAGCAGCGACCCTGATAATACAATATGTGCGGGCGAAAGTGTCACGTTTACAGCAACAGGTGCATTTCAGTATCAATATTATGTAAATGGAGTTCCAGTAAGCACACAAAACCCATTCGTAACCAACACACTTCAAGACGGAGACAATGTCTATGTAGTTGGTACAGATTTCAATTTCTGTTCTTACACAACACAAGGTATTCCTCATACAGTATTTGAAAATCCTGAAATTATTGAAACGGTTACAGATCCTACGGCTTGTGCTACGCCTGATGGAATAATTCAAACCTCGGTTTCTGGCGGTTTACCTCCATATACTTATTCATGGAACAACTCGGAAACCACTCCGAATATCTCAGGGTTATTTGCAGGACCTTATGTGGTTACAGTAACGGATGATAATAGTTGCTCTACAACCGAAACCTATGGTTTGAGCGATCCAGGAGCTTCGCCCGTTGCCTTGGCAAGTAGTGAAGATCCTACAAACGAAATTTGTGATGGTGAGAGCGTTACTTTCACTGCTTCTGGCTCGGTTGATTACGAATTTTACGTAAACGGCATCTCCGTTTCTAGTACGAATCCATACGTAACAACCACTTTGGTTGATGGAGAGTCGGTTGTTGCTACAGGAACCGATGCCGCTAACTGTACAGCTACAAGTAATATCATTTATCCAATTGTAAACCCAGGACCAATTGTTACGTTGGTTGCAGACGATGCGGATACAACAATTTGTGTTGGAGAAAGCATCTCTTTCTTCGCTTCTGGAGGTCTTGTATATGAATTTTTTGTTGACGGTGTTTCTCAAGGTGTTCCTAGCTCAACAACTGTTTTCGTCACATCTTCCATTACAAATGGTCAAGTTGTCTCGGTAATAGCAACGGATGCTAATTTATGTGGAGTGGAAAGTGCAGGAATGCCTGTTACAGTTAACGCCAGTCCAACTATTAGTATTACTAGTTTCTCTGACCCAACATCTTGTGGTGCAACGGATGGAGTTATTACTGCTGAAGCGTCTGGCGGAACTCCAGGTTACACATACGGTTGGGGGCATGGAGGAGTAGGCCCTACTGTGGCAAACCTTAATGCTGGCTCCTATTTTGTTGAAGTAACGGATGATGCAGGTTGTACAGCGGCCACAAGTCAATCATTAAGTGATGTTGGTTCAAGCCCAGTTACATTAACATCAACAGCTACCAACAGTACAATATGCGGTGGAGATGAAGTTACGTTTACAGGTTCAGGTGCATCTACCTACGTGTTCTTCTTGAATGGTGTGCAAGTAGCTACTCAAAACCCGTATGTAACCAATGCCCTTGTTGATGGAGACATTATAGCCGTAATGGGGCTTGATACGCAACTTTGTGCTGCCACAAGTGCTCCAGAAGAGTACCTAGTACATCCTGCAATCCAAGTTGGAATTACGTCATTTGTTAATCCAACCGCTTGCGGTGCGGCAGATGGTTATGCGAATGCAATTACAATCGGTGGCGTACCAGCATATCAATACGTTTGGACACCTCCGGCACAGGGAGCTCCTCTTGCCGTTGGGCTTAGTGCTGGTCAGCATTCGGTAACAGTTACCGATGCCAATGGTTGCAGTTCAACAGATGCAGTTTCCTTAAGTGACCCCGGTTCGTTGATTGTTTCTATTGATGCAGACCCGACTGATATGACCATTTGTGATGGAACTCCGATTGAGTTTACTGCATCTGGTGCAGATACGTATGAGTTCTTCGTTGATGGAGGTTCGGTGGGTAGTGCTAACCCATACTTGAGTTCGACAATTTCGGATGGACAAACGATAGCAGTTGTGGGTACTGATTTGAATAACTGTACCGCAACGAGTGCAGGACTTCAGTATAATGTGCTTAGTGTACCAAGCGTAATGCTATCGCTTCCAGCCATAGCTTGTGCCAATGAGGATTTAGTTGAACTTGTTGGTGGAACTCCAGTTGGAGGTTATTACACGGTTGTTTATAACAACTTCCCAGTAGTTGGGGATTTGTTCTTCCCAGATCTTGCTGGTGCAGGGGCTATCAATGTAGACTATACCTATGAAGCTGCTAATGGATGCGATGCAACGGCTTCCGCAAACTATAACGTGTTGCTTGAGCCACAGATTGACCTTGGAAATGACACAACGGTTTGTGCCATAACCTTAGATGCTGGTGGCGGTTATCCTTTTTATGATTGGACTAACGGAGATACTACGCAGACCGTATTGACTGATGTTACCGCTGTGTATGAAGTTACCGTGACAGATGCTAACGGATGTATTGGAACGGACGCAATATCTGTTATTGTTAATCCTATTCCAAGCCCAGTTATTACTCCTGAAGGTACGGTCGAATTTTGCATCGGGGATACGGTTACACTAGCAAGTGATGCTGTTTTTACTTACTACGCATGGGAGCCAACTGGCGATGCAACCCAAACTACCGAATGGTATCAATCAGATACGGTAACGTTAACCGTTACAAACCAATTTGGTTGTGTGGGATCTAATGAGGTGGTTTTGATTATGAATGAGCCAATGCCTGTTAGTAATGTTACTCCTGATGGTCCACTAGAATTCTGTGTTGGTGATGATGTGAATTTGGATGCAGGTCCGGGTTACGCTTCTTATCTATGGAATAGCGGCTCAACCACTTCGGTAGTAAACATTATAGAATCTGGCGATTATTGGGTTACGGTACTTGATGGAAATGGTTGTATAGATAGTTCAATGCAGTCAAATCCTGTAACGGTTACGGTTTGGACGCCAAGCCCGATTGTGGTGGAATCTGGTGACTCACTGATACTGACTAACCCTGGAGACTTTGTTTCTTATCAATGGTATTATGGTACTGGCCCATCCAATATGACTCCAATTTCAAGTGCAACCGATGCAGGTTATGTAATAACTCAAAGAGGTTATTATCGGGTTTGCGTAATCGATGAAAATGGGTGCGAAGGCTGCTCTTTCGTTTTCGAAATGACTTGTTGTGTTGGAGTTGAAGAAGTCAATTTTGAAGGGGAGGTGAATGTATATCCCAATCCGAGTAATGGACAGTTTACCTTAGAAGTTGAACTGCCAAGATTAATGGATATGACGATTGGTCTGAGCGATATGGTTGGTAAGCAAGTTTGGTTGGATCAAGGAATAGGAACTACATCTACTTTGCGTAAGCAATATGACTTGACACAACTTCCAAACGGAGTTTACTTCTTGCGCATTCAGGCCGATAATCAAATGACTGTATATAAGCTTATTAAGCAGCAGTAATTGGTTCTCAAGGAATTAAAGAGCAAAAAGTCCCGCCAAATTGGCGGGACTTTTCTTTTGTATTCAATACTTCTGCGAATGCTACCCCCTCAAGTGATAACTCTTTGGCTGAACGAAGGTTCTGATGCCTGCATGAGAAAGTGTTGAGCCCAGTCCAGATGCTGCCCGCCCACTTCGATGACTGTTAATACCAGTTATACTTGACAATATTGTGCTGCAACCGCTTATCTACTCGAAGAGCGTAAAAGCACATCCGCTAGAGATCTTTCTGGTTATCCTGATGGCTGGTAATGTTGCTGGTATTGCAGGTATGATACTAGCCATTCCGGCCTACAGCATTGGCCGCGTATTCGTTGGCGAGTTCTTCAACCAGTTTAAGGTTGTGAAGGCGCTAACGGGGGACGTTTAGCAAACAGACGTTTTTTCTTTGCAGTAAAACCCTCGTCTCATTAGACCTCCCCTCCAAAACACCTAAAAACAACGCAAATTGTCACGTGAGAAAGACAAGTTAAAGTAAATAAGGTTATTTTCACAGCTCAAATCAAATTACCACCCCAAAATGAAAAAACTCAACTTACTAATTGCCCTCGTTGTCATGAGCTTTTCTGCCATGGCAGAAAAAACACCAAACGGTTTCATAGAAAACAAAGGCCAATGGCCAGAAGAAGTCGAATTTCTTTTTCAGTCTAATGGAATAAATGCTTGGATTACAGACTTTGGAGTGGTTTACGACTTTCAGAAATTGACTTATCCAAATGCCCAAACTAAAAATGGCAGCATTATGGAAAGAACTGTTGAGAACCCGAAAAGGGTTGTTAATCTAGAAGGCCATGTTGTTAAAATGGAGCTAGAAAATGGCACACTAGGCGCAGCAATTGAGAGAAAAAATGCCTCAAGCCACAACCTCAACTATTTTATTGGTAACGACCAATCTAAATGGGCTACAGATGTAAAAACATATGCTGAAGCCATTATTAAAGATGTATACCAAGGCATTGATATTCGTTACTACACAGACCGTGGCATGTTGCGTTATGATTTTATTGTGCACCCGGGCGCAGACCCATCAGTAATTACATGGAACGTGGATGGTGTAAACACGCACGTTAGCGAAAACGGACAGCTGGTTTTTGAAACAGTTTTAGGCGATGTAAAACAGGCGGAACTTCTGGCTTATCAAACACTAGAAGGAAAGAAAAACACCATTGCAAGCAGCTTTACTCTGAGAGAGAATAAGGTGTCCTTTCAATTAGGCGAGTTTAATAGTAATGAAATACTAATTATTGACCCTGTTCTTTATGCTACTTACGTAGGTGGCGCTGGTGATGGGTTTGAAGAGTACAGTAGAATTGTGGTAAATTCTGCGGGAGAAAAAATCATGCTTGGAGAATCGCCAGCTAGTGCATTTTTCCCTACAACGGTAGGTAGTTACAGTACAAGTAACGCTGGCTCCTCAGATATAGTAGTGAGTAAGATTAACACAATTGGAGACGCCCTCGTTTACTCTACTTTTATTGGTGGTTCCGGACTTGATTTAACAATTGATGGAACTACGTCTCAACTAGCTTCTGATGGAGGTTTGGTAGTAACAGGTACTACCGAATCCACAGATTTCCCTACGGTAGTTGGTGCCTATGACAACTCTTTCAACGGAGAAAGAGATGCCTTTGTGTTTAAGCTAAATGTGAATGGCAACTCGCTGCAGTATTCTACTTTTTTAGGTGGATCTACGAGGGATTTTGGTTTAGCATTGGCGTTAGATGCAGGAAATAATATTTACCTAGCAGGAACCACCTTTACCGGAGACTTTCCAATTACAGGTGGCGCATACGACCAAACAGAAAATGGCTTTGGAGATATTTTTGTCGCAAAGTTTAACAGCACAGCGAGTTCGTTGGAATTCTCGACCCTAATCGGAGGAGACTCTATAGATATTGCCTATACAATTGCGCTAGACGCACAAAACAATATCATACTGGGCGGTCACACCAATTCTACCGATTTCCCAACAACTTCAGGCGCTTATAATCAAACTCTAAACGGAGATCGTGACTTGATAGTTTGTAAGCTTAACTCCACAGGAAGTACTCTTTTAAACTCCTCGTATTTCGGAGGTTCTGGGTTTGAAGAGTGCTGGGGAATGGACACCGATGCTACTGGAAATGTATATTTAACTGGTTACACCAAATCAACTGATTTACCTACTGTAAACGCTCTTCAACCAACATACGGAGGAGGAGACAGAGATGCCTATCTCGTTCAGTTTAACCCAACTTTCTCTACCGTAATTAATGCAACTTATTTTGGAGGGGATGGCTGGGATAATGGACGTGCATTATTGGTGGATGCAAACGGTACCCCGTACATATGTGGGTATACGTCTAGCGCCAACTTCGACTTAACGGTACAGGTTACAGCTGGTGGCGGAGCTGGTGACGCATTTTTAACACGATTTAGACCAGATATGTCTGGCATACTTTATTCAACATTATACGGAGGAAGTGGCATATCTGGCGTTGGAACTTATGTTGATGAAGAAACGTTTAGCGGCATTTGGGTAAATAATTCAGGTACTGCATATGTTGCGGGGTACGCAATTGACAATTCTTTCCCTGTTACATCTATAAATGTACAGGCAACTGGTTTTGCCGTGGCAGACCCAGTAAGTTCTGAAGCTATTGTAGCAGGTTTTAATACATGTGATGAAAACTTTTCTTTCGGATCATCAAACAGCCCTGTATGTGAAAACAGTAATGTTAACTTGACGGCAGATGGCGGTACAACTTATAGTTGGAGCGGACCAAACGGTTATACTTCAAGCCAGCAAAACCCAACGTTTTTGGCTACCGCACAAAGCGCAGGAATATATACAGTAACGGTTACATACTTTGGTTGCACCAGTACCAGCCAAGTTACCTTGGTGGTAGACCCAGCACTGAACACCAGTATTATTGGCCCGGGTAATGTAGACCCATTAACGCCAACCAACTTTGTGGTTTCTCAGAACTTAGGAAGCACCTACACATGGTCCATAACCAATGGAACACTTATTTCTGGTCAGGGTACAAATAGCACGTCTATTACATTCCCAATAGAAGGTACAGCTACCGTAATGGTAACAGAGGTAAACGGAAACTGTAGTGAGACTACTTCTATCACAGTAAACGTAGGATGTACTTCTGCTCCAAACCCACCTGCAATTACGGGTTCTGCTACTGCAGATGAAAATACTACAGGCGCCTATTCGGTTCCTGCTCAATCAGGTTACAGTTATACATGGACTGTTACGGGTGGAAACATCATATCTGGTCAGGGTACAAACGCTATTTCTGTACAATGGGGAGCAGCCGGTGCAGGAAGTGTTTCTATTATTTGGGCAGATGGGAATGGATGCGAAAGCAACCCTGCAAGCACAAGCGTTACCATTACAGGTATTGTTACACCGCCTCCAGCACAATGGATTACCATTGCCACAGACCCTGCTGGCGATGGTGCCGACCCTAATGCCATCCTTATGGACGGAACACTTTTGGAGTACAAATACATTGAATCAAACGATTCGCTCTACTTCAGAGCAACTGTTGCTGCCATGAGCGCACTCAACACACAAGCTGCTGGTCTGAATGTTCATCTTTACTACAATGGAGGTGGCACTACATACGACTTTTTTGGAGATGACAACAACGCTACTACCAATACACTGGGATGGCACCGTATGTTAACTACATGGGTTACGGGAACTCCTCCTACTAACTATAGCGGCACTATCGGTATCTGTGATGCAGCTGGTTTTACATCAAATAATTTTACCAACGTAGCTCAAAACAATATCAATATTTGGATAGACCAAGCAGCAAGAACCATTACCATAGGGTTGCTTCGTGCAGATGCTATTCCTAACAGCGCCATTTCTTCTCCTGTTACCGTAGCAGCTGCCGTTGGTTCTAACGAATTCTGGAACGATGACATCTATCTACCAGGAGCTACCATTAATGTAGGGCCGCAAGGTATTTTTAATGCGCCAGAAACAGAGCAATTAAGTATCTATCCAAACCCAAGTAATGGCTTGTTTGGGTTAGACTTGAAAGACACAGAATTCACCAATTCTGCGGAAATTATCGTTTTTGATAATACAGGTAGAAAAGTTTATCAGTCTATGGTGCAAAACAATAAAATGCAAATAGACCTAAGCAACGTATCTACAGGTATTTACATGCTACAAGTAAGAGAAGGAAATCTTCTTGGGTCTTCTAGAATTGCTGTTGTTAAATAGCAACAAGTCTTTAAAATTGATGGAAACGGCCGTGCGAAAGCATGGCCGTTTTTCGTTTCCGAAAACGTCATATTACGCAAGTAGTACAAATGCTATCTTACATTGTATCTATTGTCTGAAACGAAAAAGCCAAGAAAATGAAAAAACTTACATCGATTATTTTACTACTCACGTTGTATTTACAGTTGATGGCATTAGAAAAAACCCCTATTGGTTTCATAGAAAACAAAGGTCAATGGCCAAATGAAGTCACGTATCTATTTCAATCTAATGGAGTAAATGCGTGGATTACCAATCACGGTGTAGTGTATGATTTTCACAGAGTGGTCTCTTCAGAGTTAGCGGAGAATGACCAAAAAGATTTAGCTAGCCGAATAACTGGCAAGCTTGTGCCACCACAAAATATTGTGGGACACATAGTTGGTATGAGCCTTGAAGGAGGAAATCAAAATGTGCGAAATTCTGTTGCTGGGTTAAACTCCCACACGTACAATTATTTTTTGGGAAATGACTCTTCTAAATGGGCTACAGATGTAAAGTCAAGTCAAGAAGTAACGTTGCATAATATATATCCCGGAATCGATTTGAGATATTACACCGATAAGGGTGCGCTTCGGTATGATTTTATTGTGCACCCAAGAGCAAATCCATCAGATATAAAATGGAGTGTAAAAGGTGCTCCAATCAGTACTAACAGTCAAGGGCAACTGGTTTTCAAAACCGTTTTAGGAGAAGTTAAACAAGCCGAATTACTTTCTTATCAAACTATAAATTCTAAAAAACACAAAGTAGAAAGTTCTTTCCGAGTTAAGGGCACAACCGTAAGTTTTGAAGTAGATGGGTATGACCATTCGCAACCACTTATTATTGACCCTGTTCTTTATGCCACCTACCTAGGTGGGCCTGGGCTGGGAGATGAAGAATTGAATGCTATACATGTCACCCCCAATGGAGAGCGTATTATTTTGGGACATTCTCCTAATTCTGCAAACTACCCCACCACAACTGGCAGTTACAGCCAAACAAACGCTGGAGAAAGAGATATGATTGTCAGTAAAATTAATAGCACTGGAAATGCTTTAATCTACTCAAGTTTCATAGGAGGTAGCGGAGATGACTATTCCATTTTAGGTACAGCTTTCTCACACCTAAACGCAGATGGAAGTATCATCTTCACTGCTACAACTAATTCTGCAAATTTTCCAACCGTAGTAGGAGCGTTTGAAACCGACTTCGGAGGAGTTACAGATGCCGTTGTAGTAAAACTTGGAGCTAATGGGAATTCTCTTGGGTTCTCCACCTTCTTCGGAAGCGCTTTTGGAGATTACGGAATAAGCCTCGACATAGATTCAGACAATAATATCTATTTAATAGGAGCAACCTTAAATAGCCCAAATGATTTCCCGATTACATCAGGCGCTTATGATCAAACTCCTAACGGACAAACCGATGTTTTTGTCTCGAAATTCAATAGCAGCGCCAGTACATTAATCTATTCTACTCTTATTGGAGGAGGTGGAGACGACACAGTATTTGGCGCAAAACTTGATGCGCAGAACAATATGGTCATCGCAGGAGCAACGCGTTCGGGTGATTTTCCAACAACATCTGGCGCTTTTAACGAAGCGGCTCAACTCCCAGGCTCAGGCTTTGAAGATGTATTCGTCACGAAACTTAATGCAACGGGAAGCGCTCTATTGGCATCCACTTTTTTGGGAGGAACTTTTGATGACCTATGCTACGCACTTGATATTGCTTCTGATGGTTCGATTGTAATTCTAGGACAAACGCAATCAGATAATTTCCCGGTTTTACAATCACACCAAAGCGTTAAAAACGGTAATCGTGATATTTTCTTGAGTAAATTAAATAGTAGCCTGAGCAGTTTAGTTTTCTCTACCTACTACGGTGGCAGCTCAATTGAGAGTGGCAAAAACGTTAAAGTGGACATACATGGAGCCATATATATTATTGGCTATTCGGCAAGCAGTGATTTTGAAGTTACGTCCGATGCGGTTCAATCTAATTTGAATGGGGAAGGAGATGTTATTCTCGCAAAGTTTAGTGAAACAGGAGGACTTCTTTACTCAACTTACTATGGCGGCAACGGAATAGGCGGTACTGCAACAGTAATTGCCAATGAAGATGATGGTTTTGGATTGTGGGTTGACAATTTGGGCACAGCTCATATTTGTGGCAGAACTTTGTCAGATGGGTTTCCAGTAACTCCAGTCAATGTTCAGAATATGGCTGGAATTGTAGTTGCTCAACCCAGCAATGTTACTGGCGAAGGTTTTGTTCTAACCATCAATACTTGCGCAACCAACTTCTCTACGGCAGAAATTAACACACCGGTATGTGAGAATAGCAGCGTTAACTTAGTGGCAGATGGGGGTACAAACTATAGTTGGACAGGCCCTAATGGCTACTCTTCCAATCAACAAAACCCAACTTTCTCTGCTACCTCGCAAAGTGCAGGTACTTATACTGTAACGGTCACAAACTTGGGCTGTGCCAGTACAATCGAGGTTACCTTGGTTGTTGACCCAGCACTAAACACGAATATAATCGGCCCAAGCAATGTAGACCAATTAACACCTACCAGTTTTGTAGTTTCTCAGAACTTAGGAAGCACCTACACATGGTCCATAACCAATGGAACACTTATTTCTGGTCAGGGTACAAATAGCACGTCTATTACATTCCCAATAGAAGGTACAGCTACCGTAATGGTAACAGAGGTAAACGGAAACTGTAGTGAGACTACTTCTATCACAGTAAACGTAGGATGTACTTCTGCTCCAAACCCACCTGCAATTACGGGTTCTGCTACTGCAGATGAAAATACTACAGGCGCCTATTCGGTTCCTGCTCAATCAGGTTACAGTTATACATGGACTGTTACGGGTGGAAACATCATCTCTGGTCAAGGAACAAACGCCATTTCGGTACAATGGGGCAACGAAGGCGCAGGAACAGTTTCTATTGTTTGGGCAGATGCTAACGGCTGCGAAAGCACACCAACTAACCTTAACGTTACCATAGCTGAGCCTTCTGGCATATTCGATTACGCTAAAGCAGAGCCGTTGTCGGTTTTTCCAAACCCCAGCAACGGACTGTTTTACCTGAACATCACAGATACCAAGTTTACTTCTGCCGCTGAAGTAACTGTTATGGACAACACAGGCCGAGTAGTGTACCGATTAAATGCTACCAATCAGATGATTAGCATTGATCTCAATACTAAAGCAGAAGGCATTTACCTAGTAAAAGTTCGTGAAGGCGAGCTTTTTGGAACTACGTGGGTTTCTGTATCTAAATAAGCAAAAGCCAACTGTATGAATTTAGAAGAACAGTTAGTTAGAGGCTCTTTTATTGGTTTCTAGAGTGCGTAGAATATCAATCGTCAAGTTTGTACCTTCGGTTTTCTCAAAATCCTAAACTATCTCATGCAATTATTACCCCTACTCCTAGCGCTGTTATTTGCGCTTCCATCGTTTGCAACAGACCCAGAAACAGAACCAGAACCAAAAGCCTTTTTAGTAAGCTATACGCTAGTTAAGTCGCACACCAAGAAAACCATTAACGCCCTTTGGAAAAAGAACGAAGTACCTAAGATTGCCTTGCCTGTAAAGCTCGGAGTTGACATTTACGAAGTGATTTACAAAGTGCAATGGATAGATGGCACATGGCGAGATGCTTCAGGCATCTACTACGTTCCAAAAACAGAGAAACCGGTTCCGTATATGATGTACGGGCACGGAACCCAAATTCATAAAGGGAGAAAAATCCATGATGGAGATTCGCAGCAATTTATTTGCCTAGCGCACGCCACCGATGGTTATGCCACCATGTTCCCAGATTACTATGGCATAGGAAAAGGAGAAGGGCAGCACCTATACCAGCACGCATGGTCTGAGGCGCACTCCTTTATCTATATGCTCAAAGCTGTTGACGAGATGAACAAGGAATTGAATGTCGTTCATAGCAGTCAGCTTTTTCTTACAGGCTATTCGCAGGGCGGACACGCATCTTTTGCAGCCCACAAGTACATAGAAGAGTTAAATGATCCACGGTTTCAGGTAACAGCTTCTTCTCCTATGTCTGGTGCTTATGATATGACGGGCGTACAAGCGGATTACATGTTTCAGGAGTACCCTCGACCATTTTACTTACCGTACTTATTACTATCATACCAGACAGCATACAACATTGTTGACACAGAAAACCCGTACGAAGTATTCAAAGCACCGTTCGATACACTTTTCCCAGGTTTCTTTGAAAACAACGACCGAAAAACGTTAGATGAACTCAATAAATACCTTCCTCAAATCCCAAGTCAGGTAGTTAAACAACAGTTTATCGAGGATTACCAAACAGACCCGAATCATCCGTTTAAAGTCCGCTTGCGAGAGAATAACTTAACGGATTGGTCTCCGAAAGCGCCTGTTCAATTGTGCTATTGCAAAGGTGACAAAGAGGTCAACTACAAAAACTCAGAAGTTGCCTATACCGAAATGACCGCAAAAGGAATCGACCATATCAAGCTCAACAATCTGAGCGACCACCTAGACCACAATACATGTGCTGCCTTTGCTGTACTTGCCTCCAAAGCGTACTTCGACAGGTTCAAGAAGAAAGGCAAGAATCCGAAAATGAAGGAAATGACTCCATTTAAAAAGTGGGTCAGAAACATCGTAAAGCGCAAAGTGGAAAAGGAATTCAAAGAAGCTGGCAAAGACAAATCATATCTGTAGCCAACCTCATGGACGTGGGAGGTTTCGTAATTTTCGCTCATGTCTAAAACAGCCATTATTACTGGAGCAACTGCAGGAATTGGAGAAGCTACCGCAATTGAATTCGCTAAGCTTGAATACAACCTCATCCTTACAGGAAGAAGAAAAGAGCGGCTTGAAAAGCTGAAGTCTCAATTAGAATCTGATTATAAAATACAGGTTTCAGTACATGCGTTTGATATCCGCCAAAGGGCAGAAGTAGAAGACTTTTGTAGGAACGAAATTGGCATCGCAAGCATCGACATTCTAGTCAACAATGCTGGATTGGCAAGTGGCCTCTCCCCGCTTCACGAGGGCGACATCGAAGACTGGGAAAAGATGATTGATACCAATGTAAAAGGCTTGCTTTACATCACACGCGAGATTGCCCCAAGAATGGTTGAGGCTGAATCTGGTCACATTATCAATGTAGGTTCTATTGCTGGCATAGAAGTTTACCCGAACGGAAACGTGTATTGCGCCACGAAACATGCTGTGCATGCCATATCGGAGGCATTGAGAAAAGAGCTTTATGACAAAGGCATTAAAGTGACCAATATTGCTCCTGGTTTAGTAGAAACAGAGTTCTCCATTGTTCGGTTTCATGGTGATGAAAATCGTGCAGCAACCGTTTACAATGGCATGGAAGCCCTCACTGCCAAGGATATTGCAGATTGCATTGCGTTTGCAGCTACGCGTCCAAAGCATGTAAATGTTGCTAAGATGCTTGTTCTTCCTTCTGCACAGGGAAGTGCCACACAGGTAAAGAGAGAGTAGACTTAAGCTCCGTCAAACATCGTCTTATCGATGTCTACATAGAAAGGAAACTTCATTAAGTAATCAAGCCCTTCTTCGGCTGTTTTATCGCCATAAAGCACTTCATAGATTGTTTCAGTAAGTGGAGCTCTAAAGCCTAAGTAATTGGCCATGGCCCGCGAAATACGCAACGTATTGATACCCTCGGCTACTTCCTCCATATCAGCAAGAATAGCGGTAAGCGTTTCCCCTTTTGCAATGCGATAGCCAACGGTATAATTCCGACTTTTCGAACTTGAACATGTTGCAATCAAATCACCAATTCCGGCTAACCCTAGAAACGCAAGCGCATCTCCACCAAGGTATTTTCCAACGTGAATCATTTCTACCAATCCACGGCTAATGAGTAGGGATTTAGCATTCTCGCCATAACCCAAACCATTAAGTGCACCCGCAGCCAAGGCTATCACATTTTTCAAAACACCAGCAATCTCAACTCCAGTAAGGTCATCACTGCCATACACTTGAAAGCGAGGGGTTCGCAGCGTTCGTTGACCAATCTTAATTACTTCTTCAAAACGACTTGCCAGCACCGTTGCTGCGGGCTGACCATTAAGTATTTCCCCCGCCAAATTTGGACCCGCCAAGCAACCAACCCTTCTTACAATGGTTTCCTGCAAAATAACCTCGCTCATGGTGTTAACCTTTAACGGATTAAGCTTGTACTCCGCAGTTAAGACATCTCCTTCAGGCAATTGCACATCAACTCCTTTGGTACCGTGAATCAAGATGTGTTCTGGAGTAAGGTGTGGAGCAAGCGTTTTTATCGTTTCCCGAAATACGGCCGAAGGAAGTATTGGATAAATTAAGCTGCACTTATCCGCCACATCCTTAATGCTTGTAGTAGCGGTGATGTTTTGGTGCATTATTCGTCCTCGATTATCCCTAGTGGCATTGATAGCATCGGCCACATCTTGGCTTCGCGTAAGCATATAAACATGCTGGTTTTCGGCTAATAGATTGCCGATGGCAGAACCAAAGCTACCAGCACCAAGAACACCAACTGGCGCTTTATCTTCAGATAACTTTGTGGAGTTCATATCCTTCTAATCGGTTGTGGTAGAAATATAAAATGGTGATGTCCTCAGATTCGAAATCGCCATCGACATTATACATCAATGGTAGTTTATTATGGTAGATTCCAAGATTGGCTATCCCTTTTTTGATGATGGCAGAAAGACTTCCTTCCAAAATTTCCTTCTCTAACTGAATCTCGCCATTAGCTTGCATTTCGCGTAAACGCGTTACTAGCTTATCCACTCGATCCATCAATTCTTTTGGCTTGATGATAAGTTCGTCTGCTGGTAAGCGCATCAAACCATACAAATCCATTTTACTGTAGCGTGATTTGATAATTCTGAAAGCAGCGAATGCCAAAATCTGGCTTGAAAACACCACCGCCTCACAGTGATACCTTTCTACTATTTTATCTCCGAGCATCCGCGTGTATTCCGCATCGCGCTGCATATCCTTGCTTATTTCGCCATTGGAATAGAAGTATTTTTTGATGTCAACCTCATTTCCATGCGGATCAAAACTATTGCCTTCTTCATCAACTCGGTTCCCAAAAAGATCCATGGGAGTTCCGAATCGAACCGCCATTTCTGAAGATGCAGTGAAGAACTTGTAAATGAACCGAAGCATTTTGCTCGAAGTAGAGAAGTCATCGTTCTCCACGAAATATTGTGCTTGACCGCTAATTTTCAAATGCTGATCAATAAGACTCTGAGCTTCCAACACAAAGTTGTAGTTGATAGTAACGGGAACCACGAAAATTTTCTTCGCTTCATCGCCATCTTCAACGAAATTCATTCGCTGCGCCTGAAGAGCCGTCCCGAGTAATCCGAGCTTAACACGTTTTTCCAACATCCCACTTCGTGAACGTGTTCCGCCAGGAAAGAAAAGTCCGTTACACCCTTTTCTGAGCGAAAGCTCCGAATACATCTTGAGCGTTTCGAGATAGAGAAGGTTCTTTTTCCGTCTATCAACCTTGTAAGCGCCAAGACGATTCATGAACCACGCCATGATCTTAATTCCGAATAGGTTCAGTCCAGCACCATAAAGCACGGGCGGTAAGCCAATACTTTGTATGGCCCAGCCAATAAGCATCGAATCGAGATTACTAAAGTGGGTTGGAACAATAATTACGGTTCCTTTTTCGGCCAAGGCACGTACATGATCAATCTCACCGATAAGGTGAATCTTATCATGGAGATTACTTCTGCTTGCAAAAAACCGCGATAGCCCTTTATTCTGCGAAGCGTTAAGGAGTCGTGCAAATAAAAACGTTGTAAACCCCTTTGCAAAATCATAAGCCTGCACGTCAAAAACACCTGCAATTTCTTCTGCGTATCGCTTTACAATGCGTTGAGCTAAATCTTCATGGCCGAAGGCATTCGGATTTTCATGACCAGCATTAATGCGCACCATATCCTTCTTCACTTTGGACCAAAAATCCTTTTCATCTGGTCCGTCTGCCTTCCAAGGGGTTTGGTTTAACCGAATCTTTTCGGTGTAAAGCGTTCGTGCTAATTCATCCTTCAGATTAGCTGGGTTATTACCCAACGACTCCTTGATGTTTTCAATGGAAAGTTCGACTAGCTCCTTTAGAAACGCCTCACGATTATGTGACAGTTTTACAATTGGCCACGTTTCTGGATCCGGCAAAATTGGGTCGTATAACCAGCCATCGGAAGTATTAACCTTAGTTGCCATGCTCGAATATAGGAATTAAGCTAAGCGTATGAGCGACCTAGCGGATTCGCTTCTTAACAGTCCAAGTGAAGCTAAAGCTAGAAACCTCTACTCCGTTGTCCATTACCCCAACGGTTCTCATCTCCACTAAAACGGGTTCTCCTGTACGGCAGGTTTCTGCAACGGCATCAAACATTTTCTTACCATCATTGCAGGTAAACGTTACGTGGCGGTTGGTCTTCTTTGTGAACTGTGCTTTATTATCGGATACCAGCATGGCTATATTCTCTCCCGAATGCTCTATGGCAAGCATGCAGAGCATTCCAGTGCTCATTTCGGCAGACATGCTTTGTGCTGCAAAGTACATGGATTGAAAAGGGTTCTGATTTCTCCATCCGTAAGGCATGCTTATAGCGCAACAATCTGCATCTATTCGTCTTACTCTACTACCAGCAACCCACGCCAAAGGAAGTTGAATGATTAAGAATAGATTGAATAGAAACCAATTGTCAATTCGGTTCCTAAATTTTTTTCCTTTTGGTGATAATTCCATTATGCTTGGTAACATCCTTCTATTGATACTTGCGCTGGCGAACACCATTCGCATCAATCACAGTTGATGCATTCTCAAATTCAACTGATTTTCCATTAATAATTTCCTCTACAAGAACTCCTGGGTCGATAGGTGCGTAACTGTCTATTCCTAAGTAAATAACACCAGATTTTGGTCTATAGCCATGCTTGAATATCAGCTCACCATAATCAGAATCAAACGTGAGGATAGTTCTTTCATAAGCGATTGCCAACTCCATTACATCCGATATGCCTCGATTGTCAATACCGATACCAATGATATCGAAACCTCTTGATTTAAGATATTCTACACTCCGAAGTGGAAAATTCTCGTTGGCGAGCAACTTCATTTTGCTCAAGCGCTTTTACGAGATGGACTGAACAAAAGACCATCGTGCATACAATCCTGTATATAAAGAAACACAGCTTGCAAAGAAACCTTAGTCAAACGCGGGTGGTTATCCAAGATGTCCTGCTCGCTCCAGCCTTGCGCCAAAAGCGAAATGATGTGTTCAACCGCCAGTCTTGTTCCTTTAATGGTTGGCTTTCTTAAAAGCACTTCTTTATCCGAGATAATGTGTTCTTGCCAGTTCATAGTATAAAGTTACCCTAAATTGTCTCTCCAACTCGAAGTTTCTCGGCATTCTCTGCCATTGCAAGCGCATCAATCATTTCTTGAATATTACCATTCATAAAATCGGTAAGCGCATAAATGGTTAGGCCAATGCGATGGTCGGTAATTCTTCCCTGCGGATAGTTGTACGTTCTAATTTTCGCAGAGCGGTCACCCGATGAAACCATGGTTTTCCTTCTGCTCGAAATATCGTCTAAATGTTTACTCAACTCTCTTTCGTAAAGTCGAGTTCTTAGCATTTCCATGGCCAAGTTTCTGTTCTTCAACTGCGATCTTTCTATCGAACAAACTACCACAATACCAGAGGGTTTGTGTGTTAATTGAACCTTGGTTTCCACCTTATTCACGTTCTGACCACCAGCACCACCAGAACGCGATGTTTGCAGCTCCACATCTGCTGGGTTAATTTCTACATCTACTTCCTCTGCTTCTGGCATTACGGCCACCGTAGCTGCTGATGTATGCACTCGGCCTTGCGATTCTGTTTGAGGAACGCGCTGTACACGATGAACCCCAGATTCGTATTTCAATATTCCGTAAACGCCCTCACCTTCTACCTTAACGTTTACCTCCTTGTAGCCACCGGCTGTTCCTTCATTCTCCACCAAAATCGATGTCTTCCAGCCTTTTCCCTCGATGTATTTCATGTACATACGATAGAGGTCTCCAGCAAAAATGCTTGCCTCGTCACCGCCCGTTCCGGCTCGGATTTCAAGAACTACGTTTTTATCGTCTTCAGGATCCTTCGGCAGCATAAGTACACGAAGTTCTTCCTCTAACTCCAACTTGCGCGCTACCAGTTCGTCAAGTTCCATCCGCGCCATTTCCACGAAGTCTGAATCTTTTTCTGTTTCGAGAATCTTCTTGCTGCTCGTTATGTTCTCAACCACATTCTCGTAATCTCTGGAAACGATTACTACGGGTTCAAGTCCACGATAATCACGATTTATTTTCACAAACCGCTTCATATCTGCCACCACCGATGGGTCGCCAAGTTGGCCTTCAAGGTCGCTAAACCGTCTTTGAATGTCCTTAAGTTTATCTAAAAGCTCCATTGCTTAATTGTAAACGAACTCTCCGAATTCTGAACGAATCGTGAGTTTTTTTTCTCCTTCCTCTACTCTACCGACTATTTGGGCATCCACCTTAAAGCTCTTAGAAATAGCGATAATATCTGCCGCAATTTCCTCAGGAACATACAGTTCCATGCGATGCCCCATGTTAAACACCTTATACATTTCGTTCCAAGGTGTATTTGACTCTTCCTGAATAATGCGGAACAGCGGTGGAACTGGCAAAAGATTATCTTTTACCACATGCCCCGAGCTTATAAAGTGAAGCACTTTGGTCTGCGCTCCGCCCGAACAATGCACCATACCGTGCACCTTGGATCGATGATTATCGAGAATTTTCTTGATAATTGGTGCGTAAGTACGTGTTGGCGAAAGCACCAACTTTCCCATATCCAACGGAACTCCATCAACCTTATCTGTTAGATTATACTTGCCAGAATACACGAGACTTTCGTCCATGGCACCATCATAGCTTTCAGGATATTTTGACTTTAACGAATCATTAAAAACATCGTGACGGGCGGCAGTTAACCCGTTACTCCCCATTCCGCCATTGTATTCGGTTTCGTATGTTGCCTGACCGTAGGAAGCAAGCCCAACAATTACGTCTCCAGGTTGGATATTTCCATTGTCAATTACATCGGAACGTTTCATCCGGCAGGTAACGGTTGAATCCACAATTAAGGTTCTCACAAGGTCGCCAAGATCAGCAGTTTCACCTCCTGTAGATTGAATATCCATTCCATTATCGCGAAGCATTTGAAGTACTTCTTCTGTACCCGAGATAAGTCCTGAAAGCACCTCGCTCGGTATCAAAAACTTATTTCTTCCGATGGTTGATGAAAGAAGAATATTGTCAACCGCTCCGACACAAAGCAGGTCATCCGTATTCATAATTATGGCATCTTGGGCAATTCCCTTCCAAACTGATAAGTCACCAGTTTCTTTCCAGTACATGTATGCAAGTGAACTCTTTGTTCCTGCACCATCGGCATGCATGATTATGCAATGCTTGTCAGAGTTTGAAAGTGTGTCAGGAACAATTTTACAGAACGCTTTCGGGAACAATCCCTTATCCACATTCTTTATGGCCTTATGAACGTCTTCCTTATCGGCAGAAACACCTCGTTGCTTATATCTTTCTCCAGCACTCATCAATTGTTGTTTAACAAAAAAGCATCCCGCAAGTGCGGAATGCTTTTCTTAAATATCTATGAAAGGTTACTAGTTTCCTTTAGGAACGTAATCGTTACGAAGCACTTTAAATTCGGTTCTACGATTCAACTGGTGAGCTTCTTCTTTCAGCTCATCTCCTACAAGTTTCGCAATAAAGGCATCGTTAATAACGCTTCCCTTTGCAAACTCTCCAACTTGAGTGTCCAATACTTTCGGAGTTGTTTCGCCATATCCTTTCGCTACCAATCTCTCTCCAGCAACATCGTTATCAATCAGGTAATCAACAACAGACTGAGCACGTTTCTGAGAGAGCGACAAGTTGTAGCTATCAGAAGCACGTGTATCTGTGTGAGAACCGAGCTCAACAACAATTGTTGGGTTATCGTTCAATGTCTCAACTAGACCATCCAAGGCAACTTTAGATTCTGGACGAAGATCCCATTTTCCAAGATCATAAAAAATGTTTGGAAGATCGATTACCCGGTTGATTGGATCTAACTCGAAGTCGTGAACCAAGTCTTTGTCCTCCTCAAATCCAACTGTCGTTGTTTTTCCAGTTTTGTTTAGATAGAAATCCTTTTTACCAGCAGTAATTACGTAAGAAGTTGCAGGCGAAAGATCGAAGCAATACTTACCTGATGCATCAGTATTGGTTTCCAACGAAGAACCATCTGTTCCAACGATTGAAACTGTTGCATTGCCAACTGCTTTTTTGGTTTTATAATCAGAAACAACACCACAAAGAGTGAATTTCAGAGCTGGTAGTAGGAACGAATAGATATCATCGCTTCCTTTTCCATCTTCACGATTTGAAGTGAAAAATCCTTTCTCCTGTTCTTTCTCGAAGATGATTGCGAAATCATCACCTGAAGAATTAATAGGAGATCGCATGTTCGTTACATTTCCCCAATCTTCTGCTTGCGCCTCAGCCATGAAGATGTCTAGTCCACCCATTCCTATGTGGCCGTTTGAAGCAAAATAAAGTGTTCCGTCTGCGTGAATGAAAGGATACATTTCATCACCTGGTGTATTTACAGATGCAAGAGCAACTGGCTTAGACCATCTTTTCTTTTCTTCGTTAAAGTTTGATTTCCAAAGGTCTCTTCCTCCTTTTCCGCCTTCTGCGTCAGAAGCAAACACCAATACTTTACCATCAGCAGATAGCGCTGGATGTCCAACAGTTACTTGCGTGCTATCGTCATCTTCGTCCTTCACAAAGAAAGGAAGTGCTTCAGCTTCTGTCCAACTACCACCATTTTTATTGGTGGAGTAAAGTTCACATCCCATTTTCACCTTTTTCTTAACACCACAACGCGTGAAAATCATTTGGTTAAAGTCGTTGTTCATTACCGCAGCACCTTCATTATAGATACTATTGATTGTTGCAGGAAGAGGCTTTGGTTTACTCCATTTTCCTTTATTATCAATTGTGGCAGCAAAAACATCGGTAAATCCTTGTCCTGTCCATCCATCCACTTCGTTTCCAGAAGCGTTATCTCTAGATGATGTGAAGTAAATTTCTTTATGATTTTTCGATGCGTAAGATGGCGCAAAATCCATTTGCTTTCCGTTTAGTTGAACAGCATTTTCAACCACGTAACGTGATGGATTATCAACCCATTTTTGAGCCAATGCACATGCTTCAGCACCGTTCTTTCCTCGCGGATCATCCGGGGCTAGTTCACCGTACTTTTCGTATTCAACAATTGCGTCCTCAAACTTGCCGTTTGCTTTTAAGGCATCAGCATAATATAGCTGAACTTTGTTCTCGGGATACTTAATCTTCAACGCTTTTCTATACCATGTTTCTGACTGCTTTGAGTCGTTGACAAATCGGTAACATTCCGCTGTTTTGAAGATAATCTCAGCTTTATTAGCCTTATCTTTTTCTTTGGAATAGGCTTTTTTCAGCAGGGTAATAGCCTTGTAATACTCCTGCCCTTCAAATGCTTGATTTGCAATTGCAAGGTGGTCGGTTTGAGCGCTTACGCTGATTGAAAACAATCCTGCAATAATTGCGACTACTAGGAATTTGGTAATTCTCATGGTTTAAAGGGTCTTTTTAACAGGCTGCTAAAATAAATAATTATTTGATTGGGCAACCCCGATTGAAACGCTGTCACCGAAGCAATCATGTTGTTTCAAATCTCAAGGTTCATACCTTTTATATTCGGAATAGATATTTACCGATTAAACAACAATTCTCGGTACTTAGGCAACGGCCAATATTCGTCTGAAACGATTAGTTCCAACTTATCAACCTCCCTCCTGATTTTATCGAAGTAAGGAAAAACCTTACCACAGTACTCGCCTGCTTTCTTACGAGCGCTTTCCAGTTTGTTTGCCGTTTTTCGAGCTTCGGTCATTGCCTCAACTAGTGACCTGATGGCTGTCATGCGCTCAGATATTTCTCTAATCATACTCATTTGTTCGCTTGCTAAGGTCTTAAACTCGCTATCGGTCAAGACTTGTTTTAGCCCGGTAACATTCTTAATGAGTAGGTTCTGGTATTCAACGGCAGTTGGAATAATGTGATTTGTAGCCAAATCGCCCATAACGCGAGATTCTATCTGAATCTTCTTTGTGTACCGCTCCAAATCAATTTCGTAACGCGCGTCCAATTCTCGTTCATTCAGTATTTCGTTCTTCTCAAAAAGAGCTCTTGCCTTTTTGGTGAGAAGAAAATCCAATGCATCTGGTGTGGTTTTTATATTTGAAAGACCGCGTTTCTTCGCTTCTTTGACCCATTCTTCACCATATCCATTTCCTTCAAATCGAATGTTCTTCGACTCGTTTATGTAATTGCGGAGCACTTGAAAAATAGCATCATCCTTCTTCATGTCTTTTGCAACAAGCCCTTGAACTTCAGAATGAAATTTTACAAGTTGGTCTGCAACAATTGTGTTCAGAACCATCATTGCGGACGAACAATTTGCGGTTGAACCCACTGCTCTGAACTCAAATTTGTTTCCCGTAAAAGCGAATGGCGATGTTCGATTTCTGTCTGTATTATCAAGCAAAATCTCTGGGATTTTAATGACACTCAACTTTAGCTCAGTCTTCTCATCAGGAGACATTTTTTCGCCCTGCTTAATCCATTGCTCAATATCATTCAGAACCTGAGTAAGGAATGAGCCAATGAATACGGACATGATTGCTGGTGGCGCCTCGTTTGCTCCCAAACGATGGTCATTGCTTGCGCTTGCAATGCTGGCGCGAAGCAAATCTGCGTGTTCGCAAACAGCTTTTATGGTTGTAATAAAGAAAGTAAGAAACTGAATATTCTTCTTTGGCGTTTTCCCAGGGCTAAGTAGGTTTTTACCTGTGTCTGTAGCCAACGCCCAATTGTTATGTTTTCCGGAACCATTAATTCCCGCAAATGGTTTTTCATGAAACAACACTCGGAAATCGTGGCGCAGAGCCACTTTTTCCATCACATCCATCAAAAGCTGGTTGTGATCAACAGCTAAACTAACCTCCTCAAAAACAGGCGCACATTCAAATTGTCC
>Ga0316208_1000625_pt1 | contig 40180 bp, 29 predicted proteins | sample 3monopyrite_MG_FD_204944 | JGI IMG/M metagenome (GOLD analysis project Ga0316208, IMG submission 204944) | Microbial mat bacterial communities from mineral coupon in-situ incubated in ocean water Damariscotta River, Maine, United States -... | ecosystem: Environmental > Aquatic > Marine >...
GCAATCTGAATGAATCTGTTCGATTGAGTATTTCCGTGTTGCCGACTATGTTATGTACCCGGTAAAGAATGAATGCGAATCAACACGAATTTTCTTCGGGGAACCTCATACGAAAATGTAGGATGGCGTGCTTGCACCCACCAAATGCGATTTCCACTTCATCGGTCTGATGCTGGTGAAGCAATTGCCTAAATAACGGTTTCGACTCTTTTGTCTCTTTGAACACAACTCGGAACGCGAAGATGGGTGCAAGCACACCATCCGACGCCAAAGCTGATTGGTTAAGTTTCTTTAATATTTATTTTTAGGTGTAAACACGAAATGCAGCAGACGCCTCTTACAGATTGGCATCGAGAACATCACGGTCGGCTTGTTGATTTTGCCGGTTGGGAAATGCCGGTCCAATACACCACGATTGTGCAGGAACACCATGCTGTGCGCAAGCAAGCTGGCCTGTTTGATATCTCTCACATGGGACGGCTTTATTTCAATGGCGAAGGGGCAGCTCGATTTCTTGATTACGTAACAACAATACCAATTACCGTTATGCAACCAGGGAAAATTCGTTACGCACTTGCCACAAACGAGCAGGGGGGGATTCAAGATGATATTCTTGTTTATCGGCAAGAAGATGGATTCCTGGTTGTGGTCAATGCGTCCAATCGAGAAAAAATTGTTTCCAGTTGGGGGAAAATAGCTGGTCAATTTGATGATGTCAGCTTGATGGACAAAACACTTTCAACCGGCATGATTGCCTTGCAGGGGCCAGAAGCGTTTTCAATATTAAAGGAACTCGGCTGCGAAGAACTTTCGGGGCTTAACTATTATCGATTTATCGAAACGACGTTACTCGATACGAGCGTCACGATCAGCAGAACAGGCTACACGGGAGAAGATGGATTCGAGATTATTGCAGAGAATGAACAGATTCTTCCCTTGTGGGAAAAAATTCTGCAAGCAGGGCAGGGGAGGAGAGCGGTTGTGTGCGGACTTGGCTGTCGAGATACGCTTCGACTTGAAGCGGGTATGCCACTTTATGGACACGAACTGAGCGAAACAACTGATCCACTCACTGCAGGACTGAACTTTGCTGTTTCGTTGAAAAAAGAGAACTTTCTTGGACGGGATGTTTTACTACAAATTAGTGAACAATCCCCTGAAAAATGCCGCGTTGGTCTGGAATTAGAGGGACGCCGCATTGCTCGTGAAGAAACGCCGATCCTCAATGAATCTGAAAAGCAAATTGGAAAAGTCACCTCGGGAACTTTCTCGCCAACATTGGAAAAGTCGATTGCGATGGGATATGCCCCCGTTGAATTTTCCGCAGTTGGTACAAAACTCCTAATCAGTTTTCGCGGCAAAATCGTCACTGCCAGCGTTGTAGAACTCCCTTTCTATCGGCGTAACAAGAAAAGTCGATAGAAAACGAGAAGCTGAGTGCTGATAATCAGAAGGGCAACTTGGTCCTGCTTCGCGTCAATCAAGGTCGATGCAATTTATCCCGTAAGGGAAGGGTAACAAGCAGAAGCATTCCTATTTTAGAAGTGGAAACCGTATTTGATGGGTGCAAGCACGCCATCCTATGGTTCAAAAATAACGACAGTTACTGCTTAAGCTGTACCAAATGAAATTTAGTTTTACTGGTTCGGCTTCCAACTGATAAGAAAACCGCAATGAAACGATTTGAAGATTCCGTAGTTCTTATAACTGGTCCCAGTGATAGCGGGATCGGTGGTGCGATTGCAGAACAATTTGCAGAGCAGGGGGCTGCGGTCTGTTTGCTGGGAATCGAAAAGCCAGTCCGTTTATTAAAAAGATTACAAAGACGAGAAAGTGACACCCTTTGGCTTGAAGTTGATATCTGTAACACCCACGAAGTTGACCAGGCAGTTGCAAGTTGCCAGCAGCAATTTGGGCGAATTGATGTCCTCATTAATAATGCGGGAGTGGAATTTTCAAAACCCTTTGAAGAAATTGATGACGATCAGTGGGATCGGTTACTTTCCGTCAATTTATCTGGGGCGATGAAAATGACGCGAGCGGTCCTCCCTTTTTTGACAGAGCAGGGAGGAGTGATTGTGAATATTGCCTCTGCACTTGGAATGGCTGGGTGTGCAGGCTATCACGCCTATTCTGCTTCCAAAGCTGGGTTGATTGCGATGACACGCTCTTTGGCGATCGAATTGGCACCTCGTGGGCAACGTGCCGTTTGTGTTGCCCCCGCGCTTGTGCATACTCCGATGGCTCATAAGCATATTTCTTCGCTGGATGAAACTTCGATGAAAGATCTCGAGACCGCCCATCCGTTGGGAATGGGGACTCCCAACGATGTTGCAGATGCTGTCACTTTTCTGGCATCCAAGCAAGCCTCGTGGATTACCGGTATTTCTCTCCCTCTGGGCTGGATTCCGAGTTGGGGGCTTCCAGCACCTGAATTTCGTACTTCAGTTACCCAAAACGAAGTAAAACCTCTTAAAGGGTAGGGGAAAGGGAAAAACATCTTCTCTTCAATTTCTTGTTGATTTCCCAAATCGACAAATCCACCCTTTCGATTTCTTATCACTTTGCCCTATAATCACACTGGGGTTTGCTAGTCTGACTTTTCTGTTAGATATGACCCCGGTTTTGCAATTTAACAGGGGGCTTTATCGTGTCTGAAGAGATTACTTTCGATCAATTTCAATTAACTAACTGTATTGCCACTGGCTCTTTCAGCCAGATCTGGGAAGCGATTGATCAGGAGACGAACGAACGATATGCCATGAAGCTTCTGCTGGAAGAAGCGTTTCGAGAAGCAGAGCATAAAGCAACGTTGAAACGCGAATTCAAGATCGCGAGTACCTTTGATCATCCTAATATCATCAAAGTATTTACGCATCGCCAAACAAAAAAATACGCCTACTACACGATGGAGTTTTTTGGCGGTCCCAACTTAAAGCAGATTATTCGTGGCGATCAACTGGTTGTTCATACCCGCCTGAGAAAACTTATTGAATGTGTCGTGATGGCGTTGGGGAATATTCACGATCAAGGGTGGCTGCATCGAGACATTAAACCTGACAACATTATGCTGACCAAAGCTTCTGATGTGCGGTTGATCGATTTTTCACTTTCCGCAAAAGCCCCTTCCAAAGTTGCGAAAATGCTCTCTGGGAAATCTAAACATATTCAAGGAACACGCACCTATATTGCTCCAGAGTTAATCCGAAAAAAACTTCCTTCAGTACAATCTGATTTTTATAGTCTGGGAGTTTCTATTTTTGAGTGCCTCACAGGTCGTCCCCCATTTTTGGGAACGACTCCGAACGACTTATTAATTAAACATGTTCAGGAACCACCGCCACCACCTTCTGCTTTTAATACTAATGTTACACCAGAAATGGATAAACTGGTATTAAGATTAATGGCAAAAAAACCTGAAAACAGACCAGAAAATACCGGGGAACTTCTTTCGGAATTACGATCTCTCAAAATCTTTATTGATGATCCTCAATTGTATCAAGATGCTTTAAAAGTCAAAGAAAAAGAAGCAGCAGCCGTTGTGGAGGAAGCCTCAATCGATAGCCGGGCAGATGCTTTACGGTCGGAAAGAATTAGCGCTGGGTTAGAAGTTGAAAAACCGAAACCGAAACTGAAAAAAACTCCTGTAAAATCTCAACAGCCTGCTACAGCCAAACCCGTTGCTCAACAACAAGTTCAACCACTGCAACCACAGCAGCAACCGGGATACCCTCAACAACCAATGATGCCACAACAGCCAGGCATGCCTGGCCAGGGATGGTCACAGCCGGTTGCCGGACAGCAACCAATGACCGGCTATCCGATGCAACAACAACTTCCCGGTCAACCAATTCAGCAACCTGCTGTTCCTCCTGGATACCCACAGCAGGTTCCCGGACAAGTTCCGCCTCAACAGCAACAGCCAATTTCGCCTCAACAAACGCCCCCTGCCCAGCCAGCCTCTCCAACCGAGAAGCAAACTAAAAAAACTGTCCCTCCACCAGTGGTCTCAAAACAACTTGGCAATGAAGTCAATCTGGATGACCTCCCTTTAATGGATGAACTTCCTGATATTTCATAAACGGTATCTGACTTTCCCTTCAAAGGAATGTTGTTAGAATTTGCATCGTCTTTTATCGTCCTACTTTTTCATCTTCGATTTGCGAGCCAAGATCACCCAAATGAAGCACCGGCCTCTTCCCTTTGAACGAGATATCCATGAACTCGAGCAACGTCTTGAAAGTTTGGAACAGCAATCTGATCCGAATGAAGAAACTCAAGACGCCATCCGAAATATGCGGAAAGAAATTGTTCGATTACGTAAATCTGTGTTTGAAAATTTAGATTCCTGGCAAAGCGTTCAAGTCGCCCGGCACGAGCAACGACCACAAACGCTTGATTATCTCGACATGGTTTTTGATGAATTCATTGAACTTCACGGTGATCGAGCTTACGGAGACGATCGGGCAATGCTGACCGGATTTGCCCGCATTGACGGTCGCAAGGTGATGTTTATTGGTCAGCACAAGGGACGAAATCTGAAAGAAAGAACCACTCATAATTACGGGATGGCCCATCCGGAAGGGTATCGCAAAGCTTTGCAAAAAATGGAGATGGCAGCCAAGTTCAATTTACCGATCATCAGCTTCATCGATACCGCGGGGGCTTATCCGGGAGTTGGCGCAGAAGAACGAGGGCAGGCTTATCAAATCGCATACAATTTGCGAGAAATGTCGCGTCTGGGAACGCCGGTCATTTGTGTTGTCATCGGAGAAGGAGGCTCTGGCGGCGCGTTGGGCATTGGTGTTGGCGACTATGTCTGCATGTTGCAGTACGCTTACTATTCTGTCATCAGCCCGGAAGGCTGTGCGGGAATTTTGTGGAAGCATGTTAAACACGCCGACAAAGCTGCCAAGGCACTTCGTTTCACGGGACCAGATTTGCTCGAATTTGGCGTTATCGATTCCATTGTTCCCGAGCCATTTGGCGGGGCACATCAACATCCCCGGCAAGCTGCAACAAATCTCAAAATTGAAATCCTGAAGGGCCTCAAAAAACTATCAGGCATGTCATCTGAAGAACTGGTCAATCACCGCTATGAACGATTCCGACGCATCGGAATCTTCGAAGAGCAGGCCGCTCAAACCGCTCAATAATTGATATAAGAATTCACAGTGACTGCAGACGATGTCTGCAGTCACTGCGGCAAAAGTAAAAATGAAGTCACGATATCAATCGCTATTTCATTGATACACCAACGTCCGATAATGTCCGTTATGTATCATTCAGCATTAATAAAAGCCTATACATTCGAGGTTTTTCTACAAGGGGCAATTTCACGAGATCTGTCTGTACGCCGGCTTGTCCGGTTTGGCGTCCGGACGTTTTGTGATTTCCCCCCCTGCTGACAGAACTAAATAATGATGCAATTAAGAAAAAGGATATAGCAAGGTATTGAGTCAGAAAGTATTTCGCGTTGCATAATCCCATGCCTGCTGAATCAAAAAGAACAGACGCGATGCGGGCATTTATGACTATTGTGTAGAACATTTGTAACAACCGCCTGATCCATGATTAAACATCCCTAATAAAATATGAAGCCGCCCTGTCTGAACCGCGAAAGTCTGTTGACATCGAGATACCTCACTACTCATCATAGATAAGGGGCAGGATTTTCAGTTTGACTAAATTTCATTTGAATCTTGGCGGGCAATAAGCATGGCTGAAACGATTTCGAACATGACGCTTCGTGACAAACTGAATGAAGCAGAGCGTCTGATGCGTGAGCTAATGGATCATTTAGATAACGGCTTTATCCCGAAGGCTCGCAGCTTAGGCAGGTCACTTCAGGAGTACGGAAACGATGTCTCTCTGATTTCCGATACAACTGTTCGCCAGCAGGCAGCGGAAATAATTGATAGCAACCGCTATTCAGAACAACTTTATAAAAAAGTTGGAAAGCTACTGGCCTCTATCGATGAAGATGTCTCTTCAATCACCGAGGGGAAAAATTGATTTATTTTGATGAGTACTGCGGGGAAGGAGCAGAGCGAAAATCCTGCCAGTTCTAAACAGTAAGAATCGCACAGGCTACGCTGTTTTTTTTCTGATTTTGAACAGAAATTGGTCGACAGCGAGGCTCATTTTTTCTGATTGTTTGGAAAGTTCTCCGGCTGCTGAATGAAGATCCTCAATCGCATGGCTCGTTTTATCAGCCATCTCATTGACGTGATAAACATTTCCGGTGACTCCTTCCATTCGCAGTGAAAGTTCATCAACATTATGACCGATTTCCTGCATCGAATTTCCCTGCTCTGAAACAGCATGTGAAATCGAATCACTCACTTCATTCAAGTTCTTAATGGTTTCTCGGAATAGAGATATCGCACTTTCAGCATCGCTGCTGGATAATTTAATGTTCGCGATTTCATCGCTGACTCGGTCTGTTGCAGCATGCGTTTGCTGGGCAAGTTCTTTCACTTCGGAAGCAACAATCGCAAACCCTCTGCCAGCTTCACCTGCCCGAGCAGCTTCAATGGCGGCATTCAAGGCAAGTAGATTTGTCTGTCTTGCAATATCAGAAATCATACGCACGACAGAATCAATACTGTAAGAAGATTCTTCCAGCTTCTTGATCACCTCTCCTGCGTGATCCGCTTCTCCTACTGCTTTCGTGACGACTTGCGCAGATTCCGAAACTTTCCCTTCGATTTCCTGGATTGCAACCGAGAGATGATTAGTTGAACTCATCACATTGCTGACATTTTCCGAAACCAACCCTGTTGCATCGGTCGCTTCAGTAGATTGCTGTGCGGTTTGCTTACTCGTTTCTGTCAGATGCTGAGCTGTCGAACACATTTGTGTCGCTGCAGAGGCGACGATTGTTGAAATTTCTTTGATGGTTGATTCAAAATCATCAGCCATCTGTAATCGTTCCTGCTCTGCATCTTTCAGCGCATCCGATTTTAGCTTCATCTCATCGGATGCCTGGTTAATAATATCCGAGGCCTGCCGAAATGTTCCGGTCATTCCGCGTAATATTACCCGCCGATGAAAGTCACCTTTCGCAGCCGCCATTAAAGATGCTTTCGCTTCTCGAACAAAAGCATCAGTATAATCAAGCATCGAATTTATGCCGTGAAAAATTCGTGCCAAATCTCCTGTTGCATCAATGTTGGTAATTCGAGCTTCAAGATCCCCATGAGCGGCACGGTCACAAACATCTGCAGCCTGTCGAATCCATGAATTTTCAAGTTCATGTTGTTGTTCGTGCTGATGTCCATTTTGAGATGTTTCCTCAGATTGTGAGGTATTATTCAATTGAGTTTGCGACATCACTACCCTGCTCTATTCGTTTTGATGTAAGAATTCGTTAGCCAGGCTTACCAGGCTGGCAAAACAAATTTCTAATACGGTAATTTTCTGTTATTCAACTGCTGGGAGTCGTTACTGTTCAGTGACGATCCAGCTTTGGCGCGGAGTCCGCAATAGCGGACCCTACTCATTGAAATCTTGAACGCCTCTATTTCTATAAGGCAAAGACGAATTGATCGTACCGCAAGCCCTGTGATTCAAGATGCGCTACTAATGTTTCAAACGCATCATTCATTCCCTCCCGCCAGTTGGGATAGGAATCTTCTTTCTCTTTGAGCATTTTATAAATTGGTTCAATTTCTTCAATTGCTTTTCGCTCTGGAACCCTGCGTGAAGAATGGTATCCAATAATATTCCCGACATCATCGAAACTGGGCGTTACGTGGGCGAAAACCCAGTAATGATCGCCATTCTTACAAAGATTAATGACGTAAGCGAATATCTCTTCCCCCTGCTCCAGCGTATCCCATAACAACTTAAATACGCACCGGGGCATTGCCGGGTGCCTGATGATGTTGTGAGGTTGCCCCAATATTTCGTTTTCTGTATAGCCAGCAACTCTCAGAAAGACCGGGTTAGCATAGGTAATAATTCCCTTCAGGTCAGTCTTGCTGACGATGATCTCATCCTCTGCAAAAGATCGATCACGCCCTGTGGGTGTTATAATCGGTTTTTTCATCCCCTCTTGCCCTTCCAGAACGTATTGGCTACTTGGTGATAGCCTTAAAATTAGCATGATACTTAATAAGGATATATCGATCAGCAAAGAAGATATATTTAGCTAATAAACAAATCTGGATTGGAGAAGAGCTGTATTACTACTATTATCAATGAAAAATGAAGAACTGCTTGAATGATTTAGACACTGCAGGTGAAATGAGCGCTGCAGGCAGGATAGGTTGCTATAGTGTGGTTTGCCGAATACTCCGGGATGAGCGAACCTGCAAGCTGATGAAAAAAATGAACATGGATTCCTGTGATTTTCCTCAAGTTTTCTCTTGCGATCTGTTTTACCTGATGAGACGATGAGAGGCATGATTATTATAGCCAACGACAAATTGCCTCAGTCATTCCTCAGCTACATTGCGTTCCGGGTTGCGTTCCTGGATACCGTCGAGAGGATCTCTTGGACACTTCAGTTTGAATCACTCAACGAAGACAGATTCGGCTATCTGACCGAAGTCCCCTTTCTTCGTTCGGTGCCGCCTCATGTGCAACTCGACTTACTGGTCAGTACCTGGTGGAAACATATTAGCCCCGATATTTACGAGGCCGATTTGGTTGATGAAGCAGTCGTTTATGCGGTTTGCGAAGCCTCAGCCCGAATCGCTGAAGAAGAATCGGTGATGCTGCAACGATTCTTGAAAAAAGGCCCGTTGGCTGTGGACGTTGTTGCAGACCATCAACTCGCTTCAGAATTACGTGGATTACATTTGAAGCTTTCCAACGAAGGGGATTTTTTGTTGATCGGTCAATTCTCGGACCTTCCCCCGGAAGAAGCTGACCGCCTGAAGCAAAAGTTCGAATTCGATAACGAGCGAGCAGAGGCAATGTTCGATGTTCTTGGTCGCTGGCACGTTGCAACGAACTTTCCATCTCGCACCGAGCATTTACTCAATGTAGATGAATCAAAACGTTGTTTTCAAATGATACAGCAAAAAGTAACGGGACGCCGCCTCAAATCGTAACGTCGATTCCTGTAGGCTATTCAAGGGAACCAATCACAATTCAAAAAGGAGTACAGACATTCCTGTCTGTCCTGTTTGAGCATCTCCTGTTGAAGGCAGACAAGAATGTCTACCCTTCTTTCAATTCTTTTTTTTTGAATGAAAAAGAGGTTCCCTCAAAACAGGGGAAATTCTAGCTGAACCTGGGGCATTGCGAATGTGTCTTCTCGTTCAGAGACGTTTTGTCATTCCCCCTGCGACATCTTTCCCCCCTGCCCTGCTTGAATTCTGGAACCTGCATGCTTAGAGTGCAAAAATGAACAAGGGGATCAGACTGCCTGGTTCGCTTATCGAATTCATTCTTATTTTGAAGTAGAACTCTTCACATGAACTCTGAGCCAGTGAAAACCAAAGTCGCCATTATCGGAGCGACCGGCTACACCGCGATCGAATTAATCAAAATTCTTCTTCGCCATCCTTCTGTTGAAATTGTCGCTGCAACGACTCGCCGGGAAGATGCTCCACCGATTAGCGAAATTCATCCATCGCTGACTGGTCGACTTGCCTTAAATTGTGAGTTACTCGACCCCGCGGCTATTGCCACCAAAGCCAATGTTGCATTTGCCTGCCTGCCTCATGTGGCGAGCATGGAATCGATTCCCATGCTTCTCTCGGAAGGGATGAAAGTTATCGATTTAAGTGCAGACTATCGCCTGAATGATCCAGACATCTACGAACAATGGTACGGTCATGTTCATACCGATCCGACTCGTCTGGGAACGGTGGTGTATGGATTGCCCGAACTATACCGAAAGCAAATCCCCAATCAAAACCTCATCGCCAACCCTGGTTGTTACACCAGTACCGCAATTTTGGGAATCACCCCCCTGCTCTGTGGCGGCTATATCAATTCCAAAGGGATTATCATTGATGGAAAAAGTGGTGTTTCTGGAGCGGGTCGAACTCCCAAGTTGGGAACTCTTTTTGCAGAATGCAACGAAAGCCTCACGGCGTATTCGGTTGGGAATCATCGACATACTCCGGAAATTGATCAGGTTCTTTCAGACATCAGCGGAACAAAAACAGAGGTTGTATTCACGCCACATCTTATTCCGATGGACCGTGGACTGCTTTGTTCCATTTACGCCCCGGCTATCAAAGAAACGACCGAACAGGAATTGATGCAGGTTCTTTCAGACTATTATCGAGAGAGCCATTTTATTCGCGTTGTGAATCACCTGCCCCGCACCAAAGATGTTGCCTACACAAACTACTGCGACATTACCGTTCGCCTCTCACGAGGAACCATTCAAATTTTCTCTGCACTGGACAACCTCATTAAGGGGGCATCTGGCGTCGCGGTACAAAACTTCAATTTAATGTGCGGATATAAAGAAACAACAGCCTTAGTTGATTCTCCCTAGAACTGTATTACAGACTGAGGCAAGACTTAAATTATTGTAGATGAGCAAGTTGGCGATGCTTTTCAAAATTTAATCGTAACTACTCAGCGGATCGGGTAGCACAGACAATTCCGTTCAGGGTTGTCTGTGTTGCGAAGCAACCCGAGGGATTTCTTTTCAGGTAACGCTTATTCTCATTCTCAAACCTTTCATAAAATAATCTGACCTCAGCCACACATCATTGAATAGTTACATTGAATCTACAAAAAAACTTTGCTGAAGAAGTAAACAGAATATGAAACATCCCGATAATGTTAAACTATTAATGAAGCTGCTTCCTATCCCGGGTGCCAGTGGAAACGAAGGCGCAGTTATTGAAGCAATTCGTTCTACCGCCATTCAGGCTGGAGTGTTAGAAGATTGTTTCCACATCGATCAAACTCATCAGCTTGCCGGGTTTGGCGAAATAGGTTCTCTTATTATTAAACTCCCCGGCAACCGCCCTGCCCCGCGGCGATTGTTGATGGCTCATGTTGACACCGTCCCTTTGTGCGTTGGCTGTGATCCGGTTATCGAAGGAGAATGGATCACTTCGACTTCTAATAAAACAGCCTTGGGCGGAGATGATCGAGCCGGTGCGACTGTTCTACTGGCAACATTACTGAAAATCCTCAAAGAAGATATTCCACATCCGCCGCTTACTTTTTTCTGGACCGTTCAAGAAGAAATAGGGCTGGTTGGAGCGCGACATGCAGATGCCGAGCTACTTGGTAAGCCGGAAACCTGCTTCAACTTTGATGGTTCGTTACCCGAAGGAGTCATTATCGGAGCGACTGGTGATGAGCATATCGGTATAATTGTTCATGGAATCGCTTCTCATGCAGGTGCATTTCCTGAAAATGGTGTTTCGGCAATTGTGATTGCTTCACTGGCGATTGCAGAATTGCAGAAAGCTGGCTGGTTGGGGAAAATTGAAAAAAAGAATGGCACGGGAACGAGTAATATCGGATTCATTCAGGGCGGAGCAGCGACCAACGTTGTTACAGATTATCTCGAAATTCGCGGAGAGGCTCGCAGTCACAATAAAGAATTCCGTGCGGAAATTGTTTCAGCTATTCAAAACGCCTTCGAGAGCGCCGCTGCAACAGTTAAGAATGAAGCAGGGAAATGCGGGCGGATTGAATTCGAACATCATCTGAAATACGAAGCGTTCCAACTCGATGCCTCTGAAACGGTTGTGCAAGCAGCCATGAGTGCGGTGAAGGCTACGGGAGAAGACCCGGAGATTCGAATCGTCAACGGCGGCTTAGATGCCAACTGGATGACCGAAAATGGCATGCCTACCGTTACTCTCGGCTGTGGGCAGGATGCGATCCACACAACCGCAGAACGGTTACACATCCCCAGCTTCCAAAAAGCCTGTGAAATCGCCTGGCACCTGGCAATCGACTAATCAGCAATCGTGTTTACTACTTTTTCTTAGCTTCTGGAACCGTCAGCCAGATGTTTGACGTGGTGCGGTTCAACACTTTCAAAGAAGCCGTTGCATTAATTTTGAGTTTATCTTTGCCATTTCCTCTACCGATAATTTGAATTGGTCCGTTGAATGGTTTCGACTTTTTTGCATCGATTTTGAGAGTTACTTGTTTTGCCGAATCTCCTTTTTCGGCTGAAGCAACCGCTTCGCAGATACAGCCCTCAGGAAGATTATCTGCTTGAATCGAAATTTCCCCTTTGTAACCTGTTATTCGTTTAACGGTTACTGCAATCTCCAATGGTTTCTCCGCTGAGGTCTTATAATGATCCTGCTCAACGCTCAGTTCAAAGCGAGGCTCCTCTTTTTCTATTGCCATTAGATAAAAATACCGTGGCCCAAAGTGGTCGTAGCGATCAATCACTTCCAGAGAATACTGTCCATCAGCCGGTGCTTTCCAGGTGAGATCGACATCAAGATTCGTCTTGGCAATATCATCCCCCTGCTTGAGGACTTTTCCATCCGAGTTTTTGATCATCAAAACTGGATCGAGCAATGATTCAAATTTTCTGGCATGCACTTGTAAGTGAAAGGAGTCGTTCTTTTTCGCCTTGATCGTGTGAATATCCTTTTGTGATCGTGTTTGAATTAAGCCAAAACGCGTTGAAGGCACAGTAATCGGATTATTGTTGGACTTGAAGTATTCAATTTTTACAGGAGTATCGATCCCTTGATGCAGTTGATGCAATCCTGGTGCACTCAGCAGTGCTGAAGCAAGCTGAAAAAAGGGGGCTGTTTTTCCTGAATGATTCCAGCCCGCTCGAGCGAACTTTTTCTGGCCCCCATCATAAACTTCAAATTGATACGCAAGGAAAACGGTTTTCGTTAACGTTAATCGATAGATATCATTCGCCCCGCCCGCAAAATTGATCGAACTATTTGGTTTTGAAGGAAAGCAATAAACTCGAATGTAGTAATTGCCATCTTGTGTGGTACGAAAATGGAGCAGAGAATCGTTGCCATGATCGTCATCGTTCTGGGCGAGAACAAATCGGCGATCATCAAGAATTTGCAGGACCGTATCCATCGGCGAAGCGAGTGAATGATGGGCCTCAACTGAAGCGATCAACATCTCCCCTTTTTTGAGAGAAACCTGATAAGTATCAACCTCTGCCGATTTATTCAATATCCCGTTAATGGTGACGGGCAGCGTTTTAATTTTCCCGGCTGATGCAAAATCGTTATTCGGTTCCTTCTCGCTAATCTCCGGGAGCGTTCCGACAAGAATTGGCAGGAGTGAACCAGCACCAGATTTGTTGTAAAAACGAAGCCAGTGCAACCCTGCGGCTGCCTTGTTGTTTGCAGTCAGAGTGAGCTGATTTCCTTTTTCTGAAATTGTCAGTTTCTCGAAATCGTCACAACTGCTCCAGATAGACAAAGGCAATTCTCCCGATTTGCCGTTCAGTTTGATCTGTGCCGTTTTCCCCTGCTGAATGCCTGCCGGAAAAATGGAGGTAATTGCCGGTGGTTCCCCTGCACATAAAGTTGTCTCTGAAATCAGACAACTTGCAAAGCATGAAAATGAAATAATTACTGACCGTAAAAAGTAAGCGTGTCCTGCAGTTTGTAACATAGTCGTCTGAAAATTCGTAGGTTAGGCTTTCCAGCCTGACACAATAAGTTGCAAATTATTCGAGTAATAAAGTGAGTTCACTGAAAAAACAAAAGTCCTCACCTTGGAGACCACATTCATCAGACTTAAAAGCCCTGCCTACGCTCTTTTTTATTCGTGGGCTTAACCCATTAACTCGCTGATCGGGGTATGATCGCTGACTAAATGGGCGGGGCGGCCTTGTGGGGTGTAGATGATTTTTCCAGGGTTGATTCCCAGTTTCAAGTATACCGTTGAGGCAAAGTTTTCCGGCGAGAGGACTCGCTCCACCGCAGAGTAGCCTTGTCGATCCGTTGCACCAACAACGGTTCCGCCCGGTGTGCCGGCTCCTGCCATCATGACCGACATCGCATTCGACCAGTGGTCGCGGCCGCCCCCTTTGTTAATTTTTGGCGTGCGACCAAATTCACCCAAGACCACAACCAGCGTTTCATCTAGCATTCCTCGTTCGTCAAGATCTTCAATGAGTGTTGCAATCGTATTTTCAAAAGTCGGAAGCCGTTTTTTTAACGCAGGGAATAAATTGCCATGATGATCCCAGCCGCCTTCGTTCAATGTAATAAAAGGAACCCCCGCTTCGACCAATCTACGAGCCATTAATGCCCGTTGACCAAATGAATTTCGACCGTATTTATCACGGATTTTATCGTCCTCGCTTTGTAACTGAAATGCTTTTTGGGCCTTGGGTGATGCAATCAAATCGTAACTTTGCTGGTAGTATTGATCGATCACCATGACAGGATCGCCGCTCGCTTTGTCGCGAAAACGTGGGAGTTGATCCAACGCGGTTCGAATTTCTTTGCGAGAATCAAAACGCTTCTGTTCCAATCCCTTTGGTATTGCAACATCTCGCACGCGGAAACTGGAACTGTTCGGATCGCCGGGGACGACAAACGGAGCGTATTGTGCGCCCAGAAAACTAGGTCCCCCCGAGCGTGTCATACTCGGCATCGAAAAATAGGCGGGTAAACCGTTTTTATGACCACGTTCATTTGCAGTCATTGCACCGAGACTGGGATGAAAACTGACAAACGCACCACATCCAACCGGAATGCGAGGCGGTGCCCCGGTCATCATGTAATGATTGCCCGCCCCGTGATTTCCCTGGTTATGTTTGATCGAACGAATGACTGCAATTTTATCGGAAATCGAAGCAAGCCGTTTCATGTGTTCGGAAAAATGAACGCCGGGAGTTTTGGTGGAAATCGGATAGAATTCGCCACGAATTTCCTGCGGGGCATCCGGCTTCGGATCAAACGTTTCATAATGAGTCGGTCCTCCATCGAGCCAGATCAGGATGCAGCTCTTGGCACGAGCTGATGTATGACTTGTTGAAGCCTCCACCTTCAATTTCAACAAGTCGGAAAGGCCAGTTCCTAAAGCTGCTCCCATTCCAAATTGCAGACAACTTCGTCTTGTTATTCCATCGCAGTTTCGAAACATTTTCTTATCTTCCCTGGTTAATATAGTCCTCCACTCGAAGCTAACTCGGGTCATGACTGACCCGGGTCGCCTTGCAAAGACTTAATCTTTGTAGACAAATTCTGGAGTATTCAATAAGGCCCACATGATATCTTCGGTAGTTTTTCGACGATCTGCTCCCTCTTTTTTGAACAGTTCGGTTGTCAATTTTATTTCTTTTTCGGTTGGGTAACGAGCGTAGATTGAAAGGTATAATTTTTCGATAATTTTTACTACGGGTAAATCGCTCTTCGCCAATTCCGCAACATGTCCTTTATCAGAGGTTATTTTTTGTGCCAGTTGTTGTGAATTCATTAAATGTAAAGTTTGGACGACAGTTGGTTCAGAAATTCTTTCACAAGGGGGATCCTGATTTGGATCAGGGCGGGCATACGCATCGAGAAACAGCGAGGAAATTCGATGCGTCCAGAGTTCCTTGGCGCGAGAATGAGGAGCCATCGCGGTGAAACTTTCCGGCACTCCAGTAATCTGGCAGATTGAGTCGAGCAGAACTTCGCCCCGCAATCGTTGCCGAAAATGTCTGGAGAAGTACCGAGTATCAATTTTGTTATTTTCGTTCGGAAGAGAGCTGAGCGAATACGCCTGCGAAAGCGTGATAAACTTGATTAACTTTTTGACATCAAACTTTTCCTGAACAAAATATTCAGCTAGCGTGTTGAGCAAAGCCGCGTTGGTGGGAGGATTGGTTGCACGTAAATCGTCAACAGGTTCAACCAAACCGTGTCCCATTAAATCCTGCCAGATGCGGTTGGCCATCGTCTGTGCGAAATAGTGATTCTTTGGAGATGTCATCCAATCTGCCAACGCAACTCGCGGATCGGTTTCCGGTTTTATTTCCACAGCTTTTCCGTATAAAGGGCGAGGTTGCATCACTGCTTTGGTTAAGGGGTGTTTGACGCTCCCTTTGTCTGATGTGAAGATGAACTCTTCCGACCCTGAAATGGGGGCAGAAATCCCGGTTCCTTTGCGTCCAATTTTGGCAAAGTATGCTGCGAAACTGTAGAAATCATCTTGCCCGTAAACCTCAAACGGATGGTGATGACATTTCGCACATTCAAGCCGGACACCCAAAAAAACCTGGCTGACGATGATTGCCAACTCATCCGGTTTGCGTCGATCTCGATAAAGAGCCACATTTCCTTCACGAAACGTGCTGCCATTGGCGGTGATTAAATCGTAGACGAATTCATCATAAGGTTGATTCTTACGAAAGGCATCGCGAATCCAGCGGTCGTAGTTTAATGTTGTTTTGATTCCGACATGATACGGATTCGGGCGAAGTAAATCGGCCCATTTATTCGCCCAATGTTCGGCGTATTCGGGATCAGCCAGTAGCTGATCAACAAGATGTTCCCGCTTTTGCGGCGAGACATCTTCAAGGAACTCGCGAGCTTCATCAGACGTAGGCAGCCGTCCGATGATGTCAATATAAACTCGCCTCAAAAACTTGTGATCTGTTGCGGGATCTGATGCACGCAGACGCAGTTTTTTCAATGTTTCCCAAACACGATCATCAATTTCGTTGTTACGTGGGAGTTTGTCGTAATAGTCAGCAGGAACTTTTTCGGTTAAGGGAACCGATGCGGTGAAGATGGCAAAATGACCAGAGTAGCGAGCCATGACCGCCGCTTCCCCGGTAATCGTTCCTGCAGTGACAACTCCATTTACATCCACCGCTGCAATCGGACTTTCGTTTGATTGATACGTTGCCCAGTTGGTGACATCTCTTGTTGAGCCATCCGCATAATAAGCAGTCACTTTCAACGGTGCGGTTTCATCGTGTTGAAATATTTTCGCTTGCGGATCGACCGTGACTCTTTCCAACTGAGGTGTCCCCGGCTGACTTCGAGGAGCCCCCTGTTTGATCCATCGCAACAGAAGTTGATAACCAGGATCTGATTGAGTAAATAAAACACCTCCACCATGTGGAAGATCGCCAGCAGGTTTAGCGAGAATAAGACTCGCTTCGGGGCGCGTGAAAAAAATTCGACGCCCTCGGGATTGCTTGACCATTGCATCGTGATCGAAATTAGAATCGAAGCCGAGCAGTGAAAGTTGAAAGCCATTCTGTCCCCGCTGCTTACCATGACAGGGGCCGGAATTACAAGCAAAGCGACTCAGGACCGGTTGAATATCTCTTTCAAAATCAATCGCCTGCTTGTTGGCTGCCTGCTTCGTCGATTGCGCCGCCACCTCAGCAGAACCACACAGTAATATCCCAGAGAACAGTAGTGTGATAAGGGACAAGGAGGGAAAAATTGAAATGGCGTTAAACATATTTCGTTTCATACGAAGCTACGTACAGGAGCGTACTCTTTCTCGCCTTCATTAAAAGAGAGAAAACTTGAGGTTTATCTTTTTACCGTCGGGCGAATCAGGAAGGTGTTAACAAATAAATCTTCGCTTGTTTACCGGGTGTTGTCAAGGGATTTCTCAATTCTGGACCACTGCGTCCCGAGACATTTTGAGTTTATCACTGTATGATACTTCTTATTGGTGAAATGGTGGATTAAGGTTGCAAAATATTTTCAAGCGAGCCGGGGGTGTCAACCCCCTGGTTACTCTGCTGTCACATGATCGGAAGCCAATCGACACTGGAAAGTGAGCAGGGTCATCACTGCCCCGGCTCGCCTGATTAGATGTTTGGTTCTGACTCGTGCAGATCAGGAATTACTTAGTGGGAGTTTGAGAATGGCGGAACTGGTTCAAATGGAGTTATCGCGGATCATCATTACCGAGATCAGCGATCAGCAGGTGCTTTATCTCTCGGAAGTTAAGGGCGAACGAGTCTTTCCAATACTGATCGGCTTGTTTGAAGCGACCCGGATCGATCAACGCATTAAAGGGGATGTTCCCCCCAGGCCGATGACGCACGATTTGATTAAAAATCTCATCCATCAACTCGGCGCAGAACCGGTCGATATTATTATCAATTCTCTGCACGAACATACTTATTACGCAATGATCCGCCTTCAAAAAGATGAAAAAATAATCGAAGTAGACGCCCGCCCCAGTGATGCAATCTCGCTGGCCATGCACTACGATCCTCCACTCCCCATTTTTGTGGAAGGCGATGTTTTGCAGGAAGCGAGTTAAGGTTGCCCTGGTTGGTGCGTCACGACGCACTCTACGATCTATATAATAATCAAAAAGGAATATTGTAATGAGTAATCGAATTGTAATGCGTACTGGTGAATGTCTTATTGCTGGTGGACCTGCTTTTACTGCTGCCGAACCTGAAATTGTGATTGGTGAATTGGATGGTCCGGTCGGCACTGCGATCGCAACGCTGACCGGCAATCAGGCAGCCGGGCATTCCAAAGTTTTCGCGATTTTAGATACCGATATTCAAGTCCGCCCCGTCACGTTGATGGTCAGCAAAGTGACCGTCAAAAGTAGTGCGTACACAAACATTTTAATGGGAACCGTTCAAGGCGCCATTGCCAACGGCGTGCTTGATGCCGTTCGTGCAGGAGACATTCCTAAAGAAAAAGCAAACGACCTGGGAATTATCTGTTCTGTCTGGCTCAACCCCGGTGTTGCTACCGACGAAAATCTGGATCACAAAGCCCTGTTCGATATCCACCGCAGAGCAACCGCAAAAGCCATTCATAAAGCGATGTGCAACGAACCAAGCATCGATTGGCTGCTCGAACATCAGGACGAAATTACGCACAAGTATTATCAGAAGGGATTGGACGGAACCTTGTAAATAAATCCGAGCCAGTTCTTATTTCAGAGAGATGAACGATAGAAATTCACGCCCCTGAAAGTATTCTTCCAGCTTAAAGCGTGAAGGGCTGCTTGTGCGCTGATTGTAGTTCCTTAATCATTTTCCAGCCTTCAAGTTCTTCCAGTTTATTCAAAATATCCTGGGCATCCCGGGCTGTTTTTTTATCTGATCCATTCTTCGCTTTGAGTAGCCATTTTTCTGCTTCTGCACTGTCTTGCTTTACTCCTTTTCCCTGGGCATACAGACCACCTAAGTGGTACTGTGCTTGCGGGTGTCCCTGTCTCGCGGCTTTGCGTAACCAGTAGAATGCCTTTACATCATCCTGCTTGACATATTTTCCAACGGCGTAAAAAATACCAACTGCTAACTGTGCCTCTGCATGATCTTGACCGGCTGCCTTTAACAACCAATGTATTGCTTTTTCGAAATCTCGCGCCACTCCCAACCCACGACCATATGCGAGGGCTAGCTGGTATTGAGCCTCAACATAACCTTGCTCGGCTGCTTTGCGGAACCACTTTGATGCTTCGTTTGCGTCCTGCTCAACGCCTTGTCCCAGCAAGTACAACCCACCGAGATTGCACTGTGCTTCTGCGTAATTCTTTTCTGCTGCTTTGCGAAACCAGTGGACAGCCATGGTTTCATTTTGCTCAATGCCCCAGCCTGTCAAGAAAAGACAACCAAGATGAAATTGAGCTTCCGTATTATTGTGGTCAGCCGCTTTTTGCAGCCAATTTGCCGCCTCTGCATAATCGTGGACAACTCCCTTCCCTTTGTAATAAAGCACACCAAGTCTGCACTGCGATTGTGAATGATTATTCTTTGCTGCTTTGCGAAACCAAGATGCAGACTGTGCTGCATCTTGGTTAATTCCGATACCATCTAAATACAACATCGCTAAACGATATTGTGCTTCTGTCTGTCCCTGTTCGGCTGCCTTGCGATACCACTTTACTGCTTCGACGGCATTTTTTTTAACGCCATTACCGTAAAGATATGCAACTCCAAGATTGCGATGAGCTTCTGCGTAGTTCTGCTTTGCTGCCTTACGAAACCACCTGACCGCCTCGGCATAGTCACGTTCAATCCCTTGCCCGTTAGCAAGCATAACTCCCAGCAAACTCTGTGCTTGCGCGTCCCCCCGTTCGGCTGCATTGCGAAACCATTTCAATGCTTTTTCATCGCTTTGCTCACTGCCCAATCCTTTTTGATAGAATAAACCAAAATAAGTTTGGGCAGTGAGATCGTTGTTATCAGCCGCCTTTTGAATCCATTTTGCCGCTTCGCCATTGTCCTGCTTAACTCCCTCACCTTTGAAGTAAAGGATGCCCAGATTGCGTTGCCCTTTGGCAAGATTCTGCTCTGCGGATTTCCGGATCCATTTTGCAGCCATCTGATTATTCTTCTCAATGCCGATTCCAAAATAGTAGAGCCCCCCCAATCGATACTGAGCAAAGGCATTACCATTTTCGGCCAGTCGGCGTAAATCGGGAAGTAACTCTTTGGCCCATTGAACAGCCAGATCAACGTCTTTTTCAACGCCGTTACCATCATAATACTGATAAGCAATAAAAGTTTTGGCTAAAGTATGCCCGCGTTTTGCTGCTTTCAAAAATAACTCAAAGGCCTGTGCAGAATCTTCTTCAACACCCTGCCCATCATACAACTTCACCGCAAGAGTATAATCGGCATCTTCATTCAGTGATTGTGCTGATATGTTTTGTGGCAGAGCAAGCCAATAAGCTGAAACGAAAATGAAGAACCATGTATGGCACATCCGTATTGGCATCATTCTATTCCTTGAAAAGCCAAGCTGAAAAACGAAGAAAAACGTCAAACCTGACTCAGTGTACAAACGGACGATCTCTTCGTATAAATTAATAAGAAATGTCGGTTCCGATGTAACTATTCAGCCCTGTTGTAGGGTCCGCTATTGCGGACTACGATGGAAGGTGGATCCCCCAATTTCATGCGGTGGTCCGCAATAGCGGACCCTACAAACAGCCCTCATTGTGACAAAAACAATCATCGCTGAATAGTTACCATAAAAGTAATTAAATCTTTCATAAAACAAACTGAATCCAGCCCCCCATCATTGAATAGTTACGTTTCGTTTTGCATTAGCTTTTCGGTATTCGATTGCCCTCTATTTCCCAGCGGTTCGCAATTGATAAAGTGGTAAATGTCTGTAGTAAACTTCGAGTGTCATGACCGACAGGCAGGTTTGGTAGAGGCGGCCTCCGGTGTTGCCGTGGGGGTCGGTGACGTTCCAGCTTCCTTTTTCCGGGCCTTTTTTTAATTGAGTTTTGATTAAGGAATCTCGCATGACCAGATTCCATTTCGGCCAAGTCGTTCCGCCTGCGTGGTGCATCACTTGTGTGGCGTAATAATTGTAATACATGTTGTTTGGGCTGGGGCCAAGTTCACTGAGGTAAGCAACACCACTTTGTAACGCTGGATGTTTACTTTCCCAGCCAAGATACATTCTGCATAACAGCCCGATTGAAGTTGTGGTTGGTCTTGGTCCCTGTCCAGCTGTGTAACCATATTTTGAACCTTGCGCAGATTGTGTCGCATCAAGAAACTTAGTGGAAGTTGTAAAAGCGTTGTTAGAAATACGAAGCCGGGCGGTCTTGCCACTTCGCAGCGCCATAATCATCCAACCGGTAACTGAAAGATCGCCCGCAGCTTCGGGTTGATAACGCCAACCTCCCTGTTCGCGGTTGCGTGTCTGGTAGATGAAATCAATCGCTCCCTGAGCAACTTTTCGCAACCGACGATCTTTGGTCATCGCATACGCTTCGCAAATGGCAATTGTCGCCAGCGCATGCGCATACATCGGATAATTACCTCCGGGGACAATATCTTTATTCGGGCCGTTGCGGCCTCGTAAATCGTAACCTTCAGGAACTTTTACTGCATGGTCAACTAAATACTTCACCCCCTTTTCGACACGATCTATATACATTCCATGCTGTTGCGTTTCCCCTGCACCCAGGAAAGCCATAATCGCCAATCCAGTCGCCCCGGTTTTACAGTTTCTTAAACTCCCTGCTTGATGATCTTTATGCCGGTCACCTTTTTTGCGATGATCGAAACTCCAACTGCCATCTTTTGCCTGCCGGGCGGCCAGCCAACGCAAACCGTTACGAACAGCCAGTTCACTTTTAGTATTCCCTCCAAACATTGAAAGTAGCCTGTCTCGCGTCGCGGCACTTCGCCCGCCAAAATCTGTACTGAGATTGATGTTGGGAATTTCTTCGAGCTGAAACAGATCGGCCACCTCTGTATCGAGAACAATCTCTTCAATTTCCTGCATTGGTTCCTTCAAGCTTGAAAGATTGGAAGCAAGTGATTCTGGAGTCTCCTCATTCTCGCCGCCCGATTCGCTGGAAAGATCGAGCTCTGTGTCGATCTCAACATCTTCATCCCCTTGTTCTTCGGAAGCGGTGATGAGAAAAAGAACCTCTCCCACCCCGGCAGGTTGCACAATAATAAGAGCAAGAATCAAAAGCAGGAGAGCATGCAAGAACAGGCTCATAAAAAAACCCCCAATGGCAGAACGATCCACGTACCGCCCCCACCAGGAGAGTTCGCCGAGAAGAATTTCGGATGACTCCTCCACTTGATTCTCGTGCTTTACCTTTCGAGATAACATAAGCGAGATTTCGTCTGGTACAGTCCGATTCATGAGAAAGAAGAACTTCTTTCACCGTAGAAACGTAGGAAATACTAAATTGGTTTGAAATGGAGTTGACCCAGATTTATCCTCCGAATTGTACCATATTATAAACGAACAGCGAAACATTATTCCACGCGAGCGAATAATTCGTTCATTTACGATTCGTTGCCCCAGCGTTTGGTCAGATTCACTTCGATATCCAGATGATCACAAATGCGAGTGACGATGAAATCGATCAAATCGTCAATCGATTTTGGTTGAAGATAAAAACCGGGCATTGCGGGGAGCATCACCGCACCGGCATCGACAAGGCGTTTCATGTTTTCCAGTTGAATACTGCTTAGTGGAGTTTCGCGCGGAACGATTATGAGTTTTCGGCGTTCTTTCAAATGCACATCGGCGACACGATGAATTAAGTTGGTGGACATGCCGTTTGCCAAGCTACCCAGCGTTCCCATTGAACAGGGGCAAATCACCATACCGGCAGTACGAAACGAACCGCTGGCGATTCCTGCCAGAAAATCCTGATGATGATGAAACTTCAATCGCGACTGCGCATCTATATCAATTTCTTTCTCTAGAAACTGTTCGACATCAAACGGATCGCTATTGAAAGCCAGGTTCATTTCTTCCTGAAAAACCTGACAGGCAGCCGGGCTGATCACCAGATGTACCGTTCGCCCGGCTTGGAGAAGAACCTCAACAAGCCGCCGCCCATATTGAACGCCGCTCGCTCCGGTAATTGCAACAACAAGATCGGCTGCAGACATAGGTCATATTCCTAGTTACCGATTCGATTCAGGCTTGTGCCCGATGTATAATGTGGCGATGCCGAATGTGAGTGGGATGAATTTTACTTTTTCCAGCCCCGCTTGTTCCAGAAGAGTTGCCAACTGCTTGCCGTACGGAAAAGCAGAAACAGTTTCGGGAAGATACTCATACGCATCATGTTTATTGCGAGCAAAGAACTGTCCAATTCGCGGCAGGATATTGCGAAAATACCACGAATATATTCCTCGAAGCAGTTTGTTGCCGGGGAGTGAAAATTCGAGAATAACAACCCGTCCCCCCGGCTGGCAAACCCGCGTCATTTCTTTCAGCCCCTGCATCGTATCTGCGATATTTCTGAGTCCGAACGCGACCGAAACAATCTGAAAACGATCATCGTCAAACGGAAGTGCCTGAGTATCCGCCTGGACAAACTCGACACTTGTTGCCTCACTTTCTTTGCGGTATTTCTTCTGGAATTTTTCACGAGCCAGTTCCAGCATTTCCTGTGTAAAATCGCTGCCAATGACGGGAATTTGTTTTCGTCCCCGCTTCCAGTAGGCAAAAGCCAGATCGCCTGTGCCGGTACAAACATCGAGAATTGGTGCGGTCCCGTCTGGCGATGCTTTGCGAATTGTGTACCACCGCCAGTAATAATCGGTTCCCCCGGAAAGGACATGATTCATTAAATCGTAACGGGGGGCAATTTCGCCGAACATTTTCTGGACCCGCTGGCCCGATTTGTCGATTTGAGACTCGTTAATCGAAGTCTCATCTTTCTTTGATTCGGTCTCTGATTGGTGAACTGGGGGTGAACTCATTAGCATTGCCGTGTTATTAATTAAATTATAGGAAAATTCATTGTCCCCCAGTATAGCAATCGCCTGACGTGATCACATGCAACTTGTGCGAGATACATTAGAACGTTATTTAATTCTCTGGCTTTGCGCTACCGCTTCGCTGGCACTGATTTGGGGACAAAACGATTCCCAGGCTGCCAGTTATTTTAGTTTCTGGAAATCCTGGACATTAACACCCAGCATTATGTTGGCGATGTTCTGCATCGGTTTTCTGCTTCCGAAAGATGAATTGGTTCAGGTTCTGAAAAACTGGCAGGCTGTTTTATTCGGAACATGCACACAGTATCTGACGATGCCACTACTTGCATTTGTGATCGCGAATTTGTTTCGTTTTGAAGGATCAATTTATACGGGCATTATTCTGGTCGGAACGGTCCCTGGAGCGATGGCGTCTAACATTCTCACGCTGACTGCTCGTGGAAATGTCAGCTATTCAATCTGTTTAACAACCTTGGCAACATTGCTTTCCCCCTTGCTGGTTCCGTTGGGACTACTTCTCTTTCTGGGGGTTTCAAAAGGCCCCGATCCTGTAGCCGTCTTTTTGAATTTGCTGCAAAATGTTGCTGTTCCAGTTATTGTCGGCTTTGCGATTAAAATGCTCTTTGCACGCAATCGTCCTTCGCTGTTAACGCTGGCTGCGATACTGGCAAACCTGGCGATTTTGTGGATCATTGCGGTCGCGATTGGACTCAATGCAACTCGGTTGGAAAACGTCACTCCAATACTACTTGCCGGGTTAGTTACGTTGAACATTCTGGGATATGCAGCCGGGTGGTTTTCGGGCGGTTTGATTAACCTTGATGAAATGAAACGTAAAGCATTAACACTCGAAATCGGCATGCAAAACGCCGGCGTGGGAACGATTCTGGCGTTACAGGTTTTTGATGATCCAGCAACAGCCATCCCGCCCGCTGTTTACACCTTCGGCTGTATGTTTACAGGAACGCTTCTTGCCAGTTACTGGTTCTGGAAGAAATAATTGGCGGTGAAGCCAAGTTAACAGTTACGCAACCACTTCTTTAATCGCGTTGCCGAAAATGTCTGTCAGACGGAATTGTCTACCTTGATATTTGAACGTCAGGCGTTCGTGATTCATTCCCAGCAGGTGCATGATTGTTGCGTTGAAATCATGCACATCGACTCGATTTTCAACTGGTGCATAACCAAGTTCATCTGTTTTGCCATGCACATATCCTCCTTTGACACCGCCGCCTGCCATCCACAGGGCAAAGCCTTCTTTGTGATGATCTCGCCCGGCTGTAGAAACTTTTCCCAATCCATTCTTCCCCTGAGCCATCGGCGTGCGACCAAATTCGGATGACCAGATCACGAGAGTTTCATCGAGCAAGCCACGTTGTTTCAAATCTTTAATGAGGGCTGCAATTGGCCTGTCAACTTCGCCGCATTTTTTCGGGAGTGATTTGAAAACACCGCTGTGCATATCCCAGCCGGAATCAAACAGTTGGACGAACCGCACACCTCGTTCGACAAGTCGCCGAGCCAGCAGACAGTTGTTGGCAAAGCTCGTTTTGCCGGGAGCAGTCCCGTACATTTCGTGAGTTTTCTTCGTTTCTCCCTCGATATCCATCAATTCGGGAACAGACGTTTGCATCCGATAAGCCATTTCGTATTGATTAATACGAGTTTCAATTTCAGGATCAGAAACATCGGCAAACTGAACCTGATTGAGCTGGTTAACGGTATCAATAATCCGTCTTCTACTTTCGACTGGAACGCCTTTCGGGTTCGAAAGAAACAAAACGGGATCACCTTGAGAACGGAATTCGACTCCCTGATAAACCGAAGGAATAAACCCACTTCCCCATGCACTACTACCTGCACCGACAATATTACCGGTAATTAAAACGACAAAGCCGGGTAGGTTTTGATTTTCTGAACCGAGACCGTAAGTTGTCCAGGAACCGATGCTTGGACGCCCAAATCGCCCAAACCCGGTCAGCAGATGAAGCTGGGCTGGAGCATGATTAAACTGCTCGGTCGTGACCGTTTTAATCACAGTCATTTCATCTGCGACACTTTGCAAATTCGGCAATAAATTGGAAATATCCAGTCCCGATTGACCACATTTTTTGTATTCGTATCGGGAATCTTTAGGAGTTCCCAGCAACGTTGGTTGTTCACGAATAAAGGCTAGTTTCTTGCCAACAAAAAACTCATCCGGGCAAAGTTCGCCATTTCGTTTTTGTAATTCCGGCTTGAAATCGAATAAATCAAGATGCGATGGTGCCCCAACCAAATGAATATAAATGACTGATTTCGCCCGGGCAGGAAAGTGAGGTTTTTTGGCTGCAAGCGGGTTTTGTTTTCCACGAGCTACCGAATCCTGTTGAAAAAGCGTGGAAAGAGCGCAAGCTCCCAGGCCATATCCCGATTTTTGCAGAAGGTATCTGCGGGGCCATTGCGAAGCAGCAAACTGGTTGGCATTGTGCATGAGAAATACCCAAAGGATGTATTGAAAAATGTAGGGTCCGCTATTGCGGACCAAGATGAGGGTTTGACACTCCCATTTAATGCGATGGTCCGCAATAGCGGATCCTGCGATCTATGTTTATTATCATTCACATTTACTGAGAAACGGTTTCGTCTAAATTGAGTAACGTATTTGAAATCGCAAACCAGGCTGCGACTTCTTGTGGATTTGTTGTTATTTGCGGGAAGCCCGGAAGTTTGAAGTTTGCTCTATCTTTTATCAATTTGGGATTCTTTTTGATCGCTGAGCGTTCCTGTTGCAACAAATGAAGAAGAATATCAATTTCTTCGGTTTTTGGTTCTCTGGAAAGACAAAGACGGAATCCATGGATGATTCGCTTGCGGTCGTTTTTGTCTTGCGGTTCGTTCAGCATTCGCATTGTTAACCCCAATGCCATTTCCGAGTAGGCGGGATCATTTAATAACGTGAGTGCCTGCAACGGCGTGTTCGTTTTGGATCGATTCACCACACAGGCAGTTCGTTTCGGGGCGTCGAAACTGACAAGTGACGGATAAGGAGCGTCTCTTTTCCAGACAATGTAAACTCCTCGACGAAATCGGTCTTCATTATTGGCGGTGATCCATTTCGGTTGATTTCTTCCGATAGATCGCCAGATTCCTTCAGGTTGATAAGGCATCACGGGAGGGCCAGCCATTTTATCGGAAAGTAATCCACTGACCGCCAATGCGTTATCTCGAATTAATTCCGCAGCAAGCCGAAAACGTGGTCCTCGCGAATACCATTTATTTTCGGGGTCTTTGCTTGATTCGCTGCTGAATTGCGAAGATTGCCGGTAGGTTTGAGAGAGGACGATTGTTTTAAGAATTTTCTTCATCGACCAACCGTTCGATTTCAATTCGCTGGCAAGCCAATCGAGCAGTTCCGGATGCGTAGGCGGTTCTCCCTGTGATCCTAAATCTTCCAGTGTCGTAACGATGCCCCTGCCGAACAGTTCAGCCCACCAGCGGTTGACTGTCACTCGCGGAAGTAGCGGGTTACGATCGGATACTAACCACTTCGCAAGACCAAGACGGTTCGAAGGATACTGATCTTTTCCTGTACCAAACAGTTCTGGAACGCCGACTGCCACTTTATCACGCGGCGAAAGATAATCTCCTCGGCTGAGAATATGCGTTTCCCGAGTTTTATCCATTTCGACCATCACCAATGTTGTCGGAGGGTCTGTTTTTTTTAATCTCTCCTGAAGCGTTTTTAGTTGCTTATTCAGCGTGACCAGTTCGGTGTCCTGTTTTTGATAAAAGGTGCGTAGCTTTTTCTCATCCTCTTTGGTTCGTTTCTGTTTTACTGCCAATTTGCGAAAATCATTCGGAAGGGACATCATGTCGGGATCCCCTGAGTAAGCAGAAATTTTAACCCGACCAATTGTTCGTCCATTTCCGTAATTCTGCTCCAGTTTCAGTTTCAAATGAGAATTGTCCTGCATTTTCACAGGTGAGTCTAACGAAAAAATCGCCCAGTGTGGTTGATGGAAATTGGGAGCAATCGCCCAGCCTGTTTTCGGATTTCCATCAAAGGCACCGGAAACGTCCCAGTTTTTTTGAGAGAAATCAGCAATTGCTTTGTTAATTTGAATACTGAATTTTTCTCCAGCCTGCTGCATCTGTATGGTAAATTCACTGAGGATGAAATTGGTACGTTCTTTGTCACCCCGTCCAGGACCGTTGCCCGGTAGTTTGTCGTGTGTTAATGCTTCAATCTTAAACGCAGTGATTTCAGGCAAGTTTGAACTTGCCAAAATTTCATAAACGGTTCTTCCAGGAATGGGGCCAGTCACAAGAACAGAACCATCATCCAGGATTTCGAACTCTTCATTTCCAGTTGATGAAAATTGCTGGACCGAAAGAGTTTGCCATTTGCTCTGAGAGTTTCCTGCCGCTATTTTCTCTAACCATTTGGCGTAGGATTTCTTGTTGTTTTTTTCCACTTCTGCTTGCTTCTTTTTCAGAGCCAGAAGTTCTTTGGAAAGGCTCTCCCGCAATTTTTGTTTTTCAGGCGAAAGTGGCAAATCCATTTTGGGACCATAAAAATCCCAGGTGACCCCCGCAGTGTTTTTCACCTCTAATGGAGTATTATTGAAATAGGCGAACAGTTGATAATAATCTTTTTGATCGAACGGATCGTATTTGTGATCGTGACACTGTGCGCACTCCAGCGAGGTTCCCAGAAAAACGATGCCGGTTGTGTTGACGCGATCAAAAATCTGATTCGTCCGATTTTCTTCCGGATGAACACCGGCTTCGACATTACAGGTAACAGTACGATGAAATCCGGTCGCTACTTTCTGCTGGAAAGTCGCATCGGGAAGCAAGTCGCCTGCCAGTTGTTCAATCACGAATTGATCGAAAGGCATGTTGTTATTTAACGCATTAATGACCCAGTCACGATACGCCCAACTGTCTCGAATTTGATCGGCTTGAAAACCATTGGAATCGGCATAGCGAGCTAAATCGAGCCAGCCGCTGGCCCATTTTTCACCGAATCGTTTGGAAGCCAACAAACGATCAACAACCTTTTCATAAGCGGTTTCCGTTCGATCTCCCAGAAAAGAATCGACTTCTTGTAAAGTGGGAGGCAGGCCCGTTAACGCAAGAGAAACCCGGCGAATCCAGTGAGACCTATCGGATTCAACAGCCAGGTTAATTCCCTGCTCTTTCAGTTTACGGGCAATAAAATAATCGACCGGATTTTTGTACGCCTTTGAAACCTCTGGTCTTCTGATTGGCTCATACGCCCAGTGCCGGGCAACTGCTGCAGAATCTGGCCATTTTGCTCCCTGTTGAATCCAGAGCTTTAATGTCTCCACTTCCTTTTTTGAAAGTGGCTCCCCATCGGAAGGCATCAAATCGCCTGCATCGGGATCAATAACACGATCAAGAAGCAACGATTGCTCTGGTTTGCCTGCGGTAACAATAGGTTCATCGGAATCGGCAACGCCAAAAGCGGCTGCACGCCGAGAGAGTCGCAAGCCGGCTTTATCTTGCACTTCACCATGACAACGGTAGCAATTCTGACGCAAAATCGGTTCGACATCAGACACAAAATTGATCACTCGATCTGCTGCTTCTATTCCGGCTGTAAAGAATAATCCCGCAACCAGAACCAAAGCGGTGCAAAGTCTGGAGGCATTAAAAGTCCTAGAGATTATCATTCGTCATCGCCTTTCAAGGATAAGAAGCTACTCCCCATGCTAATTGAAAACTTAACGAGACTCAATAAACTTTAAGCCATTCTTGCTACCTGGTACCACTTGATGAATCGAGCCGGTGTGTCCTTTTTGCTTATCGTAGCTATCTTTTGCCGAGTAAAACTGACCAGTGCTCGCTGGGGCAATGCCCAGCGAGCAATCGAATTCATGCCTGCCCAGCAAATTAAAATCGGTATCTGTGACAAGCAAAATCTTGGGAGAGCCATAACAGCCGAACCACCATTTCCCATTTGCAAATGTTGCTGTTTGGATTCCCAGATGTGTGTGATCACTGTTGATGATATGCTTTTTGACGAATTGAAATTCATTGTCATATTCATAGACGTAATTCTCATCAATTTCGTGAGGCAGTCCGCCGATGACGTAGAAGTGACCATTGTAAAAACTCATCCCCCCTGCCCCGTGGAAAACTTCTGGTGTTTCGTGTTTTGCGATCAGCGAAAGGTCATCGGCATTATAAACGTAAACCCAGGAGTCTGCATTTCCTTTCGCATCATTGAATCTTCCCAGATTAACCGCAACATAAACTCGACCGTTTTGCACACATAAATCGCCATGATGATTGGGGACCGGGATTTTTTTCAGCAGCTTCCCTTCCAGATCGGTTTTCACCAATTGTGTCGTGAAACTCCAATAGATTCCTTTATCATCAAGATCAAATCCTTGCAGATGATGTGGATAAGTTCCTTCGCAGGTAATCGGTTTCGCTTCGAGTTGCTTCCCCTTTTTCAACAACACCGGTTGGACCCAGGCCATTTTGAAATCTTCGAGTTCAGACGGATTCGGATGTTTTTCGCTGGAAGTGATCCGGGCGCGAACGTAAATCTCGTCCCCTTGAAACTTGTAAGTCGCACAATTCCCTTGGGCGACTTCTAAAACTTCGCCAATATCTTTACTGTAAATGCGAGTCGTGCGTACTGGCTTGCCTTCTTTATCGAGAACCGGATGACTTGTCTTATCGTAACCAATTCGCGTACCAATAAATTCAACTGTGTATGTTTCGCCGGGAACGGGATCAATTTCGATGTGAAGTTGTTTTGCATTCGATTGAATTTTCTTCAGCGTGACGCCGCTCGATGCGTAAAAACTCCCCGCTTCCAAAGCCTCAATCAGCGAACCAGGTTCTAGTTTATCTGTTAGAACATTCACCCACCCTCTGCCCGGTTCGCTGTCTCGACTCGGAATATTGTGATAGTTGTGTCCATCATCGGTGGCGATTCCAAACATCATCGGCAATTCGAATTCTGCAATCCGTTTTGTGAGTATGATATCCCACAGCCGCTCGGTTGAGGGATGTATCTCATCTCCAGAATTGTGAACGCTGGGATGACCATTATAAACTTCAAAAAAACGATCCCCGACAACACGCATTAAATCTTCTGCGGTAATCGCATAATAAAAGTTGGGATGATTCAAATGGATAATCATCGGCTGCCCGGTTTGCTGCCGTTGGATCATCACCGCATTCACATTATTCTGAATCGCTTCTGCAACAGTCTTTCCACCACGCGGAATAATCAACTCTTTCAGATTTGTCACATTGAGATGAATCGGAGTTCGCTTGCCCAGGATATCGCTAATTTCTTCCCCCTGAATAAGCAGGAATTCTTCTGGCTTATTGAATCGTTTTGCCACTTCATCAAACCGGCGTAATCTGACCTGCAATTTTTCATCAACCGTACGCGTTTCAACCCAATCGGGATATTGTTTGATTAACTTATCAAAGGCCTTTTTGCCCCCCTTACTTTTTTCAACCTCAACCCAGCGTTCTTTATTGGCAAGGATATTGTGATCGGTAAACACCAGAAACCGATAGTCGTGCTTCTCGTACCACAACGCGATCATTTCGAGATAATCATCGCCATCACTCCAATGAGAATGCGTGTGCATATTCCCCTTGTACCAACGAAGCTTAGATGTTTCTTTCAGCACAGATTCCACAGGCTCACCAGCAGCAACCTGTGGGGTTCCAATCGCTGCAAAACTGACGACAGCAACCAACAGTAACATTCCCAGGGAACGAGTTTTCATTCCAGCATGTAATTTCATCGTGAGTTCCGATATCATTCTAAAAAGAGATTCTTTTATGTGGACGATTCGTTTGAGTAGCCTTTACTTTACAAAGTAAGCTGCATTCTGAAAACCAGTCAGCCCCAAAAAAGGGATGATCTTGTACTTCTTCAGGTTTCCAAAAACATTGACGAGAGCAAAAATGAATACATTCTCCTTCAAAAATATTCTTTGTATTGCAATGATGCTGGTCAGCTTATTCACCACGAATGCTGCTATGGCTGATGGTCTTATCGCCGGGGTTGCGAAGATTGATATCACCCATCCGAACGGTCTCATTAACGACCGTAGCTACGTGCGGGCGCTGGTCATCAGGAATGATGAAACGACAGTCGTGATTGTTTCTGTTGATGTCGTCGCGATCGGTGAAATTGGTCGCATCAAAAACAGCTACCTTGGCAATGTTCGCACTCAAATTGAAAAAGAGCTGGGCATTAAACCGCAGAATATGCTGTTTAATGCGAGCCATTGTCATTCGATCATTTGCGATAATCATCAAGAGTTGACCATTAAAGCGATTAAGCAGGCGGCAACGAACATGGTGCCTGTTACCGTGGGAGTTGGGAGCGGTCATGAAGATCGCATTCAGGAAAACCGCAGGCTGATCATGGCGGATGGTTCCGAAGTTGATGTGCGTCATGCGTATTCGCTGCCTCCCGATGCTGAGGTGGCAAAAGTGGGACCAATTGATCCAGAGATTGGAATTTTGCGATTAAACCGAGCCGACGGTCGCACGTTGGCGGTTGTGTACCAGTTCGCATGTCATCCGATCCAGGGGGCTCCCAATGGTGGTAACACGGCAGATATCACCGGTTTTTCATCGCAAGTGATCGAAGAAAATTTAGACGCAGGAACAATCGCATTATTCCTGCAAGGATGCGGCGGCGATATCAATCCGGCTCATTATAAAGATGTCGATTACCCTCGTGATGCACAGCCACAAGGGAATCTACTTGGGTTGAGTACCCTGAAAGCTCTGCGAAATATTGACTGTAATACCGATAATCGCATCAAGGTGATCAACGAAGTGATCGAACTGCCGGGAGCAAACTATTCGCAGCGGATCACAAGAATGGAAGATGAACAACTCCGCCTGATGAATTCATTACGAGGCACCACCTTGAATCTGAAATCGTTCATGCCGCTGGCTGTGAAATATAAACTCTCCGAAAAATACCCCGCGACCCACTCTTTCGAATACTTACAGGAAGATAAAATTGGAAAGACCGGTTTGAAAAAACTCGACAGCGTCAATCGTAATAACATCAAACAGTACATGAAAAATATTTATACGATGGAGCAGTTAACGCGAGTTAACACAAACTTGCGATTGTTGAAAAAACATCAAGCCGCGATGTTGAAAAGTGGGAAACGCAATGTCGATGTTGAACTGGTCGGACTACGAATCGGCGATTTTGTTTTACTTACTTTTCCGGGGGAATTAACAGTTCAAATTGGGTTGAATCTCAAAAAAGCATCGCCCCACAAAAAAACCTTCATCTCCGGCTACACTAACGGCTACATCTACTACGCCCCGACAGCTAAACAGTTACTCAACCCTTGGGGAGCACAAGAAGATTGCGACTCCCTGCTCGCCCCCGAATGGCAAAACATTTTCGAAACAAAGTCTATTGAGATACTCGGAAAATTATAAGAGGGAACTTGAAATGTGTAGCGATATCGTGCTTGGTGCCGGCTATGCGTTTCAGACTATTTCAGTTTTTTAATAATTTTAACGTCGGCTTTTTTCTTGGTCGGTTTGACGTCCATTACAGGTGGGAATCCGTTCAATTGCCTCCAAAGTTCAAACCAAAGTGGAACACGTTCCAGCATCACCAATCCGTTTGTAAGAACCCCTTGTCGCAGGAAGCGATCAGAAGGCCATTTTTTGTCATCTGGGTCTGGTCGAATCAGAACTCGAAACTGGCCTTTTCCATTATCAGTAGAATCAACCACGGCGACCAAACCACCGAATGTGTTGACAGCAATAGAAGGCCAGCCGACAAATTGAATTCCAGGCCAACCTTCAAATTGCAATCGGACATGCTGGCCTGTGGTCACCCAGGACGCATCATTGCCATCCAACCAGATTTCAACAGCCCGGTCCACCGTTTCGGGAACCAGGGTGAATAAAGGATCTCCCTGCTTAACGATTGCCCCCTGTTGAAAAGTTTCTAACTTAAAAATGAACCCGTTCCAGGGCGCAGTGACAACCTGGCTTTGCTGCCGAGTCAGTTTAACTTGCAAGGTGACTAATGTTTTTTCTGTTTTAGCGACATCACCCTGGGCTTTTTGCAGTTGCGCGGTTGCTGAATCAATCTTGGCCTGAGCTTCACGCTTTTTTGCTTCGCGTTCGTTATTTTTGGCATTAACTCCATTCTGGGCAGAAGCGATATAAGCTTTGGCTTGCTCCACTTTTGCCAAAGCTTCTTGCAGTTTACGTTGAGCAACCTGCTGTTTGAAAATCGATACTAACCCATCTTTAGCCAGTTGTTCTTGTCGCGTGTAATCTGCTTGAACCTGTGAAAGGGCTGCTTGTACAGCTTGAAGGTTTTGACCTTCTGCTTTTAGTTTTTGTTGGGACATTTTGATGTACTCATCGGCTGCCGCAACAGCTTGCTCTTTCACAACCTCAAATGCTTCGACTTGCGCTTCATACGCCTTGGAAACTTTCTGCAATGATTCCAGTTCGCGATCAGTTGCTGCAACCTGTTCCTTCAGACGGGAAAGAAGATTCGGGTCCAAGTCCCGGATTTCGACAATCATTTGCCCTTGCTTAACACGAATGCCTTCGCGCATTCCATCTGCCCATCGTGAAACACGTCCCGAGATGGGAGCTTGCACCACTTGCTCGCGTAACAAGGGATCGAATGCCACAACGCGTCCACTCCCAGCAACAAACTGCTGCCACGGGGCGAATGCTGTCACGCAGGTGACCAACAATAATAATATTCCCAACCACTTGGCCATTCGACGAGCTTTACGCGACGATTTCACAAGCCGTAGTGAAGGAAATAGTTTATCGAGTTCGGCAAGCTGACTGGCATTCCTAAAGGGTTTGTTGCTCCAAACCATTGGTCATATTCCTTCGTTATTCAAGGATTCAGGAGGCGTTATTTCGGAGTTGTTCCCCTTCAGATTATAAACTCGGTCACACTGTTCCAGAATCTGGCTTCGACCACTAAAAATAATCAGCGTCCATGGGCAATCTTTACCGGAAAGGACAGGCAACAAATTCTGAACTTCTTCATCGGGTAAAGCATCCAGCAGAGTATCGATGACCAGCAGTCTGGGAGCCCCGGCGATTGATCGCGCGAGCATTAACTTACGCAGGTTTGTTTCAGAAAGAGGAGCCCCTTCTGCAGTCAGTTGATGGTCAAGACCATCAGGCAAGAGGAAAACCTCTTCCAGTAAACCGACCTGTCGCAGCGATTTGTGAACGACAGTGGAATCTACCTTAACCCGGTCCAGATGCACATTTTCAGCAATTGTCCCTTCAATCACTTCGATTGGCCCCACCAGTGAAACATGCCGACGCAATGTGTCCGGGCGTAAATTGTCACTACCAACTCCATCTAGTTCAATATTCCCGGAAGTAGTTTGTAAAAGGCCAAACAACATTTGAGCCAAAGTCGATTTTCCACAACCAGGAGGCCCACTAATTCCGATGGTTGTTCCAGATTCGACAACCAGGTTTACATTTTTCAATACAGTTTGCCCCGCCCGGTAACCGTAACAGACATCCTGGAGTTTGAGTTCGACACCGCTATCTCCAGCAAGAGAAAGGAGGCCATCTTGCCGCTCCAAAGGTAAGTCGAACAATGTGCCTAGTTTGTCAACAGAAGCCATCAGGTCATAGAAGCCTTCTACATGTTTAAGCATTTTCGTTACCGAACCCAGAATAATGGTGACAATCAACTCAGCAGCCACAAGTTGCCCGAGAGATAGCTGACCATTAATCACCAGAAATCCCCCGGCACCAAGTAGAACAGCGTTACTTACCGCATAGAGTCCGAGATTGAATACGATCTGACGAAACAAAATACGGAAATGAGCCTGCCGAGCGATCAGGTATTTTTTTGCAATGTAATCGGCACGTTCAATGGCAAATTCGTCCCCCCCCTCATGCTTCAGCGTCGTCGTGCAGCGCGCCAGACCTTCCAGCCAGGCTGCCATCGCATACTTGACTTTCGATTCCTTAATACTACTTTTGATCCCACCACGCCCCAACACAAATAGCATGAACAAAATTAATGCCATGAGGATCAATTCGAGTGCCAGTAACAGCGGATGAAATAACGCCAGCACGATCATGCCTGTGATAGTTACCATGATTAAATCCAGGGCATCCACCAGCAACGCTGCCACTACTTTCTGAACAGTAACCACATCGAAGAAACGATTCACCAACTCTGGAGCGTACCGTCCATTATAAGCACTCTGGCGAACACGCGGTATCCGATAGGACAGGTCCCCTGCGATGCGTATAAATAATCGACGTTGGATTAGTTCGACAACATATTTTTCGACAGCCTGCACAACAGCCGAGAAAGAAAGAAAGGCAAATAGTATGATTGACAATACGACAATCGGCTGAAAAGAACGCCCAAAAGCAACCGTAGAAACCAATGTTTCAACTGCCAGCGGCACTGCCAAAGCCACGACACCAACAAACAAGGTAAAGACCAGGACAATGCGAATATCCGAACGCTCCGCCCCTAGAATTATCCAAAAACGTGACAGAGGCCCCGGTATTTGACCAGGCGTTTTGACGTGTTCTGCATCTACTGGCTGGCAGGTAACTGCCGGCTCAACGACAACCCATGTTAAAGGTTTATCCAAAGGCGGATTGCCTATCATGTCCGCTAATTGTGATTGCGAAACCCAGCGCCCCGCGCGTCCTGTTCCTGCAGTAACGATGTGGAACTTTTGGCGGTGCTGCTTGTGAATCAAAAGCCAGGGATATTGGACTCCCGGAATATGCACAGCCAGGGTTTTTTCACGGACCAGATCCAGAGCCTGCTTGAATGAAAATTCAATGACTCTGACTCTCAACCCAAGGCTGTCGCCAGCCTCAATGAGCCATTTCCACCAGCGATCTTGCTCGCTTCCTGGCCAACCCCGCTGAGCTTCCTGCACGGCGCGTTTGGTAGCAACGCGATCAAATGAAACATCGCATTCCTCTGCCAGCCATTCCAACAAGTCTGCAATTTTATGATTACTGCCTGATTGCTGCTCAGCCATTACGGTGTACTTTCCAGGTTGTCATTAAAAGCCATCGCAGCGTGATAATCTGCCTGAGCTTGAAAGTAATCCAACTGTGACTGTAAAACATTCCTGGCAGCGCCGGCTGTAGCAAGCTCCCGCAAATTGACCAGCAACAGATTACTTTCACCTAAATCAAACTTGCGTCGTTCTGCCTGCTCCATCGTGCGGGCCAGTTCAAGGCTTTCTTCAGCCCGCCTGATGCGATTAAAGGCAGCCAGCATTGCTGCGTATACACTTTGGACATCCGTAGTGATTTTATCTTGGGTAAATCCTATTTTAACCGACAATTGGGCCAACTTAGCTTCAATGGCCTGAATCTTTCCAATTGCCATGCGGCGTTGCAGGGGAACATTGACCTGCAACGATGCCTCTAGTTCAAACGGTGTTTTATCTCCAATTGAACTCGAAGCGGGTCCCACATCTTTGGAAGCATAAAAAACTGCATCAACCGAAGGCAGGTACATATTGCGAGCTTGTGCCAGATCGACTTTAATCTGCCTTCGCAACAGCTCTAATGAAACTAATTCGGGACGATTCGACATCGCAAGATGAATGTCACTTTCCATTCGAGCAGAATCCATCAAGGTCGCTTCAGGGAACACGGACGGTAGCTGAGCTTCGGTTGGAACAATCGGGCGACCATCGGGAGTCCTCAAAAAGAGCGACAACTTAACGGCAGCCTGTTGAAATTTTCGCTTCGCATCGATCAATGCAGCCTCGCGGGATACAATCAGTCGTTCATTGTCGGTTAGTTCAATGGGAGATAAATCACCACGTTCAACTCTTGTTTTCAATCCAGCGTTACGCTGCTGGGCGATTTCCAGAAGTGTTTGGGCAATCTGATAATTTTGCCCTGCAGCGACCCACATCCAATAAGAATAAGACGATTCCCAGACAAACGAAATTATCTGCGTTTGAATTTCAGGCTCGACGGCATCCCGACCAAACGAGGCTCGAAATTGAGCAGCGCGGCGTTTGTCGATGAGACGATTCTGCGACAATGGAATTGCGATGCCTGCACTAAATTCACCACCATCATCCGTTTGCCGCTCTTTGAACCACGGTTGAAAGTTGCCACGTCCAACCTTGTAGCCACCGAAAATTTCACCACCAGAAAATAACGGTTGACTCACCCCTGCACCAAAGCGATTTGTCTTATAAAAACCAAGCGGTCCACTCGTCCCCCCTCCTTTAAGTTTGAGGTCGAATGCCCCTTGAGTAGAAAGAAGTTCTCCATCGGCAACCGAGCGGCTAAGTAACGCAGTTTTCAGCAACGGATAAGACTCGTACACTGAGTCCAACACATCTTGCAGTCGAAGAACCGAAGCGGGCTCAGCACTGGGAAGTGGAATTGCTCCGATTGATTCATCAGAAAATTCACCCTGTATTCGCTCATTCCCCCGATCTTGGTCTTTCATAAGAAGAGGCGAAGGAGCAGGAGCGTTTTCGGCCTCCGGAAAAAGAGGAAACGGCTCAGCAATCTTGTTTACTTTTAGGGGAGACACCTTTTCGTTTGTAGCGGTCTCCTGCTCCTCACTTGAAGGCTGCAACGGTAAAATTAGTTGCGAATCACTTACCTGCACAATGGAGGGCTGAGAGAGTTCAGAGACTCTCTCAGCAACAAAAGAGGCAGCTGAACCAGCTTCATTCTTAACAGGTTTATTCACGAAAATTGCGTCGAGACCATCTTTATTATACTTTAACTGCTGTTGAGTTTGCGCAGAACGAGACTGTTTCGACGAAACCGAACACCCGGTCACGGCGACAAAAACAAGAACAATCCCCAGTTGACAAACGAACCGCACTACTTACCTCTTTCTACTTCCCCCAAACTTCCTGTATTCACTTTTATTCGAGGAGGAAACGCAAAATCAAGGCGTACCTTCCCCATAAAGATCCCTCTAATCGATAATATCGACACAATCCTCCCCTTGAGTGAACACAATAGGATAAGTAACGAATCAATAGCTCTGAGAAAAACGTGTGTAGCCAGCAAGATAAGCGGATTTAGTCGACCGACCTTATTGATGTGACTTTTCTAATAGGCGCATGCAATTACAGTAATATGCAATTGGGACGCAAATCTCGCTAAGCAAAGATCTGTTAAACAAGCAAAGGCGCGCCTAAACCATGAGCAAGCTGGTGCCCAAGGATCGTCAAGCGATCTTGAGAAAATAGCGATGTCCGTTTAGGACGGTTGGCAGTTTCCAGCGATTCATAGAGAACGACATCGTACCGCTTCTTGAAGCGACGACGAGCTGAAGAGAAAACCTCCAACTCTTTTTCGCAATTCGTTTCACCCTCTTGAGCAGGGGCTTGCTCTTCAGCCATTTCCACCCAGGAGAACACTGCGATTTGCGGGAAAGCTGACAACGAAAACGCACAAACACAGATCCATATCATAATGAGACCTGGTAGAGAATTTCGAGTTGTAAAAGATTTCCTGAATTTCATCAACGTCTTCCGCGTCACAAAATGCCGAAATGGACCAATGCCAGAGATTATACTGTAGCAGACGACCAATTTATAGGGGGATGAAATTAAAGTGTCAACCTCTAGATTTCAGTCAACAGAATGCTCACTCGATTCAATCAGGCTGCGTTTTAAAACTTGTTATCGCATTTCGTACTACTGAACGAGTCAGCAGTCGAGCAGTTCAGATGATTTGAAATTCGTTCGAAATTCGTCCCTGCTGTCTAACCCGGCATAGCCGGAACCAAACAGGGATCTGAACCACGAATGAATGCGAATAGACACGAACTTTTCTTTGGAGAACCTTGCCTCGAAATGTAGGATGGCGTGCTTGCACCCATCAAATGCGGTCTGCATTGTCTTGAATCCATTGTCTGTCATGGAACGTAATCCGGCACGCGAAGATGGTGTGCAAGCACGGAATGGTACTGCCGTGTCATAAGTTATTTCAAGAGCAGTTGTTGCGTAGATCGTCTTTGAGTACTTTTCTTGGTTTAGTCATTAGCGGATAGCCGTGCTTTCGTCGTTTGAGGACTCT
>Ga0316208_1000626_pt1 | contig 40150 bp, 31 predicted proteins | sample 3monopyrite_MG_FD_204944 | JGI IMG/M metagenome (GOLD analysis project Ga0316208, IMG submission 204944) | Microbial mat bacterial communities from mineral coupon in-situ incubated in ocean water Damariscotta River, Maine, United States -... | ecosystem: Environmental > Aquatic > Marine >...
TCAGCAACTTTCTGGTCTGGTCTTTTGGGAATGCCGTCTTTTATCCACTGACATTGGCTGGCTTGCTGGAATGCTACACGCTTGCCATTCCCTTTTATCGAAACTCATTAGTTGGGATGGTCATTTATGTTCCTGTGCTGACAATGCTGTTTCGTACCATCGTTTTGGCGAACGAAACTGTTCAAACAATCGAATTGGAAAATGTCCAAAAGGCGTAGCGACTCTGTTCGTTCGCAGCACCGCCAGTTAAATAACTCGGATGTTTGAGGGATGAAGAGATTTTGTCTTTCAGACCCCTCATCCTGATAAGCCGTGGCACACAACCAGAACCCCAAATAATCCGCAACAGTACAACTGGCTACAACTTAGGAAATTGACCAGGCCAGTGTTCACCTGGACAGATGAAAATCGTTACGACTCTCTATTTGTGCTAACCGAACCAAACAGTGGCAAAGGCACCCGGCCTGCTTTCTGAGAAAAAAAGATAACTCACGCAAAGCCGCGGCGACGCAAAGAAAAGGAAAAAAGAACAGATACGGTGACTGAAAATAATTCGCGTAAATTCACGTTTATTCGCGGTTCGGCACCTTCAAGATAAAGCAAACCGGTTGACGCAGTCGCCTGCGGCTTGCCGTTAAACGAATGATGGTCTCTTCTTTCGTGTTTTTCGTTTCTTTCGTGGTTCTTTAAGGTTTAATCTCTATTCATTCAAAAACCTCCTCTTGAACGCAGGGCAGGCATTCTTGTCTGCCTTTAATCCGGGTTGCTCAAACGAGACAGACGCCGAATATCTGTACTCCTTTTGAATGAAGAGAGGTTTTCCGAAACCAACCTGGAATACAATTTTTCTTTTTTTCTTTGCATCGCCGCGTCTTTGCGAGAAAATCTTTTTTTATTTCAGTACGAAAGAACTTAGCTGGAATTTTAACAATGCCGTTGGCAAAATGTCGTATCAGTCTTTTAACGATAATTTCTTAAACCATTGGCATGATGGTTGCGGCGAGGATGGTCAGGATCAATCCGAAAAGCCCCATGCAGGAGGTCATGGGGGTGACATATTTCAGAGTTTCCCATTCTGTCATGCCGCTCATTTTGCCGATGACCCAGAAGCCGGAATCATTCATCCATAAAAACATTTTACTACCACAGCCGATCGCGATGGCGAGATAAACAGGATGAAAACCGAGTTCTATCCCGGTCGCAAAACTTGCCATCACGCCGACGCCGGTGATCATGGAAACGGTTGCAGAACCTTGTGCCAATCGAACCAACGCAGTGACGGCAAACGCGATTGATAAAATGACAGTCGTGGAGGCTCCACTGACATCGCCAAATAAATTGGCAATGCCGGTTTGCTGAAGTGCTGCCCCGAACGATCCGCCGGCACAAGTGATGAGAATAATCACTCCGCCACTGGCAAGAGCCGCCTGCAAGGCCATCGCCAGTTCTGTCAAATCCTGTTTGGTTTGCCGAACGAGCATCACAATAGCCAGGCCTGCTGAAATTGCCATTGCAATATTTTTGTTGCCAAACAGTTCAAAGAAATGATCCAGGGATTGCATCATCGGCGAAATTTCTGAACCGGGAACTCCTTTCAATATTGCATTGACAACGGTATTGCCTGTGATTAAAAGGACGGGCAATACAATCGGCATTAAAGCCATGATAATCGAGGGGAGTTCGCTTTCATCGCGTTTGGAAATCTTCTCCAGATCTTCCAGAGACATATCAGGTGTTTCCCGTAGCGGCAAATCAACAAAGCGTGTTAACACAAACGCATAAAAGAAGCCGAAGACCGAACAGCCCAGGCCTATCAAACCGCCCATCAGAATCATCACGCCTATATCAACGCCAAGTTCTTCAGCAGCAAAGAGTGGTCCCGGTGTGGGCGGCACAAGTGAATGAGCCATCGTTCCGCCGATGACAATTGCCAGTACGTAAAACAGATAATCTTTCCCGGTTCGCATGCGGGCGGCTTTGCCCAGCGGGATCATTAAATAGAAAACGGTATCGAAGAAAACCGGTGTCGATAACGCAAAGCCACTCAACACGAAAGAGACCGGCGCGTTTTTTTCGCCAATTAAACGCAGTGTCCAACGCACAATTTTATCAGCCGCCCCACTGTCGAGAAGCATTTTCCCGATGATCGCTGCGAGCGCAATCAGGATTCCTATTTTGACACACGTTCCTCCAAAACTGATCGCAACCCGATTCCCGACCGTCTGCCTGGAAGTAGATCGGGAATTGCTGCGAACTTCTGGCGAAACAACATAGATCGATTTCCAATCGAGCGTTGTTAAATCGGAGTCTTCTTTGTTTGAGGCCATTTTGACCGAAGCAACAGCGTATTTCTGATCGTGTCCCTCTTTGTTTTTTTGTGTGATAAATTTCGTGACAGTTGCGATGCCAAGATTTTCAACTTCACCCGTTTTCTGATTTCGCGAAACCAGTTGAAAGCGTCTTCCTGGTTGATTGACAACACCGGGGGAAAGTTCCAGCAATAAATGATTGGGCTGGATATCGAAAACCGGGACTCGATTCTTGCCCAGATCATACCATTCAATTGTTGCAGTGGGTGTTAAAGCAGAAACAGACAGGGCAGCAATAATGAGAGCCAGGAAAGCGTGCAGACGCAATCCGAGAATCCCTCCCACAACAATCACCAGGCCCACAGCCACAATTGCCAATGTTGCAGAAAACGTCAACATAATCGTGCCTTGTCTTTTCTTTGATAAAGGATAACTTGGATGGAAATGAACCTGATGCTTCAAAGTCGTTTTGAAAACTTATGTTATTCGGGGAACGCAAGAACGCTGGGAATCCCCTCTTCACTACATCAGTGTTCACTGATTACATAGTTTTGGCTATTCTGTGTGAGCGAGCAGGATATTGCAACCAGTTGATGCCGAAAACGCCTTGCGTAGTATCCTATCGATGAAATACTGCGCAAAAGTAGCAGGATATTTTTGATGAATCGTAGGTTAGGCTTTCCAGCCTGACACAAATTGCATCGATCTTTCAATTAATAAAACAGCGTTCACTGATCAATCAGAGAGTAAATCTCATGGATGCCACATTGGTCAGGCTGGAAAGCCTAACCTATCTTTTTGGGGGTTCCGGTTTATCCGGGTTAGAGAATTCGATGAAAGTTCGATGTTCTGGGTAAAAAACGAAGACCATACGAAACTTTATCTGCCCGAGCGGTGTTTATTTCCAGTGAAAGCGGGAAGTTGCGTTCCCCTTTTCGGTTACAATTGGTTATTCAGTCGTGTTCTACGCGGTTTAATTGGTTAACTCAGGATTCATCGAGGACGAAATATGTGTAAAGATGCCACTCAATGGGTGAGATTCGGTCTATTCAGTTTTCTTGCGATGGCGGTATCAGCCCCTGCAATGGCTGGTTCAAATGTGAATTACCGTAATCATGTCGCTGTCGCCCGGCAGGTTGATCAATTGATTGAGCAAGGGGTCAAGGAAAAAGGCCAATCGGTTGCCCAAGCTGCCAGCGATGAGGATTTTCTCAGACGACTGACTCTCGATTTAGTGGGACGAATTCCTTCAGTCAGCGAAATGACATTATACGGACTTGATCCCGATCCGATGAAACGCGATAAGCAAATTCGAAAGTTGATTGAATCTGAAGATTTTGCGATCAACTGGGCCGCTTACTGGAGGGATGTTTTATATTCTCGCGCGACCGATTCTCGTGCAGCTCGCCTTCAATCGGGAACGTTTGAAAACTGGCTGAGAGAAAACATTGAAGCGAACAAACCGTGGGACGAAGTCGCGACCGAAATGATTACGGCATCGGGCGATGTCAAAGAGAACGGTGCGACGGCGTTACTTTTTGCTCATCAAGGGAACCCCAAAGAAGTCACGTCTGAAGTGACGCGGATTTTTCTGGGAATACAAATTCAATGTGCCAACTGCCACGACCATCCGACCGATACATGGACCCGTGAGCAATTTCATCAGATGGCTGCTTTCTTCCCCAGAGTGGCTGTTCGAACGAAAAAGAATGATGGGCCACGGTCGTTTGAAATTGTTTCGATTGACAGGACCAAAAATAACAGCGGGCGAGATGCGTTAAATAACCCGAATCGGCTTGTGCGAACTCTCGATAAAAATGGCGACAAGAAAATCAGCCGCGACGAAGTTCAAGGAAAAAAACAATTCGCCCGATTGTTTGATCGACTTCTGAAACTGGGTGATAAAAATGGCGACAAGGCTCTTTCCGTCAAAGAAATTCAAAATATCCCATTACCGGGAGGCAACCGCAGGCCGACAACCGAATATTACATGCCGAATCTGGAAAACCCGACGGCAAGAGGAACGCTGATGCAGCCTGCCTTTTTTATCAATGAAGAAAAAGTGGCAACGGGGCTTAAAGATGCCGAGCGTCGCGAACTATTGGCAAAATTTGTCACTGATCCCGATAACCCCTGGTTCGCCAAGGCGTTTGTCAATCGAATCTGGTCGGAAATGCTCGGTCGCGGTTTTTATTCACCTGTTGATGACATGGGACCACTTCGCGATCCCGAACATGAACAGGCGATTGAACTGCTCAGCGAAGCGTTCACAAAAAATGGGTACGATACCAAATGGCTTTTCCGCACGATTGCAAACACTGCTGCCTACCAGCGAAGTAGCAGTTCACCCAATAAGCAAACAGAGATAGACGAACCAATTGCGTTTGCCTGTGCAACGCCAACGCGTTTGCGGTCCGAACAAATTTTTGCTTCGTTGATGGAATTATCTGGATTAGAGCAGGAGAAAAATGTTTCCAGAGGGCGAGGTAACCGATTTCAAAACAACTCGAAAACTCAATTTACGAACCTGTTCAATTACGATCCTTCGACCCCTCAAGATGACATCATGGGAACGATTCCTCAATCGTTGTTTATGATGAATTCTAATATTATCGATAAATTGATTTCTGCTCGCGGAACTGGCCCGCTGGCTCGCATCGTCAAAAAATATAGTGACGATACCGATGCAACCAACGAATTGTATTTGTTGGTTTTATCAAGAGACCCCAGCAAGAAAGAACTGAAAATATGCAGCGAATATCTTGAAGAAAGCAGCAATCGAAACGAAGCCTTCGAAGATATTATGTGGTCGCTGGTGAATTCGAGTGAGTTCATCAGTAAACGCTGAAGCCCGCCAGACGAATCGAGGCAGTCATGCCCCTGGGTAGCTTTTTTGAGTGTAATTTGACAACCGATACCGCAACAGCAGAGTAACCAGGGGGTTACCCCCCCCCGGCTCGCCTTTTATAAAATAAAATAAAGGAATAGATGATGAACGCAACCTGGCACGAAATGGTAAAGATGAACCGTCATGGTTTTAATCGCAGACGTTTTTTACACACCGTCTCTGCGGCTGGACTGGCAGCCGGGACGCTCAGTTTTCGGGATTTGGTTAGTTTGCAGGCGGAGGAACTTCGCAAGCAGCACAAAGCAGTGATTGTTTTGTGGATGGCGGGAGCCCCAAGCCAGATGGAAACTTTTGATCCGAAGCCAAAACACGAAAACGGCGGCGACACCAAAGCGATTAAAACCAATGTCCCCGGCATTCAAATTGCAGAGGGCTGGGAGCAAACCGCCAAGGTGATGCAGCATTGCAACATCATTCGTTCGATGTCTCATAAAGAAGGAAATCACCGCCGGGCCACTTATCAACTTCATACCGGATACCTCCCCGCTGGTTCTGTCAAGCATCCTTCGCTGGGTTCAAATATTACCAGCGAAATTGCAGATAAGAAACTTGAGATTCCATCGATTGTGACCGTTGGTCGCGGAGCCGATGGAAGTGGAGCTGGTTTTCTGGGCGTCAATTATGAACCGCTGTTGATTACCAAACCGGGTGACATTCCCGAAAACTCTGCCCCGCGAGTGACTGATTCTCGCTACTCAAAACGATTGAACCTGCTTGGAAAACTTCAGGAAGATTTTTCTGATCGCGGCGGCAAAACGGTTGTTCAAAATCAGAATGCCATTTACGGCAAGGCGTCTCGCATGGTGCAAAGTCCGAATTTACAAGCTTTCAATACTGAAAGTGAACCGGAATCTTTGAAGACTCGTTACGGCAACACTCAATTCGGCAAGGGCTGTTTACTTGCTCGCAGGCTGGTCGAACATGGCGTCAGTTATGTTGAGGTTGTCTCCAACGGGTGGGATACTCACGATAATGTTTTTGATCGCGTTTCTACTCTTGCATCCCAGGTAGACCCCGCGATGGCGACCCTTATTTCTGATCTGGATGATCGTGGTATGCTCGATGATACGCTCGTGGTTTGGATGGGAGAGTTTGGTCGAACTCCGAAAGTGAATGGACGGGGTGGACGCGATCACTACCCGCGTGCTTTCAACGCGATGTTAGCGGGAGGCGGCACAAAAGGAGGGCAGGTTATTGGCTCTACCACGCCTGATGGAACCGCCGTCAAAGATCGACCGGTTGCTGTCTCTGATCTATTCCAGTCGATTTGCCATTCGATTAAAGTTGATCCAGAAGTTGAACATATGAGCCCACTCGGTCGCCCCATGAAAATTGTTGATGGCGGAGAAGTCGTTCAAGAATTATTCAGTTAAAGCGATCTGACTGCAACAACCACTTATTATTTCAATCGCTTTTCACTTCACGGCGTAGGTCGCCATGCCCACCTTTCCATTCATTTTGTGGTTGTGGGTATGGTGCGGTCATATTTTACGTATTCGCGATTAACTGATCGGCTCCCTGACCGAGTAGATCATCAGCGAGACTTTCTCCCAAATCGATGGCGAACCGTTGAGACTGGCCTGATGCAAGGTTGCTGATATCAGGAATCGGGGAGGCGATGTTTGCCTGGAGAGACTGCTTACCGTCGGGGCTGAGTACGATTACCTCTATTGATAATATTTCGTCTTCGATACAACAATTGATACCAACCGGTGCATGGCAGCCTGCCTGCAATCGAGCCAGTACCGCTCGCTCTGCCAATGTGGTGAATTGGGCTTCTTGATCAGTTAATTGAGCTAGCAGGGAAATGGTTGCTTTGTCATCTGCTCTGCATTCAATGCCAAGTGCTCCCTGACCAACGGCTGGAAGCATGACGGGCGGCTGCAAAATCGCTGAAAGACGATCTTGCCAGCCAAGTCTCTCCAGCCCCGCGGCTGCCAGGATGAGGGCATCATATTGACCTTCATCCAGTTTTTTGAGTCGTGTATTTAAGTTGCCCCGAATTTCAAGTAGTTGAAGATCAGGGCGGGCAGCCAGCAATTGTGCCTGTCTTCTGGGGCTTCCCGAACCGATGCGTGCTCTTTCGGGCAGGCAATCGAGTGGATTTTCTGCCTCTACCTTTGAAGAATGATCAGCGGGCAGAACAATTGCATCCCAGCGGTTGGCTCGTTTTGGAACGCAGGCTAACGTTAATTCCGTGGCGACCACAACGGTTGGCAAATCCTTCAAACTATGAACCGCAATATCCGCCTGTGATTCAATAACTGCTCGTTGCACTTCGCGCGTAAAAACTCCGGTTCCACCCAACTGACGCAAAGGTTGCGATTGATCCTGGTCACCAATCGTGGTGACATCGACCAGTTCGATTTCAGTTTCGCAAGAGATGTCGCGAATGAGACCTGCGACATGATTCGCCTGCCATAATGCAAGCTGACTCCCCCGTGTTGCAATCCGTAATTTTTTCACACTGCGGTTTCTTTTTTCTGGTTCCTCAATTGGTGGCACGGCTCTGTGAGCCGTGCCACACTCCGTTCTAATCAAGAAAAATTGTTTGTTCGCGGTCTGGGCCGATGGAGACAATGTTTACCGGGACGCCGACAAGTTCGGAGACGGTATTCACATACTCTTTCGCATTTTCAGGGAGATCGTCCCACGACTTGGCAGCGGTGATGTCACATTCCCAACCGGGAACCGTTCGATAGATCGGCTTGGCGGCAGCGAGGTCATCAATTTGACTGGGGAAATCTTCGGTTCGTTTTCCGTTAATTTCGTACGCTTCGCAGATTTTCACTTCCGGCAATTTGCTGAGAACATCGAGCAACATCACCGCGATGCAATCGACACCGCTTACTTGGGAACCGTAGCGGGTTGCAACCGCATCGAGCCAGCCACATCGGCGCGGGCGACCGGTGACGGTGCCGTATTCGTTTCCTTCGTCTCGAATATGCTGACCGGTTCCATCAAGCAGTTCCGTTGGGCATGGTCCGCCACCGACACGAGTTGTGTAGGCTTTAACCACACCAATCATCTGGGAAATATGTCGTTCGGGAACACCAGAACCTGAATGAATCCCGGCTCCAGAACTGTTGGAAGAGGTGACGAACGGGAACGTGCCGTGATCGATATCAAGCAAACTCCCCTGGGCTCCCTCAAACATTAATCGCTTGCCCGCTTTAATTTGTCGATGCAAAAAAGCGGTCGTATCTGTAATGTGTGATTTGAATTGCTCCCCCAGCGAAACATACTGATCGATAATTTCTGAGGCATCAAACGGTTTATGTGCTGGATCGAGGGCCGTCAAGATGATGTTTTTGAAATCGACAATTTCCGGAATTTTTTCGCGGAGAACATCGGGACGAATGATATCGCCCATACGGATGGCGTGGCTGCGATTTGCTTTTTCGCGGTAGCATAAACCGATGCCCCGCATCGTGGTGCCGATCGCTTTATCGCCCCGCTGTTTTTCGTAGATCGCCTCTTCAGCCATGTGATACGGGAAGACAACATGGGCACGGTCGCTGATGAGCAAATCATCACCAATCTCGATCCCCTGCTTCTTTACGCCTGCAATTTCTTTCAGTAGCGCGGTCGGGTTGATCACCACACCTGTCGCGATGACGGAAACGACTCCCGGACGCAACACCCCGGCTGGCAGCATCGAAAGTTTGAAGGTTTTGCCGTCAAATTTTACGGTATGTCCTGCGTTGTTCCCTCCCAGATAACGCACGACAATTTCGTGTTGATCGGTTAATAAATCGACAATTTTTCCCTTGGCCTCATCTCCCCACTGGAGACCAATCACCGCAGTTGCTGACACGACAAAATTCCCATTCCAAGTTAATACGACTGAGCATTGCAAAATAAAAACGTCGGACCCACCTTGAAATAAGTGCAGTATCCGACGCAATTCAGCCACCCATTTTACTTAGAACCTGCCACAGACTCCAGCGTCAAGGCAGGCTATTCGATAATTTTGAGTGTTGGCTCCAGCTTCCCGCTTTGCTCCTATCCCGGCGTAGCCGAAACCAAAGTAGGTCAGGCTTTCCAGCCTGACAAATATGGTTTCCATGAAGCTCACCTTTTGATTTACCAGCGAACGGACTTTTTTTCTCGAAAAGTTTGTGCGTAATGATGTCAGGCTGGAAAGCCTAACCTACGATTCATCAAAATATCCTGCCACTGTTACGCAGCATTTCGTTGATAAGAGCCTAAAAGTAGACATCCCACACGAGTCTGTTGTTATGGCACCTTTGAAGTGATGCGGTTTTATTTGTACAATCATCGTAAATGTGAACGCATGAATCAGCCTTGGCTGAATAATCCAACAACATAAATCAGGATACACTAATGAAACATGAAGTAACGCGGCGGCGTTTTTTGCAGAACACATCAAAAGTGGCTGGAATTACGGCTGCAACTTCTGCATTGGGGGGAGTTCATGTTTTGGGAGCTTCTGCCCCAGAGAAGTTGAATCTGGGCATTATCGGTTGCGGCTCAATCATGGGGCATCATGTTAAGGGGCTGGTCAGTCGAAAAGAGGCGGTTTCTATTTCGTATTTGTGTGATGTCGATCCGCAGCAGATCAACCGGATGGCCAAGCTGATGGATGGTTTTCAATCGAAGCCAGCCAAGCAGACTTCGCGTTATGAAGATGTCATCAACGATAAAGATGTCGATGCGGTGATCATCGCCACGCCGCACCATTGGCATGCGCCGATAACACTGGCTGCCATGATGCAGGGTAAAGATGTGTACATTGAAAAACCGATTTCACATGTTTACAACGAAGGGCATCTGATTATCGAGGCGGCGAAAAAATACAATCGCATTGTGCAGCAGGGAAGCCAGATGCGTAACAGCCCGGTAACGATGAAGGCAGAAAAACTGTTAAAGCAAGGGATCATCGGCGAAGTCAAAGTGGCTCGGGCGTGGACGGCTGAAGCTCGAAGCATCGTTAAACCAGTTTCCGATAGCGTCCCGCCTGCTGGGGTCGATTACGACCGCTGGCTTGGCCCGGCACCGAAACATGCCTTTAATCAGCATCGCTTTCATGGCACGTGGCGGATGTTTCGTGATTACGCCAATGGTGAAATCGGTGATGATGGAATCCATGATCTCGACATGGCAACATGGGGTTTGGGAGTCAATACGCTTCCCAAGCAAATCACTGCCCGCGGCAGTCGCATGATGTTGCACGGTAATGCAGGCGACTATCCCGACAATATGAATGTCACTTACGAATATCCTGATGGTCGTTTATTGATTTACGAAAACTCTCCCTTCATGGCGTATGGCCAGCACGGTTTCGATAATGGAAACGTTTTTTATGGCACAAAGGGGTATATGATATTCTCTCGCCGTGGTGCGTTCAGCGTTTTTCTTGGTCCCAAAAGCAAAAAGGGTCCAACAGAAGGACGTGACCTGCGAGGTCAGCGGGGTTACGCAGAACATATGAGCGAATTCCTGAATGCGGTTCGAAATCGTGAGCAGACAAAAGCGAATCCGCTAACCGCTCATCGTAGTTGCGCGTTGGTGCATCTAGGAGAAATCGCCTACCGCACACGCGGGCGACTCGATTTTGATACAAACAAAGAACAGTTCATCGACTGCGACGAAGCAAACCAACTTCTCGGAAAAATCTACCGCAAACCGTACGGTCTACCCGGCGTTTAATGCGTAGCCGGGTGCCTCTGATAAAAAAGTGAGTCACCGGGTAGCCCGCCCGCCTCTGGCGGTTGGGTTGCGTAGCAACAAGATGTTCGCGCCATGTGGGTTCCTACTTCATTGGAAGAACAATTGAAGTGCGAAAGTTGAACGATGGGGATTGTTATGAAATTCAAACTGGTATTGATCGTATTTTTTGTTATTGAATCTGGTGGGGGCTTTTCCTCTCTTTATTCTGAAGAGTTACCTGCTCTGCGGCCTCATCCGTTTGGCCGGCGAACGCATGTGATTGAGAAGCTAAATGGAGAGCGAGCACCAACATTGCTGCCTGCTGAAATTCAATGGGTGAGCAAGCCCTGGTTCAAAGCGATTGAGGGCGAGAATGCTCAGATGCCCTACATGGTTTATTTGCCCGAGAAGGATCGGGTGATGATGCTGGTCATCACTCATCATCCGACCCACACCGCTTTTATTTATAGTGATGATCGTGGAAAAACCTGGAGCAAAAGGAAATGGTTCAGCACCGATGCCGAGGGGCATCCCAAACCGGGAATAGTCGTCGGGCTTACTAATCTTGGTGGTGGCAAGTTACTGGTGCATCCAGATAACATCACGCATGGTCGCTGGTTGAGCAACGACTATGGTGAAACCTGGGAATTCTTGCCGGTGAAAGATACGGTAAAAAAAAGATATGTATGGGATCCATTTTTGGTGCTGAAAGATTCTCAAGGAAAGGTCACAAAACTACTTGAAGGGAGTTATCGTCCGACAGGAGTTGCCTGGGGATCACCAGATGGTTTTTACTCTCAGGGATATTTCCGCTCCAGCACAGACCTTGGAGGAACCTGGACTCCTGAACTGAAAGTCCCACAATGGCTGGGGGTTAATGAGATCAATTTAATTCAGGCAGCCAATGGCGATTTGGTCGCCGCTTGCCGTACTGATTATCCGAAAAGATTTGCCCATTACAAACTCGATCATTTTGGTGGGCTGGCGGTTTCTATTTCTAAAGATAATGGCAAAAACTGGTCCGCGTTAAATCCTCTTTACGAGTGGGGGCGGCATCATCCAAGTCTGGTACTGATGCCCAACGGCGATCTCGTCATGTCCTACGTTGTTCGCCTTGGATACCCTGCCACGTACCAGGGTTATCCACAATTTGGTGTGGAAGCGATTGTCAGTCACGATAATGGACAAACATGGGATAAACAGCACCGCTATATTCTGGCAACCTGGGTGGGGAATATCACCGGGAGTACAGCGTGGTTTTGCAGCGTACAATCTACCTCCACAGTTTTGATGCCAGACCGAATGCTTCTTACTGCGTTCGGTACCGGGTTTCGAAATCCCGCTGGTGCAAAAGTTTGTAAGATGGATGTCGCAGTGGTTCGCTGGCAGTTAGAATCGCATCAATCAGATAACCCATTGAATTCAAAATAAAAAGGACGGTTCCTGTGGTTACCCGTTTGTAGAAAATACCAATAATTTGCCCCTGTCGGTCATTTTGAGACTCGACTTGAGTCAAAATCTCATCTGAGGTACTTTCCCGCTTCCTGAAGGGTCGAATATCGGCTCTTGTTTTGCCCTGCCCCTATTTCTTTGTGCGATATTTCAATCTGAAACGAAGCACAAAGCCGATTGATGGTGTTTCCTGCACCGTATTGTTTCATCTAACGAAACAGACCAAAGGACGGACTTATGACACAGTATTTTCAACGCCTGTTATTTATGACGCTTGTTGTTTTATCGTCATCGATGCTCTTCAGTTTGTGTGGTTGCGCCCGAATGAGTGGCGTGGTAATGAATGAATCTGGTCAGGCATATTATGCCCGCGGAAATTACGTGCAAGCTCGTCAAGAGTTTCAAAAAGCGATGATTGATGACCCTACCAATGCTAATTACGCTTTCAACCTTGCTGCAGCGGCACAGAAGCAGGGGGATTATGCGTTAGCGGAACAAGGTTACCGGCAGGCATTAAGTTTGAGTCCTTCCTATCAACCCGCGTATCACGGATTAGCTTCCATGATGGTGGAACAGGGGCGGCCCGACGAAGCACAACAACTCCTTTCCGCCTGGGCTGGATCACAACCTTATGTTGCAGATTCTTATGTTGAAATGGCCTGGTTGCAACGTGAACTGGGTGACCCAACCTCTGCGGAACAAACTTTAAGGCAGGCTTTGCGCGTCAACCCGCAACATGATCGCGCGATTGCTCAACTTGGGCAAGTGTATGAAGAACAGGGGCGTCCGCAAGATGCCTTCGAGATGTATCAACGCTCTTTATATTTGGACCCGACGCAGACTCAGGTAAAAGCCCGCATGGCTTCACTGGAAGAACAACTTCCAACGAGAATCAACACGGGGGGAATGCAATCACCAGGCATGTTGGCTGGAATGCCGTTCGCCTCTCCCGGAATGATGCAAGCTCCACAGATGGCAACATCGTACCCGGCAGCTTACCCACAAAATTACCCGCAAGCCTATCCAGGTATGATGGGACAAGGGCAGTACCCTCAAGCTCCCATGATGAGTAGTATGACCGCACCGATGCCAGCCAGCTACGCATCGCCTTACGTTCCAGAACAAACCCGTCCAATGATGGCACCCCCTGTAAGTGGAATGGCACAGCACCACGATCATTCAAGCCAGCCGACCACATTGGTGGTCCCGCCTGCCTCGTTTAATCAAGCATCGCCTTCAACCGTACCTCAGATTTCACAGAACGTGCCGGAAATTCGAGCCTTCTAATGGAGGGGCCAACTTTCCATCGTGGTCTGCAAGAGCGGCCCCAACGGCTGGATTGAGTTGAATCGTTACAACCTGAAACAGTGCTAAACGAGCCGAAGGTTAAACCCTCCGGCTCAATTTATATTGGAACCGATTATCGTGAAAAAGTTGTTGGGACAAATTCTGAATCGAATCCTAAATTTTCGATTATCTATCGCGATCTGTCTGCTCGCATTATGCGTACAGTCCGCTTCATCAGCATGCGCTCAGGAAACAGAGGCTTCAAAAACGACACCCGAACAGACAAAAGAAGTAAAAAAAGAGGATAAAGCAGAAGCCCTGACGCCGGAGAAGATACAGGCTCAGATTGATCTTATCGAAAAAGAGACCTCGCTGGATAAAGAACTTCAGGGGCAAATTCTCACCACTTACAAACTGGCGATGAGTTCTGTTCAAAAAATTATAGAGTATCGAGAAAGGACCACTATCAACCGCGAAGCACTGAAATCGCTGGCGGAAAAGGTAGAAAAACTGAAGCAGGCACTGGCAAAACTTCCCGATGAACTTCCGTTGGAAATTACTGAGGAGATGGACTCGAAGCAGCTTCAGAAAATGGCAACTGAAGTTCAAGGGGAATTAAGAGATTTCGAAGTGAAACAAGCTCAAGCTGAGCAGGCTACCAAGCAGAGAAGCCAGGATCGAGAAATAGCCGTTAAATCGCAGGCGACTTATGCTGAGCGTCTTCAAGATCTGCAAAAACGAATTTCAGCCCCTCCGCCTGCCGGCGAACCTATGCAATTAACTCAGGCGATTAAAATACAAAATCAATCGCAGTTGAATATGCTGAACGAAGAATTTGAAGCAGTCAAGGAAGAGCTCAACCGATTCGATGCAGAAAAAAATGCCCGGCTGTTGTTTCAGGAACTGGAACTTTACACACGAAAAGTTGAATTACAAAAAAAACTGCTCAAACGTCTACAGAAAATACTGACCGATAAAAAACTGGTCGAAACGAACAAAGAACTGAAGGAACTCAAAAAGGAAGAATCGATCCCCCTGCTTCAAAGGCACATCGAAGACACAACCAGATATACCGAAACGATACGAGATCTGATTGACCGCACAAAAAAAATTCAAGAGAAACTAAGTGAAGTCAACACGATTCTGGATAGTGTCAGCAAAAGCGAACAAAAAGATCAGGAAACAGATCGCAGTCCGGCCGGGAAAAGTCAGGTTTTTGCCCTCTCACTTCTTCGACAATTGTACGAACTTCCCAATATTACAAAACACCGCAGTGAGCTTAAAAAAAGGCGGTCTGTCATCATCGAAGCGACGTATCAACAAATTGAATTACGGGCAGCCTATCAGGATCTGATCAATATTGATGGTGTCATCGAAAAAGCAAAACCGAAAATTCATCAGGACCTGGAAAAAGATGGCATCGCCTCTTTATTTGCCCCATTGATTGAAAAGAAGCTAAGAAATTTATTGATCCAAAAGCGGGAAGCAATTGAAAATCTGGAATCAACCTACAGCAATTATCTGGATACCCTGACGGCACTGGATGCTTCACAGAATTCGCTGGTCAGTACGGTTGATGATTATCGCAATTTTATCCGTCAACGAATTTTCTGGATACGGAGTGATAAAACAATCGGGCTTGGTTCACTCAGCACACTTGCCCAGCCTGCGACCTATCCTTTTTCGTGGGAAGATGTTCGAAATATTTTTCCTGAATATCAGATCGATCTACAGAAGAACTATTATATTTATACGATTGCAATAATAGTCTGGCTGATGCTGATCTTACTGCGCGTGCAGGCCGGGCAGGAATTAACATCGATTGCTTCTCAGGTACAGCGTAGTAATTATGCCAATATTGTACCGACGCTACGGGCGATTTTTTTGACAGCAATCATTGCAGCCCCTGGACCGTTATTTCTGTTATTTGCTGGCTGGCGTTTGGGAGAACTGAAAGATGAAAACGTTTTTTGCGAAGCATTTTCCAAAACGCTGATTCTGATCGGAGCCGCATTTGCCATTCTGGAATTCTTCCGACAAAGTTGCAGGCGGCATGGATTGGTCGATTCCCATTTTAACGGACCCAATGTACTTTCCACTCGCGTGCAACGGCACCTGTTATCTTTTACGCTGATCGTTCTTCCTCTCTTTTTTGTGGTGACATTACTCAACCGGCTTTCGACCGATCTTGATCGCCACGTTCTCGGACGACTCTTTTTTATCGCGGGAATGATAATTTGTTCTGTCTACGCCAATCATTTTGTGAACCCACGCGGACCGTTAATGCGGGAACTTTTTCTGCTCGACCAGTCGGCTTATTTCTCGAAGACCCGCTGGATATGGTATCCCTTCGTCACCTTATTTCCATTGCTGCTGGCAGGAATGGCCTGGGTTGGATATTACTATACCGCCAGTCAACTCGCGTGGCGATTCATGCTGACAATACTACTGTTGGTCAGTCTGCTCTTTTTCTGGGCGTTGGCGACTCGCTGGTTCCGTATTGCCCAGCGCTGGTTTCGGATTTATGTATTGCGGGAACAACGTCAAAAACCGCGGGGTGGTTCTCAAACGATAGAATCGCAACGGCAACTGCTGGCTCAGGAAGAAGAATCGAACGATGAGAAACGCGAACAGCAGGCGATGCGGTTAATCAACTTCGCCATTTATTTGCCGCTGTTTGTTGGCCTGTGGATGATCTGGGCAGATACTTTCCCTGCAATTGAATACCTCAACCAGATTTCCCTGTGGCAGAAAATAGTCCAACAGGAAGTTGCAGGAGCCGACGGAGGCGCCACCATCCAGACCGTGCGGGAAGCAGTGACGCTGATTGATCTTGGGATTGCATTATTTGTTTGCATTGCGACAATCAGCCTGTCTCGCAACTTGCCCGGCATGATCGATTTTTCCATCCTACAGCGAATTGGCCTCGATGATTCTTTACGGTACGCCTTAACCAGTGTTATTGGGTATTTTGTAACGATCGCAGGGGGGGTGTATGTGTTTAACCTACTCGGTTTTCGGTGGGAACAAATTCAATGGCTCGCTGCTGCACTCACGTTCGGTTTGAGTTTTGGGCTACAAGATATTTTCGCAAACTTTATTTCCGGTTTAATCATTCTTTTTGAACGACCAATCCGTATCGGTGATGTTGTTACTATCGATGCTATGACCGGCATCGTCACAAAAATTCGGATTCGCGCTTCGACCGTGACTGACTGGGATCGAAAAGAATATCTCGTTCCGAACAAAGAAATCATTACCGGGCGATTATTGAACTGGACACTCAGCGACACGCTCAACCGCTTAGTGATCCCCGTCGGCGTTGCTTACGGAACCGATACCGAAAAAGTCCGCCAGCTTCTGTTTGAAGTGGCCCGACAGGAGCCAGAAGTCCTCGACGAACCGGCCGCACTGGTTACATTCCAGGAATTTGGCGACAGCGCCTTAAACTTCGTCATGCGTGCGTACCTGGGCAGCATGGATAACCGCATGGAAACGCTGCACCGCCTGCATACAGCGATCAATCAGAAATTTGCAGAAGCAGGAGTAGAAATCGCCTTCCCACAACAAGACCTCCACCTCCGCACGGTCCCGCCACATTGGACCAACCCGGTCCAATAAATAAATTTTGATTTTTCGCCGGAACCGTGTAGGCTGGGTAGGGTACGCTGTGCGTACCCTAATTACATCGTAATGTATGCTATGATAGCTATGTATCAAATATAACGTGGATCGCAATTAGTCTGCACAGCAGACCCTACACCGCAAACACCTTTTAATCGAACGCCGATTTTACGCCACCGGTTTGGCAGATTGAAGAAGTCCAAAGGCTGATGCAATCCAGCCGCTGTTAATTCTTCCTCACGGGGGGCAGTAACTTCACGAGTCGTTCTGTGATGTCAACAAGTTCGACGTGTTTTTTGCTGTAAATCGGTTTTTCAACAATGGCACAAACTCCGGACTCCTCACAAACTTCCGGTAACTTTTTTTCGATTTGCGCGAAGATGTTACTCAGTGGGGCCTGTCCGGCGAGTTGCTGATGGGCGAGTTGCTGGGATTTGGCTCCCTGTTGCTCGATCTGCTTCACTTTTTTCTTATCACCTTTTTCCCTCGCTTGATCCCGCTGTTTCATCAGGTCTTTCAGATGCTGATCCCACGCAACTGATTTGTAAAAAGCGATAAGCAGGTCCGTCCTTTTGAAGACACCAATGCGAGGGCGATTCGATTTTTCTGCTGCAAGCGTTTGTGAAACACAAAGTAAGACAACCACAAACCCGACAAGTACGTTTTTCACTTCGGTTCTCCTTTGGAAAGTAACCAGCCATCTATTGAAGCATGAAAAACCAGAGTACCCCGAACTTCTGGATATTGCAATTGGTCTGCACAGCAGACCCTGCATCGCTGTTTATTCCTGGACAGGCAGAATTAGTTCTGGGAATTCTGCGGAGCGTGATCCTGGGACGGGTGAGTTTTTCGGTCCGTGGAAGGTGAACACAGGGGAGTATTTTGTTTTGTCAGTATAATTACGTGTCGCTTTGTGGAAAGTTTGTGCGTGAAACAGTAACACATCGCGTGGCTGTAACTGTGCGGTGACGACGGTTTTTAGTAGCTCCTGATTTTGAGAGAAATCGGGGTCGAGAAAAAGTCGGTCATCGAGTTGGTCCTCTGTGAATTGCATGCGGTGGGTGCCGGGCAGAACTTGCAGGCAGCCATTTTGAAGATGTTCTTCATCGAGCGCGACCCAGACGCTGATTAATTCCGGTTGAATGAAACGCCAGAATCGTAAATCACGATGCCAGCCGGTGTCGCTGCTGTAGCGGGGATTTTTGGTCATCACACAATTGTGGTGTGCCAGCGGGCAGGAAACGGGCGTCCCCAATAATTTCTGTAACAGCTTCACTAAAGGAGGCCAGCAAACCCATTCCCGAAAAATCGGATCGCGAGAAATTGCCTGACGAAGTCTGCGGACCGTCTTGCCTCCTTCGCCCTCACGAGATTCGGGCGCCCCGGGATATCTCACATCTGCTTCGTACTCCAACGGTTCGCGCATCGTCGCCACATCTTGCATCGCCGATGCTTTCATGCGTTCAATAAAAGGCAACGGTGCAAATTCGCGCAGGATCAGATAGCCCTGTTTCTCAAATTGTAAAGAAAGGGCATCCAACTGATGGGGATCGGTTTTCATATTGGTCATTGGAGTTTCTCGATTTCAGTAGGCAAAGCAGATAGTCGCTCTTATCTACTTTGGGTGATAGAAAGCTCGCATGAAACAAACAGAAATGTTTCTGCTCGGTACATGTTCTGTTAGACTATGATTATGACCGATTTGGCGAAAAGGGGAACCGTTTTTCCGTTTGCGATTGGATCATTTTTGTATAAGTCGATACAATCGCTGGCGAACAAATTCTGTTCTGGGGGAATGATGATGTGAGACTCCCCCTCAAATTCGAAATCAGTCGCATCGCTAACATTAAGGGAGCATTGGTTTTATGGCCAAAGAAGAGGCCATTGAGGTCGAAGGTACTGTTGTTGAAGCGTTGGCAAATACCCAATTTCGGGTCGAGCTGGAAAATGGGCATCTTGTGCTGGCTCATGTGGCGGGGAAGATGCGTAAGCATTTTATTCGTATTGTTCCCGGCGATAAAGTTGTGGTGGAAGTTTCCCCTTACGATCTGAATCGTGGGCGAATTGTGTTTCGAGAACGTTAATCGTTCGTTCCGCTTAGAATTTCCCGCCGCGCCTCACCTGCTGTCTCGCCCATGCCTACAAAATCTTCTGCAAAAAATCAGTTGGATGTTCAGTTATTTACCGATGGTGCCTGCAAGGGAAACCCCGGGCCGGGAGGTTGGGGGTATATTCTTCGGCATGTTGAATCAGGACAAGAACGCGAAGCATCCGGGGGCGAAGCAAACACCACGAATAACCAGATGGAATTGCAAGCGGTGATTGAAGGTTTGCGCGCCTTGACACGCCCGGTTCATGTGGAAGTGATTACCGACAGTCAGTATGTCTCCAAAGGATCGACCGAGTGGATTCACGGCTGGAAGCGAAATGGCTGGAAGCGAAAAGTTAAAGGGCAACTCAAGCCGGTTAAAAATGAAGACCACTGGCGAGCTTTGGACGAGTTGCTGTCTAAGCATCAGGTAACATTCACCTGGGTTCGCGGACACGAAGGCCACCCGGAAAACGAACGCTGCGACGAACTGGCGGTCGAAGCGGCTGCAAAAATGGCGTAGTGTAGCTGGGTATCGCCAGTTTCAAAAAAAGAAACCCGATGATTAATCGATGACGAATAATCATCGGGCAAAATTGAAAACCAAATTTGAAGTTGTTACTCCTGCAATTCGACATCCCAGTAGGCATCGCTGATAAATCGCGACCAACTGCTGATGCGATGTTGCGGGACATCGAACAGATGTGTCCACTTCGGACGCACCGGTTTTTTTCTCAACTTCATGCTGGCTTGTTTTGGGGTTCGTCCCCCTTTTTTCGTATTACATTTAACGCAGGCCAGAACGCAGTTTTCCCAGCTTGAGCCTCCCTGTTGCGAGCGCGGAATCACGTGATCGATAGTCAGTTCAGAACTTTGCGGCTTGCATCCACAATACTGGCAGCGGAATCCGTCTCTGCGAAACAGGTTTCTTCGGGAGAAAGTAACCGTTTGTCGGGGGACTTTGGAGTAGTTCTGCAGGACGACAATTTCAGGAAGCAAAATTTCCTTCTCGACCGTGCGGACCACCTCATCGCCTGTCTGAGTAGGAATGTTTGACCAATCCTCCCAGCAGTAAGTTTGAAAATCATGGGGATCAACAACTTTCACTGTTCCGTTCCAAAGCATGATCAAACAGCGAGCCGCGGTTGCAACATGCACCGGCTGCCAAGCTTTGTTCAGGACCAGTGTTGGTCTTGTTAATACAACATTTTGCATAATATTCCTTTCGGGAACTCTCATTCCATTTTCGGCTTCCCGGAATTCTTCGTCAACCGATACAGGCAAGTTCTTTGATATGTTGTCACTACTCAACGCTGAGTACTGTCTCTATGTTTAGGCGTGGTTACTGGGTCCGGGTCAGCCTACAGAATATCTATTGATTACACTCCACCCGGTGATTATTTACGCGTGCTTGATCATATGGCATATTTTGCGCGGGGGCAAAATAGAACTTATGCAATTTATCAAACAAGAAAAATGAATAATCCCCATTGCCTGGACCGATTAGTTGTTGTAATATAACTACAACAACGGTGTTCTTTGGAGGAATTTTCTTGGAGGGAGAATTAATGGGTGAATTTGGAAAACTAATTAAAGAATGCAGGCTGAGTTCTGGTCTTTCGCTTCGTGAGTTTTGCCTTAAAAATGGCTTTGATGCTGGCAATCACAGCAAGCTTGAGAGGGGGCTGTTTGCTCCACCAGAAAATGATGACCGGGTTGAGGTTTATGCTAAAGCCCTCGAACTGGAGGAGGGAACGGATAAATGGATGTCTCTGTTTGACGCAGCGGCTGCTGAACGAGGTCGATTTCCTACTGATCTCATGTCAGATAAGCAGGTTGTGAGTAAACTTCCCGTTTTGTTTCGGACTCTAAGATCTGAAAGAAAATCTGGGAATTTCGATTTGGATGAATTTGTTGAAAGGATTAAGCAAAGTTAATGCAAGTTCCATTCTTGAGTTATGAGGATATTAAATTAAAAGCTTCCGAAGTACTTTCCGATTCAACTTATCGAGACGACGTTCCTGTTCAAATTGAACTCATTGTTGAAAATGACTACCAGATTGAAATTGTGCCAATCCGGGGACTCCAGGCTCGCTATGAAATTGATGCCTTTATTTCCTGCGACTTGTCAACAATAAGCGTTGATGAAGTGGTGCTTGAATCTCGAATTAACAGGTATAGATTCAGCTTGGCTCATGAACTGGGGCATCGAGTTCTTCATGAAAAAATACTCTCCCGTATTGATTTTCAATTGATTGACCAGTGGAAAGAGTTTATTGATAGTATTCCAGATAAAGAATACGGATTTTTAGAATATCAAGCGAGTACATTCGCCAACTTGCTGCTCATTCCTCAGGATAAACTTGAAATTTGTTTTAATGAAGCGGTGGAGAAGATTGTCGAAGCAGGTATGGTTCCCAGGGATTCACCAGACGTATGCCTTGACTATATTGGAACTAATTTATCGAAATATTTTCAGGTCAGCGCCCACGCTATGAAAATCCGTTTTAATAAGGATAATTTCAAAGAAAAATTTTGAAATGTTATTTTTAAAGTCAGTATTTAAAGGTCCGCAATAGCAGACCCTACAGCTTTGAACCATCAGACTTGCTTGCATATTTTTCTATGATCGCGACCGCCTGATCGGTCCCTTCATTACCCAGACACGTCTTTTCTATCTGAGTTCGATACTCCTGCAGATGATCGAGAAAGTTTTTGAGATCGTTTCTTGAAAAGCGTTCCAGCGTCACGAAGTTGCCACATTTCATCTCTCGTAAAAAGTGAGCGTTGATGAGTTGCTCGTGATGCCAGGTTTCCGGAATGGCCAAAACCGGCTTGCCCAGATACATGCACTCGCCCAGCAGTTGATTCCCGGCTGCGCTGACGACCCCCATGCAGTTAGCCATATCGTCCACAAACTGAAGCGGATCAATCTGGTGAAATGTAAGGTTTCCCAAGGCCGCCTGTTCTCCTAAACCGTAAACTTTTACAGGTAACGGCGAACAGGAAAGCTCCTTCACCACACGTTTGGGCGTATTCTTTCTCAGGTAGGAAAGAAGATAATTCCCCTGCGTTGTCTCACGGTTTCGTACTTCCGGACGGATCATCGGTCCCAGCGAAATCGCTCGCTGTTTCCATTCCGGTTTCAGTTCTGCGATGAAGAATGAAGAGATCATCGAGATTTCCTGCTCGGTATAATGCAGCCGAACTGCGATCCGCATTAACTTGGCGAACAGTTGCAACTTGGTGGGCAAAACAGAAAGGTCGTACGCGAGCAGAAAATGCTGATGGGTTAAACTCAAAAAAGGCAAGCCGCACCTTAACGCTGCCCGCGGAAGCCCCGGTTCAAAGTCAGTCAGAATAACATCCGGTTGATGTTTATGAATTTCCTGTTCCAACTGATTGATCAATTTATTCAACACAAAAAAACGATATCGAAGCCCCTGATAAATCGTCTTGAAAAGATGCAGACGTTTTTTTACGTAATGAAATTTCATTCCTGGAATCTGAACGAGTCGCACATCGCTGGCGTCGCTGTAATTTTCCGTCAGAAATTGATACGCCTCTCCCGGAGCAAACAGCGTGATCTGATGCCGATCCCGAATCCGTTCGACAACAGAACGAATCCGCGTCGCATGACCGCGCCCTTCTCCCGACATACTCATGAAGATCTTCGCCACGTTGCATCCTTCGTGTTATCGATGTTGGGTATTTTACGACGCAACCTGTGTTACTAACGATAAAAGCTTACGAACGGTGCGCAAATATTCAAATTCATAAAGTAGGTGACCGTAGGATGGCGTGCTGAGATCTATCAAAACACTTTCCCAATTGTGAATCAGTTGCTGTAATCTAACCGTTTCGATTCATTCCTGCTATCGAACCCAACACTGACCCGCGACTGACGGTATACCGTCCTGATTTTCTTCTTTCTTTACGTCGCTGCGTCTTTGCGTGAAATACTTTTTTCTTTTCAGAATTGTGATGCCCCGGCATATCTGTTGTCGGGTTTATTTCTCAGGTTCGACAAGTAAGGCAGTAATGACCTGGGCATAAACACGGTGACCGAAATCGTTCGGGTGATTAACGCCGTTGCCTGTCAGGTCGATAAACTTTTTGTGCTTGAGTAAGCCACCCCAAATGGATGTCACATCTGCCAGCGCAATGCCCGGTTCGCATAGCTCGGCTAAAGCATCGCGGTACTCGGGAAAACGTTCGTGGTGCAGGGTTGTCCAATCAGCGTTTCCCAGCATCGTTGCCACAAGAATGAATTCACAGGCAGGAAGTTGCTCGCGGACTTTCTGCATCATCAGTTTTGTGTTCGCCTGATATTCTTTCGTAGACCTTCCAGCAGAATCGTTCATACCGAAAGCAAGAATAACCAGGTCCGGCTTCACCGCAACAACTTGATCCACCATTGTTAACGCCCAAGGGGTACTTTTGCCGCTGATGGAAAGGTTTTTGAGAGTCACTTTCGATTGATAGTTCGCTTCAAGATGTTGCTGGATCAATCCTGGATAGGCAGGCTGAAAAGGCCTCCCATGTGCCCAGCCAGAAGCATTGCAGCCCGATGAAATACTATCCCCCAGAACCACAATGGAAACCGGCTCCTCATTTCGCAACTTGCCGATAACCGTCGGCAACGCCTTCTCATCAAAATGCGGAACCGATGTTTTCCAGAGTCCGGGAGTATGCTTGTAAGTGATGACCGTTTGCAGGTCGTGATATTCGAGTTGTCCACCAAAGAATATTTCGCCGTTGCCGTCACGGTGAGTTAAACGATGTTTCTGAGAATTGGCAGGTCGCCTCATTTGAGCAGGTGTGCGGGAAACAATGCGAGAGCCTGCAGGCAGAATCAACTCCCGCGAACCCGGCTTCCAAGAATAATCTTTCCCCTGTTGGTAAGTGATCGTTTCTGATGAATTGCGAACCGCAAGCACCTCTAAAGCCGGGAAAAGAAGCGAACCTTTCGCCTGCCCGCTGTTCGGGTCTTTCAGAAACAGAATCGATTCCCCTTCAACGGTCTCCCCTTCCCAGAACGGTCGGAGCAGTTCCGATTGATAACACCAGTTTTCACCAAGGGATTTTTGCGCAGAAACATGAGTTGAAGTCAATAAAATCGCAACGAGAAATGTCAATGCGATCTTGCAGGTAGAAAAACGACTTCGTATGACGAATGGTCGAATATTTTGAGTATCGCACGCATTGATCCCAACGCTGGTTTGAGTGAACGCGATTAGAAAAAGCCAGCCGTGCCGGGAAATATAGCAATTCATTTGATCTCACTCCAAAATCAGTACGGACGATATTGAACGTACTGGATTATGACAGCGAGACAAAATGAATGCCAGTGAATAACACTTATTCAATGAGAGTAACGATAGCCATAACGGTTTGATCTGTAACCGTATCGAGTGTGTCCATAGGTATTAAGCGATGAATAAGGACGATACCCGCCACGATAGCCATAGCCGCCATAATATCCCCCGTTGTAGCCGCGATAATATCCTCCGTAGCCGCCGTAGTAACCGCCGTAATATCCGGGGTAGTAGCCATAGCCATAGCCTCCATAACCGCCGTAACCGAATGGCATGGGTGGGGGACTGGTTCGCGGCGTGGCTTGATTGAGCCGGGGCTGATTGTAAACTCGTTTCGGTTTGTCTTGCTTATGGATGACCGTGGGACGCATTGTTCCGAACAGGAGTTCCATTGTTGCTTCATGTCGATACGCAGGGTTGGCAAGATACTCGGCTCGACTGTAAGGAATCGAATTGTAAATCTGCTCGTAATCGCCAGCTTGAACTGATTTCTTTTTCGGTTGAATGACAGGCAGGGATTCATCAACTGAACTGGTCGGTTGATTCGGGTCAATCATTTCCAATTCACCTGGTTTGTTTTTACTCACCTTTTTTTTTGCATATCCAAGTTCGTGATGGACAGGCGGTGCAACCATTCTTTTTGTTATGCGATCCAACTGGAAAACAGCAACACTCGCTTTTGATTTCACATTCGGATGCGAACTGACACCTGGTGTAATCAAAATCGACCATTGCTCGGTATTCGAATTTGGCTGCGATACTTTTTTCTTACGAATCTTTACGGCATTGTTAGTTGAGCCTGGCCTTTTTATCACTTTCCGTTTCAATGGAGTTTTTGTTTTTCGTTGAGGTGTAATCACCGGCATCGGAGCGATTTCTGCAGGATTCTTCTGGACGGCTGGCGGTTTCTTTTTCGGTTTATTCTTATTCTTTTCTGATGGTGCAATCAGAACAGGTAAGCTTTCTTTTTTCTTCTCTGCCGTAATTTTCAATGTTGCTTTTTCGACGGTTTTTGTTGCCTGCTTTTGTAACGCTGGTGGAGCCGGCAGTTTGCGCAACTCCTGACTATTCACTCGACTGGAAAGCAGCAGCAAAAAGCCAATCGTTCCCAGACGGAACCAGAGTTTCCAATCATGAAGCCGTAAACCCTTTTTATTACTTTTCTGATTCATCATCCCAACCCCCTCTGCAATTCTGCCTGTCAAGTCGGGTCGATGAACCACTCTGCTCATCGACGAGTCACTTATTTTTCAGGCAGATTCAAAATAACGCTTGATGAATTCAGCCTAAAGCAGCAGGGGAGCCAAAAGCAAGATTCTACTTTAACGATCCTGCAAAATTTCAGACGGTCTCGAAAAAAGCATCCAACCAGCACGAGCCTGTTGCTTTTACGCATTAGATGCAAAAAGGCAACATCGGTAAAGATTTCAGATTTCAGATTTCGTGCAAAATACGAAAATCTTTAGCTGAAGCGTGATCTACTTCACCGAATAGGATTGCCTTTTTTCTTAGAATTGGTGGGACGAAAAGCGAGTAAAAGACCGGGGTCGAAAATGAAGTTGCTGTGGTGGACGATATTGTTACTTTTATGGGGAGCTGCGATGCAGAGGGCAATCCTGATTGGGACGCTCTCTTTTTCGTGGTCTCACGCTGCCTGTGGTCCATGGGGATGCGGCCCCCGCGCAGAAGACTTGCTCGCCTGCCATCTATTCTGGCTCGCGATGCTCTGTGCCCCGATGTATATTCTTACGCATTGCAGCACGCAGTTGTGCCAACAAGCAGGTTATGTGCTGATAGGAACTGGCTCGTTACTGCTGAGCGTTACTGTTTTCTACGAGTTATTCACCTGGTTGCCTCGGATCGACTCTTCACTTTATGTTTATCTGCCTCAGCGGTTGCTTTACGCGATCATCACTTTTGTCGAACTCCCCATGTTGCAGTTTCTGCTCTTTGGGATTGCTTGCCTGAAGTTTGGGAAGGAGCCAAAACAGTTCGAGTAAAATCTATTCGCTGGTTGATCGAAAAGTGAGTCTCATGGCAACCACATTCATCAGGCTGGAAAGCCTGACCTACTTTCCGGTGATCGACTTAAAACGCATGCGGTGTGGTCTGGAAGCTTCTTCGCCAAGGCGTTCTCTTCTTTGAATTTCGTACATTTTGTAGTTGCCCTCGAAAAAGATAACCTGACTGTTTCCTTCAAAGGCGAGAATGTGCGTCGCGATACGATCCAGGAACCAGCGATCATGGCTCGTCACCATCGCGCAACCCGCAAAGTTATTCAAGCCTTCTTCCAAAGAGCGAAGCGTGGCGACATCGAGATCGTTTGTCGGTTCATCCAGCAGCAGCAAGTTGCCGCCTGATCGCAGCAGTTTCGCTAAATGTACGCGGTTACGTTCTCCACCAGATAGATCACCAACAAATTTTTGTTGGTCGGTCCCCTTGAAGTTAAAACGACCACAGTAAGCCCGCGCGTGAATTTTGTTGTTGCCAATCTCAATCGTATCCGCTCCGCCAGAAATCTCCTGGTAGACAGATTTTTTCGGATCAAGCGAATCACGAGATTGATCAACATACGCCAGGTCGACGGTTTTTCCGATGTTGATCTCTCCTGAAGTTGGTTCTTCCAGTCCCATAATCATTTTGAACAACGTTGTTTTGCCTGCTCCATTCGGTCCAATCACTCCAATGATGCCGCCTCGAGGCAGATTGAAATCGATGTTTTCAAACAGGACCAGATCGTCAAACGCTTTTGTCACATTCTTGAAGTTGACAACCAGATCGCCGAGCGGCTTGGTGATTGGGATTTGAATATTGGCATCGCCATCACGTTCGTCGAAGTCCATGCTTTGCAATTCGTCGAGTCGCCCAAGACGTGCTTTGTTTTTGGTCGCGCGAGCCTTGGGGGACATGCGAGACCATTCCAGTTCCCGCTTCAGTTCTTTCTGTCTGTTCGATTCCCGTTTTTCTTCGACTTCTAGCCGCTTCTGCTTTTGTTCCAGCCAGGAAGAATAGTTTCCTTCATACGGGTAGCCACGTGCGCGGTCGAGTTCTAAAATCCAGCCAGCGACATTATCCAGGAAGTAGCGATCATGAGTAACCGCGACAACAGTGCCGGGGAATTTGTGTAGAAATTGTTCGAGCCACGCGACCGATGCTGCATCGAGATGGTTGGTCGGTTCATCGAGCAAAATCATATCCGGATTCTTCAACAGCAATTGACACAGCGCGACACGTCGTTTTTCCCCCCCGGAAAGATTTTTGATCATCGCATCGCCCGGCGGCAGTCGTAACGAATCGGCTGCAATTTCGAGTTGGCGATCCAGTTCCCACAAATTGAGATGATCGATTTTATCCTGCACATGGGCTTGCTCTTCAATAAGAGCTTCCATTTCTTCAGGCGTCATTTCCTCTGCGAACTGCTCGTTAATTGCGTTGTAGCGATCTAAGATGGCTTGCGATTCTGCCACTCCTTCTGCGACACATTCATCAACGCTCTGCTCTTCGTTCAAGTGTGGCTCTTGAGAGAAGTAGCCAATTTTCGTTCCCTTGGCGGGCTTGGCTGTTCCCATGAAATCTTGATCGATCCCCGCCATAATTTTCAGCAACGTACTTTTTCCAGAGCCGTTACCGCCCAGCACGCCAATTTTTGCACCGGGATAGAACGAAAGCCAGATGCTTTCCAGCACCGCTTTTTCATCGTAAATGCGAGTTAAATCTTCAATCTGAAAAATATACTGTTGAGCCATTAGTTAACAGGCGTCTGTTGGTAGGCATTAGGGAGTAGGTATGAGGCGTTTGGAAAAAAGAAGGTGATCCCTTGAAATCCTAACGCCTCATACCTACTCCCTAACGCCTATGCAACGCCTCCTTCAAGATTTCTGTTGTTTGTTGATAGATACCGGGCTGACCACTTTCGCGTGGACCGGCGATATTCAGAATGGCGATTCTATATTCTTTGAGCCACGGTTCAATCAATTCGGCATCGAATAATGCTTTTGGCGATATGATTAGTAGCGGCTTATCTGTTTTTCGGGCAAAATTTCGCGTTAAAGCCGTTCCCGAGGTCAATGGAGTGGGAGAGATAATCAGCGTGCCATCGGAATCGTCGATGTTAAGGCGGGTTCGTACATCGTACCGGTAGCTTTTGGTTTCCTGAAGCGGATATTTTTTGTCGAGAACTCCATCTTCTGCTCGTCTGCCAGCCGGACACCAGCCGCCGCACGGAATCGCCAGTTCTAATGCAACATCCAGAGCAGCACGGTCTACTCCTGTTTGACCACCGGAAATAATTTTTTGAACAGGATATGTCATAATGCTGAAATGAATCTTGTTAGGCTCTTATTAATAAAATGCTGCGCAAAAGTGGCAGGATATTTTGAAGAATCGTAGGTTAGGCTTTCTAGCCTGACATCATTACCCATAAACTTTTCGAACAAAAAGGTCCGTTCGCTGGTAAATCAAAAGGTGAGCTTCATGGAAACCACATTTGTCAGGCTGGAAAGCCTAACCTACTTTTCCCTAACGCCTATCTCCCTGTTTGGTTGCGGCTACGCCGGGTTAGGAATTTATGCAAAACAAAAAAATTAACCGTTAGTAATCTGAAATCTACCCGTTGTGCAATACCATCTCCTGCAAAGGGTTGTATGATAAGGCTAACTCTTGAACATTGGAACTCTTGAATTCGCGGCGTTTACCTCTCCATGCAACATCTTTTTCGCTTATTTAGTTCATCAAGCTGGCGTGCTTCGCTGCTGGTTCTTTTTCTACTTGCATGGATGCCATCCCATTCATCGCTTTGTGCAGAATCGAAGAAAGCCCCGGCAGCTTCCGAAACTATTTTTGTTCCACTCGATGCCGATGAAATTCCACAACAACTTTCGCAGGAAGAACTTTCCAGCAGAGGGAACCTGCTGATTTTATACTGTGCCGTCATCTTGCTCTCTTCGATGCTTGGCGGTTACTTGCCGAAGGTGATTAAACTGACGCATACCCGCATGCAAATTCTGATGAGTTTTGTTGGTGGGTTGATGCTTGGCGTTGCGTTGTTTCATTTGCTGCTGCATGCGGTGCTGGATGTGCCTAAGTCTGAATTGAGTTCTGTGATGACTTCGCTTGGCCTTGGCATTTTAACGATGTTTTTATTGTTGCGAGTTTTCCATTTTCATCAACACGATATATCTGATGATTCAGTCGCTTCAGAGCATGCACAGGGACATGCGCACTGCCATGAACATGCCCATAACCACGGACACGCTCAAGAAACCGAAGAAAATCCTGCGTTCAAATCTCGCTTTGCATGGGTTGGCATTGCTTTTGGATTGGGGCTGCATTCCATCATGGATGGTGTCGCGATAGCCGTCAGCACGTTACGTCCCCCGGTTGAAGGCCAGCAGATTTCTATCTGGGGACTCGCGACCTTTCTTGCCGTTTTGCTACACAAACCGCTTGATGCAATTTCCATTACCTCGGTAATGTCGGCTTCCGGCTGGAAACCTTCCACATGCACCGCAGTGAATTTTTCATTTGCGTTGATGTGTCCCATTGGTGCATTACTGGCGTGGTGGGGAATTGTTGGGATGCATTCGCATATTTATCTGGTGAGTCATCTGCTCGCATTTTCAGCGGGGATTTTCTTCTGTATCTCGTTAAGTGATCTTCTGCCCGAAATGCAGTTTCATGCCCATAATCAATGGATGCTAACCTTCTCGCTTATTGCAGGACTCGCACTTGCCTGGGGGCTGATGTGGCTCGACCCAGTACACAGTTTCACATAATTCGTTTCACGGCAAGCCAAAGGCGACTGCGCAGGTGGGCTGGACAAGGAAGCCCTGCTGCTCAACGAATCTGTCATCAATCGTCTCAGGAATAATGCCGACAGCTTCAATTATTCTCTGCGGTACCGTACAGGGGCAATCATCGGATATTTGTTTAGCATCGATAAAACAATAACGGTCGTCTCTTTGGACTGTAGGATGGTTGTGCTTGCACCCATCAAATGTGGGTCCATGTCATTAATTTAACACCGGTGAATCCATCGCCGGCTCATCACTGTTCCCACTCTTTTTTGTCATGGAACGTAATCCGGCACGCGAAGATGGGTGCAAGCACACCATCCTACGAAAAACGAAACAGATGTAACACTAATTGTCTGCCCGATGCTTACTTCAATAAAGTGATCATCGCCTCAGATAGAATGGGATCGATTTGAGGATCGCTGAAGGCGACGCTTACTTCGTAGCCGCCGTTGGGGTATTCTTCTTTGACGGGAATATACCAGGGGCCGCCATCTCCATAAGCAGCGGTGGCAACAAAGCGTGAAGGAGCCGTTTTTTGTGCGCGTAGCTGGTACTCAATAAAACATTCTGCGGGCAGGTGCAGCATCGCAGTGTCGTTAATATGCAAGGCACTAAGAATGATCGGCATCTGACTTTCCAGCCGCTGTAACCAGGCCAGCATGTAAGAAGGACGATTGCGACCGACAACCGAATTCTTTTTATTCGAAATAGTTGCCTGTAATTTCTCTGCGGAGAGTTTTTTATTTGCAGGAGGAAGTGCATCGATGGTTCGCCAGGAAACATTTTCAATCGGAACAGGCTTCAAATTTTGTTCCGATTTAAGAATCCCCTGATAGATTCGCTCGACCAGAATCGGTCGCATCTCTTTTGAACCATCGTTATATTTCCCGGCTGCAATGTTTCCTGCACAGCCTGTAAAATAGAGATGCAAACAATCCGGCTGTTCCGCCTGCCGTTTTTTTCTTGCCAGACCTGCAAAGTCACTGCTGACTCGACCATCGCCATAGTAGCTCATCGGGTGAGTCGCGTAATAATGGCACGATGCTATTTTTGTTTCCCCATCGTAAAAGGCAATCGTTTTAAGCCAGGGATCAATCAATCCTTCTGGAAGAGCGCGTAACTTTTCATCCCGACAACTGCTGCCGCGCATCGCTTTGATACTTCCATCTGCATTGCGAGAGACTCTGCGGTTGGAAGCAACTTTTTCGACCTTGCCCTGCCCATTGGCGAGATGCGTTACCGGGCGAGTTTTTTTCATCGCTGCGGTAATAGCCGCCTTCCCGCGATCCAGGCATTTTTGATAATAATCGAGTTCAACAATATGAGGCAAATCACCTTCAGCCAGCACAATCTTTTCGGCATCCAGGCACGCAAAAGGGGCATTATGTTGATGCACACATTGCACCGCGACGCGATCCGGCGTCGTCCCGGCTGCTTCTGCCAGCGCGATTCGCCATTGTAGATGAGCATCGTTCAACAAGCCGGTCCAATCGACAGCACAAATGACAATCGGCTTGCCTGCACCTAAAAGAACAAAGCCAATCGCTTCGAGCGGATCATCCACCGCGACGACTGGTTTAATCCAACCTCCACACAACGAATGTCCCTGAGGCGGGGTGACATCAAACCGAAATGTCGCCAGACGAAGTTTCTGTGAAGTATTTTGAGCATGTGATTCTGCCTTCAAGCTTCCCGGCAATATCGACCAGCCGACTGTTGAAGCAGCCAGGGAACTTTGTAGGAAATCACGTCGAGATACATGGTGCATGGAATGATACCTTCTCTTCTAATGTGCAGACGAAAAGACCAGTTCCCATCAGAACGGTCGCCTTTCAGTATCAACTCTGTTGAGCAAAACGTCAAGCAGCTATTTTGCGTCAGGCTCGAAGGTGTTTGGAAATTCATTTTCTCTCCTGAAGTCCGCGGGCTTTCTTTTCCAGGTGGAAAACTGAATTTTAAGACGCCTTCGTAAAATGCCCAATGCCGCAGGCGGAGCGTGCGCGGTCTAATACTTCTTTTCCTTTTTTACGGGCAGCAATCGCTCCCTGATGCAGAACGTCTCGCACGTAATCGGGATCGGCTTCCAACTTTGTGCGGCGTTCCCTGGCTTGGCTGAAGTATTCCATTGCAGCTTCAAAAACTTGTTTTTTCGCTTCGCCGTATCCCATTCCTCCCGCTCGGTATTTCTCGGCAAGTTCTTCTTGCTGGTTTTTGTTTGTGAATAATCGATACAGCGCAAAGACCGGGCAAGTTTCAGGTTCTTTGGAGTCTTCGACCGATTTGGAATCGGTTTTGATCGAGTTGATTTTCTTTTTCAGTTTCTTTTCGGGCAGAAATATATCGATTGTATTGTTGTAACTTTTGGACATCTTCTCACCATCGATCCCAGGTACTTTGGCGGAATCGTCTAACACGCGAGGCTTGGGTAACACGAATACTTCCGTTTGATAAAGATGATTAAACCGCTGGGCTAAATCGCGAGTCACTTCGATGTGCTGAACCTGATCGGTGCCAACCGGGACCAAGTCGCTATCGTACAACAGGATATCTGCAGCCATAAGCACGGGGTAAGTAAACAGCCCCGCATCTGCTGAAATGCCCTTTGCTTTTTTATCTTTATAAGCATGGCACTTTTCAAGAAGGTGCATCTGCGTGACCGTCATTAACAACCAGGTTAATTCAGAAATTTCAGGAACATCAGACTGCACAAATAACGAAGCCTGCTGTGGGTCCAGCCCTAAGGCAAGCAAATCGATGGCAGCTTCCCAGGTGAATTGCTTGAGCACTTCGGGATCGCGGATAGTTGTTAGCGCGTGTAAATCGGCAATGAAATAGAACGCCTGATCGTTATTTTGCAGCGAAATATATTGCTGGATCGCACCAAAATAATTTCCCCAATGAAAGCGACCCGTTGGCTGAATTCCAGAAAGCACACGCATAATTTATTCCGTAACAATTTGATAAACTGCATTATTAATTTGGAAGTTGTAACGTCTTGACAACCTGCTGGACTGAATCGCAATTTTGTTCTTTGAGGATTTCACCTAATTGCTGGCTCAAAGTGCCGCTTAATCCCGGGTTGTAAAAACTGGCCGTGCCGATCTGAATCGCACAAGCACCTGTGACGAGAAATTCCATCACGTCATCAATCGAGGCAATTCCCCCGACACCAATAATCGGGATATCAACCGCGGTTGCCACCTGATGCACAATTCTTAACGCGACCGGTTTAATCGCGGGACCACTTAATCCGCCGAGGACATTTCCCAGAATCGGCTTGCGATTTCGCCAGTCTACCGCCATCCCCTGTAATGTATTGATAAGCGAAACAGCATCTGCCCCTCCCGCCTTGGCAGCCTGAGCAATCGGAATGATGTTGGTAATATTGGGGGTTAATTTCGCAATGACTGGAAAATCACACGCTTCGCGAACGGCTCGCACAACCTGTTCAGTTGATTCCGGATTGGTTCCGAAATCGACACCACCAGAAACATTCGGGCAAGAGATATTCAATTCCAGCCCCGCAATACCAGGATGCTTTTGCAATCGAGCCGCCATCTGACGGTATTCTTCGACATTCCGCCCTGCGATATTGGCGATGATTGACGTATCCAGACTGAGCAGGTATTCAACATGCTTGTCGATGAAGACTTCGAGTCCATCGTTATCTAAGCCGATTGAATTGAGAAGCCCCGAAGCTGTTTCAATCGTGCGGGGTGGTCGGTTACCGATGCGTGGTTCAAGCGTGACTGTTTTGGGGATGATGCCACCCAATGTGGAGAAATCAAGATAAGGTGCCATCTCTTTAGCGTACCCAAACGTTCCGGAGGCAGTCAGAATGGGGTTCTTTAGATGGAGTCGCCCCAGTTGGACACTCAAATTTGGTTCAGACACAACAACAGCAATTCAAACAGGAACAATTGCAGATCAAAAGCCGGCTATTTCTCTCTGCAATAAACGGGAACTTCCAGCCGAGGCTTTTATTTTATCGAGCACAACAAACTTCGACAACGCAACCGTAATTCCCTGCGAACAGGCTTTCCCTCTTAGTCAATTACGAAAAGCCAATCGGAACAGATTCCGATTGGCTTTTTGATGTATCAAACAGGGGCGATCAGCTTAAATCACGCCGCCGTGTGTTCGGTAGGGTGTCGCGACATCTGGCATATCCAGTCCCCAGAATCGCTCCCAGATATTGGGAATATGACGGAATGATTCCGATTGGAAAATCAATTGTTTGGCTCGACGATCCCGCGAAGCAGACCACATCGGAACAAAACAGCCAACTTGGGTACCGGCCATTACGGTCAACAGTAAAATGCAAATCAGTTTCCGCATTGTTGCCTCCATGCAACCCAGCACGACTGAATCATTCAGTCGATGCACGTTCAATATATCTACTTGGTGGGAAAATTTATTCGATTGGCTGTTTAATATGAAAGAGTAAGCAAACTTGTGCGTACTCTCGTTATATCAATTCCTGATTGTAGTATCGGCCTGGGAGTTTTTGTCACTCTAACAAAACAGGTAGAATTTAACGATTTTTCGGATATTTCTGGATTTTCCTGCTTCAAACGCTGTAAATAGCGCACGAAAGGCAGCACATTGATTACCCAGCACGGCTGGTTCATTCTGACAGCCGTAACCAAACTGGTATTTTTCTATTATTTGCAAGCCGTTCGCAAACTTTAACCGTTAATAATACAAAAGCGGACAAATCGCCGAAATGGATATCGACCAAAACTTTTCTGACGATTGAACCTGGATAAGAAGAGTCAATCAGCAGTTGGAACGGGTTCAGAAGTTTCCGAAGCGTTTTGAGAACTTACCGCTGCCTTTTCCGCTGCTTCATTAAGTTGTCGCACGCGGTCTTCCATTTCTTTTCCAGGCTTGAAGGTAACGACAAATTTCTCTTTCACATCGACCGGAGTACCCGTGCGAGGGTTACGTGCTTTGCGAGCCGCTCTTTTTTTTACTTCAAAAACACCGAAATTTCGAAGTTCAATGCGATGCTTTGGATCTTTAACAAGAGTATCAATAATCGACTCAAACGTTTTTTGTACGATTGTCTTCGTTTGCATCTGAGTCAGCCCGAGTTCTTCGGAAATCGCTTTGACAATTTCTTTCTTGGTCACGGCTGAATATTCCTTTTAGACTCGATGGTTTCATGAGTCATTAGATTTTCTAAAATGATCGAACGCTCTAAGTGTATTCATACTTACGGTTTACTGTCAACCCGTGATTATCTACCCCGAGCGTCATTTTATGAAGTCAGTTCCATAAAAAAGCGAGATAACTCCTTGTATTCCCAAGGTTTATTAAATTTCAAATGGACTTTTTTAAGGCGTTTGAGGGCCATTTCGGTTATCTGAGCTGCTTTTTCCTGGAAATCCGGGTCGCAAAAGTATATTCGACAGCTCAACGGGCGGTTTTCTCTCGCTGTACAAAGACCATTTTGCTGATAAGGACAAGCCTTGCCGACGACTTCTGCGATTTGCTGATTATCCATCTCGCGAATCTGGATATCTGCCGGAAGTTCTTTCTGGAAAAGGAGTTCCGCTTCGGGGCGTGTGATATACAGCTTATGTTTATATTCCCGAAAACGACAGCACAGACCACTCATTTCGCATCGCGGGTTAGCGCCGGCGACCTGCTCATCAACCGACTCGTAAATTTCAGCAACAGCTTGATGGAACGCTTCATCCATAATTTTAACTATTATCTTCTGCTGCCTGTTTATGATCCATGAGCCGCTGGTTATAGGCTGCAATGGCCTCTTTTCTGCGAAGCATACCGAGTAGTTTTCCCGGCTGTTCAGGATCAATCACTGGTAATTCATCGAGATTGAGCGAGGTAAACCTCTTCAATGCTGTGTTGAGGTCATCATTGGGAGTAACAGTAATCAGCTTGCTTGTCATGACATCTCGGGCAACAGCAAGATTCCAGAGAGTATCGTCGTACAAATAGGAACGGACATCGTCATCAGAGAAAATACCAACCATATTTCCTTCAGCATCGACAACAGGGAAATAGTGCTGCCTGTTCTGAGCCAGTTTGTGAACGATGAGATTCATCGTTTCGCCTTCACCAATCCGAATGATCTTTCGCTCGGTATTAAAGACATCTTTGACCTTGAGTCCTTCAAGAATGTCGATCAAAAAATCTCCCCGATGCGCTTTGGAATCCAGGCGAGTTGGAACTTGTTTTTGATAGAGTTTGAATCGGCTGCAACTGACAAAAGTAAGCGTTGTGACGAGCATGGTCGGAACAAGCAAACCAAAATCTCCTGTCATGGCGCGAACCATGATAATTGTCGAAATGGGAGCGCGAGCGACACCGGAAAAGAATCCAGCCATGCCGACAATGGTAAATGCCTCCGGATGCTGGATTAAATCGGGCCAAAGGGAATGAAAAAACAAGCCGACTGCACACCCGATGCTTCCCCCAATCACCATGGAAGGACCAAAAACTCCTCCAGAGCCACCGGAGCTAATCGTCAGCGAAGTCGTCGCAATTTTCACCAGTGCAACGGTCACCAGTAATGAAATGCTCAAACTTTTTGGAGAAGTTAAAGCGAGTTGTAAAAATCCGTAGCCGGTACTGAGCACCGCCAGAATGTTTTCTTCTTTTCCCCACAAGTAGTACAGTCCCACGCTAACCAACCCTGCCAATCCTGCCCCGATAGCTGGACGCAGATGCGGAATCACAGGCAATTTTTTGAACAACGATTGAGTGCCATAAAAAACGCGAACGTAAATCATGGCAACAACAAGAAGTATTAACGCCAAGGCTGTATAAGGAATTAGTTCCAATGGAGAAAGAAACGAATGGTTCAGGTTGGAGCCAAACAAAGGTTGAAAGCGAATTTCTTTGGGAAGAAATTGCGTGTAAATACTGTAAGCAACAATTGACGATGTCGCAGAAGGGACGATCACATCCGATTCCAGATCGGCATCACTGTAGAGAATTTCGGCTGCAAAAATTGCCCCCGCAAGCGGAGCGCGAAAGATCGCGCCAATCCCTGCCCCCATCCCCGCAGCCAGCATAATCCGCCGATCTCGTGCCGAGAGGTCCAATCGCGTTGCCAGCCAGGAGCCAAAACCTGCTCCAATTTGGGCAATCGGCCCTTCGCGACCTCCAGAACCACCTGTCCCCAGAGTAATGGCAGAAGCAATTGTTTTGATAAATGGAACGCGGGTACGAATAATGCCCCGCTTATTATGGAAGGAATCTATCGCTGCATCGGTCCCGTGTCCTTCTGCTTCCGGTGCAAATGCATAAACAAGAATGCCGGAAAGAAGCCCGCCAACGGTCATCACGACAACTAGCAGCCAAGGCGAAAAAGGCGTACTAGAATGCGGAAAGATGCCATGTTCGCCAAGTGCTTCAGGAGGAACGTACCCTGCAAAGTGACTCAAGCTGTAATGGACAACAACTTGCCCAAGCACCTGAAAAACAATCGCCCCCAGCCCGGCTACAACTCCAACCAGAGAAGCCAGCAGGATCCATTTACTGGAAAATTTAAGGTCAATCGTTTCAAGTATATAGCGTAACGGTGCCATGGACGAAAATTTGCTCGTAAAACAATATCCTGAGATTTCGGTTATCGCAGCAATGGAAAACAGTAGGGAAAACAGAAGCAAACTGAAACATAACAAGTTAAAATGACCGAAGCGACTCGCTTGAAGCAGGATTATTGAAATGTGGTGGATAAACCACACTTAATTACCCTGCTGCCAGGCATTTCGTGCAGGGATACCCTAACCCGGCGTAGCCGGAACCAAACAGGGAGATAGGCGTTAGGTAGTAGGAGTTAGGGAAAAGTAGGTTAGGCTTTCTAGTGCAGCTTCAATCCTAAAAGAAGGGGTTGCAAAAGATTTAAGGAGCGACAACGGAGCGGGTTATGGAAACAAACACCCCAAATCTAAGCCCTGAAAGGGCACTAGCCTGACAAATGTGGCTTCCATGAGATTGACTCTTTGATTGACCAGTGAGCGCTGTTTTATTTAGGCCACTTCAGTGGTTGGGTCTCCTCAGGCACAAGAGGCTCGCGTCCTGTGCGTTCAATATCATTGAAGCTTCCAATACAAACGAAGCCACATGGCGCGAACCTCTTGTTGCTACGCAACCCAACCGCTAAAAGCGGATGGGCTACCCAGTTATTTTCAAATATCCTGTCAGTTTTGCGCAGCATTTCATTGATAAGATATTATCCTGATTGTTTCAAAGGAAGTTCTTTCAATAATATCCCAGCTCAATAAATCTTATTCATGAGGTACCTTTCGATGACAAAACGAAGAGAGTTCCTGGAGCAATGCGGCTTGATCAGTGGAAGCATTTTTTCGCCTGCGTTTTTGCATGCGATTTCTTCTTCTGTCTGTTATGCAAATTCACAAGCAGAGTTAAAAGCAGATGTTGTGATTATTGGCGGCGGACTGGGAGGCTGCGCTGCGGCGCTGGCTGCGTGTCGTAATGGCGCAACGGTTATTATGACGGAGCCAACTGACTGGCTCGGCGGGCAGCTTTCTCAACAAGCGGTCCCGCCAGATGAACACCAATGGATTGAATCGTTCGGGCGGACCCCCAGTTATGCGAAATTACGAAATGATATTCGGTCTTACTATAAGCGAAATTATCCATTAACCGACGCTGCCCGCAAGAAAGAATTTCTCAATCCGGGTAACGGCGGAGTCTCGCGAGTTTGTCACGAACCGCGAGTGAGTGTTGCGGTTCTGCAAGCGATGCTGGCTCCGGAAATTAGTCGGGGAAGATTAACCATTCTGCTTAACACGCAACCCGTCCGCGCGGAAGTAAAAGGCGATTCAATTCAATCTGTTACTTGCAGGGGAACCGGGTTTGCATCGGATAAATCCTTACAGGCACGTTACTTTATCGATGCCAGCGAAGAAGGCGATTTGCTTCCTCTTTCTGGAACAGAGTATGTTGTTGGTGCAGAATCTCAAAAGCAAACCGGCGAGCAACACGCTGCTGAAAAAGCGAATCCGAAAAACATTCAATCCTTTACCTGCTGTTTTGCAATCGATCATCTGGAAGGCGAAGATCATACAATCGAGCAACCGGAAATGTACGACTTCTGGAAAAATCATGTCCCGCCATTAACGCCCGCCTGGTCAGGAAAAATACTCGATCTCTCTTATTCCAGCCCTCGCACCTTAAAGCCAAAAGCTCTTTCTTTTGTGCCTTGCGGAAAAGATTCACCTCCGCCAAGAACCAAATCATTGAATCTGTGGCTGTATCGAAGAATGATTGATCGCAGCAATTTTATCAAAGGTACTTATGCAAGTGATATCACCGTCGTGAACTGGCCCCAAAACGATTACATGCTGGGGAACATTACTGATGTTTCCGCAGAGCATCGCGAAAAGGAATTGCACAAAGCAAAGCAACTCAGTTTATCGCTTCTGTACTGGCTGCAAACAGAAGCCCCTCGCCTGGATGGCGGGGCAGGCTGGAGCGGTTTACGGCTTCGTAAAGATATTGTCGGTACCGAAGATGGCCTGGCAAAGTATCCCTACATTCGGGAGTCCCGCAGAATCCTGGCAGAGTTAACGATTACCGAACAGGACTTGAGCCGTACTGAACGAGCAGAGGAAACCGGTTTCAAAGCATCGTCTGCGAAAAACGGCAAGCACCTTCTGGCCCGTCCGTTCAGCGATTCAGTTGGTATCGGCTAT
>Ga0316208_1000628_pt1 | contig 40034 bp, 32 predicted proteins | sample 3monopyrite_MG_FD_204944 | JGI IMG/M metagenome (GOLD analysis project Ga0316208, IMG submission 204944) | Microbial mat bacterial communities from mineral coupon in-situ incubated in ocean water Damariscotta River, Maine, United States -... | ecosystem: Environmental > Aquatic > Marine >...
TGGTCTTTCAGGTCTTTCACGCCATCCCGCCGATGACGGGAACGTCTGGTCAACCGACTAACGCGGTGTTCGGGTTTACGCGGGATCTGCTGACGATTCTCCGCCTGCGCAAACCGGACTACATGATCTGCGCGATGGATCTGCCTGGCCGAGGCGTCCGCGAAGACATTTATCAGGAGTACAAAGCCAACCGAGACGAGATGCCCGACGAGCTGCGTCCGCAGATCCCGCTCATCGTCGAAGTCATCAAGGGATTCGGCATTCCGGTCATCGGAATCGAAGGTTGGGAAGCCGACGACATTCTGGCGACGCTGGCTCGCCGATCTGAAGCGGAAGGCATTCACGCCAACATCGTCACCAGCGACAAAGACGCCCGCCAGCTCATCAGTCCGCTGGTCCGGCTGTACAACGTCCGCAAGGACAAGTTCATGGACGAACCCGATCTCATCGCGGATTGGGGTGTCCGTGCGAATCAGGTGGTCGACTTCCAGGCACTTGTCGGCGACAAGGTCGACAACGTCCCGGGAGTTCCGCTTGTCGGCCCGAAAAAAGCCAGCGCGCTGCTCAACAAGTTCGGAACGCTCGAAGAAGTCCTCGCCCACGCCGATGAAGCACCCGGCAAAAAACTCCAGGAGAACCTCAAGACCTACGCCGAGCAGGCACTCATGAGCCGGCAGCTGGTCGAGCTGAACACGCAGCTCGAATTTGATCTCGACTGGGACAAGGCAGTGTCCGGCCAAGTCAACGGTGAAAGACTGACCGAACTGTTTCGAGAATGCGGCTTCCGAAGATTCATCGACGAAATCCGCGAGTTCGTTCCTGAGGGGTCCATCGTCGATCCCGACCCACTGTTCGCGGACGGCGAGCCAACCGTCGAAACAATCAGCGACGAAGAAGGTCTAACAAAGCTTGCTCAACAGATCGCCGATGCTGAGTCGGTCATAGTCCGTCCCGAATTCGACGGACTCGATCCGCTTTGCTCGACGGTACTTTCTTTGACCATCGCAACGGAGGAGCACCGCGCGAGCTTCGTCCCGCTTCACGAACTGGTTTCCGCGCAGCCTTTAGATTCAGCAACTGTCTGGAATACTCTTGCTCCGGCCCTCAAATCCGCCGGCACTTCGGTTTCCGGGCACGATATCAAAGGGACGCTTCTCGCAATTCGTCGAGCCGCTGAGACATCCGGCTCGAACGCCACGCTTGCCGACGTCGAACCGGGGCTCGACACGATGGTCGGCAACTATCTGCTTTACTCAGGCTCCCGAAGCCACGGGCTTTCGCAACTTGTCGAACGATACTTCGGGTTGCCAGTCGAACCTCTCTCCCGTCTCTCGTCTAAAGACAACAACGCCGAAGGCTTCAAGACCGAACACCTGGCGAAACACTCGGCCGAAGAAGCGTGCCTGATGCTTCGCACCGGGGCGAAGATGCGAGAGGAACTGGAGAAAAACGAACTCTGGAATCTCTACAACGACGTTGAGCGGCCACTGATCTCCGTACTGGCGGACCTTGAAAACACAGGCGTCAAAGTCGACGCCGAAGAACTCGACCGACAGAACCAGGAAGTCAGCTCGCGCATTGAAGAACTGATCAACGAGATCCACGAACTCGCTGACGAAGAATTCAACGTTGATTCACCGAAGCAACTCAGCGCGATCCTGTTCGACAAACTCGGTTTGCCCGTTCTGAAGAAGACGAAAACGGGAGCGAGTACTGACCAGGAAGTCCTCGAACAGCTCGCCGAGATGCACGAGCTTCCAAAGAAGATCATCGAGAACCGACATCTGGTCAAACTGAAGGGCACGTACCTGGATGCCCTGCCCAAGTTGATTAACCCCGACACGGGACGAATCCACGCATCGTTCAATCAGGTTGTCGCCGCGACGGGCCGACTTAGCTCCAGCAATCCGAACCTGCAGAACATCCCGATCCGAACGCCCGAAGGAGAGCGAATCCGCCGAGCTTTCGTTCCCGGCGAACCCGGCTGGAAACTGGTTTGTGCCGACTACTCCCAGATCGAACTCCGAGTCCTCGCTCACTTCAGCGGCGACGTTGCTATGCAGAAAGCATTCGCCGACGGAATCGACATTCACCGAGCGGTCGCTGCGGAAGTATTTGGCGCTGTTCCCGAAGACGTCGACTCCAGCCAGCGACGAATGGCGAAAGGCGTCAACTTCGGCGTGATCTACGGTCAAAGCTCCTTCGGCCTTTCGGCGGCTCTGGGCATCAGCCGCGACGAAGCGACCGAGTTCATCGACAGCTACTTCGAACGCTACAGCGGAGTTGCTGCCTTCATGGAAGAAACGCTCGACGAATGCAAAGAGTCGGGCTTTGCCAAAACAATCCTCGGCCGCCGCCGAGCGATCACCGGCATTCGCCCAACGCGCAAAGGGCAACTCAACATGCCCGAACGCACCGCCGTCAACACGGTGATCCAAGGTTCCGCCGCCGACCTGATCAAGACAGCGATGATCAACATCCACCGAACGCTCAAAGCCGAGAACCATCCCGCTAACATGCTCCTGCAGATTCACGACGAACTGGTCTTCGAAACCCCCGAGTCCGAAGCCGAGTCCCTGAAGCAGCTCGTAAAAACCGGCATGGAATCAGCCTTCACCCTCGACGTCCCGCTGACAGTCGACATCGCCATCGGCGACAACTGGCTCGACGCAAAGTCGTGACCCGTCGCTACGATTCGTCGCTTGCTCGCTGAACAAGGAAACTTCGTTCGCCGCGGGTGACGTAGATGGCTTGTTCGTTGAGACGTTCACAGAGTTCAGCCAGGAAATCGATCAGGCAGTCGAATTCTGATTCGCTGCCGAACGACACTTCGAAACGCTCCATCACGTCGTGAAAAACTTCGCCGTCGGGAGCGGCCCAGTAGCCTCGCACGGGAGTCGGCGTCTGAGTGTAGGCGTTGTACCGGCTCATCAGGAACTCGTGAATGTCCTGCCGCGCGGTCAGTGAATCGCGAGCGTGTTTTGGGTGATCCAGCTTGTGCGACGGCACGTAGAACACGGTCACTTTTCCGAGTTCGTGGACCGAGGCTCGTGGTCTGTTGTCAGGTTCGGAGTCGCGTTCGCTCATGACGGCAGCTCATCGGCATTGGTAGGGTATGTCAAGCGCAGCGCCGGCGTACCATTAGGCAACTTTCACGCTGACGGTACGCCGGCGCTGCGCTTGACATACCCTACGACATACACCGATTCGACAAACTATTCGGCCGGCCCCATCTTCCGGAACGGCCAGTTCGGCGTGCCGTTCGGATCTTTTGCAACGGGCGACTTGCCCAATGCGAAGTCCTGCGGTTTCAGGTTCCGACCTGACCAGAATTTCTTGTCTCGGATGAAGCCGTAGAAGCTCGGGTAATATGGATCGACGAAATCGACGTTCGCTGCCTTCGGCACTTCCAGACCGGTCAGGTGATATGCGGCGTTGACGACCAGTCGTCGGGCATCGGCACTGACCAGGTCGACGGAAGCGCCCATCGTCGTGCAGAAGGCATGACCTTTGGCTCCGCTCGGTGCGGTGTATTCACGCAGCCAGGCCAGCGCCTGCAGCGGGTTGTTCTTCGGTCCGTCGATGGCTTTTGAAGCGGGGTCAAGCGTTGCCGTGACGGCTCCGCGAAGCAGGACAGTTGCTTTCTTCTCATCAAGATTTCGGACGGTGTAAACGTCGGACGGAGCAAAAACGTCTTTGACGCTGTTGAGAACCGGGTGCTTGGCGTTGGCTTCTTCGATGACTCCTCGACAGCCTTCACGTTTGTGACCGCCGTGATGGGCAACCCATTTTTCGCCAAGAATCTGAAGGCCAAAGAAACTCCATTTCCCCTGGAAACCGTGCGTCGCCGTTCGAAGACCAATTACGGGTTTGCCGGCCGCCAAATACGCATCGAACGGTTTCATTGATTCTTCGGACGGGGTTCGGAAGCGCGTCGCGACAATCATCAGGTCGGCATCGTTCAGCGCATCCAGCCCCGGGATGTTCTTCTGATTGTTGGGATCGATGTATCCCTTTTCCGGGTCAATTGAAAACAGTACGGTGCAGGTAAAGCCGTGTCGTTGGCTGAGGATTTTCCCCAGCATCGGCAGGGCTTCTTCGGATCGGTATTCCTCGTCGCCGCTGATCAGCACGACTTTCTTACCCTTGCCCGGTCCGTTTTTGCCTTCGAAGACGAGGCTTTCGGCAAATGCACTGTTTCCAACCACTGCCGCAAGGCCAAGAGCCATCACGCACATCCCGAGTAAGTTTTTCATGGTGGTACTCCGTAGGGTGCGTCTCGACGCACCGTCAATTCGAATTCGATTTAGAAAGATGCGTCACGTCGCACCCTACGCCAGAAACAACCAATCAATGGTTGTGATCCATATGGAACAGCATGTGTTTCTTGTCGCCCTTCGCAAAGATTTAGGCGACGAGGTCTAGAATCTCTTCTTCCGTCAGTTTACTCAGCAGCCCCTTCGGCATGATCGACACCGGAGACTTCACGCGTTCGTCGATCGAGTCCTTGTCGATTACCAGCGGTGCCGCCTTGGCCAATGGGTCGATGAGGACTCTCACCTGCGTCGCGGTCTCTTCGACGACCATCCCGGTGACGACTTTTCCCGAATCGAGGATGAACGTGTTTGACTGATACTTCTCGGCGATCTCTTTCGAAGGCTCGATCAGTGACCGCAGGATGTGCTCTTTCGTGTGTTTCTTCGGATCGATCTTCGTGAGGTTCGGCCCGACTTCGAAACCTTCGCCGTTCATTTTGTGACAGGCGACGCAGTTCGCCACCTTGAACAGGCTCTTTGCTGTGTCGAACGAGCGGCCGTGCATCATCTCGGCGACGGCTCCGTTCAGGTCTTCGAACTTCCATTCCGTGTTTCGCGAGGTGTACTTCAGCAGCTCATCCTTGAACGGTAGCGGATTGGCCGCGAGATACTGGTCAGGGTTGGCCTGATACTGCTCCAGATCGGCGACGACGTAGAGGGCACCGAACATTCGTCGCCAGTGACCAGGATAAGTGCAGACATACGGGTAAACGCCGGGCGACGTTGGAGCGTCGAACGCGATGGCCTGACTCTTTCCTTTGTCGAGGCTGTTGCTGTTCAACAGAATTTTGTCAGAGACCGGGACGTAGTGACGAGCTTTGGCGTCAGGATTACGACCGGTTCGTTCCGCCGCTTCGCCGACTTCGGCGAGAGCACCAGACTGAACGATGTGGTGAGTGTCGGCGCTGGACACGCCCTGCAGCACTCGGAGTTTGACGTCAGCAAGATCGTCCCCATCGGTGTCTTTTAGAAACCAGATTTCCGGAGGCGCCGCGACAAGCACTCCGCCGCCCCAGAATTCGAAACCGGTCACCGAGTTCAGTTCATCAGCAAACACGATGCACTCGTCGGCTTCGCCGTCCTGGTCTTCGTCTGGGAAGATCAGCAGTGCATCGCGTCGCGGCTCTGTCGGATTCCAGTGTGGATAGGACGGCCAGACAGAAACCCAGACTCGGCTGTCCGTGTCGACGGCCATCTGCACCGGGTTGACGAGTCGCGGAAACTTCTGCTCCGTCGCAAACAGGTTGACCTGCATGCCCTTGTGGACGGTCATTTTTGAGATGGCGACCTCGCCATCCAGATATTCTCCCAGACCTTTCTGAAATTTGCTCTGCTGATTGGCCGGAACGATCACCTGAGCCGGCAGGTTGTCGTCTTTGACCTGCAGATCTTTGCCTTTTGCCAACGACCAGATCCGCACGTCACGGTTAGTCGTTTTGATGTCGAAGATCTCCATCTCGCGGCCCATGACATCCGCGTTGGAGAAGCCGTCCCAGTTCAGCTTCGAGCGACCTCCGAAAACGTTGTACTCGTCCACGACCCGGTAACGGCTGAACCAATGCAGGTTTTTGTCGAGGACCGCCTCACGAAGTTTCGCGACGTCTGCCGGAGCATTCTTTTCGAACATCCTGCTGACGATGACTTCGGCCAGAGCCTTGTTGCCGTGATCGAGCAGGTGGATGCCGTTCATCGTGAGCGGCTTTTCGGCATTCGCATAAAGGCTTTTGGTCGGAGTGAAGATGTCGACAAACTGAATGCCTTTGTCGGCACAGACAGCCTGCATCGCCGCTGTGTAACTCTCGAGGTTTATGTTCTGAACTGACCCATCAGGAAGATGCGGACTCTTCACGTTTTCATGAGCGATCGGCGAAAAGACGACGATTTTCGGAGCAGTCTCGCCGTTGTACTTCTGCCCGCGCATCCCATCGAGCATCGCCGCAAGGTCCTTCTTGAAACCGTCCAACCCGGCGTTGCCGCTCAACGCTTCATTGCGACCAAAGAAACAGAAAACGACGTCGGTTTCGACTTTCGTCAGCCATTGGTCAGGGCTTCCGAAATTGTTGGCACGGTCGCGGCGTTTCACCTCGTCCGCCGAGTAACCCAGGTTTCGGAACGTGAGGTCGTGCTGAGGAAACAAAGCCTGGATGTAAGTTTCGAGCCACCCGTGATGCTGCATCCGATCGGCGAGAGTGTTGCCGATATACGCAACACTATTTCCTTTTTTGAACTGCAGTTGCGGTTCCGCAGCCACAACGTCAACAGGGGTCAACGCTGCTATTTGCAGGGCCAGCATGGCAACACAAGTTGTGAGTCGACAAATTGTCTGGTGGCGTTGCGTCATGGGAAAAGTCTCACTGAGACGAAGGGAAAGCTTTGCAGGGTGGGATCAGGAGGGACTCCGGGGGCGACTGTGTTGGCCACGAAGAATCAAGAATGGCGAGCCTCACGGTGATCCGCAACCGATCGCGAGGATGTAAGAAGACTTGCTTCGAGCACATTGGTTTGTGTCGATAATTCGTCCGCGAAAGCTCTCGTGAATCTCTGAAAATTGCCTTCTGCTTACACTGTTCAATGAGAGACTTTTTCTGATTCATCAGGCAGCGCGATGATTCGGTGGGAACTCGTACGTCGCGGATGTCAACAAAGTTGACAGCGAAGAAGCGACTTCAAAAAGAAGTTTTTTTTCAAGTTGCCGTCGTGAAGACCGTCTTTACAATGACCAGCCAACTCTCAACCAGAGTCGTTGGCTGCTCATGTTTCGGGATCAGTTTATTCCCGATTCGACAACTGCTCACTTCGTAGACGCTCCGCTGGTTTATTCGACCGATCTATTTAGCGCGGGCCAATCTCTCATCACGAGGCGTAGCGATGCAAATCATTTCCCGTCGCGAAAACGAAGCAATCGTCATCGACAACGACATTGTCGTTACGGTGCTCGAATTCGAAGATGACTTTGTAAGACTGGCGATCGAGTCGCCGCACGAAGAACCATCTTATCGCGAGGAAGTGATTCATCTGGAAGGTGAGTACGCCGAGCTCCAATCAAACTGATTTGTTTTGATTGTTAGAAGTCTCGAGGCGACTGACTCGCCCGGTAATCAACTGTCAGTTCCGTTGACACTTGGGTTCCGTACAACGAGCATTGCGGAGGTTCTGCATTCATCCTTTGCGCCCGTTCTACGGTCGCTGGCGACGGTTTCTGATGAGTCAGTCTGAGCATCTTCCTGAAACGATTCCGCGTCATGTCGCCATCATTATGGACGGCAATGGACGTTGGGCTCAGCGGCGCGGACTGCCTCGAATCGAAGGTCACCGCCGCGGAGTCAAAAGCGTCCGAGCAATGGTCGAAGCTGGTGCTGACCTCGGTCTGGAACAGCTCACGCTTTACTGCTTGAGCAGCGAGAACTGGAAGCGTCCCGAGGCTGAACTTCGACGACTGATGAATCTGCTCGAACAGTTTCTGGTCGAAGAACGTTCGACCATCATGCGCGAAGGTCTGCGGTTTGCGACGATCGGCCGACGCGAAGGGCTCAGCGACGGCGTGCTGAAGGAAATTGACAAGACCGTTCAAATGAGCAGTCAAAACACAGGCATGAGATTGTGCCTTGCTCTGAACTACGGAGCCCGCAGTGAAATCGCAGACGCGGCAACCGAGATCGCACGTAAAGTTCAGGCGGGCGAACTGAGTCTCGACGAAATCGACGAAAGTACGGTCGCCGACAACCTCTATACGGTGGGAATGCCTGATCCGGATCTGCTGATACGAACGGCGGGTGAGCTGCGGCTCAGCAATTACCTGCTCTGGCAGATCAGCTATGCCGAACTGTGGGTCACCGAGAAATTCTGGCCGGAGTTTCGTCGGCCGGATTTGATCGAAGCATTTCACGCATTCGCATCACGAGACCGACGCTACGGCGGACTGAAAGGCTGATGACTCATGCTCGGCTGGCGAATTCTGATTTCGGTGATACTGGTTCCTGTCCTGATCGGGATATTTCTCCTTGATCATCGAGCTGGAGAATCCGCTCCGTACCTGTTCGCCCTGTGCCTGTTACTTGTCTGGCGAGCGGCGTACGAGTTCGCCGACCTGCTGAAGACACGATCGTTCAGCCCGTCGTTCCGATTGATCGGCTGCTGTTCGACACTCATCGTCGCGGCGACCTGGTTGCCACACTGTCTGCCGCATGTTGTGGCACGAGGCGAAGACGTCACACTGCTGCGAATGCTTGGCTGCTTTGACTTGCCGATGCTGGTCTTCAGCCTGTCGATTCTCGCCGCATTCCTGCGCGGAGCAATCCGCTATCGCGAGCCGGGCTCAACGATGGAGTCGCTCGGTGCTGACATTCTGGGTATCGCCTATCTCGGAGTGCTGCTCAGCGTGACGGCTCAACTTCGATGGGTCGCCGGAGTGCAGGCCGGATATCTGGTGCTGGCCTCGCTGGTCATCGGAGCCAAGTGCGGAGACATCGGCGGCTACACGCTCGGTCGACTGTTCGGCAAGAAGAAGCTGGTTCCAACTTTAAGCCCCGGCAAAACCTGGATGGGAGCCTTCGGAGCCTTGCTTGGATCGAGCGTTGCCGTCACCGCGTGGCTGCACTTCGCACCGGGATACTTCTTTGACGACGGGGTTCCGTGCAGCCTGGTCTGGTCGTTGATCTACGGTGCGATTATCGGAGTCGTCGGCCTGGTCGGTGACCTTGCCGAATCGCTGATCAAACGAGACGTCGGCAAGAAGGACTCGGCAGTTCTCATGCCGGGCTTCGGCGGATTACTCGATTTGCTCGACAGCGTGCTTTATGCCGGACCCGTTGCTCTACTTCTTTGGAAAATGCTTCCGTTGGCGACATGGGCGACGCCGTGGTGATTGAGCATTTTTCTCTTCTAGAGAGTTTGGAACACTGATCAACGCTAATGTTCGCTAATCATGAATTAGTGGATATTAGCGTCGATTAGTGTTCCCAAGCGGTTCACGTCTTTGCCTGAAAGTACGCCCCCAAAAGGAGACTCCTGTGAGAACGTTTCTTGTTCTGATTGCCGCTTTCTCGATTTGTATCAACTCTTTGGAAGTTCGCTGCGAAGATTCTCTGCGACCGACTCAACAGACGGCGATCGCCGATGTCGAATCGCGTAGCGACGAGTTAAAGGCAGTCAATCAGGCGATCTGGAATTTCGCCGAGGTCGGCCTGGAAGAACACCAGTCGGCGAGTCTGCTTGTTTCGAAACTGAAGCAGAATGGTTTCGAGGTCAAGCAAGGTGTTTCCGACATGCCGACGGCTTTCGTAGCGAGCTACGGTTCAGGGAAACCGATCATTGGCATTCTCGCCGAGTACGACGCGCTGCCCGGCATGTCTCAAAAGGTACAGCCTGAGAGAGAGCCTTTTCAGGAAGGTGCCGCAGGACACGCGTGCGGGCACAGCGGTCTTGGCACCGGAGCTCTCGGTGCAGCGCTGGCCGTCAAGGCGTCGATGGAAAAGCACAAGCTGAAAGGGACCATTCGCCTTTATGGAACACCTGCCGAAGAGACTGTGATTGGCAAGGTCTACATGATGCTGGATGGTCAGTTCGATGATCTTGACGTCTGCCTGCACTGGCATCCGTCGACCAAAACCGGCGCGTGGGCCGGAAGTTCCAAGGCCCTGATTTCAGCGAAGTTCACGTTCAACGGCGTTTCCGCTCATGCCGCCGGCAACCCTGAAAAAGGTCGCAGCGCGTTGGACGCGGTCGAGCTGATGAACGTCGGCGTTAACTTCATGCGTGAGCACACGAAGGAAGATGCTCGGCTGCACTACGTCATCACGAACGGTGGCGGAGCGCCAAACGTCGTGCCTCCAACCGCGACCGTCTGGTACTTCGTCCGGGCCGACAAGCACGAAGACGTTGAGTACTACTTCAAATGGGTCCGCGACATTGCGGAAGGTGCCGAGAAGATGACTCGGACGAAGCTGAGCGTGCAGATCGACACTGACTGCCACGAGCTGATTCAGAACACACCGTTGGCCGAGCTTCTTCACGAAAATCTGACTCGGATCGGTCCGCCGAAATTCACCGACGACGAACGCGCCTTCGCCAGACGGATTCAGCAGCCACTGGTCGATGAGTTCGGCACGACGTTTCCTCAAGCAATTGCTGGTGAAATCCAGACTCTCGAAGAGTCACTGAAACCGAGCAAGGGGTCGACCGATGTCGGCGACATTTCGTGGTACGTTCCGACGTGCGGAATTCGCACAACCTGCATGGCCGCAGAAAGTCCCGGACACAGTTGGCAGAACGTCGCCTGCATCGGGTCAACGATCGGCGAAAAAGGAATCGACTACGCAGCGAGAGTGTTGGCGATCAGCGCACTGGATCTTCTCGAAAAGCCCGAACTTGTATTGGCTGCGAAAGCCGACTGGAAACAGCGCATGGCCGATCGGAAATACACATCGCTGATTCCCAAGGGTCAGAAGCCGCCGGTTAAAATTCGTTGACGGATTCTGATGACCGCTTTCGGTGCTTACGTCTGCACAAGCCCCGACAGCCACGCCGCGCACGTTCCGCAGACGACAATTGGGACCCACGCGGCCAGCTCGATGTCGACGACGTTCAGCCGGCCGAGGTGAATGCTGACTTGAGTCAGCAGGAACAGTGCTCCCAGCGTCAATGTGCAGACGGCAATGTTGAGTAGCAGGCTGTGACTTTCGCGACGAAGCGTCAGAGGGATCGCGATGAGGACGGAAGTGAGAATGAGAAACGGTCGAGCCAGCCGCTCGTGAAGATGCACGGCCTGGCTGCGGATTGTGACCATTCCGTAGGCGGGGTTCCGGATGCGATGAATCAGCTGCGACGTCGACAGGTACTTGAAACTGCGAGTTCGATTGTGGAGCTGATCGATCGTTACATCGGTTACGACAAACAGGTCATTGCTGGACGGAGCTTTCATGATTCTGCGCGTGCCTTCGCCGGTCAGCGTCAGTTCTTCAAAGGGCGGCTGAGGCTCTCGCAGTAACCACCCGGCCGGACGATTTTTGCTGGCTGGAATCTGAATCGCTTCCCTGGCTTTCAGCGTCGTTGGCTCAATCACCTGCAGCGGCACCGGCAGCAGGACGCGGGCGTTGAAGACTTTGCGTTCCGAGATTCGCAGTCGTTCGCCTGAGATTTCGATATTGGTCACGTAGTCGCGAGCAGGTTGAACATCGTGCGTCGCTGCGCCGCCATCGCCGCGATTGGCCTGTAGCCTCTCAGCGATATTTGGAATGATGATTTCCTGATTGGCAGCGAGCGCCAGTTCGATTGTCAACGTTCCGATGACGATGGGGACAGCAAGTCTCCATGACGGAACTCCAGCCGAGAGTACCGGGTAGATCTCGCGAGACCTTTGAAGCAGAGCAAACACACCGATGACGGCAAGTACGGTCAGAATCGGCCCGACCATGTCGAAGAATGGAAATGCCTGGAAGAAGTAATGCGCAGCCATCTTCATCAGCACGGAGGCCGTCGTTTCGCCAGCCGCGCCGGATTGAAACTCGTCCGCGTTCGAGAATGCGTCGAAGACAACGTACAGGCCGTACGTCGCGACGAATCCGATGGCAAATACATGCCAGAATCGTTTTAGAAGATGTCGGTCAAAAAGTGTCACGAACGTCCTTGCTCGTCTTCGACGAAACGCTTGTTCTGCGCGCAGAAGTCCCTCGCCGGTGCGTCCCGGTCCGCGAATTACACGTCGAATCGCTGAAACCGGTCAATACCGACTCTCAATCGCCGCTCGGTCGAAAATCACTGCACATTGCTCGATGATCCGAGGCCCGATCGCTGTCTCAAGATCTCAATCAGAAAGCCGTGAGCCGATGCAGAAGCCGAGTCTCGATCCAACGGTCATTTTCGAGCTGTTTCGCGGTGCCCATGCGACGGAGCTGCTGACTGCAGCGGTGGCCCATTTCAATGTGTTCGGGCAGTTGGCCGAGCGTCCACAGTCCGGAGATGGCCTTCGAAAGAAGCTCGGATTAGAAGCCCGTCCGAGCGTTGTTTTGTTTACGGCGTTGAAGTCTTTCGGCCTGCTGGTTGAAGATCAGGACGGCGTGCTGAGTCTGACAGACCTTGCGAGGGATCATCTTGTGCCGGGTTCGGAGTTTGACGTCGGTAATTACGTTGGGCTGGCCGCTCAGAGTCCCAACGTGCTGGACATGGTCGAGCGATTGAAGACGAACTCGCCGGCTGGTGCAGATTCAGAATCCGGTGCGGCGTTCATTTATCACGACGGAATTTCTTCGGCGATGGAGGCCGAAGAGTCCGCTCGGCACTTCACGATGGCGCTCGCGGGTCGAGCAAAGAACGTCGCTCCGGTACTCGCCGAAAACGTACCGATGGAAGATGCAGAGCTATTGGTCGACGTTGGCGGCGGAACGGGCATCTACAGCTTCGCGCTTTTGCAGAAGAATCCGAAGCTACGGGCAGTGATCGTCGACCGACCGGAAGTACTCCGCATCGCCCAGGAACTGGCAGTCGAGTATGGCGTCGCAGATCGAGCAGAATTTTTCCCCGGCGACATGTTTACTGATCCGTTGCCGACCGACGCGGATGTCGTGCTGCTTTCAAACATCCTGCACGATTGGGACGTGCCGGAGTGTCGGCAGCTTGTGCAACGATGTGCTGACTCGCTTGCGCCAGACGGCCGGCTGCTGATTCACGACGTCTTTCTGAACGACAAACTGGACGGGCCGCTGCCGATCGCGTTGTACTCGGCGTCGCTCTTCTACTTCACAGAAGGGCGAGCCTACAGCGCGGCTGAGTACCGAAGCTGGTTAGCCGAAGTCGGGCTTGTGTCAGGCGAGATCATCCCAACGTTGATCCATTGCGGTGTGGTGCCTGCTGCTCGGAGATAATTGGTAAACACGTCGCCGTGCGATCTTTAGTCGAGCAATTGACAACAGACGAGTGGTACGTCGCGTGAAATACGCTGAAAGCGTTTCACCCAATAGCCAGGGGTCGCCGCGTAGCGGCGCACCCCTGGTTCATATGTCGCATTAGTTCTTACCCTGAAAGGGTTACGCAAATCGATCAGTAGAACGCTTTCAGCGTACGCGAGATAGATTCTTGCGATCCTGGGGTGGCGTTTCGCTGACCGCAGGCTATTGGGTCAAACACCTTCGGCGTAATCAGTTCGGCCAGCGTAACGCGGGTCGTTGAATGCACGAATAATCTCAGTGCCGATCCTGGCTTGCAGCATCGATCGGTTCGTATTGATCGTTCAGTCGTTCCAGAGCGTCGGCGGGGTTCATGTTGAAGAGGGCTCGGCCGCCCGTTCCCCAGCTTCCGTCTTTGTAATGGAAGAGGGCCGCCGCATCGCGAACCGTGCTGACAGCCGCGACGTCTTCCATGTCGCCGCCTTCGACTGCTTCGAAGCGGATCTCGACGGCGGCGAAGGCGGTCAGTAATCCGCTTTCGACTTCGCGGCCAAAGGTGACTCGGTTTTGCCAGTCACAATCGAGCCAGCGCAAGTCGCGAGGTTTACCGAGGCGGCTGGCGATGTCGAAAAACTTTGCTTCGAGTTGCTCACGTTGCGTTCGGAAATTCTGGATCGCGGTTTCTGCCTCGCGCTTTTGTAGCGCCTTCAGCAATGGCTGTCCGACGACAAGAATCAGAACGACGGCTCCAACAAGAATTCCGATGGCGATAAAAAAGTAAGTCATAGTTAGTCGCTGCTGGTTAGAGGTCCGCTTCGTCGAGAGCTTCGATAAACGGGAGGTGGCGATAGTCGTCGTCGTAGTCCAATCCGTAACCAACGACGAATGCGTCGGGGATTTTGAAACCGAAAAAGTCTGGTTTCAGTTCGACTTCCGATTTGCCTTCTTTCACGAGAAGTGCAACAGTTCGAACGCTGGCTGGTTCGCGGCGCTGAAGTGCCGTAACCAGTTTCTCCATCGTGTTTCCAGTGTCGAAAATGTCGTCGAGAATCAGGACATCGCGACCTCGAATATCCGGCAGCAGTCCCAACTCGACTGTCAATTCTCCCGGTTGAGTCGTCGCTCCTCGATAACTGGACGCTTGAACGACTCCGATGCGATGCGGAACGTCGATGGCTCGGACAAGGTCCGCCATAAACAACATGCAACCGGTCAGAGCACCGATCACCGTCAGATCCTTACCTCGATAAAGGTCAGAAATCTCGGTGCCCAGCGCGTGAACACGCTGCTGGATTTCATGCTGTTCGATCAGACGACGCATCACACTCGTTCTTTGAAACTGGCCGGAACCGGGAAGCGGGAAAGAATACCCGGAATACAGACTCGAATCATCCACGGCGGCAGAGCGGCGCTGCTTCGACACGTTTTGCAGGGTTCGCTAATCTCCGTCCCTCAAGTCTCGCGGGTTGATTCCGCCAGACAATCATTCGGCCATGAGTACCCACGATGCAAATTGCTGACGTCTATCGAGAACTGCCTTTTGGCCTGTCTATCGAGATATTTCCGCCCAAAACGCCGGCCGGTGATGAGGCTCTGTTTGCCACGCTGGAGCGGGCTTCTCACTGGAATCCGGCTTTCATTTCGTGCACCTACGGAGCGGGCGGTAGCACTCGAAACCGCACGATCGATTTGTGCGCGAAGATTCAGAACGACTTCGACATCTCGGCAACCGCGCATTTTACGTGCGTTGGTTCAACGCGCGCCGAATTGCTGGAGTGGCTCGAGGACGCCCACTCGCGCGGTATCAGCAACATCATGGCACTGCGAGGTGATCCGCCGGTCGGTGAAGAACAGTTCGTTCCAGCCGAAGGTGGCCTTCAATACGCGAATGATCTGGTCACGCTGATTCGAGAGAACTTTCCAGACTTCGGCATCGGCGTTGCTGGATACCCGGAGAAACATCCGGAAGCCCGAAATCTGGAGGTTGACCTTCACAACCTGCAGCGCAAAGTGGATACGGGAGCTGACGCGGTTTTCACGCAGCTCTTTTATGACAACGACAGCTTTCTGCGATTCCGTGAAGACTGCGAAGAGGTCGGTATCGAGCAGCCGATCATCCCTGGCATCATGCCGATCACCGAGTTCGCTCGAATCAAACGAATCACTTCGATGTGCGGCGCTGAAATTCCTCCCGAGCTGTTTTCAAAGCTGGAAGCCGCGCAGGACGACAAGGACGCGCAATTTGAAATCGGCGTCGAGTTCGCGATTCAGCAATGCCAGAACCTGATCTACGAAGGCGTGCCGGGAATTCACTTTTACGTGCTGAACCGAATGGACGCCTGCGACCGCATCCTCGAAAGCCTCGATCTGCCGAGCGAATCCTGAGCTGCCGCGACTGGTCACACCCTACGATGAACTCACAAATGCGGAACGTTAACCGTGTCGTTAGTTGGCCAGTTCTTGAAGCCGACCAACTGGTTTCCTGATCGAACGATGCAGCGGTCTGCCTGGATGTTGACGTCGTCGTCGCGGAGTTCCGAGTCGAATCGGAGTCGTTGAACGATTTCGCCGTTCGATAAATTGAGAATCACGATTGTTGCCGCCGTTGATTCGGGAGTCTTCGTCGCGCCCTCCGAAGAGGATTGAACACAGATCAGCGCGCCGTCCGATTGTCGGATTCTCCATTGTCCGGGACCGAGATGACGCTCCCACTTGCTGCTGCCGTCTTCGACCGAGAACGCTCGGACGACGCGGTCTGAAGCGGCGAACAGCGTTTCCGAAGTCAACACGGGCATTGACCCAACACTTCCGATCGGAGTCGTGCTGATCGGTCGTCGCCACAAGGGCTTTCCGGTCTCAATGTCGATCCGTGTCGCAAACTGGCGATCCTCGATGACGACGATTCTGGTGCCCGCCGTCAGGATTTCTGGAAGACCATGAGTCGTCCCTGACGGTTTGTGTTTCCACTGGACTCCAAGTTCGGCCAGCTGAGTCATTCGGATCTGATTGTCGAAATCCAGTCCGACCATCCCGGTTCGAGAGCGGACGTCGGTTGTTGAAATCTTGACAAGGACTGTGGGAGAAAACGGCAACGGGCCTCGACGAAGCAACCGCCCGTCGTGCAGATCGATCAACGCGTAATCCTTTGCCCCGGCTGTTCGAAACAACAGCCGATCTGGTCCGATTGTCCAGTTTGCGGGGAATCGGTCGGACGCTGGCTTTGAGACCGACCGACCGTCGGGCGGCCAGCTCCAGACTTCGCTGCCGTTTCGTGAGTCCAGTTCAGCAACGGTCGATTCGGTAATCACAAGCAACCGTTGCTCTCTGTCGCCGCTTCGAATCTCGAAGCGCCCGGAATTACCGGTTCGCAAAACCCGTCGCCAGACCAGGCGACCATCGCGTCGATTTCTCGCGATGATCGATGCTGAACTGGAGAAAGCCAGAATGTTGCCCGCCATCGCGACCTGATGAACGGTTTCGGCGATGTTGACGGACCAGCGAATCTGCCCGGAATTCGGATCGATTAACTGCAATTGCCCCGCGTTGGTGACGACTGGCCCAACCTGGCGTACTTCGGACGTCACCTCCGGAAACCAAACGTGGGAGTTATCAGGCAGGGTTGTCTGCCAGGCACGCCGCGCCGGCCACAGCTCCCGCACATTCGTGCCGCTCAACGTCTCGGTTAGTGGCACATTCGCCTGTACAGCCTCGTTCGAAGTGGAAACTTGCGAGACGTGAATGAGATTGATGCTCAAACGCGGTGCTTTGGGATGAGGGTTATTCTTCGGCACTAAATGACTGGGAGCTCGCTCGCGCCGTCGACTGGCGGTTCCCGGTGGCAATTCGAGTTTCGGCTGGGCCTTATGTTCAGTCGCCGGCTTTCGATTCTCACCGTCATTCATCGATCCCAGCGCGACCAGGCCGTCGGGCTGAGCGATCAGCAGCTTCCCGTCGGCGACGACCAGATTTCCACCGGATTGCCGGAAGTCCTCCCGCAGGCGAATTCTGCCAACGACAATTCCGCGGCGGTGATCGATGCGCAGGATCTCGTCGCGAGTCGGCCAGTACAGAAAGTCGTGAGACAACGCCGGGCGGCCGTAGCCTCGTCCAGCCGGATCTGCAAAGCCGATGCGTTGCGGCCACGCGGATGCGCCCGTGCTCGCATCGACGGCCCAGATTGACTGCCCACTTAGAATCAGCCGTCCGTCGATAACGCCAACGATGTGCAGAATCTGGTCGGGATATTGTTGTCGCCAGACGGGGTGACCGGTAGCCGCGTCGAGAGCGTAAATCAGGTTTGAATCATTCGGCGCTGCGTAGACGATGCCACGATGAAACACGCTCGGCGTCAGTCCGTGTCGACGAGGGTCGCTGAGTTCGTGGGGAGTGTTCTTGCCGTCGGATTGGTAGGTGACAACCCATTGAATCCGTCCGGTGGCTGCGTCGAGGGCCGCCACAGCGCCGGTGCCCGTCGTGAGAAAGAGTCTTCCATCGCCAAGCGTCAGCAGATTTTGCCCGATCAAATTGAAGCGATCGCCAGCAGTTTTCAGACTCGCGCAAATCTTTCTTCTCCAAAGCAACCGGCTGGAGTTGGCATCGAAACACGCGACAACCGTTTCATCTTCCGGGAAGCCTCGGCGAGCACTCACGTAAACCCGACCGTCGGAAACAAGCGGCGTTCCTTCGAAGCTCCACGACGTCGCTTCGGGAGATTCAGCGTCCGGGTCGAGCACGTCTGACGTCACATGAAAGGCCAGCTCCCCCTCTCGCTGCGCGACGTCGAGGCCAATGATTTCCGAAAACGAATTTCCTTCGTTACGCGATCGCCGCATGACGGGTGGACCCATCCGGGCGTAAAGTCGGCCTTCGCTCAAACACAGCCCGTACCATGCCAGACCAGCCGGTGGGAGATGCGGAGTCACCGGGCGTTCGAGAATGTTGCTGTAAATACTGCCGTCGTCGTTGTCGTCGATCGCCCATTTCGCGCGACCGGTTGCGAGGTCAAAAGCGAAAACGGAATCGGCTCCGCAGACAAACACCGCGCCTTGGTCGACCAGCGGAAAAAATGCTGGCGGTGCCTCCGTTTCCAATGCCGTGCGAGACGTCGGTCCCTGGAATCGATTTTGGGGGATGCGTTGCCGCCAGATCATTTCCTGTGTTCGCGGAGTTGGACCTGGTAATCCGCTGCGGCTGAGTTGTCCACCGGGGGCTGTCTTCGAGTTGGCAAGTGTTTCAACGTCGTGCCAATTGGAAGTTTCCAGTGAGACGTCGGCAAGAATGTCGACCAGCTTTCCCGTCCGTCCCGCAAGTGTCCCCGTTGCGTCAGGGAACTGAGTGCGGCAGACCGCCAGTTCGCTGTTCGCGCGGACCGCATCGCGTTCAAAGATCGAGCATAAAACCAACCTCGCCAGAACGTCTTCTTTCGTCGCAGACGGGTCGGGGTACGTCAGATAAATCGGCGGCGACACGGCTGCAGGATCGTCCAGCGAATCTGGATTGGCCGAACCCTCATCGGCACCTTCGACGGACGGCACGAGCAACGACCAGTACTGCCGCGCGAGAGCGTACTGACCTCGTTCGAACGCCAACTCGCCCGACAGCCACAAAGCCTCGTCGCCAAACGAGCTGTTGAAGGCATCATCGATCACGCGAAGCAGCAATGTTTCATCAAGAGCTGCCTGCCCCGCTTCGAACCATTCCCTGGCTTGAGCATCGACGCGGTCGCGGTAAGCCTGCAGGCCAGCATCGGGGAACTGTGAAATCAGCAGGTGGCAGTAATCGCCGGTGTTGGAATATCGGCCGACTTCAACGGGAACCAGCGTGTCGCCGCTGGAATCGATCAGCTCCTGCAGAATCGAAACGGCCGGTTCCCACTGACCTTCGATGATGTGCTCGCGAGCGGTTTCCAGAGTCTTGACGACTTGCGTTTCAACGTCGACCGAAACGGCTTCGCGAAACGCGATCGGTCTGTCCTGCGCGGTCACGGGAAGCGAGTAAAACAAGCCGCACAGGCAATAGAGAATCAGCGTGTTGAACGCTTGCCGTTGCAGCGGTGGTTGGTTCAATCGGCTTGCCAACTCAGGTCTTCTCACGAAGTTGCGTTCCAATCCAGAACACGGCGAAACCGATCACCACACAGGCCGGCATAACGATCAAGGGGAAGCCGAAATCCAATTGCCAAAGTATAACCATTGGCATCAATGCCAAAGCGCAGATTTGAAGAAAGATTCCGATGTGATGCAGCATTGCGACAACTTCCGCGGCAAGTTCGTAAAGACGTTATGAACGTGTTCCAAACAATTTTCTTTGTGTTGAAGATTTCTAACCACAGAGGCACAGAGATCACAGAGAAACATCTCCAACGAAAACTCTGTGATCTCTGTGCCTCTGTGGTGAAATTCAGCATTGTCAAATCAGGAAGCAATTTCGGACGCATTTTAGACGTCTTCGCGTCAGATTCTGGCTTTCAACGAATTCTAATTCGCGAGACGATTACCAAGGTGTTTTGCGAAGAAGTGCTCGACCAGATCGATTCGGGCGTCATCGTAGAATTTCGGTCCGCCGTGAGCACCCCCATGGATCACTTCGAGTGTGGCCGTTAATCCGAATTCTTTGTATCGACCGTGAAGTTCGTGCGACTGGTTGATCGGCACTTGGGGATCCTGATCACCGTGAATCATCAACAGCGGCGGATCATCCTTGTCGATGTGGAAAACCGGACTGGCCAGTTTTGCGATCGCGGAATTCTCTTCCGGTTGCGAGCCCAGCAGAAGCTGCAATGCTGGAACGCGAACGCTCACCCCGTGCGGTGTCGATTGCTTGAGAATGGTCAGGAAGTTCGTCGGACCGTAATAGTCGACGATTGCCTGCACGGACGACGATTGATCAGGATGCTCGCCGATTGTTCCTTCGAGTGTCGGATGCCCGTTCGTGACGCCAATTTCCGCGACAAGGTGCCCACCTGCTGACGAACCAGCGATGCCGATTCTCGACGCGTCGTAGTCGTTCTGTTTGGCTTTGGCTCGAAGAAAACGAATCGCGGCTTTGCAGTCGTGAACCTGAGCGGGAAACTTTGCGACAGGAGAGAGCCGGTAATCAATACTGGCGATCGCAAAGCCGCGTTTGACGAGTTCGCCAAGCGGCATGCTGTCTTTTGAACCAGCTCGCCACGCCCCGCCGTGCACCCAGACCAACAATGGCGGAGACGTCGCCCCGACCGGTCGATAGAGATCAAGCTTCAGCGAAATGTCGCCAACCTTTGCAAACTCAATGTCGCGAGAAACCTGAATCTCGAAGCGATCCTGAGCGCTTGCCGAGGATGACACGGCAATCGTCAGAGACAAAACGATGAGACTCCACAGGCACCATCTCATATCGCGACTCCCGCCGAACTGATCACGGAATGCTAAGAAATGCTTCCAGAACAACTCTCCGAAACTATCAGCACAGCTGACCACCGAGACTCAGAAACACCGAGAATAACTCTCCCGTCAAACTCTGTGTCTCCGTGCCTCTGTGGTTCGAATCGGGAATCCTAAGAAGATCGTCGAACTCGTTTTCGGTCCGTTTCCCGCAGCAGAACCTTCCGCAATCGAATGACTTTCGGAGTGATCTCAACGTACTCGTCGCCTTCGATGTACTCCAACGCGGCTTCCAGCGACATGTCACGAGGCGGCTTCAGGACGATATTTTCGTCGGTGTTGCTTGTCCGGATGTTCGTCTGTTTCTTCGCTTTGATCGGGTTAACGACCATGTCGTTATCGCGAGCGTTCTCGCCAACAATCATGCCTTCGTAAACGTCGTCGCCGGGTGCGACAAACAGTTCCGACCGTTCCTGCAACTTAAACAGGGCGAAGCCAACGACACGGCCGTCTTCCTGCGAAACGAGTACGCCGTTGGCTCGCCTGGGAACGTCGCCTTCGACGCGTTTGTAGCTGTCGAATCGGTGGTGGATAATGGCCTCGCCTTTGGTCGCGTTGAGCAAGCGAGTTCGCAGGCCGATCAGGCCTCGGGAGGGAATCGAAAACTCAAGATGCGTCATGCCGGAATCCGCAGCCGTCATTTCAAGAACGACGCCTTTGCGGGCACAGGCCGGCTCCATCACAGCGCCAACCAGTTCAGCCGGGACGTCGACTTCCAGAAGTTCGTACGGCTCGTGCCACTTGCCATCGATTTCTTTGCGGATGACTTCTGGCTTGCCGACGCACAATTCGTAACCTTCTCGCCGCATCGATTCGATCAGAACCGACAGGTGCAGAATGCCTCGACCGGAAACCTTGAACTTGTCTTTGTCGTCGGTTTCTTCGACTCGCAGCGCGACGTTGGATTCCAGTTCGCGCATGAGCCGGTCACGGATATGACGAGTCGTCACGTATTTGCCGTCGCGACCTGACAACGGCCCATCGTTAATCGTAAACGTCATCGAGAGAGTCGGATTGTCGACTTCGATTCTCGGCAGCGCGATCGGATTGTCGACGCAAGCGATCGTGTCGCCGATGTCCGGATCGGGCAGTCCGATCAACGCGACGATGTCTCCGGCAGTTGCTTCCGTCGCGTCCGTCCGGCCGAGCTTGTCGAACACCTGTAAGTTATCGAGCTTGCAGTTAACTGCCGCGCCCTCAGCTCGCATCAGGGCGACGCGATCTCCAGGGTGCAGCCGTCCGCTCGACAGTCGTCCGACCGCGATTCGACCCAGGTAGTTTGAGTACTCAAGCGTGGTCACCATCATCTGGACTGGATCGTCAGGCTTGACGAGTGGTCCTGGAATTTTCTCCAGAATCATGTCGAGCAACTGAGTCATGTTGTCAGTCGTGACGTCCGGGTCGTTCGTCGCAAACCCTTCGCGGGCGCTCGCGAAGATGTACGGGAAGTCGAGCGTTTCGTCGTTTGCTCCGAGTTCTACGAACAGGTCGAAGGTCTCGTCGACGACGACGTGCGGCCGGCAATCGGTGCGATCAATTTTATTGATCACAACCAGCGGCTGCAGGCCGGCTTCGAGAGCCTTCTTCAGCACGTACCTTGTCTGAGGCCGCGGACCTTCGAACGCGTCGACCATGACCAACGCGCCGTCGGCCATCTGCAGAACCCGCTCGACCTCGCCACCAAAGTCGGCATGGCCTGGCGTGTCGATGATGTTGACCTTCACGCCCTTCCACATCACGGAGATGTTCTTGGCAAGGATGGTGATGCCGCGTTCGCGCTCCTGATCGTTGGAGTCGAGAATGCAGTCTTGCGTGAGTTCGGCGTCACGGAACTGGCCGCTCTGTTTGAGCAGGCAGTCGACGAGAGTCGTCTTGCCGTGGTCGACGTGCGCAATGATGGCGATATTTCGGATGTCTTGGCGTCGCATGGGCGGAGGGTGGGCGTACTTGAGGAAAGGGAGGCCTCGCCACGGATGGCAGAAGCCGGAGAGAGTGGTCGCAGCCTGTCTCGATCAGGTCCGTTGGTCGAGTCGAGCAGGGTGACTCTCAAAAGAAAAACAGCTCCGATCCGCAGACCGGAGCCGTGAATAACGAAAGCAGTCTACCAATCCCATCCGCCGCTAAAAAGTGCCGTTCTAAAAATCCAGCTATCTTGCCGAGACTTCGCGACGGGCGACGACCGTCTCGGCCACCGTCGAGCTGTCCTTTGACTTGCTCTTCCTCTCGGCGAGCATCTGCGATTTCTCGGCCAGCTTTCGAGCTGATGCAAGCTGATTCTGAGTGAATTCAGGGATGTCCGGCTGCCCTCCCAAACGACGGAACTTCATAGCTGCAAGCTGTTTCCAGCTTTTCCCGCTGGCCAAGTGCCACGCTGCAGCCTGAGCGACCTTTTGAGGAGTTTTCCCGCTGGCCATCTTCGCCAACAGCTCGAACAGTGCCGGATCCTTGCTGAAACGCTCGATCGGAAAAACTCGATATTCCATTCGCGAGGCGGGAGTTGGCCGCCCGTGCTCCAGGCAGACCGTTTTGACCGGAATTCTCACGATCTTCCCGGGTGGCACGGAGAAAACAGGACCACCCGACTGGCCGCTGCTCGATGCTCCTCCACCGGTCGTCTGGCCGCCCTGGCTCTGACCGCTGCCCTGCCCCTGGTTGCTCTGGTTATCGAAGTTGTCGAACAGTCCCTGATTCAGCACGTGAACGCCGACAAACGCCTCGGGCATCTGCAGGTTGATCGTTTTCCCGGACTTGTTCTCGACCAACAGGTTTCCGACCGCCTCGTCCTTTTGAACGAGTTTCACGTCGACCTGCTTGGCTTCGATCATCTCGAAAAGTGGTACCACCGGCAGACTTTCAACAGCCTTCTGAGCAGGGATCGTCGGCTTCCCCGCTTCGGAAACTGTTGTCAAAGCCGCCAGCACCAGGCCGACGGACAACATTCGAAAACTCAAAACACGAGTGATAGTCATCTGAAACTCTCCCGAAGCGAGCCCTGAAATTCATATCCCACCAGATTCGAAAGAACCCGGCATCGAAACATGGTTGTCCAAACGAAATTCGCGCACCGCCAGTGTCGGCCGAACTTCGTCCTCACCACTTAAACACGAATTCCCCAAGTCCGTCTCCACTGGTATTTCCGAAAATACGACAGAGTTTACGGCCGCTGGTCGCTCAGTGGTCGAGGTTCAGCCGCGCCAGATGCAAATCGCGGATGGTCTCTCCGACGACGGCGAAGTCAGTGGTGGGCCAATCCGGGGCGGCGATGGTCAGTTCGAACTTTGAAGTGGAAGTGGCCAGGCCAGCTGGAAACGGAATCTGCCACAGAGTTCGCTCGCCTTGCTCGATCAGAGCTGCTGGAATTGCAATTGCACGGCCGGAAGCAGTCAGAGTGACGCCTTCGAGCGAGCGAGGTTCGGCGAGTCGGAACACGCAGTGGCTATAGTCAAACTGCTTGTGGAACATTCCGCCGAAAGCGATTGTTGCCGGAGTATCACCGGTTCGGCGATGGCGAGACAAACCTTCGCCCGCCGGTTCTGACCAGCCGGTCAACTTCCAGGCTTTCTCCTCGTCGAGGTTTCCGATGTCGCAGGTGATGTGCCTGCCGCCGCGATCGCGAAGCATTTTCGTGAAGGCACCGAGTTTCGGACGACCTTCGATACCAGCGGGCTTTGGTTTTGGAGCGGGCCGACATTTGTCTCCGAGCAGATCGTAAATCGGTTCGCCAAGTGCTAGCCGGTGCGGACGGTTGAGCCGGTCGTGAACTTCGTCGTCCGGTTGAAAACCGAGCAGGTGATACATCGTCGCGGCGATGTCGTCCTGCGTCACTTTGTTGGCGATCGGGTAAGCGGCCTGCGGATCAGACGCTCCGTAAACCTGCCCGCCGGGAACTCCGCCACCAGCCATCACGACCGAGTTGCACGCTCCCCAGTGGTCCCGCCCGGCTCGGCCGTTGACCTTCGGAGTGCGACCGAATTCGCTGTTCCATACGACCAGCGTGTCTTCGAGCATCCCGCTTTCCGAGAGGTCTTCGAGCAACGCAGCGATCGGCCGATCGACGGACGGCATTAGACGCAGCTTCAGCTCCTGAAAATTCAGCGAGTGCGTGTCCCAGGTCGAGTCGATCGTTTTCTTTTCGCGGTGCCAGTAGACAGTGACCAGCTGCACGCCAGCTTCTGCCAGCCGTTTCGCCATCAGCACGCTTTGCCCGAACGTGTGATAGCCGTACCGCATCCGCTCGGCTTGAGACACGCTCGCCAGATCAAAGGCGTTGCGAACTTTCGGAGCCAGCACCATGTCGAGCGCCTGCTCGTAGTAACCGCTCAAGGTTTTGGTCTGAGCGGAACGGTCGGCAATTCTCGCCGCATGATCCATCTGACTGAGCAGTCCGCGACGAGTCTCCAGCCGGCTTAGACCGACCGATTCAGGCAACCGCAGAGACTCGATCGAGAAGTCTGGATCGTCGGGGTGTTGAGAAATGCGGAACGGATCGAACTTGCGACCGATCAACCCTCCGCCCTGCCCCGGCGTTACGGCTCCGTTAGTCGTCGAAATAATTTCCGGCAGCGACACGAACGTCGGCAATCCGGAACTGTTTGGGCGGAGCGCTGACAACACGGATCCAAAATGCGGAAAGTCAGTTTGCCTCGCACCAAAACTTTCCGCTTTTAGTTCGTGGCGGCGACCTGTCAATCCGGCGTGCGCGCCCGTGGAATGATTGTTGTCTTCCTGCCCGACCGACCGAATCACCGCCAGCTTGTCGGCATGATTCGACAGCAACGGAAAGTGTTCCGAAACATGCAGCCCCGGAATGTTAGTCGCGATGGGGAGAAACTCGCCGCGACTTTCGATGGGACCTTCCGGCTTTAAATCCCACGTGTCCTGATGAGCCGGTCCTCCCCACATGAAAAGCAGGATTACTCGCTTGGCTTTGCCGAAAACGCTGCTGGTTTCAATGCGGCCCGGTCGAGCTTCGGCCTTTTGCGAAAGCAGCTCCGGCAGCGACAGCCCCATCGTCCCCAGCGAACCAGCCTGCAACATCGTCCGACGATCGAGTCGATCGCAGAAGGACATCTGCTGATTGTTGAAGAGCTCGATCATCCGAATGTTTCACGTCGTTGCGTAGGGTCTGACAAGCGCAGCGCCGGCATACCATTTGAAGATGCCGCCCGATGAAGGTATGCCGGCGCTGCGCTTGTCAAACCCTACGTCATGTGTCGAATTCCTCATCCCGCAAATAATTGTCAGGCAAGGATGTCGTGGACGACTTCGCCGTAGACATCGGTCAGCCGGAAGTCGCGACCGGCGTATTTGTAGGTGAGCTTTTTGTGGTCGATCCCGAGCAGATGCAGCATCGTTGAATGCAGGTCGTGCATGTGGACTCGGTTTTCGACCGCGTAGTAGCCGTAGTCGTCCGTGTTGCCATAGGCCATGCCCGGTTTCACTCCGCCCCCGGCCAGCCAGGTGGTAAAGCCTTGCGGGTTGTGGTCTCGGCCGTTCGTGCCCTGGGCGATCGGAGTTCGCCCGAACTCGCCGCCCCAAACTACAAGCGTGTCGTCCAGCATGCCGCGAGCCTTCAGATCAGCCAGCAACGCCGCGATCGGCTGATCGGTCAGCAGTGCGTTTTTCTGATGTCCAGATTTGAGATTGCCGTGCTGGTCCCATTTGTTTCCGGTTGAAACTTCGATGTACCGCACACCGGCTTCGGCCAGTCTTCGAGCCAGCAGACACTGTCGACCGAAGTTGTCCGTCTCACCCTGCCCAACGCCGTAGGCATCCTGAACGTGCTTCGGTTCGCGGGCGATGTCGAGCACATCAGGCGCCGCATTCTGCATTCGATAAGCGAGATCAACCGACTCAATCGCCCCTTGAACCTGCTCGTCTTTTCGGACTCGTTTCAGATGATCCTGATTCATCGCCTGCAGGAGTTTGATCTGTCGCTGTTGCTCATCGGAGGACAACCGCGAATTGCCCAGGTGCGCGATCTTTGCTTCGCCGAGTTTTCCGGAATGTCCAACAGTCGTTGCCTGATGAATCGCCGGCAGAAACGCGCAGCCGTAATTGCGAGGCCCGCCATGTCCGCTGGCCGGGCTGATGGAAAGAAAGGACGGGAGGTCGGGGTTGTCCGTGCCGAGCCCGTAAGAAACCCACGCTCCGACAGACGGACGAACCAGATTATCGCTGCCGGTATGCAGCATCGAAACGGCCTGGCCATGCGACTGGCCGCGGCTGTGCATCGATCGGATAATGCACATGTCGTCGACGTGCCGCGCCGTATGAGGCAGTAATTCCGAAACCCACTGACCACATTCTCCATGCCGGGCGAACTTCCACGGCGACTTCAGCAGCTTAGGAGTGGCATCAATCCTCGCCGCTTTTTCGAATGGAAGATCTTTCCCGTCGTCACGATCGAGCAGCGGTTTATGGTCGAACGTGTCCACCTGACTCGGGCCACCGTGCATAAACAGAAAGATTACGCGGCGAGCCTTCGGCTCGTGATGCGGAGTCTGCGGCGCCAGCGAGTTCTGGCCGGCATCTGCTATCGCATCGGTCAGACCGTTCAAGGCCAGTCCGCCCAGTCCGAGGGCAGAAAGGTTCAAAGCGTCGCGACGGGAACGTAACTCGGGCATGGCGGGACCACTCAAGAGTCGTGGGGAATTTGAAGAACTGCAAAGCTACGGTTTAAGAGTGTGCCACTGGCTCTGCCAGTGATTGTCTGAAATGATCGGTGAGGCCAACACTGGCAGAGCCAGTGGCACACTCTTATGGAAAGCTGGCGGGCAAAGCCCACAATGCAGGTCACTCCAGCATACGGAATTCAACTGACGCGAACAAAGTGTGAATCAGTTGCCCGAGCGCCGACATCACTTTCGGTCCGGCCTTTGAGTTATCGGCAGCAGCGTCGTCCGATCGTGTCGCTGCTTCAAGAAAGGCAGCAGCTCGATCAACTTCGGTGCTGGTTGGGTGGCGCGACAGAACCAGTTCATATGTCCGCTCTATAATCGTTCGCGCCTCAGGCGAATTCTCGTCGTCCTTCTTAGTGATTGACGAGCGAACTCGGTCAGCGGCGGTCTCGGCCTGCTCCATCACAAACGGGCTGTTCAACAGAAGCAACGCCTGAGCCGGCACGTTGGTCACCGACCGCCGACCAACGACCAGATCCGGATCCGCAAAGTCGAATATCGCCAGCATTGGTGGAAGTTGAGATCGAATGATCGGTAGATACGCGCTGCGATGCAGAGTTGCTTTCTGCTCGATCTGTTTCTCGTCGGCGACGTTCTGAGTGACGAGTGTTCCGAGTCCTTCGACCGGCGATCCATCAGGAGTCAGATCGAGCTGCCCGCTGACTGAAAGAACGGCATCGCGTATCGACTCGGCCGGGATGCGGCGACGATGCGCCCGCCACAGCAATCGGTTTTCCGGATCGGCGTTCCACGAGACTTCATCGTGCCGGCTACTCATCTGGTAGGTCCGGCTGAGCACGATCTGCCGGACGATCTGCTTCGTCGACCAGTCACCTCGAACAAAGTCCGCAGCCAGCCGGTCGAGCAATTCAGGATGCGTGGGCTTATCACCGAGTCGTCCAAAGTTGTCGACGCTGGCAACGATGCCCTGCCCCATCAGGTGATGCCAGATCCGATTGACAAACACTCGCGCCGTCAGCGGGTGATCCGAACTGCCGATCCACTCGGCCAGTTCCCGCCGTCCACTTTGCTTCTCTTCAATTTTCGGAGCCGCCCCTGACCAGGCGACCTGTAGAAAACCTCGCGGAGCCTTCGGGCCCAGGTTGCGATGCTCGCCGCGAATGTTGATCTCGCAGTCGCTGACCTGTTCGGCGTCGGCGACGGCGATTGCCCGCGGCAGCGGAGTCGGAGCGTCCTTCTCAAGCTGTTTGAGTTTTTCTTCAAGCTGCTTTTGCTCTCCGGTGGCGGACTTAAGATCCGCTTTCGCCGCGTTCAGCTCCTTGTCATCCTCGGAAATTTCGTTGACGACCGGCTCGCCTTCGTCATCAAGCTCGACCAGTCGCACGGCATCAATGGTGACATAACCGACCGTGCCGCGTGTCGACACCGTGATAACCGCCGGATTGCCAGCCTCAAACGGAAACTGCCCGAGCGACGCGAACAAACCGTCAATCGGCCCCTTCTTTTCCTGATCAAGCGAAACTTCAATCTCTGAATCAGCATGCTTTATGTTGATCGGAACATTGTCTGCCCGACCGGTCGTGCCTGAGTACGCCAACTGAACGTCGTACGTCGCCGTGCGTGGAATCTTGACGGTGAACTCAGCCCACTTTTCGCCCTTCTCCGACTTCGCATCGTGAATGTAGCCAACGCCGATAAACGGTTTTGAGAAGGTCGACTTTGTCCACGACCCGGTCAGCTTTGCTTCGGCATCATCAACCAGCAGCGAGTTCGTATTCTTGCGAAGCAGTTCGATTTTCTTGCCAAGCGTCGTCGCCCGATTTTTCGCAGCCTTGATCGACGCCTGAAGCTCCTTCTTCGTTAAGTCGAATTTTGTCGCCACAGCGACATGCTCTTCTTTCGCCGGAAGCTGACGCCGCGGCCACGTTGAAACGTACTGCTGACTTTCACCCTTCAAGGTACGAGTGCTTTTGAGAATGCCGGCCAGCGCGTAGTAATCCTTCGTCGGAATCGGATCGAACTTGTGGTCGTGGCACCGGGCACAGCCCAGCGTCATCGCCATGAATGTCTGACCGATCGTATTGAGCTGCTCATCGACGACGTCCATCGTCAACTTCTCTTTGTCCCGTTCGCTGAGCATTTTCGTGCCGAGCATCAGGAAGCCCGTCGCGATGATCCCTTCCGTGAGCTGTTCATCGTTTTCGTGAGGCAGCAGGTCGCCGGCAATCTGTTCTCGAACAAACTGATCAAATGGCTTGTCGCTGTTGAACGAGTCGATGACGTAGTCGCGATACTTCCAGGCGTTGTGAAAAGTCGCGTTGAAATCCGCGCCGTTTGAATCGGCATACCGAGCGACATCGAGCCAGTGCCGCCCCCAGTGGACTCCGAACTGCGGTGAGTCGAGCAGCCGATCAACAACCGCTTGAACCGCGGTCGCCGACTTGTCCTCAAGGAAAGCCGCAACATCTTCAGGCGACGGAGGCAACCCGATCAGATCGAAGTAGAGCCGGCGGATCAGTGTTCGTCGGTCGGCATCCGCGGCAGGCTTCAGTCCAGCGGCTTCGAGTTTCTGCAGGATGAACGCGTCGACGTCCGACTTCGGCCATGATTTATCTGAAACGTCTGGTCGTTCGTGATTTGCGACAGGGCGGAATGCCCAGAACTGTCGCCCGGCTTCGAGGTCGATTGTCCGCTGAGGCTTAATGACACCCGGTGCCGGATGGTCAGTCCGAGGATCTGGCGAGCCCATCTGGACCCAACGCTCAAAATCTTTCACGACGTTGGGTGGAAGTCGCCCGTCCGGCGGCATTTCGACGCCGTCATACCGCAGCGCCTCGATCAGCGGGCTCTCATCCGGCTTGCCGGCGATGACTGCCGGACCGGAATCTCCACCCTGCAATAATCCGGCCGCCGAGTCGACCAGCAGGCTACCTTTGATCTCTTTCGACTTCGCCGAGTGACATTCGTAGCAATGCTTGATCAGGACCGGTCGGATTCGGGACTCGAAAAATTCCAGTTTCTCAGGCTCGATTGTCTTCGCTGTGTCGGCAGCACGAAGCGCGGCCATGTTTGCTGAAACGAGCAACGCACAACTCAGCAGAATCAACGTCAATTTTTGAGAGGGAATTGTCATTGCAAATTCGGTTCGTTTGGAAATCGGAGACTCGGCGAGCATGGACCACTCCAGAGAAACGAAAAACACTCGCTCCCACAAAGTGTGCGAGAGCGAGTGTCTTGTCACAACGCATCTTTCGTTACACGCGAGGGATGTCGAATCCTTCTCGACGTTCACGAGCGATGAACGATGACGCCTGTTCGTCACCAATGATCTGCTCGGTCTTCGGATCCCACTTGATCTTTCGACCAAGTCGGCCGGCGATGGCGCTCAGGTGGCAGGCGCTCATGGCCTGAACGTGAGAGAACACGTCCGAGACCGTCAGGCCACCTTCGGCAATGCAACGGTAGAAGTTGTTCTTGTGGCCTTCTACCTTCTTGCCTTTGTAAAGGTTGACAAGATCCTCTTCGCCAAACTGATCCTTGTCCCAGTTTTCTTCGATCGGCTTGCCGACGATCTTGCCGCGGTTCACAAAAATCTTGCCCTTCGTTCCTTCAAAGGTGATGCCGTTATCGCCTCGGCTGGTCACGTCCATGACGACGCCATCGTCGAACGTGTTGATGACCGAGAAATCGTGCGACGTGTTGTAGCAATCGTCGACGACGGCATGGCCGTCTTTGTACTCGACAGGATGCTTGACGTCGGTACCGTCGATTTCGACCGGCCCCTGACCTTCGCCATTCTGGCCGAGAGCCCACATCGCGATATCAACGTGATGAGCACCCCAGTCGGTGAACTTGCCGCCCGAGTATTCGTACCACCAGCGGAACTGGTAGTGGCAACGTTTTTCGCGGTACTCGACGGGCTGCGTCTGACCCTGCCACATGTCCCAGTTGAGGTTCTCTGGAACTTCAGCAACCGGGAAGGGCCCACCGGTCGGGCTGCCGTTGATGCCAACCGTGACTTTGGTAATGTCGCCGAGCAGACCTTTCTGAACCATGTTGACCGCGCGGAGGAACTTGTCCTTCGTGCTGCGTTGCTGAGTCCCGACGAGGAACGCCTGGTCGGGGTATTTCTTACAGGCGTTGCGGATCAGTTTGTTTTCTTCGAGCGTCAAGGTGAGTGGCTTCTGGCAGAAAACGTGCTTGCCAGCCTGCAGAGCTTCAATGGCGATTTTCACGTGCCAGTGGTCTGGCGTGACGACGCTGACGACATCGATGTCGTCCCGCTCCAGAACCTTGCGATAGTCGCCGTAGGCATCCGCTTTACCTTTGCCGATCCCGTCATGATTCTTCGCTCGGTCCGCGTGTTTCGAATCGACGTCGCAAACCGCCAGAACGTCACCGAAGTTGGCATGCTGGCGAGCGTCGCCGGTTCCCATGCTGCCAACGCCGATACAGCCAATGCGTGGCCGCGAGTTGGCTTCGTTATTCGCGAAAGCGGGCGTGCTCCACGGGAAGTACGGAACGGAAGTCGCAGCCGCAGCGAGTGCGGATGTCTTCAGAAAGTCACGTCGATTAGCAGATGACTTCTTCATCGAATGTTTCTTTTGTCTAGAGGAGTGTTCGGGTTGAGTGCCCGATGGGAGCTTCAGGTAGCGGCTTTACGCAAGCCGGAAAGCGGACCGGGGATTCTACCCCGACCAGGTCGATACCTTCCAGGCGACGGGCGTTTTCGACCGTGAAATTCCAACTTCTCGTAGGTCAGGCTGTGCCTGACGAAGTTGGGGAGCTGACTATCAAGTCCTGATTCCGTCAGGCAGAGCCTGACCTACTGTCGAACCGGCAAGCCACCCTGGATCCGATCGAGGTCGACCTGCCTGAGATTTGGGTCAAGCTGCATTTGCCAGGTGGCGACCGGGATCGACGGGTTCACTTCGATGTCGCCGATGGTCATCGTCATTTTCGAACCGGCTTCCGGGCAGTTCAGAGCGATGGTTCGAGGCAGCATGACTCCGGCGGACGGCTGAAAGTTACTCATCGATGCGCTGGTGATGAGTTTATCGTTCGCGTCGTAAAGGCTGTGTTCGACGATCTGTCCCAATGCCAGATCGACGAGCATCACTCGTTGAACCTGTTGGCCCTGGACATAGTCGGCAGAAATCAGCTTCGCTCGATCCGGCGTTTCCGGATCTCGCAAAACCTGCACGGCGGAAGGATCAATCGGGATGACGCCCAAAGCTTCCATCAGCCATGACGGTGGAAACGGAATCGGCACAGCCTGTTGTCGATCGAGGCCGTCGTGAGAACCGGTCAGAACGATGTCCGGCTCGTTGGCTCTCATCCAGAACCAGAAGCGGTCGCTGTTGGAACCGAAGTCGACTTCCGTGCCGCGGATCGATCTCGCCGAGAAACGGAGGTTCTTCGGACTTTCAACACTGACGTTGGCCGAGAGGCTGGGAGCGATCACGCCCGTGCCGCTGGCTTTGATCCGAACGTCCGTCGATCTCCAGGCGACGACCTGCGAACGTTGCTTGTTGAGGTGTTCGAGGATTTCGTCCGGAGTCGCGTCCGACATCAACGCTCGCGGCGGCGGCGAGGTTGTCTTGCGAACAATCCATTCTTTGAACGCACAGCCAGGTAAAGTCGCAAGTACGCAAACAACGACGACAACCGCAGACAATCGAAATTGCCGCTCATACGCACTCGGTCTTTCTGAAGTGACGCCAAGTCGCAAAGCCGCAAAGGATCGCAGAGAAATACTTTGCGAATCTTTGCGGCTTTGCGACTTTGCGTCGGAGTCTGCATGACCGAAGTCGATTCCGGTTTTGCGGCGTTGTGTCATGTCAGCCCTTCCCTGGCCCAGTCTTCGATCAAGCATCCGTCTGATCGTCTTTGTCGTTCGTTGGTGCCGTCGTTCGTCAAATCAACTCGGCTTCGAGCTGTGCATTCAGCGTCGCCTGAAGATTCGCGATTTCCTGTTCGTCAAGATCCTGATCAGCGACCTCGTACGGTCCTTCGCTCTTGCTGCCAATCACCTGCAGAAATTCGTTGCCGTCTTCGTCCGTCCGTTGTCCGTCAATCTTCAACCGCCGCTTCTGCAGCAACAGCAACGCCAGCACGTAGTGCATTTGATCGTGCGCCGGATTCGGGTCTTCGCTGAGCTGCTCGAAGTACCGCATCAAGGCTTCCTTATCGATGACTTTCGGTTTGGGAGTGTCATCCGGCACCAACGCCACCCACTCTCCCACACTGTCTTCCGGTGGTCCGTCCCAGCCTTCCTCGGAATAGTCGAGCCGGATCAACTCACCATTCCGATCAACCAGCACGCTGTGACAGGTGCTGCCCGCTTCAAGCGGTTCACCCGTCCCGGCACACGTCTTGCCAATTGATTTGAGCTGATAGTCCACGAATCGATTGCTGTCATTTCGTAGGCTGGAACAAGCGCAGCGCAGTTCCGGCAAAATAGGTTTATGGGATTTCGCTGCCGGAACGGCGCAAGCTTGTTCCAGCCTACAGAGGATCGTATCTCAAGCGTAAAATCTGCCACAAGACGGACTTGAGTCACGAAAGCCGGCACAAAACGGGGCTGTTTTGCTACTCAGAGGCGGCGGGAGACTGGTCCGGAACCTGCCGAAACGTCGTCCGAATCAGGCGAAAGCCGACGGAACGGTACAGCTCGACGGCCGGAGCGTTTTCGGCGGTGGCTTCCAGGAAGACTCGCCGCAAACCAGCGGCCTGAAATCCTGCCAGAGCCTGCAGAACGAGGGCTCGCCCCAGCCCCTGGCCTCGGTGATCCGGGCAAACGCCGACATTCTGGACGGAACCCGCATCGCGACCGTTGGCCAGGCCCTGGATGGTTCCACAGTCGACGGGCTCGGTATTTGAGCCCTCGCCGTCACGACAAATCAGCCATGTCGCCTGCGGAAGGAACGTTCGCTGGCTGGCGATTTCCAGCATCAGGCGGCGGCAACCGGCCAGACTCGACAACGACGGAAACACCTGCGAATCAAGCTCGTTGCGGAAGCATCCAAACTTCGTCACCGAGTGGCGGTCGAGGTCTTCCGGTTTCCAAGCGACAAAGCGGAACCCTGGCGGCAGCACCGCATCGGGAACTTCGTGCTCGGAAAAGTTGAATTCCATTCGGAATCGACGGAAATACCGCATGGCCACTTAGACACCGTCTGGAGATTTGGTCCCGTAAGCTGATCCGACTGCTCGGGCAGTTCACTATACAGAACCACGGAAAGCACGGAATACACGGAAAGAAATTCTGCTGAAAGGCGGCTGAACTCGGCGAAAAGGCATCAGCAATGGCTGGGACTTTAAACCACGAAAGAAACGAAATACACGAAAACAGCATGTGAACTTTTCGTGTATTTCGTTTCTTTCGTGGTTAATCATTCCGAACAGGAATCACTCCGATGCGTGAACTCAATTTCGTTTTCGGCGCCGAGTTCGTTCGATCCGGATCCGGCAGCCAATCGGAACAGTTTCTTTGACCTCGGGCAGTTTGCCGGCCAGTGCGGCGGCGACAGCTTCCTCAACGTAAAGGCGTTTCACTTTGTCGGCGTTCGGGCTGTCGTCCATCGCGCCCATGTAGACGACTTTCCGATCCTTATTCAGCACGAAGAATTCGGGGGTGAACCCGGCTCCGTAGTCTTTGGCAATCTTCTGAGTCTCGTCGAACAGGTAAGGAAACTTGAATCCCTTCGCCTCGGCCTTCTCCTTCATCTTAGGAGGCAGGTCTTCCTCGACCTTGTTCACGTTCAACGTGACGAGCGCGACCTTGCTGTCTTTGCCGGAATGCTTTTTCGCAAACGCGATCAGCCGGTCTTCGTAGTCGACAGCGTACGGACAACTGTTGCAGATAAACGCCAGGACGACGACGTCCATCTTCTTGAGATCGCTCAGCGAATGCTTCTTCCCGTCAACGCCGGGCAGCTCTTTCCAATCCGGAGCCTTGTCGCCAATGTTGAGGACCGGGTTGTACTCGCCAGAGTAAGCAACGTGTGAAAAGCTCGTCGCAAGGACAACACTGGCCAGCAGCAGCAAGCTGACAGCGCGTTGTGCTCTGGCGGGGAAGTTCGACAAATCTGAAGTCGTCACTAAATGCATATTTCGATTTCCAGAAATCTGTAAGGGCTCGACTTTCTTAGCTTCGCCAGCTTCTGCAGAGTGTCCCACCGAGTGGTGTGGTGAGGGTTTTCCAGCTTCGGTTGCTCTTCGGGCAGTGCATCAAGCAGCGTCGATTGAATCAACATGGCTCGAACCTTTCGAGTCTTCAACTCTCCCGCACACTCCGACGTCAAGCAGATCAAATACCGTCTTACAGTGACGGGAAGGCCCATGTCGCGGCGAAGCTGCCCTTCCGAGAACTGTTCGGCAACTTCGTTCAAAACGGAATTCAGATAGTACCAGTACTCGGATTCGGGAAGCGGCAATGTTGGGTCGCCCTCCGACGTGTTTCCCGATGAGTCTCGAATCGCGGCAACGGCGACGTCGTTCAGAAACACATCTTTGCAGCTCTTCTCCAGAACGGTCCGAATCAGCAGCGTGCCGTCGTCGATCGAGTTGAGCGACACGTTCAGGCGATCAAGAAACTCCTTCTTCTTCCAGCTCGCTCGAGCCCTTCGTTGCCCGAAAAACCAACCAACCGCCATGATAAACAGGCCAGTCAGGAACTTGATCCAGTTGTCGTGGAGCCATTCGGTGATTGCTTCGAGAATCTGTTCCATCTGTAATTTTCCAGGGTTTTCAGTCGATAGCGAGGGCGGTTGACGAACGATGTTCAGACAAAGTGACCGCGATTAGAGTTCACGCTGGAACGGCTCGTCAAACGAGCATCCTGCATCACGAAGCGTGGGTGCAACCGCTGCGTGCTGGCTGCCTGACAAGATCACGCTGTCCGAAGCCCATTCAGCGTTCGGCGACGACGGGTCATTGAACAACGAACGGAAACAAGGCAGCGTGGATGCCCTGGCGAAAGAACTCGTGGACACCGTGCAGAAACTGCATGCGTGATTCTCAAAAGATCAGATCAGTCGATTACCACAGAGATCACAGAGAATTACTCTTCACAACAACGCTGTGGCCTCTGTGATCTCTGTGGCTGAAAATCTTCACACCTCACTGAAAACTGTCTGACCGAAACTCCATGCTCACTCAATTTGCCATTCGACTGATTTTCGGGATGAGCCTGGTGTGGTGCGTCATGCCCCGCTCTGAGGTGACGTCGGGCTTCTTTAGAATTCAAAACCTGGTCACGCTGGGACTGGCGGTTCTGGCGTTCATGGCAATCGGCCCGGCTCCGGTTACCGAGGGTGCTGAACCGGTGCTGTCTGCCGAGGTCGTTCGCTGGATCTCGATCGGGCTGGCGACGATGTCGTTTCTCGGTTCTGTCATGTGGACGTTGGAGCGTCGCGCAGCAGGCACAAGAATCGCTTTCGGCATCGGCATCGTCTCGCTGATCACCGTCGTGCTGAGCAGCGTTCCCAGCGACGGATTCCTGACTCTTAAAGGAAACCTCACGTGGTTGACTGAAATTGCGGTCGCGGCGGTTTCCGGCGCAACGGTCGGGGGAATGCTTCTCGGACACTGGTACCTGACCACGCCGACGATGTCGACAACGCCGCTGAACCGAGTCAACTGGTTCCTCTGCTACGTGGCGGTAGTTCGATTGCTCTTTGGCGCGATCGCCCTGGGACTCTTCTGGCCGTTTGCCGCAGAAGGCACAACCGCAATTGGCGCGACAAACTGGACGTCGACTCACACCGTCTGGTTGATGCTGGAGTGGATTGGCGGCATCCTTGGACCGCTGGCCGTGTCGATCATGGTCGTCAGAATTCTCAGATACAAAAACACGCAGTCGGCAACTGGTGTCCTGTTTGTCGGCGTCATCCTGGCCTTCATCGGCGAGATGACCGGGGCACTGCTTCGTCACGAACTGCAACTGCCGCTTTAACTACGAGCCACTTCGAAACGAGTCACGGAACATGCAGCTCATCTATCAATGTCCGAAGTGCGATGCGCCGAACATCGAAGTCGTCTCGTCGGACACCCTCAAACTCTCGTGCTCAAGCAGTGACTGGTCGCGGGACATCAGCACGTCGGACATCGAAGACGATCGACCAAAACGCTGTCTGTGCTGTGGTAACGAAGATCTCTGGCGACAGAAAGATTTTCCGCAGGCGCTCGGTCTGCTGATGGTGGTAACGGGTGGCACCCTCAGCACGATTGCCTGGTGGTACGTCGAACCAGTCTGGGCTCTGGGAATCCTGCTGGTCTTCGCCGCGATCGACATGGTTCTGTACGCGGTGATGAACGACGTTCTGGTTTGTTACCGCTGCAGCGCGAGGCACCGCAAAGCCAACATCCACGACGATCACCCGCGGTTCAACCTGGAACTCAACGAACGATACCGCCAGGAAGAAATCCGTCTGGCCGAAGCTCAGAAGTCATCCTGAGTCATGCTCCGGGGATGTTAAATGCCCGCGTCTATTCCAGTTCAGATCCCCGCAACGCTCAGATCGGAATGCGGTGGAAAATCGCAGTTGACCGTTTCAGCTTCGACGGTCGGGCAGGCTTTGGTACAACTGGAGCAGAATCATCCGGGTGTTTATCGAAGTGTCTGCGACGAGACCGGCGCTGTGCGGCGGCACATTCATCTTTTCGTGAACAACGATCTGCTCAAAGGCGATAACAGTTTCGAAACGCCGCTGAATTCCGGCGACACCCTTTTCATCATGCCCGCGGTTTCGGGAGGCTGAACCATTTTCATGGTTTTTCTGCAGGAGCTGGAACGCTGAAGGGTCTTTGTTTCCCTGGTGGCCCTCCTGCAAAACACCGAAAACTAATTCAGAAGGTGCTCTGAACATGGCTGAACGACTCATTCTTTGCATTGGAACGAAAAAAGGCCTGTTCATCGCCGAGTCCGCAAAGACTCGCCGCAAGTTCGAACTGCGAGGCCCGTTCCAACCGGGCGTCGGCGTTTACTCGGCGTTGATCGACCAGCGCGGCGCGAAGCCGAAGATCTTCGCATCGAGCTGCTGCCCGTTCTTCGGAATGAAGATTCTTCGCTCGACGGACCTCGGCAGGACGTTCAAGGAAACAAAGTCCGCTCCCGCGTTTCCAAAAGACGACGGCCGAGCCCTGGCCAACATCTGGTCGCTCGAACCCGGCAGCGGCAAACGCGATCTGCTTTGCGGAGTCGAACCGGCATCGCTGTTCCGCAGTAAGGACGGCGGCAATTCCTGGGAACTGGTACCCGGCATCAGCAACCACGAACACTCCAAACAGTGGCAACCCGGCAACGGCGGCCTGTGCATGCACACGATCGTTCGAGAAGGCAACCGCGTGCATCTTGGAATCTCGACCGGCGGGCATTACCTCAGCGAAGACGGCGGAGAAACGTTCAACGCTTCCAATGACGGAATCGCTGCTGGCTTCCTCCCGGATGCCTATCCCGAGTTCGGCCAATGCGTCCATAAGATCGCGACTCATCCAGACGCGCCCGGTCGGCTCTATATTCAAAACCACGGCGGCTGCCCTGATCACCCAGGCATCGGAGTTCTCCGCAGCGACGACCACGGTCACACCTGGCGATCCATCGCCGAGGGCCTGCCGTCCGACTTCGGATTTCCAATGATCGTGCACCCTCACGACCCGGACACGATTTACGTCGTCCCGCTGGATCCTTCGACCAGAACCTGCCCGGACAACAAACCCGCCGTCTGGCGCAGCAACAACGGCGGCGACAAGTGGAAGCGACTCTCAAAAGGCTTCCCGAAAAAAGAGAGCTACTTCACGATTCTGCGCGACGCAATGACGATCGACCATCTCAAGTCGCCATCCCTCTACTTCGGCACGACTACCGGCCAACTCTGGATCGGTCGCGAAAGCGGAGACCAATGGGACTGCCTCTTCGACTCCCTGCCGCCGATCAATTGCGTGAAGGTCGCCGTCGTTTGAGCGAACGAAGTTTCGCGTACTCTCGCAGGGCCGATTCCCTCCGGCCTCGAGGAATGATTGATCGCCAGGACGCCAGACGCAGGGTGTGACAAGTGGGCCGAACGGTCATCGCGGTGTGCCGGCGCGGAGATCTGTGAGCAATCCTGGCGTTGGCAAACTCCGACGATTGCCCGCGCGGGCACACCATTTTCCGAGTTCGCTCCGCTGGTCACGCCCTACGGCTGGCCGGGAATCGAGACTGGTTCTTCGTGAAGACGGCGCATTGCTGAGCGGACCATTTCTCTTGTCCCGACGATGACGAACGTGCGGAAGGAATAGTTTTTGGCTGGCACCCCTTCGCTGACTCGGTAGCGGAAGACGCAGTTCCACTTAACGACCTTCTGAGGTGGAAAGCGGAAGCGTCCGTAGCCGGGTCCTGTCCAGTTTTCTGCGGGACGATTCGGCGTGTAAATGCCCATCGCGAATTGACCGTCTGATGTTGAAAGAGCGACGGGCCACTTCTGCTCGCCCGGACCATCGGTGAGCGGTTCGAAATCGCCGGACTCCGGATTGAACTTCTGGAACGTTTCAAACTCGGGCGGCATGTAGCCGGTCACGACTTCGAACTGGGCGTACCGATGATGTTCGTTGATGGGCAGTCCGAACGTCACGTCGTACGAGATGACGTTCGGCAGATCCTTCCATCCAATCTGCACGCGTTTGGTCAGCAGATGGTTCGAAAGAGTCGTCGTGTTTTTAGCGAGGTGGACTCCGCCGGACTTCTGCCCCGGAGCCAGCCAGAACGCCATCTGGTTTGTTGTCTGAAGCCGGCTT
>Ga0316208_1000629_pt1 | contig 39985 bp, 42 predicted proteins | sample 3monopyrite_MG_FD_204944 | JGI IMG/M metagenome (GOLD analysis project Ga0316208, IMG submission 204944) | Microbial mat bacterial communities from mineral coupon in-situ incubated in ocean water Damariscotta River, Maine, United States -... | ecosystem: Environmental > Aquatic > Marine >...
CATATGGCTTTGAAAATTATCTATCTTCTAACCTAATCGTTATTTTATATTCGAATTAATAAGAAAACTTGCTTCGTACACAATCCCCTCTACACCTTCTTTTTCTTTTAGCAGTTTTATAGTTACGGTAGTGACAGTCTTTGAATCGTTAGATGTGCTGCCAGCACCCCAGAAACCACCATACCCGCCAACGGCATTGCTGCCAGTAATGTCTTTAGCTGTTTCGCCTTGCATTACCTTAAAGTATGGATACCCTTCGTCTAACGCAATCTGAGCGCCTTTCTTTAAAACGTATTTCTTTGTGGTCGCCCGATCAGTAAAAGTATTACCAGTAAAATCAATCTGCCAAATATCAGTGCCAAGCTGTGTTTGAGAGAATCCGGTATTGCCCGTCCAGAAGGACTTTTGAGTATCGAACGCTGTAGCACAGCCTGTTAAGATACTTGCGGCAATTATTGCGAGTATTAATTTTTTCATATTCCCCTCGTTATTTTTATAGTTTATTTGCGGTATTAATTGCTTTTAAGTTTCGTCGTATAGTGTCGGTATTTGTCCTGGTAAAGAGTCTTGCTAGGATTGAGCGACATTAATTCCATATACATTTGTTGGTTTTTCTTGACCTCTGATGCTGGGATTTTTTTTACTTCTTTTAGCAAAACCATTTCACGCTCTTGCTTTTCTTCCACCGTTCGCACGGTATATTCATTGGACGACATGTCATCAACAACAGCGACAAGTATGTAAAGCACGCCTACCGTAGCTGCTATAGAGCTAAGCGCATAAAGCGCCGCGCGCTTCTTGGTATGCACTATGGGTGTCGTGGCTTTGATCGGAGAAGTGCTGAATCGGCTGGCCTCTTTGCCGCACTGTGTACAGCGCCAACCGCCAATCCTGATCGAGCTAAGGATCCAGATGATTATCCAAAATACCGCGCCAACGCCGAGCAGCGGCAGGGTTACTACGCCCAAGATAATAGTGATTATTACATGAAGAAGGTGATTAGTGCTTTTGCGCCTAATCATTGTCTGCTTGTCGCAGAACTTACAAAATCCGCTATCTTCTTGGGTTGGCATAGCTATGTCATCAAGTTTTCAAGAATTATGTCTGGCGCATTTGTCCGCTTATTTTTCTCCATCTTGTTCGCCTAGATTAACGCGCTTAGACAAGAATTGGCAATAGTGCTCAATAAGTGCAACCTTTACCCTCACAAAGCGGAAACCGCACCCGTCAGTTACGCGACATTTTTATGCCTACCAGTTTGGTCGGGTGTGGGTGAATATAATACCTTCGGGGAATATAAGCCCGCCGTCTTTGTGCGGTTAGAATCACCTAGCTTTTAATTACTCAGGAGGCTATATGATGAAAGATCAGGATCAATGTTGCCAGATGGGAATAATAAGATGGATTCGCCTTCCTTGCGTGAGAGTACGAGCATGACTACCTCCTTGTAGTGATTGAAAATGAAAATTTATAATACTGCAAATACTGTAACTAACAAACCCCGCTCGGTTTCGGCTTGGTGGGGTTTTTATTACACATATATCAATCTATCAAGCCGAATTAGTACCGTATATGTACCGTACGGCCATCTTTCTTGGGCGCTAAAACGGCCTAACTCATTGATTCAAATGGTGCTCCCTAGGGGGTTCGAACCCCTGTTCCCGCCGTGAGAGGGCGGTGTCCTAGGCCACTAGACGAAGGGAGCTTTAAGAAAATGATGCGGATAACAGCATGCTTGTATAGGTAAGGCACTGTTTTGCGGTATTATACGCGGGTTTAGTTGCTAAACAAGAAAAGTTTAGCCGTCATTTAATTACATAGCAGGGTTTATTATTAGTCGTCCTACCATTATTCCACGATCCGAACACGGTATTTCCCGTGCGGGTATCAGTAAGAATGCACTCAGTGTATTGCAAACGCTTCAGAATGCAGGTCATGCTGCATATCTGGTGGGTGGCTGTGTGCGTGATATGTTGCTTGGGCATGAACCGAAGGATTTTGACGTCACTACGGATGCAAGCCCTGAACAGGTAAAAGAACTGTTTCGAAGTAGTCGTTTGATTGGTCGACGGTTTCGATTGGTTCATGTGCGTTTTGGGCGTGACATTATCGAAGTAGCGACTTTTCGAGGTCAGCATGCTGGTGATGCTGAAGGTGGTGTTATTGAAGACGGTTTGATTTTGCGAGACAACGTTTTTGGCACAATAGAAGAAGATGCCTGGCGTCGAGATTTTTCAGTTAACGCGCTGTTTTACGATTCGCAAGATGATTCGGTGATAGATTATGTTGGCGGGTATGCGGATTTAAAAAATGGCCTACTGCGAATTCTTGGGGAACCTGAAGTTCGTTATCGTGAAGACCCGGTTAGAATGTTGCGCGCGGCGCGTTTTGCAGCAAAGCTGGGTTTTATAATTCACGCAGAGTCTGAACAGGTGATTGCAGAACTGGCACCTTTGCTGCGTGATGTTTCACCTTCAAGGTTGTTTGAAGAAGTGCTTAAATTATTTCAGACCGGATTGGCGGTTCATACTTTTGAGCTGATGCGCCATTACAATTTGTTTGCCCAGTTGTTTCCAGAAACAGACCAATGCCTTTCTATTGAAGTAAGTGGTTATCCTTTGAGGCTGTTGGTTAAGGCATTGACTAATACAGACGAACGTATCTCATTAGGCAAGCCAGTTACGCCTGCATTTTTATTTGCTGCCATCCTGTGGGAACCCCTGCGCAGCGCTGCGAAATTATTGCGGGCTGAAGGTATGGGGGAAGCACAGTCTATTCAAGTTGCTGCGCGAACAGTGTTAGCGCAGCAAAGCCAGTCCGTTATTTTGCCAAAACGTTTTTCATTGCGTGCGCGTGATGTGTGGTCGATGCAACCACGTCTGGAACGTAACTCTGGGAAGCGAGCTTTGTTGTTGCTTCAGCATCCTAGTTTTCGTGCCGCCTATGATTTTTTATTGTTACGCGCTGAATCAGGAGAAGAGCTTGGCGACCTTCCTGATTGGTGGACAAAAATTCAAACGCTTGATGAAGATGAACGCCCGACGATGTTACGTGCCAGTGGTGATAAGCCTAAGCGCCGACGCCGACGCGCGCGACGCAAAAAACCTGCTAAGCAGACAGATGCTCAAAGTGGCAATCAGGTTGGCAGTCAAGAGGGTCACGGTGACAGCTGAGTATGTACAGGCTTTTATAGGTTTGGGCAGTAATTTGGATTGTCCGGTAACCCATGTTCGTGCTGCTTTTTCTGAACTGGAAAAGATCAAAGGTGCTGAGCTTATTACTAATTCTTCTTTGTATAAAAGCAAACCTTTGGGCGATGTAGATCAACCTGATTACATTAATGCTGTTGCTAAAATAAAAACGAACTTAAGTGCGTTACAATTGCTTGATGCGCTGCAGGAAATAGAAAATGCTCATGGTCGTGTTCGTGAAGCAGAACGTTGGGGTCCACGTACGCTGGATCTGGATTTACTGTTGTTTGCGGATGAGATTATTACTTCTCAGCGCTTAACAGTGCCGCATTCGGAATTGTCGAAGCGCGAGTTTGTGTTATATCCTCTTTATGAAATAGCACCTGAATTGGCTGTTCCCGGACAATGCTCTTTGCAGGATTTGCTCGATAAGTGTCCGCAGCGGACTTTGCAACGTATGGAAGAAATTTGTGAATCAAAAGCATCCTGATTATATAGTCGTTGAAGGTCCGATCGGCGTGGGTAAAACCAGTTTGGCAAAGCGTCTTGCTGATACCTTTGGCACTGAGCTGTTGCTTGAGGGTGCGAAAGAAAATCCATTTTTAGAACGCTTTTATGATGACCCGAACAGTGCTGCGTTGCCAACACAGTTATTTTTTCTATTTCAACGTACACAACAGATGCAGGCTTTGCGTCAGGGTGATATTTTTCGTCAGGTACGTGTGGCTGATTTTCTTATTGAGAAAGATCGTTTGTTTGCTCAGATGAACCTTGATGATGATGAGCTGCGTTTATATGATCAGGTTTATAGTCAGCTTACTTTGGATGCACCGCAGCCCGATTTGGTGATTTATTTGCAGGCTCCGGTGGAGGTATTGGAGGAGCGTATTGAGCGGCGAGGAATTCCTTATGAACAGCAAATCAAACTTGATTATCTGACGCAGGTTGTGGATGCCTACGCGCGGCTTTTCCATTATTATACGGCCTCACCGTTGTTGATTGTAAACGCTGCCGAGATTGACCCGGTTAATAACGAAGCTGACTATCAGGCGCTTTTGGATCGTGTATGCACGATTAAAAGCGGGCGACAATATTTCAATCCCTTAGCGGATTCCCTGTAAGTTTATTTTAGGAGGCTGTCATTTAATATGTCTTCACAGACTGATAATCACCCTGCCGTGACGTTGACAACTTTACGCGAAATGAAACAGCGTGGAGAAAAAATTGCCTGTTTGACTGCCTACGATGCAAGTTTTGCAAGTTTGTTAGAAGTTGCGGGTGTGGATGTATTGTTAGTGGGCGATTCATTGGGAATGGTTGTGCAAGGGCATGCATCGACGTTGCCGGTATCGGTGGCTGATATGGTTTATCACACCGCTGCTGTGTCCCGAGCTTGTTCACGGTCGTTAATTATTGTAGATATGCCTTTTATGGCTGATGCCTTGCCGCAACAGGCTCTGGAAAGTGCCGCAGCGTTGATGAAGGAAGGCGGTGCGCAGGTAGTTAAGCTTGAAGGCGGCGCGGTCATGGTTGAGACTGTCAGTCTGTTGAGTGCGCGCGGTATTCCTGTTTGTGCTCACCTTGGTTTAATGCCGCAGTCAGTGAATAAATTGGGCGGGTATCGTGTACAAGGTCGTGATGATGAAAGTGCTCATCGGATTCTGGAAGATGCACAGTTACTCGAAAAAGCGGGTGCGGATTTGTTATTGCTTGAATGTGTTCCGAGTGCTTTGGCAGAAAAAATTGTTCAAGCAGTACAGGTTCCTGTAATTGGGATTGGTGCAGGCGCTGGCTGTGACGGTCAGGTGTTAGTGCTTTACGATATGCTGGGTGTTACCCAAGGTAAGACGCCAAAGTTTGTACGCAATTTTATGCAAGATGCTGAGTCGATCAGTGACGCCGTTGAGCGCTATGTCAGCGCTGTTAAAGAGGGAGCTTATCCTGCGCCTGAGCATAGTTTTTCCTGATTGCTTGTGGATTTGATATGCGAACTGTTAATAGCGTAGTTGATCTGCGACACGAAATAAATATCTGGCGAAAAGAGGGCCAGCGCATTGCACTTGTGCCGACCATGGGTCACCTTCACGATGGACATATCCAACTGATAAAAAAAGCTGCCAGTCTGGTTGATCGTGTTGTGGTGAGTATTTTTATTAACCCGACACAGTTCAATGATGAAAAAGATTTTAATGCGTACCCGGCAACGTTGGAAGCGGATAGTTGTAAGCTCGCAGAAGCTGAGATTGATGTGTTATTCGCGCCTGCGACTGATGAGCTTTACCCCTTTGGCCTCACAGCAGGCTTGCAGGTAAGTATTCCCGGTCTTTCGGATATTCTTGAGGGTGAGTCGCGTCCGGGACATTTTATCGGAATGACCACCATTGTGAGCAAATTATTCAGCGCTGTGATGCCAGATATCGCCGTCTTTGGTGAAAAGGATTTTCAGCAATTATTGTTGGTGCAACGATTGGTGGCTGATCTGTGTTTGCCAATTGAGGTCATAGCGTGTCCAACGCAACGTGAAGCCGATGGCTTGGCCATGAGTTCGCGTAATAGCTATTTGAATGATTCAGAACGAAAACAAGCTGTGCTTTTATTTCAGCTGCTTACTCAATTAAAAGAGCAGTTGTTAAGCGGGGCGCGCGACTATTTATATTTATGTAAGAATGTATTTCAACAGTTGCAAGAAGCGGGTTTTCGTCCAGAGTATGTTGAAGTGAGACGTGCTCAGGATCTGTCTAAAGCGGGCAGTGATGATAGGGATTTATTGGTATTGGCTTCTGCCTGGTTAGGTTCAGCGCGGCTTATTGATAATTTACGCATTACATTAAAAGACTAAGTTTGTTTGAATGTTCTGAAATGACGGGATTTTGGCTGAAAATGAGAAATATCGCAGCATCTTCTGTAGATTTCTTAGTATGACTTGAATTGCGAGAGCAAAAGTTAAATAAAATGTTAGAATAGCCCATTGTAGAATTTTGGCTAAAACGAGTGTTATAACGTTCTAGCAGGATGATTGGGATTAAGGAAAAGTAAATTCATGCAACAGACCATGTTAAAAGCGAAGTTACATCGTGCCTGTGTAACGCATTCGGAACTCGAATATGAGGGTTCCTGTGCGATAGACGATGAGCTGTTAAAGGCTGCGGGTATACGCGAATATGAGCAGATTCATATTTATAACATCAATAATGGTGAACGTTTTTCGACCTATGCGATTCGTGCTGAGGCAGGATCAGGTATTGTTTCTGTGAACGGTGCAGCGGCGCACAAGGCATCCCCCGGTGATCGAGTTATAATTTGTGCCTATGTCATGTTAGATGAAAAGGAGTTGGCGAGTTTTCAGCCAACACTTGTTTATCTCGATGAAAAAAATACTATCACCCATTGCCGTAACAGCATTCCATTACAGGTTGCGTAAAGCACGCTGCATAATTGTTTTTTCTCAATTTTTTACCTAGCTACTCTTCAGTCATTGTTTAACTGACTTCTGCCATTCCACTGATGATTTGGGTGAAACGCGGTAGACTCAGGCAGTCTTTGCGCCACAGGCAGTTAGCTTGGTCGCAACGGCCTTGCAGGGCTGTGCCAAAGCATTCAAAGTTACCTTCGTGGTGCTGGATGGCTCTGATTAGTTTCAGCTTGTCTTCATGGTCGACTTGTATGCCTTGCAGGTGTGCGATTTGGCGTATTTCCTGAACATTCATATCGAAGCTCCTTGCGTAGGGATTGCTTTATGACTGCTGGTATTGCTTGGCGATACTATTGGTAGTTGGACAATAAATACAGGCTTAAGTTTCGAGAATAGAGAAAGCCAGCGCCACAATCATAGGGCGGCGCTAGCTTTGCTTCAAGTATGCAGGAAAGTACTAGCCGGTGTTTCTCATTCCTGCTGCGATGGCATTGATCGAGCGCAGTAGAGGAGCGAGCCAGATGTCACGTTGCTCTTGATCAAGTGATTCATCACGATAGCGTTCTATCAGTGTGACTTGTATGTGATTGAGCGGGTCAAGGTAGGGATTACGTCGATTCAAAGACAATGCCAGAGAGGGGTTTTCTTCAATAAGCTCTGAAATTTGTGATACGTCTTTTATGTTGCTGACAGCCAAATCATACTCGTTGGCGATCAGCTTGAAAATATGCAGAGATTGATCCTGGTCTTGACCAAGGCGCGCGTATTCTTGCGCAATCATCATGTCTGCCTTGAACAGTGCCATTTGCGTGTTGCTGAGCAAGGCGCGGAAAAAAGGCCATTCCTTATGCATGATATGTAGTTGCTCAAGATGTTGGGGGTTGTCTTTAGTCCATTGTGCTAAGGCGCTGCCAATGCCATACCAGGCCGGCAGTGTTTGTCGTGATTGTGCCCAGCCAAAGACCCAAGGAATTGCACGAATGGATGTTTTTGAGCGGTCTCCACTCTTGCGGTGTGAAGGCCGTGAGCCAATGTTTAATTGGCCGATTTCTATAACAGGTGTTGATTCATAAAAATAATCGAAAAAATTATCGGTACCGTCAACCAGATGGCGGTAGGACTCTTCACCCGCGCTAGCAAGTTGATCCATGATTTCCAGGTGCTTATCACCGGCCTCCGTGACAGTTTGTACTAGCCCACGGCTGGCTTTTAATAATCCAGTGATGCCAACGGTTAGTTCGTAAACGGCCGTTTCCTGGTTGCTGTATTTATAAGTAACCATTTCACCTTGTTCAGTGAATTTGATTTGCCCGAAAACTGTTCCAGAAGGTTGTGAAAGGATGGCTTCATGGGTTGGGCCACCACCACGACCGATGGTGCCACCGCGGCCATGAAACAGGCAGCAACCCACGTGATATTTTTCTGTCAGCGTTGTGATGCGGCGTTGGGCTTTATAGAGATTCCATGATGACGCGAGAATGCCGCCGTCTTTGCAAGAATCAGAGTAGCCGAGCATGATTTCCTGAGTATTTCCAGCAGAGCTTAGCAGTCCACTGTATACCAGGTTGGCAAGCAAAGTGTCCATGACCGGCTCAATGTGTTCCAGGTCTTCAATGGTTTCGAACAATGGGGATACATGAATGTTGCAGTACCAGTTGCCTTCGCTATTGCGTCCGACCAGTCCCGCCTGATGAGCGAGAAACATCACTTCCATGACGTGGCTGGCTTCGTGCGTCATGGAGATGACATAACTGCCAAAAACTTTTTGGCTGATCTCATTGCGCATTTGTGTCATGACATCAAACACCGCAAGAGTTTCCTGCGTGTCTTCACTAAGTGCGTTCTGGTCTATATGTTGTGCTGGTTGAGCAAGCTGTTCAGAGAGCAATGTCATGCGTTGTTCTTCGCTCAATGAATGGTAGTCAATGTTGTCAGTGTGTTGCTTGAATATATCGGCGACGGCTTCGCTGTGGCGTGTTGATTCCTGGCGAATATCCAGATTGAGCATATAAAAGCCGAAGCTCTCAGTTAGACGAATTAAATCTTTTAGATCGCCATCAGCAATATTGCAGTCACCATGGCTGATTAAAGAATCACTGATCAGGCGTAGGTCATTGAGAAATCCATCTTCCGTTTTATAGGCATCTTCGACGTTATGTATTACTTCACCCTTTGCTTGGCTGCGGAAACTGGCAAGCCTGCGTTCAAGGCGATAGACCATGATTTGAAGTTTGCGTCGGTATGGTTCATGTCTGAAGCGATCATCTTCTCCCTTGAAGGCGTTGGCGACAAACTGTTCATCGTCATTCAAGCTGTTAAGAAAATCAGCGCTGGGATTGCACAATGAAATTGAATGAGTCAGTAGACGACTCAGAGCATTTACTCGCGGCAAGTACTCTTTGATAATCGCTTTAGAGTATTCGCGCACCGCCATGACGGTGGTTTCTGGTTTTACGTTCGGGTTGCCGTCGCGGTCTCCACCCACCCATGAACCAAACTTTAAAAAACTTGGCAGGGTGATAGTTTCACCATCGGGTGTTATCTGTGAGCCGTAGACGCGCTGAAGAGCCTCTTCAAACTCCCGGTACATTTGAGGAATGGCGTTAAACAGACTATTTTGAAAGTAATAGATGCCATGACGAATTTCGCCTGCAACATTGGGTTTTTTGGTACGGACTTCATCTGTTTTCCACAGTAGCTGAATCAATCCTTTGAGCTCGTGGGTGATGTCTTCTTGCTCTTTATCGGTTAGTTCGCTTACATCAAGTTTTTGGCTGGAGATAAAAATGCGGCGTAATGCTTCCATTACAGTGCGGCGTTTGGATTCAGTAGGGTGAGCTGTGATAACGGGGATATACGCCAGCTGATTCAACATTGATTGCAGTTGATTTGCTTCGATGCCAGAGTCGTGTAGTTCTTGAAGTACTGAGTCGAAAGAGCCTGTCCAGAGCAGTTCGCCAATATGACGCTGCTGGTTACGTTGTTCATGCAAATGAGCTTCTTCAGCGATATTTACCAGGCTGAAATAAGAACTGAAGGCGCGTACGACGTGAGTCAGCGTTCTTGGGTCGAGTTTGCCTATCAGACGAGATAATTGGGCGCGTTTTTCAGGGTTTTCCTCTTCGTTGAGTCGAATATAACCTTTGCGCAATGCTTCAACGGCTACAAAGACCCGTCCGCCTTCCTGGTCACGTAAAACATCGCCGAGCAGTGTACCCAGCAATTTTACGCGTGCGCGTAATTTCTTGTCGCTAGTCATTAGTCAAGTGTCTGTATTTTAAGTGTTATTTCCTGATAAAGTTAGTTTTATCAGGGTGCTAATTATTAGTCAGCGCGCCATTATACCTGATTGGCGGCATTTGAGTGAGCTTCGGCTTGTGAGTACAAATCCAGATACAATCTGGCACTGCGTCGCCAGCTGAAATCTTGTTGCATAGCAGAAAAAACCAGCTTTTTCCAAAGACGTGGTTGTTTGTAGAGATCCAGAGCCTTTTGCACTGCTTCGCTAAGAGATGCTGCCGTGGGTTCATCAAACCAAAAGCCCGTTGCAGTGCCTTTTTGAATAGTAGTGTCAGTAGCATTAATCACTGTGTTAACCAGCCCGCCAGTGCGGTGGACTATTGGGATTGTTCCGTAGCGCAGGCTGTAGATCTGGTTGAGTCCGCAGGGTTCGAAGCGTGAGGGCATTAGAAACATATCTGCACCGCCCTCAATTTGGTGGGCAAGCACTTCATCGTAGCCGATCACAGCGGCGACCTGATCAGGGTATTTCTGTGTGGCATCAATTAACTGATCCTGAAGTGTCTGTTCACCGCTGCCGAGGATTACAAATTGTACCGGTTGCTGTACTAGTTTCGGTAATGCCGATAGCAGCAGGTCGAAGCCTTTTTGGCTGACCAGACGACCTATCATGCCGATCACAGGGATGGATTCATTTGCGAGTAAACCAAATCTGCGCTGCAGGTCGGTCTTGTTAAGAATACGGTAATGGAATGAGTGGGTGTTGTAGTTGTGGCGTAGATGCGGGTCTTGTGATGGGTTCCATTGGCTGTAGTCAACGCCATTCAAAATGCCCGTCAGCTGATTTTGTTTGTGGCTGAGTAGACCTTCAAGTCCGCAGCCAAACTGCTTGGTACAAATTTCCTGAGCATATCTTGGGCTTACTGTATTGATCATGTCAGCATAGATGATGCCTCCTTTGATAAATGAAATTTGATCGTAGAACTCCATTGCATCGTGTGACCATAGCTTTTCAGGTAAGGCCAGTGATTTAAATTGTTGCCAGGAAAATAGCCCCTGGTAAGCAAGGTTATGAATAGTGAAAACGGTGGCCGGAGCATCGGGTGATTGAGCCAGTAGCGCTGGGACTAAACCTGTCTGCCAGTCGTGGCAATGCACTAGATCAGGATGCCAGTCCAGTCCGGCCTGTCGTAATGCAATGGCGGCAACAGCTTTTGAGAAGACGGTGAAGCGTTGAGCATTGTCTGGCCAATTAACACTCTGTTCAGTGGTATAGGGGTTGCCGGGGCGGTCAAAGTGCTGAGGAGAGTCAACCAACCATAAGGTAACCGAACTGCCAGGCAGGCGGGTTTCAAGCAGACGAACCGGTGTTGAAACACCTTCAAGCTGCAATGTGGCGATGGTTTTGATCTTGTTTAGTTTTGCGAGAGCATCAGCGTAGGCGGGCATAATGACTTTGATATCGCGGCGCAAGGTTTTGATGGCGATTGGTAAACTGCCGCAAACGTCCGCAAGTCCGCCAGTTTTAATGACGGGGTGTATTTCACTGCTAGCAAAAAGTATTTTTTTAACGGCCATGTTGTCTACGATTGATTACTAGGAACATCCTGTTGATAGGGCTATTATGCTTGAAAAGTCGACTTGTTCAACCAGTATTTATCTGAAAGGTGACTGTATAAGTTAAATATTTTTTTAATTTGTCGATATCCGCTTTGTAACACTTAGAATTTGAATAGTTTTTTTTAGCGCCGCCTTCTGGTATATGTTGTTGTTTACATATAAATGCGTGCGCCATAAGAATAAGGACGGCATATTGAAACTCTGCCAAACTGTTTAGAGTGATTGGGGGCTTCAAGTATAAAAATAAGGGAATACCCGCAAATTATAATAATGACCGTGCTAACAAAATAAGGAAAGATGACAATGAAAATCGCAATGATCGGACTTGGTAAAATGGGTGGCAATATGGTGCGTCGCCTGCGCCAGGGTGGGATCGAGGTGGTGGGTTTTAACCGTGAAAAAGAAATTATTGATATCCTGGCAGATGAAGTTGGCATGATCCCAGCGAAATCATTGAACGGCGCTATTAAGCAACTGGAATCACCTAGGGTGGTTTGGTTAATGTTGCCTAGCGGTAAACCAACTGAAAAAGTTATCAAGGAATTGGAAAAGAAGCTTTCCTTTGGCGATATTGTAATTGATGGTGGAAACTCAAATTATGAAGATACCCGCCGTCGCGGTGCGATGTTGGCACAGTCCGGAATAGGTTTTGTAGATGCCGGTACCTCGGGCGGTGTTTGGGGTCTTAAAAATGGTTATTGCATGATGGTTGGTGGTGAAAAGCAGCAGGTTAAAGTTATCGAACCCCTACTTAAGGTGTTGGCGCCTGCCGAAGATCGGGGTTGGTCTCATGTAGGGCCAAGTGGCGCAGGCCATTATACGAAAATGATTCATAATGGTATCGAATACGGAATGATGCAGGCTTATGCCGAAGGTTTTGAGTTGCTTCGTAAAAAAACAGATTTTAATCTTGATTTGGCCAGTATTTCTGAAATGTGGCGGCATGGTTCGGTAGTGCAAAGCTGGTTGCTGGATTTGACGGCGGAAGCTTTCAAGAAAGATCAGAACTTGGAGAATATAGCACCCTTTGTACCTGACTCCGGCGAAGGACGTTGGACTGTACAAGAATCAATTGAACTGGGGGTGCCAGCGCCAGTCATTACCTTGGCCTTGCAAATGCGTTTCGCGAGTCAGGATGCTGAGGGTTACGGCAACCGCGCATTGTCTGTTATGCGTAATGCTTTTGGCGGTCACGATGTAAAGGAAAGTGATAAAGAATGAGCATGGAACCATCCACGTTAATCATCTTCGGCGCGACGGGTAATTTGTCGCGTATAAAATTAATGCCAGCATTATATTCGCTGGAACTTGAAGGTCGATTGCCCAAGGGGATGGCAATCCTTTCTTTTGCTCGCCGTCCCTGGGAGCGTGAACAGTGGCTTGAGGAAGTCATGGGTATGCTGAATGAAAAATTTGGCAAAGAACTTGATGACAGCGTGGTGCAGAAATTTTTTCAACGGTTACATTATTTTCATGGCGATCTCGATGAAGATGAGGCATTTCCCCGTCTTATGGAGCGCATTAATAACGATGATGCGTTGCCACTGAATATCGCGTTTTATCTGGCAGTACGTCCTGGTGTATTTGGTCCTGTTATCAAGCATATGGGGGAGGCAGGGCTACTTAGCCAGGAACATGGCTGGCGGCGAGTAGTGATTGAAAAGCCGTTTGGTTATGACCTGCTCAGTGCTCAAATACTACAGGAAGGTTTTAAGAAGTATCTTGAAGAAAGCCAGATTTACCGCATCGATCATTATCTTGGTAAGGGAACGGTGCAGAATATTTTGGTGTTCCGTTTTGCTAATTTGATGCTGGAACCCCTCTGGAATCGTCAATACATCGATCATGTACAGATTACTCATTCTGAAACGCGTGGTGTTTCGGGACGTGCAGATTATTATGAAGGTGCAGGTGCTTTGCGCGATATGCTGCAAAGTCATTTAATGCAGCTGCTGGCTTTGGTGGCAATGGAAGCGCCACCACTGTTGGATGCTGAATCACTGCGCGATGAGAAAGTTAAGGTATTAAAATCTATTCGTCCCATTACGCAGAATGCAGTGCATGCTCATTCGTTTCGTGGTCAATACACTGCAGGGTCTGTAGACGGTAAGCCAGTTCCTGCTTATCTTGATGAGCCGGGTGTTGATCCTAGCAGTATTACTGAAACCTACGCAGCACTAAAACTGTATATTGATAATTGGCGCTGGCGTGGAGTACCCTTTTACCTACGAACGGGTAAGGCGTTGAAAGAGGGTAGCTCGGCGATTTGTATTCGTTTTAAAGAACCACCACAGCAATTGTTTCGTAATACCCATCTTGAGCGGCTTCAGCCGAACTGGTGCCTTATAGGCATTCAGCCAAATGAAAGTTTGAAGATGGAAATTCAGGTCAAAGTGCCCGGAACCGAGATGAAAACGCGTGTAATCAGTCTAGATGCCAGCTATAGCCGTGGTGATGAACACCAGGGTGATGCATATGAGGGCTTGTTGCTCGATGTACTTGAGGGTGACCATTCGCTGTTCTTGCGTTACGACGAGGTTGAGTGGGCGTGGCGTGTGGTTGATCCTATATTAAAAGTTTGGTCCATGGAGCGTGATTTTATTAACACCTACACCGCAGGCAGTTGGGGGCCACGTGGGACCTATCGCTTGTTTGACAGAGATGATCAGTTTTGGCGTCACTCATTTGATGCGGAAGGTGGTGACGTGGGTTCTGAAGTTTTTTAAGGCGTAAAGAATTTATGTCAACACTAAGCCATTCGCCAGCTTGGCAGGCACTCGAAAATCATTACAGTAGTTTTTGCAACATAGAAATGCACGATTTGTTTGCAAATGACGCGCAGCGTTTTGAAAAATATTCGCTGCGTTTTAATGGCATGTTGCTTGATTATTCCAAAAATCGTTTTAATGACGAAACGCTTTCGTTGTTACTAAATCTTGCTGATCAGCAGGGGCTTCATTCGCGTATCGAAAGTATGTTTTGCGGCGAGCGAATTAATTCGACTGAAAACCGTGCTGTATTACACACTGCTTTGCGTAACCGTTCCAGTCGTCCTGTGTTGCTCGATGGTGAGGATGTGATGCCTCAGGTCAATGTTGTGCTGGAACAGATGAGACAGTTTAGTGATGCGGTGCGTAGCGGTGAATGGAAAGGTTATTCAGGAAAAACGATTACTGATGTTGTGAATATTGGTATCGGTGGTTCAGACCTTGGTCCAGTGATGGTAACTGAAGCGTTGAAGCCTTATGTTAAAGCAGGTTTGAACTGTCACTTCGTTTCAAATATTGATGGCACTCAAATTGTTGAAACATTGAAAAATCTGGATCCACAAACTACGTTATTTATTGTCGCTTCCAAAACATTTACTACGCAGGAAACAATCACCAATGCGCTTACTGCACGTGAGTGGCTGTTGCGTGTCGCTGCAGATGAAAGCGCGATTGCTCGGCATTTTGTTGCTTTGTCTACCAATGCGGGAGCCGTGGCTGCTTTTGGCATTGATACGCGCAATATGTTTGCGTTTTGGGACTGGGTAGGTGGGCGTTATTCCCTGTGGAGCGCGATTGGTTTATCTATTGCGATTGCCATCGGCATGGAACAGTTTGAAGAACTGCTAACCGGCGCTCATGAAATGGATGAGCATTTTCGTAGTGCGCCGATGGCTGAAAATATGCCTGTTATTTTGGGGTTGCTGGGCGTTTGGTATAACAATTTTTTTGGCGCTGAAACCCATGCGATATTGCCTTATGATCAGTATTTACATCGTTTTCCTGCGTATTTTCAACAGGGCGACATGGAAAGCAATGGCAAACGCGTTAATCTTGATGGCGAGCCTGTCGGTGTTTCGACGGGGCCTGTTATCTGGGGCGAGCCGGGTACCAATGGCCAGCATGCTTTTTATCAGTTGATTCATCAGGGTACGAAGCTGATCCCTGCAGATTTTATAGCCACTGTAGAAACGCAGAACCCGACGGGAGACCATCACCGAATTTTACTCTCGAATTTCTTTGCTCAGACAGAGGCATTGATGGCGGGTAAAAATGAAGCACAGGCACGTGCTGAGCTGGAGTCAGCAGGAATAGCTGAAGATGCATTGACAAGCTTGCTGCCGCATAAAATATTTCCCGGCAACCGGCCCAGCAATTCTATTTTTTTACAGAAATTGACACCGCGTTCTTTAGGTTCATTGATAGCCATGTACGAACATAAGATTTTTGTGCAGGGCACAATCTGGAATATCAATTCTTTTGATCAATGGGGTGTGGAACTGGGTAAACAATTGGCTGTGGCGATACAGCCTGAGTTAGAAGATGATCAAGCTATAAAGGTTCATGATGCTTCAACGAATGGTTTGATCAACTATTACAAGCAGCGCCGTCCCAGTTAAGTCGAGCTCTTTCTTATATCCGGTAGATAGGGGAAAGTTGTTCCTGTCCGGAAATGCTGGCACCTAAGTCCTTTAGAATGCCATCCGAAATACTGAATATCCAGCCATGCACATGAATGTTCTGGCCACGTTTCCATGCGTCTTGAACGACGTTGGTGTGGCAGACATTGGCGACTTGCTCCAGTACATTAAGCTCGCATAGTTTGTCCTGACGTTGTTTTTCGTCGTCGATGCTATTCAATGCTTTTCGGTGGTAGCGGTATACGTCGCGGATATTTCTGATCCAGTTATCGACCAGTCCTAACTGTTTATTTTCCATCGCTGCTTTGACGCCACCGCAGCCATAATGTCCGCAAACAATGATGTGTTCGACCTGCAAAACGTCAATTGCATACTGCAAAACAGAAAGGCAGTTGAAATCGGTATGTACTACAACATTGGCTACATTACGATGAACAAATAATTCGCCTGGTAATAATCCGACAATTTCATTGGCTGGAACGCGGCTGTCAGAACAACCGATCCAAAGATATTTTGGGCTTTGTAAACTGGATAATCGCTCGAAGAAACTCGGATCTTCCTGCTTGATTTCACGCGCCCATTTTTTGTTATTGTCGAATAATTCTTTCATAGTGATTCGCTAAATTCCTGTCTGGCAGTTTCTAACATTATCCAAATCATGGTGCTTCGGCAAGCCGTGCTTGTGATTTGGGCTGCGCAATCAAACATTATATATGCTTTGTAGATTCATATCTCAACTGTAGGATAGTGGCTAATAAGGGCTATAATTTCAGTTTTTATGATGTGTTTAGTTGATGGTATGAGGTATCTGTAGTGAGAATTGCTTTGGGAATAGAATATGATGGCAGTCGTTTTTGCGGCTGGCAGATACAAAAAGACTCGCAGCAGGCAAAAACTGTACGCACTGTTCAGGGTTGTTTGGAACAGGCCTTGTCCTCAGTTGCGAATCACTCCGTGCGTGTTCATTGTGCAGGCCGTACCGATACCGGAGTGCATGGCTGTGAGCAGGTGGTACATGTTGATGTGCAGGTTGAACGCACGGAATATTCCTGGGTGTTTGGTGCCAATGCCAACCTGCCAAAAGATGTCAGTGTGCTGTGGGCGAAATCGGTAAGCGAGGATTTTCACGCACGGTTTTCTGCGCTGCGGCGACGGTATCGTTATATTATTTTGAATCGCCATGTACGTCCTGCGCTTGAGTCGGGCTACGTTACCTGGGAATATCGGCCGCTGGATGTTGTGCGCATGAATCAAGGCGCTCAATATTTGCAGGGTGAGCAAGATTTTTCATCATTCAGAGCCTATGCTTGCCAGGCAAAAAGCCCAGTGCGGACAGTGTATGATTTGAAAGTTTCACGTGACGGCGAAAAAATCATTATTGATATTGAGGCCAATGCCTTTTTACACCACATGGTGCGCAACATCGCAGGAGTATTGATGAGCGTCGGGGCGGGTGAGCGTGAGCCTCGCTGGGTTAAAGACGTGCTTGATGCACAGGATCGGGTGTCAGGTGGTGTGACTGCACCAGCAGCAGGGTTGTATTTGCGTGGGGTGACTTACCCTGAGGGCTTAGGGCTAAGTCCTAATCTCTAGATCTCTATTGTAACTTATGTCCTTCAACCGTTACTCTGTCACTATGGCAATGAAAGTAAAAATTTGCGGTATTACTCGTATCGAAGATGGCTTGGCCGCGGCTAATTTGGGCGCGGATGCGATTGGCTTGGTGTTTTACAAAAAAAGTCCGCGGGCGGTCAGCATTGAGCAAGCGGCGGCGATTGTAGCTGCATTGCCCCCGTTTATTTGCACGGTTGGTTTATTCGTGAATGCATCTCAGGAAGAGGTAGTATCTGTGCTTGATAAGGTACCTTTGTCACTGCTGCAATTCCATGGTGATGAAACAGAACAGCGATGCGCTTCGATAGGCCACCCCTATATCAAAGCCTTGCGGGTGCAGGCAGGTCTTGATATTTCAGCTGCGGTGTCAGCTTACGATAGTGCGCGCGGTATTTTACTTGATACCTATCAACAGGGAGTGCCGGGTGGAACAGGTCGGGTTTTTGACTGGTCATGCGTGCCTGAAGGGCTGAAAAAGCCTATAATTCTTGCCGGAGGTTTATCGCCGGATAATGTGGCTGAGGCGATAAATGCAGTCAGGCCTTATGCGGTTGATGTCAGCGGTGGGCTTGAGTCGGACAAAGGCATCAAAGATCATGATAAAATAGCTGCTTTTTTTGCAGCGCTTAAGACGAGTGGAAGAATGAATGAGTGAAGCAGTAACGGGTGGATCCGGTCAAATGTTAGGTCAAACGCCAGATAAAATGCCGAGTAATAACTCAAAAGAATCCTTAACTGATATGCCGGATGCGAAGGGACATTTTGGTGTTTATGGTGGTTTGTTTGTTGCTGAAACCCTGATGGCGCCGTTGGCAGAGTTGCGCGCAGCCTATGAAAAATACAAAAATGACCCTGATTTTCTAGCCGAGTTGGATGCGGATTTAAGCCATTATGTTGGTCGACCATCACCTTTGTATCATGCCGAACGTTGGAGCCGTGAGTTGGGCGGCGCGCAGATTTATTTGAAGCGTGAAGATTTAAATCATACAGGTGCGCATAAGGTTAATAATACAGTGGGTCAGATTTTGTTGGCTCAACGCATGGGCAAGAAACGTATTATTGCCGAGACCGGTGCAGGTCAGCACGGCGTGGCAACGGCTACAGTTGCCGCCAGAATGGGTATGGAGTGTGTTGTTTACATGGGCGCAGAAGATATTCAGCGTCAGTCATTAAATGTTTACCGCATGCGTCTATTAGGTGCTGAAGTGGTGCCGGTTGAATCCGGTTCTCGGACACTTAAAGATGCCTTGAATGAAGCGATGCGTGATTGGGTGACTAATGTAGACAGTACTTTTTACATCATTGGCACCGTGGCAGGGCCGCATCCGTATCCTGCAATGGTTAGAGATTTTCAAACAATTATTGGCCGCGAGGCAAAACAGCAGTTACAGGAGCAGGCGGGATGTTTGCCGGATGCGCTGGTGGCCTGTGTCGGCGGCGGCTCAAATGCGATTGGTCTGTTTTATCCATTTCTGGACGATAAGAGCGTCGATATTTATGGTGTCGAGGCTGCGGGTGACGGCCTTGATTCGGGGCGTCATGCTGCGCCGCTGTGCGCGGGGCGTCCGGGCGTGCTGCATGGCAACCGCACCTATTTAATGGAGGATGATAACGGCCAGATTATAGAAACGCATTCGATTTCTGCAGGACTGGATTATCCCGGTGTCGGGCCTGAGCATGCCTGGTTAAAGGATATTGGTCGCGCTGAATACGTAGCGATTAACGACGATGAGGCGCTTAAAGCATTTCATCATTTGACTCGAGTTGAAGGCATCATTCCTGCGCTGGAGTCCAGCCACGCGTTAGCGTATGCACACAAATTGGCAGCTACGATGGGCGCAAATCAAAATATTATCGTTAATCTTTCCGGGCGTGGCGACAAAGATATTCACACGGTTGCCGGCATCGAGGGTATCAGTTTATGAGCCGTATAGCCGGTGCTTTCGCACTATTACAGGCGCAGAATCGAACCGCGCTGATTCCCTTTGTTACTGCGGGTGATCCGCGCATGAATATGACAGTTGAGTTGATGCATGCGATGGTGGAAGCGGGCGCCGATATTATTGAATTAGGCATTCCTTTTTCTGACCCGATGGCAGAAGGACCGGTTATTCAACGTGCCAGCGAGCGTGCCTTAGAAAATCAGGTGAGCCTGCATGATGTGCTGCAAATGGTGGTTGCTTTTCGTGAGACAAACAACATTACACCGGTTGTGTTGATGGGCTATCTGAACCCGATCGAGGTGATGGGTTATCAAGCTTTTGCTGAAGCGGCCAATCAAGCAGGTGCGGACGGTGTGATTACGGTGGATTTACCGCCAGAAGAAGGCGAAGAATATATTGCTGCACTAAAAAGCCATAAAATGGATCCGATATTTTTGCTTTCACCTACCAGCACTGAACAACGGATGGCGTTTATTTGTGAGCAGGCGGGCGGTTTTGTTTATTATGTTTCGCTGAAGGGGGTAACCGGGGCGGCGTCACTGGATATTCCTTCGGTTGAGAAAAAGCTTGATCAAATCCGGGTTTTAACAGAGATGCCCATTGGTGTCGGCTTTGGCATTAAAGATGCCACTACAGCAGCAGCAGTTGCACAGCATGCAGACGCAGTAGTGGTGGGCAGTGCATTGGTAAAGAAGGTTGAAGAAAATATCGATAAGCCGGAAAATATAATTCCAGAAATTGTTGCGTTGCTTAGTAGTCTCCGCAAAGCGATGGACGCTGTTAAGAAATAAGTCGGAAAATTTTCTTTAGTCAAAATAAAGCAAAGAGAAGAATTACAAATGAACTGGTTGCAGAAATTATTACCATCAAAAATCAGGACAGAAGGCAGTAAGAAGCGCTCAATCCCTGAAGGTTTGTGGAGCAAGTGCGATGCTTGTAGTCAGGTGCTGTATCGCGCTGATTTGGAACGCAATATGGGTGTTTGCCCAAAATGCGATCACCACCATCGCATTGAGGCGCGCAGGCGGCTGGAAATATTTTTTGATCCGACTGAAACCACTGAAATTGGCGCTGACATAGAGCCAGTAGACGAGCAAAAATTTCGTGATTCAAAACGTTATAAAGACCGTTTGTCACAAGCGCAAAAGAACACCGGTGAAAAAGATGCATTAGTTGTTATGAAGGGACAACTCAAGGGTCGCACTGTTGTGGTTGCGGCGTTTGAATTTCGTTTCATGGGCGGCTCAATGGCGTCGGTCGTGGGTGAGCGATTTGTACGTGGAATTAACGCGGCCCTTGAAGAGGGTGCGCCGTTTATTTGTTTTGCTGCGAGTGGTGGTGCGCGCATGCAAGAGGCGTTGGTGTCTTTGATGCAAATGGCTAAAACCAGTGCAGCGTTAGCAAAATTACAGAAGGCCGGTATTCCTTATGTTTCAGTGATGACTGACCCTACAATGGGTGGGGTTTCAGCCAGCCTGGCAATGTTAGGTGATATTAATGCTGCGGAACCTAAAGCCTTGATTGGTTTTGCTGGGCCGCGTGTGATTGAGCAAACGGTGCGGGAAACCTTGCCTGAAGGTTTTCAACGCAGTGAGTTTTTGCTTGAACACGGCGCTGTCGATCTTATTATTGATCGTCGTGAAATGCGTGATCGCCTCTCTAATATTTTGTCTATGTTGAAAGAATAGGCTGTATTTCTACTGCTTGTAATTAGCCTATTTCTCAGTGTTTAGCGTGAGATTATAGTTGTGATACTTCAGCAAATACTTTGTAGGCTTGCACAGATTTAATATGCGCTTTGATTCACTTGATGAGTGGCTAAGTTGGCAGGAGCGGCTGCATCCAGTTGAGATAGATCTCGGTCTTGAACGTGTTCAAGCTGTCACGGCCTCTTTGCTTGGCTCGTTAAAAAATCTGCAATTACCCGCCACTGTTATCACTGTTGCAGGAACCAATGGCAAGGGTTCCTGCATTGCAATGCTTGAGTCAATATTTCTGGCTGCGGGCTATTCTGTCGGCACTTATACCTCCCCTCATCTTCTGCGTTATAACGAGCGCATACGCGTAAATGGTGTGGCGGTTGGGGACGAACAGCTGTGTCAGACATTTGATCGTATCGATCAGGCGCGTAATGAAATGTCTTTGAGTTATTTTGAATTTGGTACTTTGGCAGCTTTTGATCTTTTCAATGATGACTCGATTGATATTGTTTTGCTAGAAGTCGGGCTGGGCGGTCGACTGGACGCCGTGAATGTTATTGATAATCAAGTTGGTTTGATTAGCTCCATCGCTCTGGATCATATTGCCATATTGGGTGATAACCGTGAGTCTATAGCTGTTGAGAAAGCCGGCATCATGCGCAAGGATGTGCCCCTAGTGTGTGGTGACAACCAGCCTCCAGAAAATTTATATCAATTAGCTAGCGATTATGGTTGTGAGTTGTATTGTCAGGGGCGTGATTTTTCTGCGAAATCCAATCCTGTCACCACAAAATCAAGCAAAGGTCGCTGGCGTTGGCAGGGTGTGTCTCAATATTATGATGATTTGCCTAGCCCTGCACTCGGTAGCACTTGTCAGTTAGATAATGCAGCCAGTGTGCTGATGGTATTAGAATTGTTATCAGCAGTGCATCCGGTAGAAAAAACGCATATTTGCAATGGACTTGAGACGGTTTCACTGCCAGGCCGTTTTCAAACTTTTGTGATACGTGAATCTGCTGTCAATACCTCTTCTGTGGTGACAACGATTCTTGATGTGGCGCATAATCCGCAGGCGACCTCAGTGTTGGCGCAGTCACTGCGTGAGGAAGAACATGTTGGGAAAAGCTATGCAGTGCTTGGCATGATGGTGGACAAAGATGTAGTGGGTGCGCTGTCGCCGATGTGTGGTCTTTTTGATGGCTGGTTTGTGGCTTCATTAAATTCTCCGCGTAGCTGTCAGAGTGATGTTTTGTCGGCCAGTTTGACTGAACTTGCTCAGACATCTGTTGTTAGCTGTGAATCCATGCTTACAGCCTGGTGTCAGGCTCTAGGCGCGGTCAGCTCAGGTGACAGAATTGTTGTTTTCGGCTCATTTCTCGCGGTAAGTGAAATTTTACCAGAGCTATATGAAAGAGCTGAATGAGTTGGGATGAAGCTGAGAGATTTCGGTAGAATGAAAGAAAGGAATTAAGTTGTTTCAGCTTAGAAGTAGTAAAATGATTTTCTGTAGTTTAAACAAGCAATACAGGTTTGATGATGCACGAGGAAAGTGACGGCAAAAAAATCAATATTAAGCAGCGCTTGATCGGTGCGATGGTGCTGCTGGCACTGGCTGCGATTATTATCCCGGCGTTGTTGGATTTTCGTGATGATCGTGGCTTTATTATGGATGGGAGTAATATTCCAGCTCGTCCTGATGGTTACCGTGTTGAAGAGTTACATTTCAATTTTAAAAAAGATATTCCAATACCGGCAGTTGATATGGATTTTCCTGTTGAGATTGATGATGACACTGAACAGCTTTTGGCCGAAAAAACAAAAATGCTCAAGCAAAGCACTAGCAACGTAAAAGAAAATGATAACGAGTCAGCGGGTAAACGTATTCGTGAGTTACAGCAAAGGGTTGATACAAAACAACCGTCTGTGAAAGGTGCGAGCCTGCCCGTGACAGATACCTGGGTGGTTCAGCTTGCCAGCTTGGGTAAAAAGGATAATGCTCTGATGCTGCGCGAACGTGCTAGAAAAAAAGGCTACCCTGCTTTTATTCTCGCCAGCCGAATTGATGGAGCGGTAATGTATCGTGTTTTAGTTGGGCCAGAACTGCTGCGTGCCAGTGCTGAAACGCTACGTAAACGCTTGCTTGAGGATATTAAGCTAGAGGGTATTATTGTTTCGCATTCTCAGTAACGAGTGTTCCCTGAGACGGCTGTTTTGAGTCGCGTGGAAGGACTATAATGTCGGTGTATTGTTAGCTATTGTGGTGATTTTCTGAATGATTTGGCTTGATTATATGCTACTGGTGATTGTTGGCCTGTCTGCTGTTTATAGTGTTTTTCGTGGTTTTGTCCGTGAAGTGCTATCGCTGGCCGGTTGGGTGTTGTCATTTTGGGCGGCGATTAAATTTTCTCCCCAACTTGCTGAGCAGTTGGTAGATTATATAACCCTTTCCGGAGCGCGGTTTGTCGTCGCATTTTTGATATTGTTTTTATTGATATTAGTGAGCAGTTACATCGTTGCTAAAATGTTAGTGAAACTGGTTAGATTAGGTGGTTTGACAGGGCTTGATCGCTTGGTGGGTGCGGGGTTTGGTGTGTTAAGGGGGGTTGTGATTGCGACATTGTTGGTTATGTTCGGTGGTTTATCACCTCTTTCAGAAGAGCCTGCCTGGCAGCAGTCTGTGATGGTGTCATATTTAAACAAGATTGCATCATGGGCGTCTGATAATATACCCGAAGAGATAGCGGCCAGCGCCCAGGAGCGATTGTCCTGAATCGTTTATAATCAGCCTGCTTATTGCGCGCGATTAATTTTCAGCAAGTAAATATTTTTAGCTTCCCGCTCATGTTATTGAGCAGTGATCCGGGAATGTTTGATGTCAATGCAGTGAGGTAATTTTAATGTGCGGTATCGTTGGTGTAGTTCAAAAGTCCAATGTGAATCAAACGATCTATGATGCTTTGACTGTATTACAGCATCGTGGACAGGATGCTGCGGGCATTGTTACCTGCGAAAATAAAAAATTCTTCATGCGCAAAGATAATGGTTTGGTGCGTGATGTGTTTGATACATCGCATATGCTCAATTTACACGGGCATTTTGGTATAGGTCATGTGCGTTACCCAACAGCGGGTTGTGCATCTTCCGCTGAAGCCCAGCCTTTTTATGTTAACTCCCCGTATGGTATTGCGCTTGCCCACAACGGTAACTTAACCAATGCTAATGAATTAAAACGTGAATTATTTCGTGAAGACAGACGGCATATTAATACCGAATCTGACTCTGAAATTTTGCTTAATGTCTTTGCCCATGAATTGCAAAATGTAGGCAAGCTCAGCATTACGGCGGATGATATATTTAAAGCGGTAAGAGCTGTTCATAAACGCTGTCGTGGCGGTTATGCTGCGGTTGCGATGATTACTGGTTATGGTGTGGTTGCATTTCGTGATCCGCATGGTATTCGCCCTGTCGTTTTTGGCAAACGTGAAACGGATAATGGTGCAGAGTACATGGTGGCATCGGAGAGTGTTGCTCTGGATGCGCTGGGTTTTGATCTGGTGCGCGATGTTGCGCCGGGTGAGGCGATATTTATTAGCATCGATGGGCAGTTATATTCATGCCAGTGTGCAGACAACGTTCAATACACACCCTGTATTTTTGAGCATGTTTATCTGGCGCGTCCAGATTCAATTATCGATGATATACCAGTTTATCGTGCGCGTTTACATATGGGCGAAATTTTGGCAAAAAAAATTCGCCGAGATTACAGTGATCTCCCCATTGATGTCGTGATCCCCATTCCGGATACCAGTCGCACAGTGGCGTTGTCACTGGCTAATTCTCTCGGCATTGAATACCGTGAAGGCTTTATTAAAAATCGTTATATAGGCCGCACTTTCATTATGCCGGGTCAGCAGTTGCGTAAAAAATCTGTGCGACAAAAACTTAATGCCATTGACGTAGAATTTCGTGGCAAGAATGTTTTACTGGTAGATGATTCCATTGTGCGCGGCACTACCTCGGAACAAATTATTAATATGGCTCGTGAAGCGGGTGCTGCCAAGGTGTTTTTTGCATCGGCTGCTCCGCCAGTGCGTTACCCCAATGTATACGGCATTGATATGCCTACTGTTGATGAGCTGGCCGCCAATGGTCGCAGTGAAGATGAGGTGTCTACTTTGATAGGTGCTGATAAGTTAATTTATCAGGAACTCGATGATTTAATCGAGGCAGTGCGGGTGGAAAACGAAACGATCACTCATTTTGACACCTCCTGTTTTAGTGGTGAATATGTGACAGGTGATATCAATGATGAATACCTTGAAAAGCTTGCTGTGCACCGCTCTGATCTGGCTAAAGAAGATCGTGAGACTCGGCAGGTCGGAACCATTGATATACATAACGCCTCTTGAGCGACCATCAGCTTTTTTGATGTAGAGTTTTAGATATCAGCTACTGTGTTGACAGAATGACGATCTATGCGTATCTTTGATGTTGTAGTTAGCATGAAAGTAAAAATTACGATAGATAAAGGTAGTATGCGCCGATTTGATACGACTTGCGGGCGCATAAAAAATTCAGCTAAAGAGGAATGCCTGCTTTAGCGACAAGCTGAGGACAGGTTTTTTTTTGCCCTTCAGTTACGTCCTAGTGCGGCTATTAATTAGTTTTAACACCCTTGATGGGGGCAGATATGTCAAATAACGATTCAAAAAAATACGCTTTGTCGACACGAGCCGTGCGCGCCGGGCAACGGCGTAGTCATGAATGCGAACACTCCGAACCAATTTATACCACCTCCAGTTTTATTTTTGACAGTGCAGAACAAGCGGCGGCACGTTTTTCAGGTGAATCACCCGGAAATGTTTATTCGCGCTTCACAAATCCGACGGTTAATACCTTTGAGCGCAGACTGGCAGAGATGGAAGAAGGTGATCTTTGTGTCGCGACGGCTTCTGGTATGGCGGCGATTCTTTCGACATGTCTGGCTTTGTTGCGCAGTGGTGACCACATCGTTTCTTCGCAGGGTGTTTTCGGTAACACGGCGGTGCTGTTTAACAATTATCTGACTCGTTATGGAATTGAAACCAGTTTTGCACCCTTGACAAATATTGATGTCTGGGAGCAGCAGATAAAACCAGAAACAAAAATGTTATTTCTGGAAACACCGTCAAATCCACTCGCTGAAGTGGCGGATATTGCTGCGCTGGCACAATTGGCGCATCGTCATGATTGTTTGTTGGTCGTGGATAACACTGTCTGCACACCGGCGCTGCAACAGCCGCTGTTACACGGTGCTGATGTTGTTGTCCTTTCAACAACAAAATACATCGATGGACAGGGACGGTGCGTAGGCGGTGCCGTGGTGGCGAATGAAGTCTTGGCTGGAGAAGCGTTAGGATTTTTGCGCACAGCTGGTCCGTGTATGAGTCCGTTTAACGCATGGGTGTTCATGAAAGGTTTAGAGACATTGAAAATTCGCATGCAAGCGCATAGTGACAGTGCTTTGCAAATTGCGCAGTGGATGGAGACTCAGGATGGTGTTAATCATGTTTATTATGCGGGGCTGGAATCGCATCCGCAGCATCAATTGGCAAAACGCCAGCAAAAAGGTTTTGGCGGGCTATTGGCGTTTGACCTTAAAGGGGGGCGTGATGCCGCATGGCGTTTTATTAATGCCACGCAACTAATTTCAATTACAGCCAATTTGGGAGACGCCAAGAGCACTATCACCCATCCTGCCACAACGACCCATGGACGATTGACTCAGGAAGAGCGTGACAGTGCTGGTATCGGTGACGGTTTGGTACGTATAGCTGTTGGCTTAGAGGATGTCGAAGACCTGATGGATGATATTCAGCGTGGTCTTTCAGCGTTGAAATAATATCGTCTACAAGACATCATGGCAGGCGTTGTTAATTTTTTGAGTTAGCGCGTCTATCTGAATAAGCATGAAGCAACATTTATTAAATCTAATCACCGAAGCCACTGGCGCTGAAACTGTAATTTCTCAACAGTTGATTCAAAGCCTGTGGAGTGGCTACGGTGAAATTCTGAAAGTTGAATTAAGCGGTGATGGGCCGCCATCGCTTATTTTAAAGGCGGTGACAATACCCAATAAGAAAAATCACCCGCGCGGCTGGAATACAGATCGCTCTCATAATCGAAAGGTGAGATCCTATCAGGTTGAAATAGCCTGGTATCGCGACTGGAGTGAGCGTTGCGGTGAGCTTTGCAGGGTGGCAAATTGCTATTCGTCAGTATCAGGCGGTCAAGAGTGTGTCATTTTGTTAGAGGATCTGGATGCGGCTGGTTTTCCTAAAAGAAAGTCTCACCTTAACAAGGCAGAGGTGAAGCTGTGTTTGCGCTGGCTGGCGAATTTTCATGCGACATTTATGGGTGATAAGCCATCAGGGCTTTGGCGAACTGGTAGTTATTGGCACCTTGCTACACGCCCTGATGAATTGGCTGCAATGCAAGATAAAGCGTTACAACAGGCTGCTGTTAAGATCGATGCGGTTTTGTCTGCCTGTCAATATAAAACAATCATTCACGGTGATGCCAAGCTGGCTAACTTTTGTTTCTCGTGGAATGGCAAGCAAGTTGCGGCTGTAGACTTTCAGTATGTGGGCGGCGGTTGTGGGATGAAAGATGTCGTTTATTTTTTGAGCAGCTGTTTGAGTGAAGGGGAGTGCGCTCGCTGGGAATCAGAGTTGTTGGATTATTATTTTTCTGCGTTGAGTGAAGCGCTAGCGTTGCAAAATAAAGGCATTGATGGCGATGCAGTAAAAGCTGAGTGGCTGCCTTTGTTTGCTATGGCATGGACGGATTTCCATCGTTTTCTTTTGGGCTGGATGTCGACGCATCATAAAATTAATGCTTATAGTCAACGTTTAGCGTCAAAGGCGTTGGCAGAATTGAGATGATGCAGGGTGTGGATGTAATTTTTTGATGTTAGTACTGGTTAGTTGCTGATAAGCAGTGATGCAATGCCGATGGTCGTCATCCCCAACCCTAATGCAAAAACAAGCCAGTCACCTTGTGCAATGCCCGGTTCAATCGTTGCGTTTTCAGGTTTGTCTGCCTGATAATGGACGGTTATTCTTTTTCCGATAGGATATTTTTTCAGGTAAGCGTCGCTGAATTCTTTTGTCGGAGAAATATCGCTGGGGAATTTAATGGATTTTTGAAATAATTTTTCATCGATTCTGTAACTGTACAAAACATGCGGTAGTAAATCATGTTCATCCGCTACTGCTGTGGATTCTTCAATGGTGCCTTCGATACTTGGCCAGCGCAGAGTCTCGCGGCCCTTGGCGATGATATGCCAACCCCAAAGCGTGGTGATAAAGCCGGCAATGATGAAGAGGCTGAGTATGATGATGTATGGGTTGAGCATAGTTTTAATATGTGCGAGTGAAGTGCTGTTCTCAGAATATGGCTTATATTAGTATGGCAGTATAAGGCGCTAACGTATTTTTTAAAAATAAATATTATTTTGTGTTCTGAATTTGGAAACGTTAAAGCAACACAGGAACTAAATTGATAAACACTAAATTACCTCAGCTCGGTGACCTGACGGCAGAAGAGTTTTGCGCTGAATATTGGCAGAAGAAACCGCTGTTAGTGCGTAATGCGCTGCCTGATTTTAAATGTCCGGTAAGTCCCGAAGAATTAGGTGGCTTGTCAATGGAGGCGGAGGTTGAGTCTCGTTTGGTGCTGGAAAAGCACGGTAAGTCAGCGTGGGAAGTGCGTCATGGGCCGTTTGAAGAAAATGAATTGCTGAGCTTGCCAGATAGTCATTGGACGCTTTTAGTTCAGGAAATCAATAAACACGTACCTGATTTTGCACTGCTGTTGGAACGTTTTAAATTTTTGCCAAACTGGCGGCTTGATGATGTTATGGTGAGCTATGCAGCTGAGCATGGGACGGTAGGTCCCCATGCGGATAATTATGACGTGTTTTTGCTGCAGGGGCCGGGTCGGCGGCGTTGGCAGCTGAGTTGGCAAGACTGCGGAATTGATAAATTATTACCGGACCTGCCTTTACGTATTCTCAAAAATTTTCAGGCTGAGCAAGAGTGGGTGCTAGAAGAGGGGGATATGCTCTATCTTCCTCCGGGTGTCGTTCACCATGGTGTTGCGCTGGAAGATTGCATTACTATCTCAATAGGTTATCGTGCGCCGAATGTTACTGAACTGACGGCAGCGTATTGCGCCAATATTATTTCACAAATGGATCAGAATGATTTATTTCGTGACCCCGACTTAAAGCCTGAAACGCAACCGGGACTGATTAACGTCTCATCGCTTCATCTGTTGCGTGACCGGTTGCGCGAGTCTTTGATGCGTGACGATAGCGAGCTTGATCGATTTATCGCTAGTGCCGTCACTGATGTACGCCCCGGCCATTATTTGCCAGAACCCGAACAGCCGCTTCAGTCTACTGAGATACAAAAATTAATTGAATCTCGAGATGAGATGTGGCGCAGCGAATATGCTCGTTTTAGTTATATAGAACAGTCGCAGGGTTTAATTCTCTATGTGGCTGGCGAAGAGTTTCCATTGAACAGTTCTTTATCCTTTGCAGGCATGTTGTTGTGCGGCCAACGTTGTTTTTTACAAGAAACACTTAGCCCTTTAATTGCAACGCCGGGATTTATTGATTTAATTTGTGTGCTGTATAACCTTGGCGCATTGTATTTTCCGGAGGATTGATGGCGGAGTTTTCTGTTTTTGAAACGTCCTGGAAGGAAAATGAAACTGCGCTTCGTAAGATTCGACAAGCTGTGTTTATTGTTGGGCAAAATGTTTCGGAAGAGGAAGAGTGGGATGGTCTAGATGAACAGGCCAGGCATTTATTAATAGGCAAAGGAAATAAGATGTTCGCCTGTGCTCGCATTGTTGATGAGGGCGATGCTTTGCACTTAGGCCGGGTTGCTGTGCTTGAGCTGTGGCGCGGGCAAGGTTTGGGAAAGTTGTTGGTGACTACAGCGATTAAAATTGCAATGATGCACGAATGCAAATTTTTAGTTCTTGATGCACAAAGCTACGCGCTTGAATTTTATACCAGCTTTGGTTTTCAGGCTGAAGGAGCAGAATTTATGGATGCTGGCATTCCACATCGTCATATGCGGTTAGTGTTGTAGTGCGTTTTGATTGATAGTCAGCATCGCGCTAGAAATAGAAACCGCATTCAAACGATTCTAGTTTTAATGCTGAGTTGTTGCAGTTTTCTTTTGAGCAATGTCCGGGCTGAAAATAGTGAATTGTCCAATGTGGAATATAGCGAAGATGAGCACCCCCCCTCCAGTAAAGGTGTTTTTTCTCTTCTGGATAAACCTCATGAAAAAATTTCTTCGGGATTGGCTGATTTTGCAAACCGTGTTGATAGTTATTTTTCTAACGAGAAAAATTATTATGAAGCAACAGGCAGTTTTGTTCGATTAACTGCCGATACGGTTTGGGATGAAGAGAGTAATGAGATAGGTTTTACGGGAGATGTGCGTCTAAAGTTAAATTTTCCACAGACAAAAAAGAAACTAAAATTTATTCTTGAAAGTGATTCAGATCAAAATCGCAGTGATGTTGACCCTGTACTTAAAGATTCGCCCTTAGATGCTGCGGATGATGAATCGTATTTTGCCGGGTTACAGTCTCTGTCAGGTGAAAATGACCAATGGATTTTTCGTCGTACATTGGGTGTAAAGGTGCGAGCGCCATTGGATTATTTTGTTCGCATACGAGCTAATAAAAAGTATAAGTTTGATGTCTGGCGTTTACGACTTGATGAGGGTTTGTTTTGGTTTGATAGTTCAGGCGCAGGAGTGGACTCGTCTATTGAGTTTGATTATGACTTGGCAAATGAGCTGTTATTTCGTTCCAGAAGCTATGCTCGATGGATTAACAATGATAAAAATGTTGACTTGAGTCAGGTGTTTTCTATTTTTCAGGCTTTAGGTAAACGTGATTTGTTGGCCTATCAGGTGGGGGTGTATGGTGAAACGAAACCATCGATTATCGCCACAGAATATCTTGTAGCAGTGAGATATCGTCGCAATGTGCATGATGACTATTTGTTTTTGGAAATAGTGCCGCAACTACTTTTTAGTAAAGAGCGGGCTTTTCACCCTGAGCATTCAATAATATTTCGTTTTGAATGGTTGTTTACAGGTTGATGTGGAACGGTTTGAGTATGTTAAAGCAGCGTTTCATTGATTTTTCGGGCGGCTTGGTCTGCCACCTTTTTTCGAAGGCAGTGTAAACCAGTCTTCTTTGGTGATGGCGTGACAATAGTCGGCGGCTTCAATTAGGTGGCGAGAGGTGGTTTTGGCGACAGAGGCAATCTCTACACGTACACCCTCAGCTTTTAAATGAAGCACTAGCTCTACATAGTCTGAATCACCTGACATGATAATAATAGTATCCACTTTGCTGGCCAGCTGTGTGGCCTTGATGGTCAAAGGTATGTCAGCACTTTTGTGGCAGGGTTGTACAGAGCCATGATAGTGGGCGTGTAATCTTTCTTCCAGTTTACTGGAAATTTGTTTGCCTTCACGAAAATAAACCATACGGTTTAGACCACGATTTCCGAGCAGCCTCGGAATTAGCGTATCGAAATTAACCATAGTGTGCAGGCTGCCCACGACATCATGGATGCTGCGTTCGATGTTGTTGCCATCCACCAGTATAGCTACTGACTGGTTGATGGGTACGGGGCTGGTGATGTTCTCGGTCATTTTTTATCTGCGTTATTTCTGCTTGTGCAATGTTATATTCAGTTTGATTGTAGCCTGTATTGTACTATCGATTCTACGCCTTTGGCATTTCTTTGATATACAAATCATGTTTGGAGTAAGGGATTTCAACCCCTTCAGCCTTGAAACATTTGTAGATAGTGCAGTTAAGTGTGTCAAGTACTCTGCCACGTAGCTCAGGATTGTCGACCCAGCAAAGTAGTTCAAAATCCAGGCTTGAGTTGCCGAATGTGCGAAAACGTACGCGTGGCTCGGGGTCGTTGCAAACTTGTTGTTCATCAATGGCAATGGTGAAAAGGATGTCGCGCACTTGATCTATGTCACTACCATAGGCGACGCCGACTTGAACTTTGATGCGAAATTTTTCATGTGGCCCACCAGACTCGTTCACTATGCGGGTATTGCCCATAATTGAATTCGGGATAGTTACTTCTACATCGTCACGGGTTAATAAGCGAGTGCTGCGAATACCTATGTGGGTAACCTTGCCGCGTTCACCACTTTCCAAAACAACATAATCACCAATTTTGTAAGGGGCGTCGGCAAGAATGAAAACACCAGAAAATAAGTTTGCCAGAGTGTCCTTTGCTGCGAAACCAACTGCAATGCCGACGATACCAGCTGAAGCTACCCAGGCTGTCATGTCGATATGCCATGTTTGAAACATGAAATAAATCGCTAGTGCGATAACAATAATAATAAAAACGTTATTGAATAACGGTAATGTTTGCGGTCGTATAAGGGAATGAGGTCCCGCACGTTCGCTCATAGCAATAGTCAAGATACGTAGTAAGCGTACAGTGAAAATTGACCAGATAATGGTGAGAAGATTGAACGCAATTGATTGGGCGATTGAAATCGCAGTTTCAGGCATTTGTGTGATAGTGATTGAAATGAGTGTGCCTACTAAAATAACCGTCCAAAATAACGGGACGTGCAATATATCAATAAATGCGTCGTCAAAACGGTTGCCAGTACGTTTGGCTAGACGCCCAATAAAATTGACGGTGATGTGTGCAATTAATTTTGCGAGGGCGAAGCTGAGTAAAAAGACAGCAATGGCCTTTATATAGGGGTGTTCACCAATCAGCCCGAATACGGGTTGGAAATAGTCAAGAAATGCTTGAGTATCCACGTATAGTTGTCCTTTTAATGTCAGAAAATATGAGTATTTATGTGTAAGTATTTATTGCTTGATGATAGCGTACTTTATTATCAGAGCAGGGTAAATTGATGTCTGAATTCTTTAGTATTTGATGTGTTATAGTTTTCAGAATGAATGCAGATCTGAGCTATAAAGACTGGCATATTCACTTGCAGAAAGATCAATTAGCGCTATCCGGACTCGGGTTCAAGTCAACGTTTAAATAGTAGAAAGGTGAGAGTATGAGTTTGGCTAGTTTGTATATTGTTGTACATATTCTGTCTGCTGTGGTTTGGGTAGGCGGGATGTTTTTTGCCTATGTTTGCTTGCGTCCGGTGGCGGCGAGCTTACTTGAGCCACCGCAACGTTTATCCTTATGGGTGGGTATTTTCAACCGTTTCTTTCCATTGGTCTGGGTCGCGGTCATCTTGTTGCCACTGAGTGGATATTTAATGGTTTTTTTATTTTGGCAGGGGTTGCATGTAGCGCCTGCTTACGTACATATAATGAATGGTCTTGGTTTGTTGATGATTGTTGTTTTTAGTCATGTGTATTTTGCATCATTCAAAAAATTGAAAAAGGCGGTGTTGAATGAAGATTGGCAGACAGGTGCTGGAGCTCTAGCCAAAATACGAAAATTGGTGGCGCTTAATCTGACGCTGGGTTTGCTCGTGGTAACGGTGGCTAGTTCAGGTCGATATCTATAATTGTACTTGTCCCTGGGAAATGAAATTGTTTGATGTGAAAGATAGAAATTAATTCAAGGCATAGATATTTAAATGATGAGCTGTATTTTTTGCGATGGCGATGCTTATATCGAAAATGAGTTAGCCTATGCACGATTTGACCGCTACCCTGTCAGTGAAGGGCATGTATTAATTATCCCTAAACGGCATAGGAAAAACTGGTTTGATTTAAAAGAGGCAGAGCAGCATGCAGTGGTTGAATTAATTTCACAGGTAAAAGTATTGCTCGATAAAAAGTACCGGCCTGATGGGTATAATATTGGTATAAATTGTGATGCAGCAGCAGGTCAGACCATCGAACATGCACATGTTCATGTTATTCCCCGTTATCTGGGTGATATGGATGATCCACGTGGTGGTGTTAGAGGTGTTATACCGAGTAAGCAGAAATATTAATATACTTAAATTGTTTCAGTAAACCGATGTTGGAATTGATATGAAATACGAAGTTGTTGATGCACGAATTGGACCTGATGGATATCTGGATATTTTGTCGCAGGCTGAAGTAAGTAAACTTCTTGATGCCAGTCAAGGTGGTCTTTATAACAGTTATCGAAATTGTTCACTTGCCGTGCTGAGCAATGGTGCCAGTCTTGATGATGGTAAGGAACTTTTAGAGCGCTACCCTGATTTTGATATTCGTGTCATACAGCAGGAGCGTGGGATAAAGCTTGAAGTGAAAGGAGCACCTGCCCACGCTTTTGTTGATGGAAAGATGATTAAAGGTATCAATGAGCATTTATTTGCTGTGCTGCGCGATATTATTTTTATTAGCGATGAAATTAATGACAACCCAAATTTTGACGTGGATTCATCTGAAGGTATTACGAATGCCGTGTTTCACATTTTACGTAATGCAGATGCTCTGAAACCAAAAACCAACCCAAATATTGTTGTGTGTTGGGGTGGGCATTCTATCAAACGTAAAGAATATGAATATACCAAAGAGGTAGGTTATCAAATGGGCCTGCGCGGACTTGATATCTGCACAGGTTGTGGGCCGGGTGCGATGAAAGGTCCAATGAAAGGGGCTACGATTGCTCATGCCAAGCAGCGTATCTGTGATGGTCGTTATATCGGTATTACAGAGCCAGGAATTATTGCAGCTGAATCGCCCAATCCAATTGTAAATGAGTTGATCATTCTGCCCGATATTGAGAAGCGACTTGAAGCCTTTGTTCGCACAGGGCATGGCATCGTTGTTTTCCCAGGTGGAGTGGGAACCGCAGAGGAAATACTTTATATACTGGGTATATTGTTGAATCCAGAAAATAAAGGCATTCCATTCCCGTTAATACTTACTGGCCCTGCCACCTCGGCTGATTATTTCAAACAAATTAATCAGTTTATTGGCGCTACACTCGGAAAAGAAGCGCAGAAATTATATAAAATTATAGTTGATGACCCAGGGGCGGTAGCTACAGAAGTCAGCGCAGGTATTTCAAAAGTACGCGAATTTCGAAAAGAAAAAGGCGATGCTTTTTACTACAATTGGCTGTTAAAGATTGAAAAGGAATTTCAAGAACCGTTTGCTGCTACCCATAAAAATATGCTGGGACTCGAATTAAATGATAAGCAGGAGCGCCATCATCTGGCGGCTAATCTACGTCGTGCTTTTTCAGGAATTGTTGCAGGTAATGTAAAAGATGAAGGGATTCGTGCGATTGAAGAATTTGGAAACTTTGAAATTCGCGGTGACAACCATATTATTGAAGCACTTGATTCACTGTTGGCGTCATTTGTCGAGCAGCATCGTATGAAATTGGCAGGGAAAAAATATACGCCCTGTTATTGTATTGTTAAGTAGTAGCTATGAACGAGCCAGAAGAATACGAAGAAGAAAAAAGTAAATCGCAAGTAAAACGTGAGATACATGCTTTGCGCGATGTTGGCAGACAGCTTGTCGAATTATCCACCGCCAGGCTAAGCAAAATACCCATGCCAGACAGGCTTCATGTTGCCGTACTTGATGCGAAAAGATTTAAACGTGAAGCCAGGCGAAGGCAGCTTCAGTTCATAGCGCGCATGTTATATGAGATGGAGCCTGAGCTGGAAATTATTCGCCGCGCTATGACAGAAGATAAAAAACCACACAAAGAAGAAGTGGCGGCTTTACACGATGCAGAGCAGTGGCGAGATGCGTTGATAGTGGGGAATGATGTGTTGATGGAAGAACTGATAGATCGGTTTTCTAATGCTGATCGTCAACATATACGACAGTTGATACGTAATGCGCGAAAAGAGCAGAAACATAACAAGCCTTTAAAATTTACCAGGCAGTTATATCAGTACCTGCATGGGCTGCATGTTGGTAATAATGGTTGATGGTGGTCGCTCTTGCGTGATCTGGCCAAAGAACAGTGAATCCTCATTGCTTTTTGTAGGAAGGATGTTGCGTCGATCAGTTGAACCCGCAGCCGTAATCGGCCATTTACTCTAGTCCTAATTGTTACATTAATATTATGAAAAGACCACCAACAGATAGAGAGATACTAAGATTAATATATGATCGTTATTACGATGAATTTAGTACGTATGATGAAAAAAGCAGCAATCGACCGCATAAAATATTTATCCCAATAGATTGTATAAAAATAGCAAAGGAATTAAATGTAGATGAAGATATTGTGTTTGGTCGTCTCTATTATCACTTAGAGAAAAAATATGGATATACGCAGGATGACGGTAGCAAAGTGCACTTATTTTCGATGAATTTTGGAAAGGAACATCATGTTATTCATTTCCCTTTGCTGTCATCAGTTCTTGCTGAGATGGAGCAGTCAAATTTTCGGTTTATAGCGCCGATTGTTATATCTGTTATAGCGTTAATATTTTCAATGATGGGTTTTGTCTGGAGTGTCACTTAACAATCAATCAAGTTCGCTCGCAAACAAAGTGGCGCGCTTTGTAATTCAAACGTAATAACGTATTCGTCAGAAAGTGTTCTATGTAGTGCAGTGACAGCCTCATGACAAAGATGGATTCGGAAAAAGCGAAATCGTTGCCAAACGATAATGTAATGGTTAAAGCGCCAGTTATTTTTTAGCGCTGTTGCTATCGGAGTTTGGTGGCGTATATTGTATTTTTAAAATGCAATATTGTTGTTGGCTTTGCGGCAACTTGATAATGACTTCGTCGTCAGTTGATTTTTTCATTAAAGCTTTGGCTACAGGTGAGTCCATGCTGATATAACGTTTGTCATAATCGAACTCATCTGGCCCAACGATGCGATAAACATATTCGTTTTCTTCTATGTCTTCCAGTGTAACCCAGGCGCCAAAATAGATGGTGTTTTCATCGCTGGGTTTATGGTCAACGGCAATTAATTCATCCAGTCTTTTTTGCAGGTAGCGTATTCTGCGGTCGATTTCGCGTAGTTGTTTTTTGCGGTAGATGTATTCGGCATTTTCCGAGCGATCTCCTTCGGCAGCGGCAGCAGATAGAATGACAGTGACTTTGCGTCGTTTTTTCCACAGGCCGTCGAGCTCTTGCTTAAGTCTTTCAAAGCCTTCTGGAGTTATGTAGTTTGATCCGCGTACTTGCGGGGGTCGCCATCGGCCCATAATGTCATTTCAATGCAGTTGTTAATATTCCAAATCTAACGGCTTTTTATGGTAAAAACAAATGGTTTTGAGCGAGAACCTCTTCATTAATTAGCTGATTATTTGACAGCTTTGCTGGTTGTCCGTAGGCTATTTAAAATGGCTGAAGAAGTGTAATTTTAAAATTTAATATGATTAAAAATGGCTGAAATTCACCCCAAATTAAGACAGGATTGTCAGGTTGTTGGGCATTTTACTTTATGTCACGTATTGTTAATGCAGGATGCGAGTTACCCCTGGTTGATATTAGTGCCGGATCGCGATGGGGTTTCAGAAATCCATCAATTATCTGAGCAGGATCAAGTCCAGTTGTTGCGGGAGTCTTCGTGCTTGGCGAATATGTTGAGTGATGATTTTTCTGCGGATAAAATTAATATTGCTGCACTGGGAAATATTGTGCCGCAATTGCATGTTCATCACGTGGCTCGATACAAGAATGACCCTGCCTGGCCTAAACCGATTTGGGGTTATGCCATGGCTGTGCCATATGAGGCCGAGGTGCAACGCAAATTGCTTGATAAATTGAGAGATATGTTAAAGGGGCAGCAGGGATTTTTTTAAATAATTGATAATTAAGAGTGCATGGTATGATTGCACAAAATTTTAGAATGAAGCTGTAAATTATCAGACTCGAAACGATTTATAAATAATGGATTAAACAATGAATAGATTACTTTTTTTTATGATTGTATGTCTTGTCCCTGTTGTTGTTTTTGCTGGGGATGATGTCATAGAAGGTGGCTTTGGGCTCAAGTTTGGCGAGACAGTTGATGTGGAAAATATGGAAAAAATACAAAATGAAAAGGAAGGAGGGGTGCGGTATGCATATACGCCTGAGCATCCATATGGCCCTTTGACGCAATACGAATTAGTTGTTACTCCAAAAAGTAACAGAGTGTATAAAATTGAAGCGATGGAAAATTTTAGCTCAATGAGTGACTGCCGTCGTGAGTTGCTGCGACTTGAAAAAGTGCTGTCCAAAAAATACCAACGAACGGGGGCTAAGGTGTCTACTCGTTTTGGTGACATCCCTAAAATAACGTTTGGGAAGTCATCGAAAAATATTGTGGCCTTGTGCAAAGGGGTTTTTAACAGTCGTCAACTTGTGCTGACATATCTTGATGAAGACCTTTTGTCTGAAGTGAAAATGGAAGATTCAGATGGTGTCAAAGAAAATAAGGCGCCAACTTCCACGCATGACACCAGCGGTCTGTAACATTTTCTGTATTGCTTAGATTTGGCTCTGATGTTTGATGCACAGGGTTGTCCCTGTGGTTCTGGTTTGGCCTATGCAGTTTGTTGCGAACCATATTTGAGCGGTTCTGAACGTCCACAAACTGCGCAACAATTGATGCGATCACGTTATTCTGCGTTTGTCGTAAGGTATGAAGATTACTTGTTACAAACATGGCATGTATCGAGTCGTCCGGAACAGCTTGTGCTGGAGAGCGGCGATAATTTGCATTGGTTGGGCTTGAATATTATTGACCTTGAGCAGGGTGGCGCTGATCATAAGCATGGAATAGTTGAATTTGTCGCCTCGTTTAAAAGCGCGGAAGGTAAGCAGAGCCTTCATGAACGAAGTCGTTTCATTAGGGAAGCAGGACAATGGTTTTATCTTGATGGAGAGATAAAAAAAGACCTGCCTGCCCGTGCTGAGAAGATTGCCAGGAATGCGCTTTGTCCTTGTGGCAGTGGGAAAAAATTTAAACGATGTTGCGCTGTTAATTAAGCGTGATTTTGTTGTGTCTGTTTGAGTCTATTTTAACTGAGTAATTTTCCAGCAGTTGTGAATGCGTGGGTTGCGTTCAAAATCCATGGGCAACGTTGATTTGCTGATATCTTCAATTTTTAACCCAGGAAGCGCGTCGTGATCCATTTTGAAATGACGTCGGTTGTTGGAGAAAATTAATGTGCCATTGCTGGTCAGTCGTTTGATGGTTTTGTTGAGTAGCTGGACATGATCACGCTGCACGTCAAAAGTACCCTCCATACGTTTTGATGTAGAAAAGCTCGGTGGGTCAAGAAATATAAGCTCAAACTGGCGTTTCTTTGCGGCATTGTCCAGCCATTCCAGGCAGTTATCCTGTATGAATTCGTGTTTTCCCCCACTGAAACCGTTGACGGCCATGTTGCGTTTTGCCCAGTCCAGGTAGGTTCGTGACATGTCTATGGTAGTGGTTGAGCTGGCATTGGCTCTTGCCGCGTAGACGGTTGCGCTGCCGGTGTAGGCGAATAGATTAAGAAATCGTTTTCCTTTTGCCATTTGACCAATTAATCCGCGTGTAATGCGGTGGTCGAGAAAAATTCCGGTGTCGAGATAACTTTTTAAGTTGACGAGGAAATAATTGTCACCCTCAATCACTTTGTACAGCGCTCTGTCAGTGTCGAGTTTTTCGTATTGCGCTTTGCCTTTTTGTTGGCGTCGCACTTTTAAAAAGAGTTCTTCATCTGCAACGCCCAAAATCTCTTGCAGTACGGTAGCGGCTTCCTCAAGGCGTAACTGTGCTTTGTCCTGATCTATATATTTGGGTGCTTCATATTCCTGCACATGAATCCAGCGCTGATCGGCAGATTCTGCATTTTGATAGATATCTATGGCCATGGCGTA
>Ga0316208_1000630_pt1 | contig 39925 bp, 35 predicted proteins | sample 3monopyrite_MG_FD_204944 | JGI IMG/M metagenome (GOLD analysis project Ga0316208, IMG submission 204944) | Microbial mat bacterial communities from mineral coupon in-situ incubated in ocean water Damariscotta River, Maine, United States -... | ecosystem: Environmental > Aquatic > Marine >...
TTAGTTTATTTTACAGAAAAAAGCTATTATTTGTAGAACGAATTACCAAAACAAGGTTGGGGATGAACGTTTTTTGTCTAAAAGTTGAGAAGTAGGCATAAAATGACTGTTAAATTTTTAGCAAACTATTTCTGCTCAAACCCATCAAAATACGCATTCACACTCCACGCTTCTGGTTTTTCGGCAAACCACGGTTTAATTTTTGGCCAAACTGCCCCAAAAGTGTCCGAATTCCTGTATTTATTGAGATTTTCCATAGACTCCCAGTGGCTATAGGTCATAACGATAGACGGAGAATTAATGTCTTGGTACAGTTTCATTCCAAGGCAACCTGGAAAAGTATTAACTTTGTGCTTTATGGTGTCAAAGAATGCTAAAAATTCAGCAATCCTATCTTCTTCAAAAGTTAACTTTACAATGCGTGTTATCATGAGAATAAATCGTCTATGGTTTGTTTAGATCCTTTTGGAGTGAACTCTATTCTAACTATATCATTTTTGTGTAAGCCAAACAGTTGCTCGGCGCCTCCATTGGTTTTACTTGCTCCACGATTTATCGCAATTTCTAGTAAGTCATTTTCGTTAAAGATCGCTACTTTCTCTCCAGGGGAAACCTCATTGTAAGACATCGAGATAACATCAATAAAGTAATCTTCTCTTTTAAAACGAATGATAAATGGAGAGTCTTTTCCGTCACGTTCAAATAAACTCTTATGAATATTTGTAATTACGTTTCCATAACTATCACAATGAATTACGTGACCTTTGATGAGATTCAATTCTGACACTGCAACCGGTGAAAAAGCATTTTTATAACTATCGAAAGGAGAAGCTAAATTCTCTATTTTTTCTCCATTTAGAATTCTTGTTGCTGCAGAAAGTAGCATGTTCTTTGTAGGGAATTTGAATAATTTTGGATTGGAAAGAACATCGTCAATTCTCCAGAAAGATTGCGGTTGTTCTTCTTTTAAAAAGACACCAAAAAAGCCATTGTCATTGGAAACAAAATATTGGTTTTCAAAAACTAAAATAGACGGAAAACTGCCGTCAGAACCACTAAAATTGACAATTGGTTCACTATCCACCCCGATAACATGAACGGTTCCATCAGGGAAATCCCTATAACACGAAGAAACATGAAAGGCTGCTTCTGCTACATCAAATGGACGAACGTCATGCGTTACATCAACAATAGAGCAGTTATCAACAGCACTTAAAAGGATGCCCTTGAGTGATGCCACATAGTGGTCATTCAGTCCCATATCCGTTGTTAATGTTATTATCTTCATTGTTGATAAAATGAGCTCGCTTACGCCAAAAAAAGTTCTAAATTTGTATCAAAAATAAGGTTAATTGAGAGATAATTATCTTTCTTAAATAAAAAAAGCATTTGCTAGAAAAAAAAATTGCTATAAAAGGTCTTAATCCAGCAGAATTGTTTGGAGTAAGGAATAAAAAATTAAAATATATCAAATCTTTCTTTCCTAAATTAAAGGTTGTTGCTCGCGGAAATATCGTAACCATTGCTGGAGATCAAGATGTGATGGATGAATTTGAGAACAAGTTTGACTTAATACTTAGGCATTTTCATAAATTCAACGCCCTTACTGAAAATAACATTGAGAACTTGATGATGGACGATGGTAAAAAACTGGTCGAATCGGACAAGAAAGAAGGTGTGATTGTTCATGGAAATCATGGAAATAAGGTTACCGCTAGAACAATTAATCAAAAAAAACTAGTCCAATTAACCGATAATAACGACATGATTTTTGCTGTTGGTCCTGCGGGAACTGGTAAAACATATACTGCGGTGGCTTTGGCTGTTCGTGCATTAAAAGCAAAAGAAGTAAAAAGAATTATCCTCACAAGACCAGCTGTTGAAGCGGGAGAAAATCTTGGTTTTTTGCCTGGTGATTTAAAAGAAAAATTGGATCCTTATATGATGCCGTTATACGATGCACTTCGTGACATGATACCCGCTGAGAAATTAGCAGATATGATAGAGTTTGGAATTATTGAAATTGCTCCACTTGCCTTTATGCGAGGTAGAACGCTCGACAAAGCTTTTGTTATTTTGGATGAGGCCCAAAATACGACGACTATGCAAATGAAAATGTTTCTTACAAGAATGGGAATGACAGCAAAGTTTATTATTACGGGTGACATGTCACAGGTTGACCTTCCGAATAGGCAACGTTCAGGTTTAGCTTATTCAATTGATGCGCTAGATGGTGTTGACGGTATTGGAATTGTAAGGATGGGCGCGTCGGATGTAATTCGCCATAGTTTGGTGAAGAAGGTAATTGAAGCGTTTGAGGTGGTGGAGAAAAAGGATAAAGAGATATTGAGATAAGAGGATAGAAAGATATTAAGATAATAAGACAGAAAGATTTTAAGACGTTGAGATGGGAGATGTTAAGAGAGAGAAGACATTGAGACAAGAAGATAAATAGACATTAAGATGTTCAGGCGAAAAGATAGTAAGATTTTAAAAAACGAAGAATGAAAGCTCATAATTTTAGGCAGTTGAATATATGGAAGGAATCTATGATACTGGTTAAGATGGTATATGGCCTTACGAGTCAGTTACCTGACAAGGAGAAGTTTGGATTGGTTTCTCAGATAAATCGTTGTGCAGTTTCTGTACCGTCTAATATTGCGGAAGGATCGGGTAGAACAACAGCTAAAGATTTCTCTCGTTTTTTGACTATAAGTATATCATCATCTTATGAATTGGAAACTCAGTTGCTGATTATTGAGGACATTTACACTATAGAAATTACAGAAGCATTACATAGATTAAAAGACATCCAAAATATGATCGGAGGTTTTAAAAGAAATATAATGAATTAATTAAGAAATGAAGTCTTAACAACTTTAAGTCTTCATCTCTTATTTTATCTTAAAACGAAAACAAATGAACGAAGCAATTACCGAAAGTAAATTTCATTTCACAGGACAAATAAAAGAATACAACGGCAAAGTTCGTGATGTTTACACATTGGACAATGGTTTGGTAGTTATGGTAGCATCGGATAGAATATCAGCTTTTGACCATATTTTACCAAAGGGAATTCCATTCAAAGGACAAGTTTTGAACCAAGTAGCGACTATGTTTTTGAAAGCAACAGAAGACATTGTACCTAACTGGCTAATTGCTACACCTGACGCATCAGTTGCGATTGGTCACGCTTGTGAACCTATTCGAGTTGAGATGGTCATTAGAGGGTATTTGGCTGGTCATGCTGCCAGAGAATACAAACTGGGTAAACGTGAATTGTGCGGTGTTAAAATGCCAGAAGGAATGAAGGAGAATGATGCGTTTCCAACACCAATTATTACTCCAGCTACCAAGGCCGAAGAAGGTCATGACGAAGACATTTCTAGAGAAGATATTATCGCAAAAGATATTGTTCCAGAAGAAATCTACGCTCAGTTAGAAAAATACACAAGAGAATTGTTCCAACGAGGAACTGAAATGGCAGCGAAACAAGGATTGATTTTAGTGGACACGAAGTATGAATTTGGCATTCTCAATGGCAAGGTTATTCTTATTGACGAAATTCATACGCCAGATTCTTCACGGTACTTTTATAAAGATGGCTATGAAAAGAGGCAAGAAAATGGTGAAGAACAGAAGCAATTGTCAAAAGAATTTGTGCGTCAATGGTTGATTGAAAACAATTTCCAAGGGCTCGAAGGTCAAACTATGCCAGTTATGCCAGATGATTTTGTGCAAATTGTGTCAGACAGATACATCGAGTTGTATGAGAAAATAACAGGAAATTCTTTTGTAAAGTCAGATACGAGTGATATCACCAAACGCATTCAAAAGAATGTTGATGCTTATTTGCAGTTGTAGTCTTTAAGAACCAGTTATCCTAGTTTATTCGCCTTATCCCTCGCTGTTGCCATCACCTGGTCTGCTCGCTTCTGTGCTTCTGCTTCTAGTTTCTTCGAGTTGTTTTCGGCTGTTGCTTTGATTTTTTTCGCTCCTTCTTGAGCCAATCGTTTTTTAATAGGATTAGAACCAGCATTCTTAATCAAATCTTCTGCTTGCTTGTCTCCTTCAGCACGAACTTGATCAGCCGCTTTTTTAGCTTCAGCAACAATTTTATCGGCCTCTTTCTGTGCATCAGCAAGAATCTTTTGCTTTTGTTTTTCTAGTTCTTCCTTAGCACTATCAACTTGGTTATTGATGACATTGGTAACTGAGTCTTTTATAGTTTCCGTAACGTTTTCTATCAAATTATCTTTAAAATCTCCAGTTGCCTTCAAAATAGCTTCTTTAAAGTCAGTTGTGATTTTAGGGTTCTTAGTATCACCAATCATTTTTACCTTAACTGGAATGTAGTTAGGAAGTGCCCCAATGTTTAGATTAGGAATCAATGCATTTAATTTATTCATCGCTGCTTCGACTTCTTTTACCATTGCCGCTGGAATTTCACTCTTGGGAACATTCATGTTCATCGTATAGTCCATTTTTTGATCCAATGTTGTGTAACCAGCAACTTCAGAATTTATTTTGCCTAATTTAACGTCGAATGGAGTTGTGCTCACCTTTCCATCTTCCACCTTAAATCTAGTTTTGAAGTTGTTCAATGTCTGATTAGAAAGATTTTTTAGTTTGGTTACAGATTCCAACTTATTCAGAATAGGAACATTTTCTATCGAAAGTTTTGTTGATCGAATGTCTCCAATACTTGTTAATGATGAAAGAATAGGCGCAAAACCAGCTGTTAAATCAGTGGTCATGTCAAAACTAGAGGTGATTTTCCCTCTCGCATATTTTGTGATTGGAGCCAATTGTTCCACTGTAATAAAATTCGTAGCTAATTCGTTAATGTCAACTCCTTTCAGTGAGTATCCAAATTTCATTTTTGGTGTAGAATGATCTTTTGTGTCATAGCTACCATTCATTCCAATTTTACCACCCATGGCATTCATCGTCATATTCTCTAGAGTAGCCACCTCATCTTTCATTTCTACATTACCTTTAATGGCTTTGATAATCATTCCATCGTACTTAACTTCATTTAAAGAAGATGCTAAACGAAAATCAATGTTGGCTGGTATCAATAAGGGTTCCTCTCCACTTGCAGTTGTGCTAGTCGATTCAGAATTCTCAGTAGATGTTGATTCCGATGCAGGCATTAGCTCATCTAAGTCTAGATAATTACTGTTAAATTTAAAATTACCTTCAAGTACTTCGTCTCTTAATGCGTAACCGAGATAGTTATCGATAGTCCCATTCATGGCAAAATCCGACTTGCCCATTTTTGCTTGTAATTCATTCAATTCTAATTTTTTCGGAGAAAAAGTAAAGAGCATGGTTCCGATATTGACTTCAGATGGAATGTCTTCAGATTTGTAAAGCATATCAGAAAGACGTAAATCGCCTTCTGCCGTGAATTTCTCAAAATCATTGTTGTCTAAATCACTCATTCTTCCTTTGATGGCAATATCTGCATCCAAAATCCCTGTGTAAGATTCTCCCTCAGCCATTGGAACATAATCTTTCAAAGTAGCAAGGTTTAAATTGGCGAGTATTTTAGTATCAATGTTTGGATCTGACATGATTTGTCGCATCTTCAATTTTGCGTCTATAGAATTTTCACCTAAGTTGGCAAAGAACTTAGGAATGTTTACTGTCATCTTATCCAAATTAGAACCTCCTGGGAATTTAGAGCCAGCATCAATTTTAATGTTGCTAATTTTTCCAGGTAAGTCAGGATAATTAATTGAAGCATTGTTTACTTTGAGGTTAGCATCCCAAGCAGGCAAGTTTGTGTCATCAATTCGCCCTTTTGTAGTTGCATCAAGTGCAATTGTCCCTCCAGAAACCATTTTTTCATACCCAGACTGATAGAAAGTAGGAATCAAGGAAAGAAGTGACTTGAATGTCGTCTTAGATGCATCTAATTTCATGTCAATTTCATCATAACCGTCAAGCATTTGGTAAAAGCCATTAATAGAAAGTTCAAATTCGTTTAGTTTTATTGAATTTTCTTCCAGTGTGAATTTTGAATCATTTTCTTTAAATTCCATCAATAAATTAATAATCATGTCGGTCTTAACGTTACTGAGGTAAGAAATTCCATCCATACTGTAGGTCAACTCGTCCATCGTAGTGCTCGTGTTAAAGTCGATGACATCTGCGGTCATGTCTCCAGAGCCAGTATGATTGAGGTTGACAATCTTTGCAAACATATTACCCGGCTCATCATTGTATGAGATTTCACCGTTGGTGATACTGTACTCTTGCAACGACAGCATGAAACTTGACTCTTCAACAACTTCTGTTTCAGCTAGTTTTTCTTCTTCTGTTTTTACAATGTCATAATTCGCAGTTCCATCCTGAAGAACTCTAATATCAAACGTTGGCTCAATGATATGAATTTCATCGATCTCGATTTTGTCGCCTCCAACAACGCTCCAGAAATCAACATGAGCGATTAATGTCTTTATTTCAGCCAATGTTACATCTTTAAATTGATCAACACCCTGTAATTTAACTCCGTCTAGCTGTACTGTCATATTAGGAAATGTACTGAAAAAAGTTAAATCAAAATCTTCTAAGCTCAATTCAGCATTCAGCTGTGTATTCGCCTCTTTGATAACCAAATTCTTCACGTCGTCTTTGAAAAAGTAAAGAATAACAAAAACGGCAGCAATAAATAATGTAAGAAGAATCCCAGTCCATTTAAGTAATTTTAAAGGTGATTTTTTTACGATGTTAAGAATTTTGCTCATAATCAATGTATTATTTTAGATAGCCAAATATACAAAATCAAGAAGTATAATAAGCTCAATCGAAAATTAGAAATCATATAACCGTCAGAAAAGGAATTAATTTAACGTTAATTGGGGTTAGGATATTAAACAATAATGTACGATTTTCTCTAAAAATTAATTCCAATACTAAAGTTTAATGATAAATCAAATCTACTTGGAAACTGTGGAGAGTTGTAGATGTTTTTCATACGATCAATATATTGTTTATCAGACCTGTAAAAAAAGGTTAATAAATCAATCTTAGTGTTTGCATACAACCAATCGGTAATTTGATAGTTAAGCCCAGCAAAAACATTGACACCAAAATCTTTTTTCATTTCAGATATACTTATTGGTTCATAAAATCCAAGTTCTGGATCTCCCAAAGTTATTATTTCCAATTGTACTAACTCAAACCCTGTTCGATAGTTAAACCCTGCACCATAGTTGAAGGAGAACTTGTTTTTTATTTTCTTAGTACGGTTGTAGTAAATACTATATGTGTACCATGCTTGCCAACTGATTCGTGGTGGGAAATAAGGAAGTGCGGGGTCAAATTGATATTCATAACTTGCAAAAAAAGCAGTTGCTTCTATACCAATTTCAGAATTAGGCGTTATTTTACGAGCATATAATAAACCCCAAGAGTCATGTATTCTTTTTCTTAATTTTCGGTTTAGCCCCTCAATTTTAGGTTGAATTAAAGGGGTACCATAGAAAAAAGTATGAAAGGGTCCTACTTGTATGCCAATTCTATTCTTTTTTTGGCAAAAAGATTTACTCGGAACAGTAGCTATTCCGAGTAAATAGAAAAAGATGATTGCTTTTTGAAGCATAATTTGATCATTTAATGACTAACTTTTTAATGATTATTGCACCTTCGATGTTAAGATGAATTGTGTACATTCCAGTTGCAAATTCAGAAACATCGATATGCGTAATAAGTTTTTTATTTTGAAACGAATCAATCAACTTGCCTTGCATATTGTAAATAGTAATTTCTTTCTCACTATTAGTAGGTACTTCTATTATTAAAGAGGCAGAAGTAGGGTTAGGATACACCGCAACATCTTGCTCATCTATTTTTTCATCAATTCCTACAGTATAAGTACAAGTATGTTTACTGCCTATACCGACAGCATACCAAGCATCTATGGTACTTTGATATTCTATAGAACATAACCCGTATAAAGCTTCTGCAGCTTGAATAGTTGCTGCTCTAGCATCAGTAAGTTGAGAGGCATTTTGCAAGAAAAATTGATTAGCATAGTAAATAATCCAGCTTGATTTGAGCATTCCTATTCCTGAAACATTGTAAAAATCAAAATTATCATTCTGACCGCTTGCGCCGTTAGTTAAAATATAAAACCAGTGATTAGGAACACCTGAATTTGTATGTCCAGTAGGTAATGATCCCCCCCAATTAATTCCAAGATAGGTGTCTGGTTGACTTGTTGATTTTGGATCAATCAAGGAGCGAGTTGGAGTTCCAGCAATACTGTTACCCATTATCCAGTCTGTTGCACCATTGTCTAGCATAGTTGCTTGAATAACAGTGCCAAATATATCACTGATGGATTCACTTAATGAGGCAGATTCACCAGAATTTATTAACCCTGAGGAAAACGAAGTAACTCCATGTGTGAACTCATGCCCAACAATGCTTGGTTCTAAAGCTAAACTTAGTCCTGTTGAGGATCGCCCATATTGCGTTAAAGGAATTCCACCTGGACCGTTTGAAAAACTGGCGTTATTGATGACATCCCATTCGGTTCTTACTCTCACTTCTGTGTTAAGACCATCCATTCCTATTAATCCAAATCTTTGGCGATAAAAGTCCCAACACAAAGAAGTAAAATAGTGAGCAGTTGTTTCGAACAAATCAGAAGTTGTCCAGTGATTGTCATTATCCGTTACATTAGAAATGGTAAACCAACTTGAAAATTGACCACCTGTTTTTTTCTTAGTATGAATATTGCGTGTTGCATCGTTTGCATAAAGACGGTAATTATTATTAGGAAACCCTCTCCATTCAGTATCTATCGGTCGCACCCCATAACCGTAAACTTCAGCTAAACCACTGTTATTAAATACCGTAGATTCTGTTCTGAAAATAGCACCCGTGTTGGCATCCATATAGTAGATTGTTGTTTGATAAGGGTTCACAGTGGTTATCTTAATTTTGTATGCCAAACGATAACGATTGCCATCTATATTAAAGCGCACATCTATACCTGTGTCAATAGCAATCATTAATTCAGGAACAGGATAATGTGTAGCAGAACTATCCTTTGTGTCATACCTTATGCCTTGCTCAGCTATTGAATCGTTCCATGCGTATTCGGTTCCTGAAGGTAAAGCTAGAAGCAAAGTCTCGATAATTTTAGTTGAGATGATGGGTTCAGTACTTAAATTTAAATTAATAGCGTGCTTTGCGTTGGTAAAAACCAAAGATCCGTTTTGATCAAAATGCTCAATGGTTCCAGCATTTTCTACCGTTAAGGCTTTGTATGTTTGCTGAAACTTATAATGAGTCATGTTAGCAAAGGTATCAGTTTTTACATTAACAAGCACCATATCATTGTCGTTGTCACTTGCACTTGCCTTGTAATACTCAAAACAGGCATCGGGTGCTATGCTATTTCCATTTTGAAAAAACATAAACCCACTTTTTTCAGGTGCAGAGAAGAAGGTGTCTAAGATAGTGGTAAATTGGTCAAGTTGTCCAAAAGTTGAATACGAAATTGTCAATAAAAACGATAATAGTAAGTAATTGTGTTTCATAGTAGGATGGTTTTAAAGGTTAATTTGTAAAGCTAGGAAAAAAACATTGATTCGGCAAATATGCCGTTAATTAAATTCTAACTATCTCCATTTTTGGAAGTGGAGAAAGAAGTTGTATTAAAGAAATTGAGCCAATTGGTTTCTGAAGAGTATGGTAAATACTACAAGACAAACTTAGACTTTGCGGCAGCTTGTGATGTGGATGAAAAAACGATTAGAAGGATTCTATTAGGAAAACAAAATATGTCACTCGGAATTTTTTTGAAAATTTGTGAAGCTATAAGAATTCACCCTTCAGATGTCTTTAAAAAAATGGAGCTATAATTTTCACACAGGTAACTCTATATATTTTTTTAAAGAGAAAGTTCAGTAGTTCTAATTAAATCAATTAGTAATTAGTTGATTTCCTCACTATCTTTGTGCCAACTTTATTTTATACTATGGAAAATTTTGCCCGTTCTTTTTTCTCAATGAAGATGATGACTCTTTGTTTGTTCATCTTTTTATCGGCAATTGGTGTAGCTACATTTGTTGAGTCAGCTTATGATATTGATACAGCAAAGGCCTTAATCTACAATGCTTGGTGGTTTAATTTACTTCTGTTTTATTTAGCGATGAATTTGATTGCTAATATCATTCGGTATAAAATGTGGCAACGAGAGAAAATAGCGATGTTGATGTTCCACATTTCGTTCATTGTTATCTTAATCGGAGCTGCAATTACCCGATTCTATAGTTTCGAGGGTTTAATGCTCGTTAGAGAAGGTGAAACGGTGGATTTTATTTATTCTTCTGACGTTAAACTATGGTACAAGCTCAATGATGGAAAATTACAGTACACAAATTTTCATGACTTAAGAATGTCGAATCATCCTTGGTTGAGTAATGATTTTTCTTATGATTTTGATTTCCCGAACCATAAGACACCAATAGAAATTGATTTTGTTAATTACCAAACAGGACTAGTTGACTCACTCATTGTTCATGATAGCATAAAAGAATCCTCTATTGAGGTAGTAACTGGTGGCATGAGTTCTAATTTCCTTTCACAAGGAGATTTTTTAATGCTTGGTGATGCGGCTATGTCTTTTGACAAAAATGACGCTATGCCGGGTATTGAATTGTTTCAAAGTGATTCTAAAGTATTGATGAAAACACAACTTCCAATTAGGTATTTACCAATGACGGAAATGATAAAAGCACGACAGAGTGGTGAAGAAGTGGCTGATTCTTTATACCATTTGGTTCCGATGGATACTTTAGTTCAATTACAAACGGCAACGCTCTATCAAGTATTAGATGAACAATTTGTGTTTAAGGGGTTGAAAAGACATTCCAGAAAAATGAAAGTGCCTTCTGGCGTTAAGAATGAAGGAGTCACTATTTTAACCGTGAAAGTATCTGATGGCGAACAGTCAAAAATTGTAGAACTGGAAGGCGGTGCTGGAAAAATACCTAATCATGTTGTTTTTGATTTAGGCGGACTAACGTATGAGATGGAATTTGGTCCTATGCAAATCAAATTGCCTTTCGCGATTCGATGTAATGATTTTATTCTTGATAAATATCCGGGTTCTGACATGGCTTCTTCTTTTGCGAGCGAAGTTACCTTAATTGACACGAAAAATAATTACGAGAGAAATCAACGTATTTTTATGAACAATGTGCTAGATTATGGAGGTTATCGATTTTTTCAATCTAGTTATGACCCAGATGAGAAAGGGACTCGCTTGAGCGTAAATCATGACTTTTGGGGAACAAACATCACGTATTTAGGTTACCTTTTGATGTCTATTGGAATGATATTCTCTCTTTTTTCTAAAGGAGGTCGATTTAGACTTCTTTCTGATAAATTAAAAAAATCTCGTGAGAAAAGAACAAAACTCATGATGGTGTTTGCTGGTTTATGGCTCTCAACTTCTCTAGTATTTAGCCAAGATTCTACTAATACCCACGCAGGTCATAACCATGGATCTACTGAAGTGAGAGTTATGAAAATGATGTCTGAAGAACATTCTGAAGAACTTTCATCACTTTTGGTTCAGAATTTTCAAGAAAGAATCTCTCCAATTCACACTTTGTGCGACCAGTTACTTCGTAAAATTCATAAAAAGGATCATTTTGGTGAATACAATGCTGTGCAAACCATTTTTAGTATGCACATGGATCCAGAGTTTTGGATGAAAGAGAAAATCATTTTTGTTTCTTCTAAGTCTAATCTAAGAAAGAAATTAGGCATGGATGGTAAATACATCGCGTTTACGGATTTAGTTGACAGCAACGGGGTTTTTAAATTAATGGGTGATTATCAAGAGGCACATCAACGTTTGGAGATGAGTCGAGATGAATATGATAAGAAACTAATAAAACTAGGGGAACGTTTTCAGGTTTTTGAATCAGTTTTAGGCTGGAGATATATGAAAATTGTACCGCTAAGGAATGACGCTACACACACATGGCTAGTTCCTATGGATATGGAGTTAGGACGAAAAGACAGTGTCGCGTTTAGCTATGTAAAAAATTACTTTGTTAGTTTAAGTCAAGCCATTACCGATAGTTCTTATGTCAATGCAAACAAAGAATTGGCAGCATTCAAAAACTATCAAAAAGAAGTGAGTAAAGGTATTGTACCTTCCGAAAGTTTAGTTGCTCAAGAGATTAGCTACAATAAGATGCACATTTTCAGTAATAGCTATAAATCCTATTTGTTACTTGGTTTCTTGATGTTAATTATTTTCTTCATCCGCGTTTTTATAAGACCCGCAACAGGAGCGAGTCGTGTTTTTTCTGTTATCACTAAAGTTTTAATTGGTTTAGTAGCAGTGATTTTTCTTTATCATGGATATGGTGTTTACCTGAGAGCCATGATTGCAGGTCATGCACCCTGGAGTAATGGCTACGAAGCAGTTATTTTTATTGCATGGATTTCGGTTCTTTTTGGATTTATTTTTTCTCCTAAGAATACTGTTATTCTTGCAGGAGCGGTAATTCTTGCTTCGTTAATGATATTTGTAACAGAATTAGAATTGATGGATCCAGAAATCACGAATCTACAACCAGTTCTTAAGTCATATTGGCTTAAAATTCACGTTGCAGTTATTACAGGAAGTTATGCTCCATTGGGGCTTGCTTTTATTCTAGGTCTTTTAAATCTATTTCTATACATTTTTAGAACCAAGAAAAACAGCGCAATCGTAAATCTAAATATCAACGAATTGACGTGGGTTTCAGAAATGACAATGACAATTGGTTTGTTTATGCTAACTATCGGTACATTTCTAGGAGGTGTTTGGGCAAATGAATCATGGGGCAGATATTGGGGTTGGGATCCGAAAGAAACATGGGCACTTGTTGCTGTGTTGGTTTATGCGGTCATTCTGCATTTAAGATTTATACCTGCTTTAAGAGGCAAGTTTTTATTCAATGTTGTTTCCATGTGGGGTTATTCATCCATTCTGTTTACATTTTTTGGGGTTAACTTCTATCTTTCGGGATTACACTCCTATGCGCAAGGGGAAGGACTGGCAAGAATACCAACGTGGGTATTTTATATTTTTGCTTCGTTTATTTTACTTACCTTGATAGCAATTATTCGAAACGAGATGCATGTTACATCGGCGAAAAAAGAATTATTAAAAGATGAATGAACACGTTGATATATTAGTTTTTGCAGCGCATCCAGATGATGCTGAGTTGTCATGCTCAGGTACACTTATGAAGCACATTGCGAACGGAGCTTCCGTTGCCATTGTTGATTTAACTCAAGGTGAGTTAGGTTCGCGTGGAACAATTGAATCTCGATACTCAGAAGCAAAATTGGCGTCCGAATTGATGGGTGTAAGTCATCGGGAAAATTTGAAATTGAAAGACGGCTGGTTTGAAATTAATGAAGAAAGCAAAAGATTAGTCATCGAGCAAATAAGGCGTTTTCGTCCAAAAATTGTCTTGGCAAATGCTTTGTCGGACAGACATCCAGATCACGGCAGAGGAGGGGAGCTTGTTTCAGAAGCTTGTTTTTTAACTGGGTTGAGAAAAATTGAAACATCATGGAATGGGCAAAGGCAAGAACATTACCGACCACAAGCGGTTTATCATTACATTCAAGATTACTACATTAAGCCTGATTTCGTAGTAGATGTAACAGAATTCGTTGATAGAAAAATAGAAGTTATTAAGGCATTTAAGACACAGTTTTTTGATGCCAATTCAAAAGAACCGGCAACTCCAATTTCAGGAGAAGATTTTTTTGATTTTATTACTTCTAGAATGCGAGAAATGGGAAGACCTGCAGGTATGAAGTTTGCTGAAGGATTTACCGGTGAACGGTTTATAGGAGTGGAGGATATGTTGGAACTCGTTTAACGATTTTCATGAAATTAAAAGAACCTCGAGCTCTCAAGCTACCGCACCAACCTCTCGCGTGGTCTTGGGTTATCACCAACCAGCGGCTTACCAAACCCCTACAACCTCAATTTCCCCATTAAAAGTCACTTTTTCACCGACTTTCTTTCCCAATAATGCCTTCCCTAACGGAGTAGTGATTGACAAGCAAAAAACAGTCTCTTTTTTAACCGTTATTTTTCCTAAACCTACGGAGAAGAAAAATACACCTTTATTCGTTTCAACTAAACTTCCAAATTGAATTGATGTATGCTTTTCGTTAAGGTTTATTTGAGCAATCGTCTCTTCTAACTGTTTAACTTGCTCCAATTGATTCGATAACTTTTCTTGCTCCAAATGAACCATCGCTCTGCCCGTCTCATGTTTATCTCCAGCCGTGCTTTTGGAATCATTTGAAACGGCAGAATTTAAGTCGTCAAACGCCTTTTGAATGATGGATTCTTTTTGCACTATTTCTTGCTGAACGCCCGTAAAAACTTCCGACTTAGTCAACATATTTAGTAATTAATTGCTCCCATTCATTTAGAATAAATTCCGAAGAATATTTCTTTGCAAATTCACGAATAGCTTTACTGTCATAACTTGTAGGAGATAATGCAATTTTCCTCAATGATTCCATAAGCATTTGGTCATTGTTTTTTTCTACTGTAATTCCGACTTGAAGATTCTCTGTGCTAGCAATACCGACAGGTGTTGAAATACTAGGTGTTCCCGTCATCCAAGATTCAGCCAATACGATGGAGAAAGATTCATAATTGGAAAAAAGAACAAATGCATCTGCATTGTGGTAAAATGGAACCGTTTCTTCCCATTGAAGAGGACCAATAAAGGTAATTTTATCATTGACCTCTTCAGAAAGTGCATAATCTTGTATTGATTGCGAATTTTCGTCAGATACAATAGTCAAGTGAAATGAAACACCTTCTTTTTTGAGTAAAGAAAATGCACGAATAATTCCCTTAGGGTTCTTTGTCTTTTCGTCCAGTGTTGAAATGTGTAAAAACTCAGGGATGTCATTTTTTCTTTCTGGAGAAAGTGAAAATAATTTTTGGTCAACATGATTTGCAATCACTTTTATTTCTGATTCTCCAAAAACTTTCTCCATGTCTTTTTTTAGAATATCGGAAACAGCAATTATTTCAGATGCTTTCTTATTCAATTGTTTTAGAAGGTATTTCTCTATAAATGTGAAAGTTAATCCTGTTTCTTTTCTGAAAAATGAGCCATGTTCAATGTAAAATAAAGGGCATTTGTATTTTTTTTTTGCCTCAATAAACTGCCATGCTTTCGGAAGTGCCACATGACCAATAATCAGGTCAACATTTTTGATATGTCTGATTCCTTTATTGAAGGCAGATATTTGTTCTCTTCTCTTACTTAATATAGACCTACCTTTCGGGTGAAGCGCTGAAAGCAAATGAATATTACCACTTTTATTCTCTTGAATTGCTATGTTCTTCATCTCTTTGACCGCAACAGTATTCAAAATGGTCACTTGATAATTTTTAGCCAACAATTCTGCCTGTCTCTGTACAAAATTCCCTAAAAATGGTTTGTTCGGTGTTGGATACCATGAACTAAGAATGAGTATGTGCGTTTTTTTCGACATTTGCATCGAAGTTAGTAATTAAATGTTCATTAGAAAATTAGAACTATCGGCAGACAGGTTGGACTAGATTTGTCTTGTTCTCCACTCTTTCTCTATTTTCAAGCCAATGTCTTTTCGTAAATTTCCTTAATAACCCTTAATGCAGTTTCGATTTCTTCTTTGGTGGTATAGCGAGAGAATGAAAAACGAGCATTTGGTCGAGCCATATCCGCATTGATACCTGTTAGTACGTGCGAACCGAGATTCGCCCCAGAATTACAAGCACTACCTCCTGAAACAGCTATTCCTTTTAAGTCGAGAGTAAATAAAATCATACTTGATTTTTCGGTCTCTGGAAAACAAACATTTAAAATCGTATAAAGTGATTTCTCAGGACTTGTTTCTCCGTGAAATTGAACACCATCAATTAGACTTTCTAAATTACTTTTAAGGTAAGTTTTCAGTTCTTGCACATGTTCTCGATGACTAATTAGATCTTCGTAAGCCATGTCCATTGCCTTTGAAAGTCCAACAATACCATAGACATTTTCAGTTCCACCGCGGAAGCCTCGTTCTTGTGATCCGCCGTGAATCAATGAATTGATCTGTACTTTTTTATTGACATAGAGAAAGCCAACACCTTTTGGTCCATGAAATTTATGAGCAGCACAAGTAATGAAATCAATATCTAATTCTTTCAAGTCAAAAGTATAGTGCCCCATTGTTTGTACTGTGTCAGAATGAAAAAGAGCATTGTATTTTCGACAGAGAAAACTGACTTTATTTAACGGAAGGATGGTTGCGATTTCGTTATTTGCATGCATCAAAGATACGACTGCTTTTCCATCTTTTTGAAGTAATTTCTCAAGGTCTGCCAAGTCAACAGTTCCTTTTTCATCAATTTTTACAAGAGAAATTTTTACGTTATATGCTTTCGATATGGCTTCTATTGTATGACCAACAGCATGATGCTCAATAGTAGATGTAATAATATGTGTTACTCCCATCTTAGTAACTGCCGAAGTCAATGCAAGATTGTCCGCTTCTGTTCCACCAGAAGTGAATATGATTTCAGATGCTTCACAATTGAGATGCTTTGCAATAGAGCGCCTCGAAGTTTCAAGCAGTGCTTTTGATTTTCGACCAAAAGAATGTGTGGAAGATGGGTTTCCAAAATTTTCTCGGAGAATTGGTATCATTGCCTCAACAACCTCAGGTGCAATTGGAGTAGTTGCCGCATTGTCTAAATATATTGCCATACTTTCTGAAATTCAATTAGACACAAATTTAGAAAGAAAAAGTAACAATGCGACTTTGCTAGTCAAGGTCTTTACCAAGAATGTGTCGCATTGTTATATTCCCAACAGATGCCCGTTTTATATTATCCAAAAGGAAGATACTTTTTTCAATTCTTTTATCGCTTGATTTTATCTGTAGAACAAGATAGATTACCGCTCTTCTTTTGCCCATTGTCAGAGATTCAAAGCAGATTCTTGCATGATCATCTTGCCGGAGTAATTCTTCAAATTCTTCAGGAACATCAAAACCATATAGTGAATGGTCACGTTCTAAAGTTACCTCAACGGTATCATTGAAAGCACAATTGGATTTCTTCATGCGTTCTTTCGATAGAGCGATATAAGCTTGATTATTACCAAGAGCTAAGCTTCCACCTTTCCAATTTACTTTGTTATTAATGTGAATAGTATATCGCTGGTTGTATATCGAACCTTTTTCATTAGCAGAAAATGTTTGCTCAAGTTGACTTTTTGTTAGAGTGATATAATGTGTTTTCAACTTAGATAGGAACCCTATTTTGGAATTGAACTTTAGTTTCATAGGATAAAAGTAAGTAAAAATAACAGCTTAAAACTTTAGAAAGTCGGAAACGGGTAGTAGTTTTCTAATATGTACTATTCGCTTCCAACTTTTTTTCTCTCTGCACTCTACACTATTTTTTTACTCTTTCTTAAATCCAATTTTTTCAGCTCTTTCTTCGATGCTTTTGTTCACGGAAGTTCCAAAATCGTCCACTTGATCAACGGCAGCTAACTTCTTTCTTTCGACATCTATAAATTTTTGTCTTTTTTGTGCTAGGACAGCAATTTTCTTTTGGTAAACTTGACGTTCGACTTTCTTTTGTTCAATCAATACTTTTTTCTCGGCATCCGTTTTTCCTTTAAATATTTTGGGTAATTCGTCTTCTTTTATTTCAGAAATTTTAAATTCGTCTTCTTCTGAGGCATCTAATAGGTCCCACGAAGAATTCTTGTACACTCCAGTTTTTGATTTAGCAACCGTTCTTTCGGTAGCAACATTAACAGACTTTGACATGGCGTTACCGTCTTGAGCCGACTGCATTGCTTTTTTCTCTCGTCCTAATGAACCATAACCGTAGTATGTTCCGTTTAGGGAATCATTGTAGGACATAATGTCTTTATCATAAGGAGTATCTATTTGAACAACAGCCTTGTCAGAGTCAATGTTGAAATAATCTCCTTCACTACAAGTTGCACCATCCTTCCAAAATAGCGTAACTCCTGTGTTATAATTGCCACAAAATATAGTGTTGATGAAGACACCTTTCGCAGCAGCTTTCTTGCACATTTCTTTATAATCAACTGGTCCTTGAGCAAAACTTTCGTTTCCTGCGATATATATCATTTTTAAATCCAACGGAGAATTGGACCATGACAGGTCGCTAAGTGACTTACCAATTACTGCTCCGCAAAATTCAGACCCTCCATTAGTTCTTAATCCAAAAAGACGCTGAGAAATAAGATCAAGATCACTTGTTAAACCTACAACTTGCTGAATGTAATTTTGTGAGGCTTCTAATCCATCATTCCCATATTGATAGATCGCAATTTCTATGTCAGGAGTATTTCCATTGTATTTTAAAGTGCTGACTTCGTTAACTATGCTCCAAATTCTAGACTTGGCTTGATCAATTAAACCGTCCATGCTATTTGATGTGTCAAATAAAATAGCCAATTGTACTTTTCTTTGTTGAGCGAATAGCGAAAGCGAAGTAATCGCAACTAAAACTGTTGTTAAGAATATTTTTTTCATGTCGTTGTTTTTATTTCCGTACAACGAATGACTAATTTGGTTCAATTGAACTAAAAATATACTAAAAATTTCGGTTGTACCGCTGAATGATACTAGATTCTCAAAAATCTGATTTATTGCTCTAGCTTAAACTTTTTGAAAAAAGCATCCCAATCCCAAACAAAATTACTAACCATCTCATCCATTCTCTTCAGAAAAAGAGGATTTGGGGCTTGCATTCTTTTGAAATATTCATCTTGGAAGTTGTAAAGGCTGTATTTGTCAAAAATAGCTTTTGACATTCCGTAAATCATATTCTTAGAAGGGTTATTTAAGCGACAAATAAAAGAACGATAATCTTTGAGCATGTCTTTAAAATCTATGAGATTCATGTCATAAACTTTTGCTAACTTTTCAAAGACTAGTTGTTCCACTTTGTCTGCTTGTTCAGGTTCAAATGCACTTTCTAAAAAAGACAAATTTCCAATTAGTATGATTATTGAAAAATCATAGCTCGCATCACCTTTTATTTCTGGAGAATTAACAAAACTTGGGTCTTCATTTATGAATTCAGCAACAATAGGAAACCCATTGTCTATAGAACTGAATAATCCATTGATGAAGACATTGGCCAATTTGTCGTCACTGACTTTTTTCTTTAATATTGTTCCAAACATTTCTTAGAGGTTGGTTGAAATTGTTCATTACAAAAGTAATGAGAAGAAAAGTGTATTTATCAACATCCTTTCTTAGGTTATCAACATTTTTTTCAACAGTTGTCAGTAATAGATAAGAACCAAGCCTTTTTATTCATCGAATATCATTTTTTTCAACTTCTCTTTATCTTTTCGGATTGACTTCATTTTCTCTTTTTCATTCTTCATTAAATACATGAAATGACCTTTTAGAGAAATATGTTTCATGTACTGATAATAATAGTAAGCAAAAAGCCCCATAACTGGCATAGAGAAAAAATAGATGAATTTTACCCAAAAAGTCATGGAGAAAAAGTAGTCGATTAAGTACAAAAATCCAACATAGTTTAAGGGATAAATAACTAATCCCAACAAGACGGCTACTGGCGCGTAGTACTCAATTTCTTTTACGATTTTGGGAATTATGTAATCTGCAAATTGAAATGGGAGTATATTATGAAGCAAACCAAATAGAAAAAACGGAATACCTATAATGATATAGAGGGTAGAGAAGAGCAGCTGCCTAAAAAATACAAGTGGTCGATAGTTTCTATCTAAAAATTCCGATTTCACATTGGATTGGTGCAATTGTAATTTTATGTCGGTATATAACTGAGTGATTTCAGATAGTTTGTGCGGAGCAGATATAACGATGTTATTCATTTTTTGATAGGTCTCTTTCACAAGAACGACTTCTTTTTTTACACCTTTTTCTTCTGTATTGGTATATTTTGAATTCAATAATTCAATGATTCCATCAACCAGTTTTTCATGCTCGGCAGAACTCGAACCGACCAGCATTTTTTCCATGCCAACACGGAACTCGTTGGTTAATTTTCTAGATGCTTCTCGAGGACTGCTTTGATATTCCTCTATGTAATCTATTGCAGTGATTGACTCTCCAACATTTACTATAGCTGAGCTTCTAAATTTTGCTGCATCTGTATAAATTAATCCTATTGGGATGATTTTTAAATTTGCAAGACCTTTATTTCTTGCTTCAACTTCCAATGCTATTCTAGCCGTTCCTGTTTTTAATTCTCTCAGAACTTTTTCAGCATAGCTGTTTCCTTCTGGGAAAATAACCAAGGTCTTTTTCGATTCCAAAAGCTCATAACAAGCATCAAATGAACTGTTATTGTTTACTCCTTGAGTTTTAGATTCAGTTGCTCTGTTAATGGGGATCATTCCTAAAGATCGTAAAAATCGTGATTTTAATGGGGAACTAAAAAATGTTCCTTTCGTCATAAAATGAATAGGTTTTTTACAAATTTGTCCCAAAATCCATCCATCCATTAAGGTGTTTGGGTGATTGGCGATTAGAATTCTGGGTCCGTCGTGTTCTAAACCTTTTAAATTCTTAATGTGAATCTCTTTATAATACAATTTTATACCGAGTCCAATTAATATCTTGAGTAATCTATATATCATCTAAGAGGAAAGTTATCAATTATAATTAATAAATCGCAATCAACAATAGAGAAATATTTAGCGTATTTTTGTTTTATGATCCAAAAAATTAGATGAACGATTTTCCTATTGCATACCTCAATTCAAACGACGGGACTTCTATTCTTGCATTTGGCAATGGCCCAAACTTAAGGATAGAGAATGAGGGACTTTCGGAAATGCAAAGTTTTATTGATGCGCATCAGGGAGAATATATCCTTCTAACATTGGCTTATGATTTAAAGAATGACATAGAAAAATTGTCTTCAGAGAATTTTGATGGAGTAGAATTTCCCAAATCCATTTTATGGGTTCCGGAGAATATTGTTAGAATAGATAATAATCAATGGGAATATTTAGCAGGAAAACAATCTGCTGACAATACAATTTTCATTTCTGAATTCATTAATAGACAAAAAAACACATCGAGTAGTCTTAACTTTAAATTTAATCCAAGAACACAAGTTGAAGATTACTTAAAAAATGTAAATCAACTGAAGGAGGAAATTCAACAGGGGAATATTTATGAAGTCAATTATTGCCAAGAATATTATGCTGAAAACGTTGTTTTGGAAAAACCTATCGATGTTTATTGGAAGTTAAACGAGATCACAAAAGCTCCTTACTCCACTTTTTTTTCGTTTGATGAATTTTCAATTTTTAGTGGTAGTCCAGAAAGTTACATCAATAAAAAAGGAAGTAAAGTTATTTCTTCACCCATTAAAGGGACGCGAAAACGAGGTTCTTCTCAAGAAAAGGATGAGCATCTGAAAAAAGAACTTTTTACTGATGAAAAAGAACGCTCTGAGAACGTAATGATTGTAGATTTGGTCCGAAATGATTTATCGAAAATTGCAACAAAAGGAAGTGTACAAGTGGAGGAATTGATGCAGATTTATACTTTTGAAACGGTACATCAGATGATTTCTAAGATTTCCTGTCAAGTGAAAAATAATCTATCTTTTACAGACATTCTTCGAGCGACATTTCCAATGGGTTCTATGACAGGTGCACCCAAAATTAGTGCCATGAAACTCATTGAAAAACACGAAGAGTTTAAACGTGGAATTTACTCAGGTTCAATTGGGTATATTTCTCCAAACGGCGATTTCGATTTGAATGTAATCATTAGGACACTAGTTTACAATCGAACTAAAAGATATTTATCTTGTGCAGTCGGAGGTGCAATAACTATTCAATCTACGGCAGAAAGTGAGTACGAGGAATGTCAGGTAAAGGTGAAAGGAATTTTAGATAAGCTGAATGCATAAAATTGAGGAACATATTCTTACTAATTGGACAGATGTTCATGGTGCCAGAATATACATTGCAGTTAGTGGAGGACTGGATTCAATTGCGTTAGCTTTTGCGTTAAAGAAATTAAACTTTGCTGTTGAAGTGCTGCATGTAAACTACCAACTAAGAGCGGATGCTTCAGAGAAAGATGCACTGTTTGTAGAGAAATTTTGTCAACAATTTGCAATGCCATTCCATAAAAAAGTAATCAATTTAAGAGCTCAATTGAACTCTGGTGGTAACTTACAAGCGTTAGCGAGAAGTGTTCGATATGATTGGTTCAATTATTTTTTGCTGAAAAATGAAGGTAGCTTTGTCGCTCTAGGCCACCATAAAAACGATCAAGTCGAAACCTTTTTTCTAAATCTCGCGAGAAAATCGGGAGTCATTGGTTTAGCATCAATGCTGGAGAGAAATGATCAATTTATTCGTCCATTTTTACCATTCTCGAAAGAAGAAATAAAAGAATACGCCCAGCTAAACAAAATGGAATGGCGTGAAGATACATCCAATATTTCTAATAAATACAGACGGAACTTTCTGCGAAATGCTATTCTACCTATATTGAACCATCACATTCCAAGTTTGGAAGAAAGTGTATTGATTTTGGTAGAACAGTTTCAACAGAAACAAAGGGATTTAGAGCAAAATATTCGCCCAATTATGAAAAGTGTAGAATTGAACCAGACGATGGATGGCTCCATTTATGAAAAATTGGATGATTTTCAAAGAATTGAGTTGATGAGACAGTTAAATCAACCTGTTGCTAAAGTGGAAGAATTAAATCGACTTTGCCATTTGAAAAACGGAAAAAAAATCATGCTTTCAGAAAATTCGTTTGACTTTATTTCCATTGTGAAACAAAACGATTGTCTCTATTTTTTGAAGAAAGAAAGAAAAAATCTAAATAAAAAACTAACCATTGAAGAGGTGAGAATATTGCCGAAAAACTTCACAAAAAATGCTATTTTTCTTGATTCTGATAAAATAAAAGGCGAGTTATTATTACGAAGGTGGCAAATTGGTGACCGTATGAAACCAATCGGTATGCAAGGATCAAAATTAATTTCGGATATTATTAAAGACGCAGGGCTAACCCCTTTGCAAAAACAAGAAGTTCTTGTTGTGACTGATGTTGAAGAAATTCATTGGTGTGTTGGGCTGTGTGTTGGGAGGGTAGCGGTGAGCATCAAAGATGAAAATGCTAGAATAATTAAAGTAACATTTTCATCCTAGATTACTTTTGAACTGAATGAAAAAAGTACTTTTATATTCTTGTTTTCTAAGCTGTAATTAGCTGGAAAACACCATAGAATCGATATTTCTTTTTACATTTTTAGTAATTTATTTATGGATACGAAATCATTAATTGAATATAAAAGCAACGGTGCAAGTACCGTAATACTTGAGAAGGCAGAAGCAATTTCCTTAGTCAATGTTGTGTCAACTAAAAATAGATACGAATTTGTTTATAAGGGTTCAGAAAGCAGACCATACATAATAGAGGTGAAGTTTTATGATGGCACAATAAATAGTAATTGCACTTGCCGCTATAATTATGGGGGATTATGTAAACATGAAGTAGCAGGTATTGATTATATTTTGGAAAAGAACAAAAACAAAACCCAAGATAAAGATTTATTTGGTAATACCATTTCTCTAAAGAAAGAGAATGTTATTTTTTTAGAGAACCATCTACTGACAGATAGAATAATTGAAACCCTGAGTAAAAAATTACAGGATAAATACTATGAAAGATATTACGAAATTAAAATAATCTCTCTTGAGTTGGGGAAAATAATCACTGTTTATGATAAAATTTATAGTCATGAGGAACAACAAGTTTTCACGTATGATAAGACAACAAATTATTTAGAAACAAGTTGCACTTGTGGAAGTAAAAAAGTTGTTTGTGAGCATGTTGTGAGAGCGTTAATTACTATTTATGATAAATATGGGGGCAATATTTTCTCCCCAAATTATTTAAATAACAGCATTGAATTGTTCTTAGAACCATATAGTATGTCTATAAACGACAATTATGAAAAGTATTTTGACTTCTCACTCGGTGTGAATGGGGCTGAGGTGATAGAAAAAGTGAAAAATTTCGTGCCAAATTTAAGTCTTGTAAAAGACGAGTTAATTCCAGAAATTAAGAAAAAAGAGTCTTTATTTATCTTGAAAAGAAACCCGTCTGTTATTGATACCCATGGTTTGGGTTTCTGTTTTGAATTTGATACTGGTGGGTTAAAAGGTTTTCTTAGTTTAATTCCATTTATTGCGAAATTCAAGAAAAAAACTACAGAGTTCGCCTCTTCCTTTAATGAAATAACTGAATATAATTTGATGGATTACATAAAAAGCTGGAGCAATGAAGAGCAGCTTGTAGTTATCAAAGCTTTAGCCTTTAAAAATGCGAACGACTATTTTAGCAATGAATTTAACGTTGAAGAATTGAAATTTTCATTTTTAGCTTTTCAAGACTTCATTAAAGCAACTGAAAAATATTTATTTTTTGAAAAAAAGAGTAGAAAATCACTCGTCAAAAAAAACTTAAAACCCTTAGTATTTAAAAATGGGAAAGTTAGATTATTTTTTACCCTGATAGAGAATGGTGAGTTTTATACATTAAAATGTAAATTATCCATTAACAACGATAAAACTTATCAAATTGATTCCAGTTCAGTTAAAATTTACCCCTATTTCGTCAAAATAAAAGAGGAAGTTTATCTTTTTGATGAACTACATAGCTTTATTTATATCAATAAACTTCAAGGTAGAGGAGAAATTAATTTTCAGAAAAAAGATTTTGATAAATTATATTCAGAAATAATTGCTCCTTTAACAGAGCATTTTGAGATTAAAACAAAAGTTTATAAGAAGTCAAAAAAACGCATAAATCAGAGCCAGCTAGAAAGGCAAGTTTATCTTTCAGACTTTGAAGGTGAGTTTATTGTTTTTAAACTAGTTGTTCAGTACAACGATAAAAACATTTTGTTACACACAAAAGAGCAAATGTTTGATGAAAAAACTCAACAAATAATTAAACGAGATGAATCTTTCGAAAATAATTTTTTGGAAGAGTTTAAAGAATTGCATCCAGATTTTGAACAACAAGATGGACTGTTCTTTCTTACACCAAATCAACTTATAGAAAATGAATGGTTGTTAAAAGCATCTGAAAAACTAAAGCATAAAAGCATTGAGGTTTTTGGGGCAAATGACCTTAAATCGTTTAAGTTTAACCTAAATAAACCAACAATAAGTATAAGCGTAAGTTCTGATATAGATTGGTTTGATTTGAATATTGAAGTGAAATTCGGCAAGCAAAAAGTATCATTGAACACGATTAGAAAAACACTATTAAACAAAAGTAAATACGTTCAATTAGACGATGGTAGCATTGGTATCTTATCAGAGGAGTGGTTGAAAAAATTTAGTAAATACTTTAAAATAGGTGAAGTAAAGAATGATAAGATAAAAATATCGAATTTTCAATTTAATATTATTGATGAATTGTATAACGAATTAGAAACTACTCCTAAGTTTTTAATGGACTTACAACAAAAAAGAATTCGTTTACTGAATTTAGAAACTTCGATAGCGGTCAATGTTCCCAAAAACATAAAAGCAACATTGAGACCTTACCAAAAAGAGGGTTTAAATTGGTTAGTTTTTTTAGATGAGAATAATTTAGGAGGATGCCTTGCAGATGATATGGGACTCGGGAAAACATTGCAAGTGATTACATTTTTCAGTTACTTGAAATCTAAAAAGAAGGTTAAAAACCAACATTTAGTTATTATGCCAACCTCTTTGATTTTTAATTGGCAAAAAGAGATAGAAAATTTTTGCCCTAGCTTAAAAGTCATTGTATATACTGGAAACAAGCGGAAAATGTTAGTAAATGACTTCTCTAAATTTGACGTTATTCTGACAACTTATGGTTCAATATTAAACGATATTGAAGTTTTGAAAGAAATTAAGTTTAATTACGTTATTTTAGATGAAAGTCAAGCTGTAAAAAACCCTAATTCCAAGCGATATAAAGCAGTAAGATTGCTACAGTCTGAAAATAGATTAGCATTGACTGGTACACCAATAGAAAATAATACATTTGATTTATATGCACAAATGAATTTTTTGAATCCAGGTATTTTAGGGTCAATGTCTAATTTTAGAAAAGAGTTCTCTGAAGCAATTGATAAGAAAGGAGATAAGGACGCATCATCTTTATTGAGTAATATTATACATCCTTTTTTATTGAGGAGAACCAAAGAACAAGTGGCAACAGAACTTCCCGAAAAGACTGAGACTGTGCTGTATTGTGAAATGGGTTTGGAACAACGTCGAGTGTATGAGGTCGTTAAAGAAGAATATCGTGACTATTTATTAAATAAGATTGATGAACATGGTGTTGAAAAGTCGCAAATGTATGTTTTGCAAGGTTTAACAAAATTACGACAAATATGTAATTCCCCTGAATTGATAAAGGATGATTTTAACCATGGGAAAGCCTCTATCAAATTGGATATTCTTATTGAAAATATACAGAATAAAATCACTAATCATAAAATTTTGGTTTTCTCACAATTTACATCCATGCTCGGGCTTATAAGAGAAAGGTTAAAAGAGTATGATGTGTCGTATGAGTATTTAGACGGAAAAACGAAAGACAGAGAAGGAATAGTGAAGAATTTTCAAGAGAATGATGATGTCAGGGTGTTTTTAATAAGCTTAAAAGCTGGTGGGGTTGGATTAAATTTAGTAGCAGCAGATTATGTTTTTTTAGTTGATCCTTGGTGGAATCCAGCTGTAGAAAACCAGGCAATTGACCGCTGTTACAGGATTGGGCAGAATAAAAAAGTAATGGCCTACAAAATGATTTGCAAAGATACTATAGAAGAAAAAATTACAAATCTTCAGAATAAAAAGAAGCAAGTATCTCAGAGCATAATTCAGGTAGATAAAGTAGAAAAGTCATTTAACACTGAGCAGATAAAAGAACTTTTTAGTTAACTCCAATTTTAAACGTATCATCATAAATCGTTATAAACGTCGGATAATTACTTCTTAACCCATTATATTCAGCAGATTTATTTGTCATTCTATGCTTAGTTACTTTTACAGATAATTCATAATTACCTCGCTCAATTGACTTTTGTGTGAATGAATACAAGCGTTCTTCATTTGGACCTAAGTTGTTGTCTGAAAGTTTTTTAACTGCAGGGTACCACTGCCATTTTTCACCAATTCTATCCGTTGTTATTGCAATTGTCTCATTTTTTTCATTTTTGAGTTCAAACGTAATTAAGAAAAAACGTTCGGGATCTCCAGTTGGAACCTTATGTCCTGCATGCTCATTTTTAACTTTGAGAGTAAAGAAAATACTGTCGCTTAAACTGATTATTTTTTGGGACAACGTTGGATAGAATTCTAATCCGTTTTTCATATTGGTTGCCACCGTATCAAATTTAGGTATTCCAGAACCCGCAAAATTGTGAATACGGCTTGGTCGTTTTCCCATTCCTTTCATAACTTCTCTATTAACCGCGGTCATGTGACAATCAATGCAATTTTCTTTCCCGAAGTAAGGGCCTGATTCCCACTCATCTCCAGTCTCAAAAGAACAGGCGAGGGTAGGAGTGACTACTGCAACAGCATTGTGGCAAGAAATACATAAACTCTCAGATAGGAATTCAGTGTCTTTAATAGTTTTATGGGGTGCTTTTGTGGTACCTGTTGGACCAATAACAGCTCCATTCCGAACATGGCAAGTTGCACAGTTAATTCCTTCTAATTGCAATTCTCGGTCAAAGTTAGGATTCTTCTTCTTAACTGGCCGATAAATATCTCCGTCAATTAAGCCTTCAATGATATACTCCTGCTGATTTTGTAATGGTATGTGACAATTGATACACATAAATGGACTTGACTCCTTCTTGATTTCAGATTGGAATTGTAAATCTGTCCACGCATGGGCATGTGTTGATTGTGACCATTCTTTGTAATGGTCTTGATGGCAGACACCACATTGCTTAGCACTTAATGACACAATTCCATCTGGTAATTTTTGGTTGGGTATTACTTTTTCCCAACTTTTTGACAAAGGCTGAATATCGGGTTCGTTTTCTATATAGATAGAATCACCACAAAATGTAAAAGTGAAGAGAGCACCTGTTAGAAAAGTAATTGATAATATGGATGGAACTCTGCTCTTCAATGCTTCTTTTTTCTAAAGTTCTAATTTATCAATTAATTGGATTGCCTTATGCTTACATTTTGGACAGGAAAATCTCATTTTTGGTGTTCCTGAAGCTTTGTATCGAATTCCTCCCATTTCCCAAAAGGAAGTTCGTTCAGTGCAATTTAAACAAGTAAATCCCCATATCATTGACTCTTCTTTCATCATTTTAAAACGTTCTTCAGAAGTGAATAAACGCATTATTTTTTGTGATCTACTTAGCTTCATTTAAAGTTTTTTAAAATTCGGTCAATATCTTCAATCTTATTCCAACTAGTAGGTCTTTCGTAATCTTGACCTGATTTGAGAACTTTTGCATTGGGATATGATTTTTTGACCTCCCTCCAAGTAATATCTTTCCATTGACTTCTGTCAAGCTCTTGTAATTTCACATCTTTTAAAAATCCGGAGAACGCTTTGCCAATTAAAGGCCACCATAAACTCTCTGTTTCTCTGTCCCATAAGACGAATCCATCTAAACCATTCCAAACTTCTTTGTCGAAATACGTGTATCCACTTAGCGCAAAAGTCAAAATTTCATCACCATATTGTCTGTCATAAACTGCTCCTAAATCCGCTAAAATGCAATACGCAGCCATAATTGGGTGACCGTTCAACTCATCATTGACAACTTCGTGTCTGGTTAAATCTTTCACAGAATACGCTTTTACATCATCACCTGAATACGCGAGTAAGAATCGAGCAGAATCTGGCCAAAAGGCATTAGCTTCTGAGATCGAAATAAATTCTGGTTTTAACAATGCAGGAAATGCTTCTCTCCCCATTCCATAATGAAATTGCTCATTGACTAAAGAAGAATTATCAATAATAAAATGTTGAGTTGAATCTGGTCCTCCATACATCATTTTTTTCCCATCTTGTTCAAAAAATTTTCCATTCAAATAAGCAAGAGGACGTTGCCTTTTGGTATGTTCAGTTGTTTCTTTTACTGTTGAACATCCTGCTAGAACTAAAATGAGTAAACTTAAAAATAATGTTTTCATAATTGTATATTTTACTTTGACGAAAGCAACGGCTTGTTCTTTCACTCAAAATTATTTATTGTCAACAAAAGTTAATTTAGTAAGTTTCACCTTCATTCTTGCAAAGCCGAATGAAACGGTTACATTTTCACCTTTTATTTCTTCTACGATACCAATTTGTTTTGTTGCTAACATTTTAACTCTGGAGCCAATTTTAATCTTACTCCTTTGATATGATTCTTCCTTTTGAGGTATTTTTTTTATCTTTTTATTGGTTGCAACTATTCCAGATTTTTTTTCTTTGACTTTTTGTTTTGCTGTAATGATTTTTGATTTTTCAACAGCTAAATACTTTCGTACTTCTTCTAATAACTTATCGTTGATAGTTTTTTTCTTAGTGTTAATGTTGTAGTTATCGATGAAAGCGACTAATTTTTTACCAGCATTGATGTGCCTCTGATTTGATTCAGAGCTGGAACGCATATTTTGTAACTTGCTTTCGTATAGTTCTTTTTTTGTGGTATAGTTACTAAAAGCTTCCTGAGCAATATCTTGTGCTTCTATGTGGGCTTTATTTAATTGGTTTAAGTATGTTTTCTCTTTTTGCAAATCACTGAGAAGTTTGTCCATCTTAACTTTGCTATCGCTTAGTTTGTTTTTTGCTTCTTCAACTAACTCGTCGGGGATCCCATTAATTTTAGCAACTTCAAACGTAAATGAACTTCCAGGTTGTCCTATCGAGAACTCATATCGTGGCTCCAAAGTTTCTGTATTGAAAAGCATGCTTCCATTGATCGCATTTCGTAATTGATGTGCTTTTAATTTAATGTTGTTATAGTGAGTTGTTATTACAGCATAACTTTTCTTATTGTACAACGCTTCAAAAATAACCTCTGCTAATGCTCCGCCTAAATCTGGGTCAGAACCAGTTCCAAATTCATCCAGTAAGAACAATGTTTTTTTATTGGCAACTTGCAAGAAGTGATTCATTCTTTTTAATCGATATGAATAAGTGCTCAGTTCATTTTCTATGGATTGATTGTCACCGATGTCAGTTAAAATATTCTGAAACAGACACATTTTGCTATTCGGGTGGACTGGGACTAAAAGTCCACCTTGTAGCATCAGCTGAAGAATTCCTATTGATTTTAGGGTGATGCTTTTACCACCGGCGTTTGGGCCTGAAATAACGAGCATTCTCCCAAATTTATTCATTTCAATTTGTTGTGGAAGAGTTTTCTTCTTTTGGGCTTTGTTATTTTTCAAAAGAATAGGGTGATAAGCGTTTTTTAAGTCCGTTTCTAATTTTTCTGAAATAGCAGGAAGACAGCAATCGAGTTCGATAGCTAATCTTGTTTTTGCATTGATAAAGTCAAATTCAACCAAGATTTTTTGATATTCTTCTATCAACTTAATGTGAACGAATAACTGCGTTTTTAGAACCTGTAAAATTTTGAAAATTTCCTTACGTTCGTCATCGAGCAACAATTCATATTCGTTATTGAGGCTGACATTTATTTGTGGTTCAATATAGGTATAGTTACCTGATTTACTTGAGCCAACAACAGTACCTGATATTTTACGCTTGTGATTAGCAAGAACCGATAGTACACGTCGTTCATTGATGAAAGTCTCTTTGGTTTCTCCGAGAATGTTGTCTTTCAGCAATCGACTTACTTCTTTATCAAAGTTTCGATTTATTTGCCTTTTTATAGATTTAAGTTGCGTTCTAATTGTGAATAATTCTTCCGAAGCATCATCTTTAACTTTTCCATGCTTGTCAAAAACTGCTTGAATAGCTTCACTAATTTCTTGGGTAAAATAAGCTGCATTCACAACTTCATTCAGAAATGGATATTCTTTTTCTCTTTTATCAAAAAAGTAAAGCAAACTATTTACTAATAGTGATGCACTATATATCCGCATGAACCCTTCGAGCTGAATCGCAGAATTTTTTATGGGAAGTAATTTTATTTCTTCAATCAATTCTTCAAAATCTATATGTGGAAATGTTTCCCCTTCTCTTCTGATTTTAAGCAGCTCATTGACCTTGCTTAGCTCATTTAAAACTTCCTTTCTGTCTGCACTGGGTGAAAGTTCGTGAAATTTGACTTTTGCAGAATCAGAAATGGCGTGATCGCTTAACCATTTAAGTATAGTTGTGAATTCTAAGTCATCTAAAGTCTGCTTGTCAATTTTCATACTGGACAAAGATAACAAGGAATTAGTTACAATAATACGACTGTACTAATTATTGGATTGTGGTCAGAAAGTCGAGAAAGTCTGCCTTTAATTTTGCTTTTCGGTTCTTCAATTCGACTTTTTTTAAGTTTTGAATTTTTATTTTTTCGAAGTAGAATAAAATCAATCCATTTGGCTTTCCCAGTGGTTGGGTAAAGCTTTTGATCTGAAAAATTGGATGTTTTTTTCAATATTCCTGAGGTGTTAATATTATCACAATTCAGTGACTCAATCATTTGCCCAAAAGGAATTGTAGAATTTTCAATGTTAAAATCACCTGCGTAAATGGAAGCTACAACTGTAGTGTCTTCAATGGATTTTAGTTTTCGAAGTTGTTTTTTTCGAATATTCTCTCTTTTTGGTCCTTTTCCCGCTTGGAGGTGCGTTCCAATAATTTGAATTTTGGTATTGAAGAACTCAATAATCGAAGAAACCCCACCTTTACGGGCCATTTTATCGCTTCCTGTAGCTGATTTGAAAGCAACATGCTTCTCTTTTAGAATTTTATGCTTTGAAAAAATAACAACACCAGATGAAATTCCCCAAAAGCTTTTTTTCCCCATTTTTGTTGAATAGTAATATTCTTTTTTTAGTTGCTTTGTTAATTTTCGTCGAGCTTTTTTATGGAAAACTTCCTGAAGAACAAGAATGTCAGCGTTAGAATTTTCTAAATATTTTACAATGCTATCAACACGGTCTAACTGACCATCATTAAGAATGGCCGGACGCAAAAAAACATTCCACGAAAGAATACTTAATTCAGCATTTCTTTGTGCAATTGTTTCATTCTGAACGAATAGAACAAGGAATAATATGACTAAAAATTTAAGCATAAAGAATAAATGTACTAAAACCCATCTGATATTCGGCTCTTTTTTCTAAGTTTGAATCAAACAAAATAGTATGAAAATAATTTCTTTTAATGTGAATGGTATCCGAGCAATCACAAAGAAAAATTTCTTTAAAGACATGCAATATGTAAATGCGGATATTATTTGCTTGCAAGAGACAAAAGCATCTGTAGAGCAAGTTGTAGAGGCAATTGGTGAATCAATGCCTCATTATGAAGTTTTTGCAAATCAAGCCGTTAAAAAAGGTTATTCAGGAACGGCCATTTTATCAAAGTTAAAGCCAATTGCTGTGACCTATGATATAGACATTGAGGAACATGATCAAGAAGGTAGAGTTACTTGCGCTGAATTTGAGGATTATTTTGTTCTGTCAATTTATGTACCAAATTCTAAGAATGATTTGTCACGCTTGAATTATCGTCAAAAATGGGATTCTGATTTACTAGCTTATATCCAAAAATTGGAAAAGAAAAAACCAGTCATTGCATGTGGTGATTTTAATGTCGCACATAGAGATATTGATTTAGCTAGACCAAAAGCCAATTACAACAAAAGTGCTGGCTATACACAACAGGAAATAAATGGGATGGATAATTTTATATCTAGCGGTCTAATCGACTCATTTAGAGAAAAGCATCAAGGTGAAGTCAAATATTCTTGGTGGAGTTATCGAGGAGGGGCAAGAGATAGAAATGTTGGCTGGAGAATTGATTATCTTTTGGTATCACAATCATTGAATTCAAAGTTGAAAAATGCCTTTATATTGAATGATGTGCATGGATCGGATCATTGTCCTTTGGGAATCGAACTTAATTAAATTCCATAAAAAAAAAGCCACTTTGCATTTCGACTAAACTAGACGACCGCAAAATGGCCTTATTACCTTTTAAAAATTTATTTCTTCTTAGAAGAACAGCATGATTTTTTGTCAGTTGCTCCAGATTTAGAAGAACAAGAACCTGACTTTGCCGTGGATTTGTCCATGGTGCATTCAGATTTCTTAGATTTTTTCTTTCTCTTTTTCTTTTTATCGTCGTCTTTCTTGATTTCAGTTGTAGTGTCAGAAGTTGCTGCATAAACTGAAGTTCCAACAGTTCCAACAAACATCATTAAAGAAAGTGCTAAAAATACCTTTTTCATAATTTCGTTTTAATTAATAATTCGTACCAAGTTACTAAAAAAGCTAAAGTAAAAAAACGGAAAATGAATTCTTTTGATTTTTTAACAGTAAAATAATTGGATTAATTTAGAAGCTGTATGCAAAATGAACACCTATACTTAAGTGGGAGTCATTTGGGTCTCTTGCAAATTCAATGGCTGGACCAATATGAAAATCACCGATTTCAAATTCATAAGCCGCTTCTAGATGTAATGCAAAAAAAGCGCCTGGATTTCCATCTTCAAATGTGATTCCGGGTGATGTTGAAAAGTTCAACCCTTCAATTGGTCTATAGGTAAAAACCAGTCCAAGAGTGCTATGTTTCGGGTCAAATGCAATGCGCTCAAAACTAGCCCCAAGTCCAAACTTTGAGTGTGAAATTGTTCTGATATAATGTAAATGCATAGATAAGGTTATGACTTCTTCTTTTACAAAATAGGCTGGAGCAATAGCTAAACCAATTTCATTTTTACCATGTTCATGTTGTTCTACCGGTTGTCTATTCTCGTTTTGAGAAAAAGAAACTAGTGGTAATAAAATTAAGAGGATAGTAAAACTAACAGCATTCTTCATTTTTAGCATATAAGTTTGTAGATGACTACCCAAGCAAAGAATATTGGAATTGTAAATAGGGTTGCATCGAAACGGTCAAGAATACCACCATGACCTGGCATTATAGAACCAGAATCTTTTACTCCAGCATTTCTTTTGAATAGTGACTCCAGTAAATCTCCAATAATAGCTGAAGGAGCGATGATGATTGCTGAAATAATCCAGAAAACGACATTTTCTTGATCAAATAAAAACCCGATAGCAACTCCTGCAAGTAATGTAAAGAATGAACCTCCAATTGTTCCTTCCCATGTTTTATTTGGTGAGATTCGTTCGAGGAGTTTTGTTTTTCCGAAAAATTTCCCAGAAAGAAAGGCAAAAGTATCATTCATCCAAATCAATATAAACATACCAGCAAGCAAAGGGAAGGAGCTATCGTCATTCTTAATTAAGTATATCATAAAGAGAAAAGGGATAATAACATAAAGATGACCTAGACCAATAATAGCTACATTTAACAATGGGTTCTCTTTTTTCTGCCAAATTTCACCAATAAATAGAATGAATATTAGCGGAACAATAACAACAAGCAATTGGACAGGTATGATATTGAAAATAACTCCTGAAATTAGCGCATAAATGAAAAAACCAATAGCACTTGCCCATTTCCAATTAACAGAAACGATTTTACTCATGTTAAACAATTTGTAAAATTCAATAAGTCCTAGAAGCATAAATAATGAAAAAATAACTCCAGCGGTCTCTTTAGAAAGCCATAAAGGAATTAAAATTAACGCGACAAAAACAGCACCTGATATAGTTCTTACTACGATGTTATTCATTTTTATCTTCAATTAACTCAGTGGCTACTTGTTTATTTTCTCTCTCTACTTTTAGATGGACATATCCAAAGGCATTGTATGAGGAATCTCTTTCATCAACAATAATAACGGGTATTCCGGCATCTTCTAGTTTCAATTTAAAGATACGCGCGCTATACTCATCGGTACCCTGATATACAGTAACAAAGTTAGGCTCCGGAATTACTTTCGTCCGCAGTGCTGTCCACTTCTTTATTATTTTCCGTATCAGTTTCATTGTCTGGTTCTAGATTCTCAGTTATTTTGCTTGATTTGTCTTCAGTCGTCTCTTTATTTTCTTCTTGTACTTCATTTTTGGAAACCTGTGTTTTTTCAACAACAGGTTCTTTATCCCAAATTCTCTTTCCAAATATAGAAACTAAATCCTCTTTAAAAATAACCTCTTTATCTAATAATTGTTCTGCTAGTAAACCAAGTTTTTCTTTATTTTCTTTCAGTAAACTCAATGCTCTCTGGTATTGTTCTTCAATTAAATTACTGACTTCTTGATCAATAATTTTTGCAGTTTCTTCAGAATAAGGCTTTGTAAACTGGTTACCATTTGGATCATAGTAAGAGATGTTACCTACTTTTTCATTTAAACCATAAATTGTCACCATTGCATAGGCTTGCTTTGTAATTTTTTCTAAATCACTTAAAGCACCGGTACTGATTTTACCAAAAGTTAACTGCTCGGCTGCTCTACCACCTAAAGCACTGCATATATCATCAAGGATTTGCTCAGTTGTGGTAATCATTCTCTCTTCTGGAAGATACCATGCCGCTCCTAAAGATCTTCCTCTAGGAACAATTGTTACTTTAACCAAAGGATTAGCATGCTCCAGCATCCAAGAAATAGTGGCGTGTCCAGCTTCATGAAAGGCAATGGCTTTTTTCTCCTCTGGTGTGATAATTTTGTTTTTCTTCTCAAGTCCACCGATAATTCTATCCACGGCATCTAAAAAGTCTTGTTTTTCTACTTGCTTCTTCCCATTTCTTGCTGCTATTAACGCTGCTTCATTGCACAAATTGGCAATGTCCGCACCTGAAAAACCAGGTGTTTGTCTAGATAGAAATTCAACATCAATTTCTTTTTCAAGTTTGATTGGTTTTAAATGGACGGCAAAGATTTCTCTACGCTCATTTAAGTCAGGCATGTCAACAAAAATTTGTCGATCAAAACGTCCTGCTCTTGTTAATGCTTTATCCAAAACATCAGCTCTGTTAGTGGCAGCAAGAATGATTACACCGGAATTGGTTCCAAAACCGTCCATTTCTGTTAACAATTGATTCAATGTGTTTTCACGCTCGTCATTAGATCCCAAACCATTGTTTTTACCCCTGGCTCGGCCAATAGCATCAATCTCATCAATGAAGATAATTGACGGTGCTTTCTCTTTTGCTTGTTTGAATAAATCACGGACACGCGAAGCTCCAACTCCGACAAACATTTCTACGAAATCAGATCCTGATAATGAAAAGAAAGGAACCTTTGCTTCACCCGCTACAGCTTTCGCTAGTAACGTCTTTCCCGTACCGGGAGGTCCTACAAGTAGGGCTCCCTTAGGAATTTTAGCTCCTAAGTCAGTATATTTTTTTGAGTTTTTTAAAAATTCGACGATTTCTTCCACTTCTTCTTTTGCTCCTTCTAAACCAGCTACATCATTAAAAGTAGTGTTCGTTGTTTTTCCGTTGTCGTAAAGTTTGGCTTTTGATTTTCCTATGTTAAAAATTTGACCTCCGCCACCACCTGAGCCACCCCCCATTCTGCGCATTACAAACATAAATATGGCCAATAGAATAACGATGGGCAGTAAGAAACTGATAAGGTTACCAATATAATCAACCTCTTGGACTGGCACCATTTGGACCAGTTGTTTGCCCTCTGCTTTCAACTTAGTATTCAGATTATCAATCTTTGTAGAAAAGGCGCCAGCATCAAAAATCTCAACGGAAAATTTGGTTTTACCTCCGAGACGATTACCTCGGTTCAGCATTTCTTTCATTCCAGAAAACTGTCCATCATCTGTGCTCTTTATAAATTTTGAGCCCTCAGAATTCAATTGAAAGTCAACACGGACTCTGTTTATCATTTTCACATCAACTACATATCCTTTTTCTGCGAGTTCTATAAAAGTACTTTCGTACTTTACAGGAATGTTACCTGAACTATTGGAAAATAGAGAAAAGCCGATAAATGCTAATCCAATAAAGCCATAAATCCAATAAATTGAAAAGCGACTGTTACCCTTTTTTCCATCCTTTTTTTCTGCCATTGTATTGTTTTTTCTGCTTCTATTGTTTAATCTAAAACGAAGCCTTTTAATTTAAATTTGGAACATCTGTTCTTTTACCATCTGCCCATAAATCTTCTAGATCAAAAAAAGCACGCGTTTCTTTATGAAACACATGTGCAACTACACTAATATAGTCCATTAAAATCCATTCACTATTGCTTTTTCCTTCTATTCTCCAAGGTTTCTCAGAAATGTTCTCTCTCGTGTATTTTTCGACTGATGAGCAAATACCATCTACTTGCGTTGAAGAATCCCCTGAAGAAATAACAAAAAAATCACAAACAGCGCTATCGATTTCTCTTAAATCCAACACGACTATTTCATTCGCTTTATTCTCTTGCATTCCCTCTACAATGGTATCACAAAGTTGCTGTGATTCACTGATTTTTATTCCTTTCTTCATGTAGTGTTTTTCGCTTAGACAAAACTAAGCTTTAATTTAAAATAAACTGTAATTTTACCGCCATCAACTGTTAAAAATGAGTAATGAAAATAGGCGTAAAAATTATTCGTTTATCATCTGTAGATTCTACGAACAATTATGTTGCCAATCTTGTAAAAGTGGGGAAGATTGATTCCGGGACTGTTGTTTTGGCAGACGAGCAAAGTGACGGTAAAGGTCAAAGAGGAGCTGTGTGGCTATCTAGTGCTGGAGAAAACTTGACATTTTCGTTTTATTTAGAGAACGTCAATCTGTCAGTGGAAAAACAGTTTACCTTGACACAATTGGTTTCATTAAGTTTAATTCATTTACTTTCTAGACTGGGAGTTGATGCAAGAATAAAATGGCCTAACGACATCGTAGTAAAGAACAGGAAAATAGCTGGTGTTTTAATTGAAAATCAATTGGCTGGCTCTGAGATTAAGAGTTCAATTGTAGGAGTTGGTCTGAATGTAAATCAAGTAATTTTCAAAGGACTAAACGCGACTAGTTTGTTCTCTGAAAGTGGTTTGCAAAGAACACCTATTGATGTTTTGATGAGTTTTATTGATGCATTCAATGAAAAGAAATTGGAATTCGGTTATCGTTCCGAAATAAAAGAAGACTATTTAAAAAACGTGTATCAATTTCAAGAAATGGCAAATTACCAAGATTCCAACGGTAAATTTACAGGGAAAATTATCGATGTTTTAACTTCTGGAAAACTGGTGATTCAAGTTGAGCATGAAATACGAGAATATGATTTAAAGGAAATTAAATTTCTTTAAGCGTATTTCTCCATCAGTTTATTAGACATGTAGTTAAACAGGTTTGTTAACGGCTTTTCTACCATCATTTTTAAGAACATATTGACCTCTCCATCAAAATGGATATATCCTTCAGTTATTTCCTCTTTCTGATTTATATTAATCGTTAAACGAAATGGGAAAGGCGATTTTTCACCAGATTTTAAGAATAATTTTTCAACTCCCTCAGTCCCATCTTCTATTAGTGAAATAGTAATTCCACCTTGCACTTTAAAAGAACATTCTTGTTCAGATGATTTGAAATCCGAAATATTGTCTTGAGGCAAAAGATGAATTAAGTTGTTTGCATCCTTCAAAAAGTTAATGATAATTTCCGGAGTCGTTGTTACATTTACTTTATCGCTGTCAATTGTCATATTCGTTTTATTTCCATCCTTTTGGATTTCTTCTCCATTCTTGAAGGGAAGAAAGATCATCTTCGGATATTAAATTACTGTCCAAAGCCTTAGTGAGCATGGTGTCATAATCTGTAAGTGTTACATAGGGACATTCGGCATCTGAAAAATTGGTGTGCGCTAACTCAAATCCATAAGTAAAAATGGCTATGAGACCTTTAACGTCTAATTTTGCCTCTCGAAGCGCCTCAATGGCTTTCAAGCTACTACCTCCTGTTGAAATTAAGTCTTCTATGACCACAACCTTTTGACCTTCTTCATAATAACCTTCAATTTGGTTACCCATTCCATGAGTTTTAGCTTCACTCCTGATGTAAATAAATGGCAAGCCTAATTCTTGCGCTACCAATGCTCCTTGAGCAATTCCACCTGTTGCTACGCCAGCTATTACATCTGGCTTTCCATAATAATCGAGAACGCTTTCAGCATATCCTTGACGGATGAACGTTCTTATTTGAGGATAGGACAAAGTCACGCGGTTGTCACAATAAATAGGAGACTTAATACCAGAAGCCCACGTAAAAGGATCGTTAGGACTCAATTTGATAGCTTTTATTTGGAGCAAAAATTCTGCTACTTTTAAGGCTTTATCTTCATTTAAAATCATGGGCGCAAATGTACAAAGTTTTTGTTGACTGTAAACGAATTCTTTTTATGAATGCTTGAGAGAATTTTGAATGTGGCGATGATATGTTGTTAATTTAACATAAACGAACAACCTGAAACACAAACCCCTATTACTAATTGCTAATTACACATTAATAATTGATAACCCACTGCACACTACCTCCCTCTGGCACGTAAACACTGTCTGCAAAAGGGGTAGTTATGTTGTTTTTTGTTACGGTGCCCTTCCAAACATGCCACCCCATTACAACATAACTGTTACTAAATGTTTGGTTCATACAACCATTATATACAGCACTCTGACTTGTGTAATAGGTAGGTAAAGACTTATGCACTTTACTAGTAATGGTTAATTTATCATTTGCATCAAAACAGTTAATGTTCGTAATGGTTTTTTGTAAGTAGCCCTTTGTAACCAACAACAAATC
>Ga0316208_1000631_pt1 | contig 39736 bp, 38 predicted proteins | sample 3monopyrite_MG_FD_204944 | JGI IMG/M metagenome (GOLD analysis project Ga0316208, IMG submission 204944) | Microbial mat bacterial communities from mineral coupon in-situ incubated in ocean water Damariscotta River, Maine, United States -... | ecosystem: Environmental > Aquatic > Marine >...
AATTTATGACCATGCTGTTAATTTCAATGATGACGGATTAGCAATTGTGGAGTTAAATGACTTAGTTGGTGTAATTGACACAACAGGTAAAGTCGTTATACCATTAAAATACAAAACGATATACTGCGATATAACCAAAGATGGCTTTATTATGTGTGTATTACCATCAACTACAAATGAATCATTAATGAACGCCAAAAAAGACTATTTTAATGCAAATTTTGAACCAATAAATACAAGCAAATATCAGTATGTTATGCATGCAAATCATTCAGTATATATGCCATTTAAACAAAATGATAAATGGGGATTCTTAAATAAATCATTCGAAATAATAATTCCTGCGCAATATAAAAAAGTTAAAAAATTTACTGAAGGTTTAGCGTTTGTACTGAATTGATGAATAATACCGAATTAACATTGAAATGCGCTTTTTTTCATTTCAATCAAAAATCACTTCAAAGTATAATCGGTATATTATGGTTTAAAATTAGGCGACTATTTTTATAGCGCAATTCAATTCCTAAATGGTATAAAAAAACAAACACCAAGTTTTCCAAGGTGTTTGTTAAATACAGTTAATTATTTAAGTTTAAATATGTTTCTTCTAAAAATAGAATAGTAAGATTTACCATTAATTGTTTATCAATCTAAAACTTCAAAATGCTGCACAGGTTCGTTTTGTTTGTTTTTGTAAAGATCAATCAATGTCACATTTATGTGTCGCGCTTTAGCATTGATTTGAAAATTTTTAATAATCTCTACAACATCAAAATGAATAAATTTGGTGTCGCTAGCATCTATAGTTAAATTAGAATTGTCAGGGATTTGATCTAAAACTTTAAGAACAGATGCCTTGTTTAAAAACGATACATCTTCAGATAATTTTATTTTTAAATTGTCTTGGCCATTTAAGTTATCTTTCTTTAATTTGAATGGAATTTTAAAGTTATTACGTAAAATGATAAAAATTGCGACTATTAAACCTAAAGCAATTCCTTTAAGTAAGTCGGTAAAAACAATACCCAAAATGGTCACAATAAATGGGATTAATTGCCCCCAACCCTCATGATACATTCTTTTAAATAAAGCTGGTTTTGCCAATTTGTAACCTACTACAAGTAAAATTGCTGCTAAAACACCTAACGGAATTAAATTTAATAATGACGGTATAGCGATTATACTTAATAAAAGTAAAATACCATGTAATATAGTTGAAGCTTTAGTTTTTCCTCCTGACTGCTGGTTGGCAGAACTTCTTACAATTACTTGAGTAACCGGGAGGCCACCAATAAATCCCGCAATTATGTTTCCAACACCTTGAGCTTTTAATTCTCTATTTGTTGGTGTTACTCTTTTTAGCGCATCTTGTTTGTCTGTTGCTTCTACGCTTAATAAAGTTTCTAAACTGGCTACGATTGCTATAATAATTGCTGTAATATACACGTCTGGGTTTGACAGTGCTTTAAAATTAGGAAGAGCAAAATTACTAAAAAATCCAGAAACACTTTCTGGGATAGGAACTTTTACCAATTGATCTGCACTGATTTTAAGATTGGGAATGGTTTCAAACATTAAATTTAAAATAATACCCACTGTAACTGCAACTAATGGACCTTGAATCAATTTAGTGAATTTGAATTTTTGAAATAATTTTGTATTCCATAAAATCAATATAAAAAGAGATACAGCTGATATAATTAAGACTCCAGGACTCACAAAATCTAACATGTGAACCAATTCGTTTAAAGTATTATGCCCATCAGACTGAAAAAATTCAAAATCACCCTCAGGGTCTTTGTCATAACCGAAAGCGTGAGGAATCTGTTTTAAAAAGATAATAATTCCAATCCCAGCAAGCATACCATGAATAACTGATGAAGGAAAAAAGTAAGCAATGATTCCAGCTTTTAAAAAACCCATTATAAGCTGAATAATCCCAGCTAAAATTACAGCGACTAAAAATATTTCAAATCCTCCCAAATCAGTAATCGCGTTTAAAACTATTACGGCAAGACCAGCAGCCGGTCCACTAACACCAAGAGGCGAATTACTCAATGCTCCCACAACTATTCCGCCAATTATTCCACTAATTAAACCTGAAAAAAGTGGCGCACCTGATGCCATTGCTATTCCAAGACATAGCGGTATAGCGACAAGGAGTACCACAATACTTGCAGGAATATCGTCTTTTAAATTTTTTAAAGGGTTAAGTTTATTATTTAAATTTTCTATCATTTTAGCTTATTTTATCCCGTTATTAATCTGGATTAATTAAAGATTGGGAATTAATTTTATTATTTTATAAATACAAAAGATTTAACCGGTTACGATTAATGTAATTACTAATTGGTTATTTTAATCTAAAAAGGTAACCACTCCATTATTTACATTGTAAATAGCTCCCAGTATTTTTATTGCGTTATTGCTTTCCATTTCTGCCAAAATAGGGCTAAGTTTCCTTGTTTCATTAATAGAATGAGTAACATTATTTATAGACACTTCATCAACAAATTCTTCTTCATTTTTATTATTTGGCGTAACTTTAATTGCGGGTTTAATCTTATTTAACAGCCGCGTTATATTTCCGAGTTCAACATTTTGACAAGCAGACGAAACAGCACCACATTTTGTGTGTCCCATTACAACTACAATTTTTGAACCTGCTACCTTACAAGCATATTCCATTGAGCCTAAAACGTCAGAATTAATTACATTTCCTGCAACTCTAACACTAAATATATCTCCTATTCCTTGGTCAAATACTAATTCTGCTGGTACACGAGAATCTATGCAACTTAATATCACAGCAAATGGGTATTGACCATGACTTGTTGCCAAAACTTGATCTTGTAAGTTTCGTTGTGCTTTTAAATTTTGTACAAACCTTTTATTCCCATCCACTAAAATTTCATGTGCGGTTTTTGGGGTTAAATGTTCTTGTGTTTCTTTTGTTTGTGTTCTCATTTTAATTTTTTTAAGGTTGATTAAAGTGATTTCTCTCCTCAAATCAATATTTATAATTTAATGCAATGCTAAAAGGAGTAAGATTATTATTTTTATAAGTACTCCTAAAATAACCTATGTTAGGTGAATAAATAAACATTTGCAAAATCTAATAATGTAAAATATTATTGCGCTTTAGACAATATTATCTTGTTAATTTATAATATAAATCAACAATTACTTATTTTTACATTTGTTTTGGGGGTGGAATTGGAACATCAACAAAAACTTGAAGAATTTTATTCATTGATTTTTTGGTTGAATGTTTTTTAATGGTTGTTACATCTATAATTAGTAAATGTGTTTTCTCATTAAAAATAAAATCAATTATTTCTTCTGACGTGTCCTTTTCATCAATATCTTCACATAATTCTATGTCATCATCATTGTGGTTTACAACGTGATTAATGTAATTTACAAGTGGTTTTGCACTGACTAAAAATACAATACAAATAAATACAAGCTGCACAATTACAAGGTTATATGTTTTAGAATTTTTCAATTTTTACGAATATACTCATATTTCCATAAATGAAACTATGAAATAGATTAGTTTGTGTTAAAAAAAGTTATTAAACATCAAATTGGTTCAAATGGTGGTCTAAATGTTTGTAAAACATATTATTCCATTCTTGGATAGTTAATTTACCAAATGAATTTGATTCTTTTTCGTTAAAATAATCTGCACCTAATGCTTGAGTTTTTTTTAAGTAGTTGATTAATCTTGTTTTTTCTTGTTCAAAATCGTGTGTATCTTCTTTAATAAATTGAGGAGCTGTTCGACTATTTGGCTTGTATGCCTTTTCACCAACTACAAATGGTTTTATTATTTTTTTAAGCATCCAAGCTTTTATTCCTTTGGATTTTGGATGTTTGTTTTCTTCATAAATCATTTCGTAAGTTACATTCAAATGTGCCAACATTTGGCCTACATTCATTTTACCCCATTTTTGATTGGTGTCAGAATCTAACTGATTAATGCGTCCAATAATTTCACTGTTTACATCTGCCTCAAAAATATTTTTTATCATGATTTTAGTTTAGTTATTGAATCAAATATAGTAATTTTGAGTTTATAAATAACAGCAGAATTCTTTTTATGACGTATCACATCCGGAAAATTAAACCAACAGACAATAAAGCTTTAGCAGAGGTGATAAGAACAGTACTTACGCAACAGGGTAATAATATGGATGGAACGGTTTTTACGGATTCAAATACTGACAAAATGTTTGATTGCTATCAAACAGAAAGTTCGGTTTATTATGTTGTTTTTGTTGATGATATATTAGTCGGAGGCTGTGGTGTGAATCATTTACCTGGCGAAAATGACTCAATTTGTGAATTGCAACGGTTATTCTTAAAAAAGGATGTAAGAGGGAATGGAATTGGTCAAAAATTGATGGATTTATGTATTGAATTTGCAAAAGCATCAAAGTACAAATTAATGTACCTTGAAACTTTTCCAAATATGCAAGAGGCCATTGGCTTATATCAAAAAAATGGATTTAATTTAATTGATCACGCTATGGGGAATACTGGGCATTTTTATTGTACTACGCGTATGACTTTAAAATTAAGATAAAGTTCCCATTTTCCCATTTTGATAGTCGTTCATAGCATTAATTAATTCTGATTGAGTATTCATTACAAATGGACCATAAGTTGCTATTTTTTCGTGAATTGGTTCCCCCGACAACAATAACAATTGACTGTTTTGTAAAGCTTTTAACTGAATTGTATTTCCGTCTGTATTAAATTGAATAAATTGACTTTTATCTTGTTCTAAAACATGATTAAGCACAGTAATTTTACCTGATATTAAGTACAAAACTGTATTGTGATTTTCTGGGATATTAAATGTATAACTTCCATTTTCTTTAGCTTCAATCATAAAAGCATTTACCTCTGTTTGTGTTTCAATATTACCGGTTGTATTAAGTAGTTGACCTGCTACTATTTTTGTTTTCACCAACCCATCACCTGATAAAACAAAAGGCATACTTTCATTTTTAGCAACTTGATAGTTAGGGTTTATCATTTTTTTGGATGCAGGCAAGTTTAACCACAACTGAATACCTTCAAGTGTACCTCCTTTTTCGACAAATGCTTTAGTTGGTCCTTCTGCATGTACAATTCCTTTGCCGGCTGTCGTCCATTGCACGTCACCAGCTTTCACCACTTCATTATTACCCAAAGAATCTCTGTGTAATTGTTCACCCTGAAACAAAAATGTAATGGGTTCAAAGCCTCTATGTGGATGTGGTCCTAAATCAAACGGATTACTATTTGCATCAATTTTATACGGCCCATAATGGTGAAGTAAAATAAATGGATCTACATTTTTAATTGAATGTGTTGGAATAGGCTGACGTAAATCAATGTCTCCCATTTTTACAAACTTACTCGCAGTGATGTGTTTAATTGTTTTTGGTTTCATGGTGAAACGCCTTTCTTTTTTATCGAATTTTATCTAAAATTCTATTTAACTCTTTAGCTTCTTTTAAGGTAATGTTACTTAATACCTCTTGTTTGTCATTCATTGGGATTTGTTCTAGTAAATCCAGTCCATTTTCTGAAATTGCGACATAAACAACCCGTCTGTCAGAATCGCAACGTGTACGTTTGATTAATTCTTTGTCGCATAATTTATCCATTAACCGAGTTGTATTAGGAGAATTTTTAACCATCCTACTTTTTACATCACTTACTGTTATGGCTTTTTTTGCTCCTCTTAAAATACGTAAAATATTGTACTGTTCGGGTGATATGCCGTATTGTTTAAATTTTTTGTCAGCAAGGTTATGCAACCAATTAGCAGTATAGCTTATATTGATTGATGCTTTAACCCATTCTGTTGGAAAACTGGACTGAATATCTTTAGAAATATCCCCCATAGTTATTTTATAACGAATCTTTAAACGCCTTAATTTTGATATTTAATTGGTTTAAAAACTCTTGATTTGATAATTTATTTGATACAAAATTATCATAAAATGTTGGTAAAGAAAAAGATTCAACCACTTTTGCACCTAAATGAGGATAACTTTGCACTGCTGCTGAGAGAACAGTTGCGCCACCCCTGCCACCAGGAGATGTACTTAAAAGCAATGTAGGTTTGTCGTTAAATATTTTTCCGTCTTGACGAGAAATCCAATCTATTATATTTTTATATCCAGCAGAATATGAGCCATTGTGTTCGGCAAACGATATCACAAATCCATCAACAGATTTCATTTTATGATGTAAATCTATAATTTCTTTTGGTGCACCAAATTCTGCTTCATAATCAACCGAAAAAATAGGAAGGTGGTTAAATGTTGAGACATCAATATTTAGAGAATTTGTATTTTCTATTTGGCTGCCAACATACATTGCAAAATCTCGATTAATTGACTTCTTGCTTGTACTTGCTCCTATTGTAAGTATAGTTTTCATATTATTTAGTCTTTGTTTTTTGTAATGTAATATAAGAGGTTAATAATAGAATCATTGCCATAATAGCTGCAATTTGACCACCATCATTAATCATTACATGTGCAAAAATAGCCAGTAAAAATTCAAAAAATAAGGCAGAATAAGCCCATTCTTTTAACGAGCTCAAAGTTTTACTTTTATTTTGTAATACTAATACCACTACTGCTGATAATTTTGCAAATGCCAGAGGATAAATAATGTAAGTTGGATATCCAAAGTTTACAAACATTTCACTCACGGTTTTGTGATCAAAAATGTACATTCCTGCACTCATGAGTAAAAGTAAAGATAACAATCCTGTTGCAATCCAAAATAAAATTTTTGTTGTTTTCATATCATTTGTTTTTTATTTAATAATACAAATGTATAACAAATAAATTAAGTTACCATGGTAAATATTATCTAGAAATATATATATTTGAAATGCTAAGGCGTTAAATGGTTGCTTTAAAGATTTTAAAGGCAGGTGTTTATAGGTTTAACAATTGAAATGCTATGGGCTATAAACTTTTTGTTCTGCCACCATCAACAGGTACATTTATACCGTTTATATAACTTGCTGCTGGTGATGCCAAAAAAGCAATTGCGTTGGCAACTTCTTCAGGTTTAGCAATTCTTTTCATTGGAGATGCGTTCGCCATTTGTTGTTGAATATCTTCAATTGCTTTGCCTGTTTTAATTGCCTTATTTTCAACGATAGATTTTAGTCTAACGGTATCAGTAGCACCAGGTAAAACATTATTCACAGTAATGTTATGTTGACCCAATTCATTTGCTAAAGTTTTACTCCAATTTGCCACAGCACCACGAATGGTATTAGAAACGCCTAAACCATCTAATGGTTGTTTAACAGACGTTGAAATAATGTTAATAATTCGACCATATTTAGCAGCAATCATTTTGTCTCTTACTGCCTGCATCATAATATGATTACAAATTAAATGTTGGCTAAAAGCATTTAAAAATTCATCTTCTTTTGCTTCATTGATTGGTCCACCAGCTGGTCCACCAGTATTATTAACCAAAACATGCACCTCTTTATCGGCTAAAAAAGCATTAATTGTTGTTTTAAGTTCGTTTGGTTGAGAAAAATCAGCCGACACATAAGTATGATTTTGACCCGGTAATTTACTAGCAACAGTTTTTAATTTTTCTTCATTTCGAGCTACTAAAATAATGTTTGCACCTAAATTGGCTAGCTCCATTGCTGTTGCCATTCCAATTCCTTGTGTACTTCCACACACTACTGCTGTTTTTCCTTGTAAACTTAAATCCATTGTGTTGTAATTTGTTAATGTTTGTGTAAAATTAAAATAATTCTGTTATATCTTTAGCTTTAAGCCAATAAGTTTGTAATCCCAATTTTTGAGCGCCTTTAATATGTTGTTCGCTATCATCTATAAATAGTGTGGTTGTTGGTTGTAGATTTTGTGTTTTTAATATGTGTTCAAACCCATTACTGTTGGGTTTTCGCATTTTTAACTCATGTGAATAATAGGTTCTGATAAAAATGTCTTCAAGCAACAATGGATTGTTGTGTACTTTTCCAATACTTTTTCTAAAAGCATTTAAATGGATTTGGTTGGTATTGCTGAATAAGAAAATTTTATATTTTTGACTTAATTCGTTTAATAAGTCTATTCTTTTTGACGGTAAATCTAATAACATAGCATTCCATGCCATATCAATTTGGTTGTCTGTAATATTTATACCAGATTCCAATTTTATATAGTTTCTAAATTCTTGGGCAGTTATTAATCCCATTTCAAATTTGTCGAAAATATGATTTTGTTGTGCTTGCGTGTATAGGTTTTCAAAATTAGAAATTCCCATTTTTTGAAAGGCAGAAATCGTTTTTTGATAGTCAATGTTAAGAATAACACCTCCTAAATCAAAAATAATGGATTTTAAATTAGCATCCGCAATCTTCATCATCTGAATTTCCATTTTCATTATATGGTGCGCTACCTCCACAACCGGCAAAAATTCCATAATGTGTATCCCAATTGCCGTAAAAATCAAAATATTTTTTAAATCGGGTTTTATGTAACATATTATAAGTATTTCCACACACACTTTCTATTTTTCCTTTTGCAAAGTAATGATGACTGTCTAATAATAAACCGTTGTCATTTTCTGGTATTCCACCCTTGTATGCAACTGCTTGTCCATAATCCTCACAATCTGATTCTAACCCATCAATTTTCCAAAGTCTATAAGTTACCGAATAAAATTTAATATCCCCAACCACCTCTTCTAAATCTTGATTTTCGATTGTAATTGGTTTATCTTCAATATTTCGGGGATCTGTAAAACCAACATTTTTCGCAAAATTTAAAAAGTCATTCCAATACAAGGCTCCACTTAAACATTCACCCCACAAAACTTTATTTTGCTGAAGTTCTACAGGTATTCTTCTGTCTGAATATACATCAGAAAAGTACATTTCTCCACCTGGTTTAAGTAAGTCAAAAGCATCTTGTAATACTTTCTGTTTGTCTTGTGCTAAGTTGATGACACAGTTCGATATGATGACATCAAAACTTTCTTTTTCAAGATTTAGTTCATCTAATTTTTCAATATTCCCTTTAATAAACTCAACGTTAGACTTTGAATATCCAAATTTTTCTTGGTGATAGTCAATATGATTGTTGGCTACTTTTAATTGTTCATCAGTCATATCAATGCCAACTACATAACCATTTTCACCCACTAATTTAGCTGCAATATAACAATCACGACCACTCCCAGAGCCTAAATCTAATATTCTAAGTCCTTCAATTGCAGATGGAATAGTTAATCCACATCCATAATATTTAGCTTGTACTTCATCAGCAACCAAACTTAAAGCCTCTCTAATGTGTTTAGGTGGTGGTGTTAATGTGCAACAGGCATTGGTTTTTAAATCTTCAGAGTTTTGAAGTTCTGAACCGTAATAATCTTGAACATTTTTATGAATATTTTCCATACTGCAAAATTAAGATTTATTCTGTTAAATAGAATTGTTGTAAAGGTTTAAAATATAAAATAGTCTGTTAAATTACAGTTATAGAATACATAAAATTTCGTAATTTTATGTAAATAATACTCATTTTATGCAAAAAGTTATTTTGTTTTATTTTAGTTTTTTATTGGGTTGTATTTCATATTCACAAACTCAAATCTCAGGAATAATTAATACTTATACTGATGTGATTTCTATTAATACGTCAACTAACTCAATTGATGTGACAGCGATTACAAATTTTGTAATTGGCGATATGGTTTTTATAATTCAAATGAAAGGCGCTTCAATTGACCAAACACAAAGTAATATTTTGGTACTATTTTGGATTACGGAAATGCAGGAAACTGCGAATATTTTAAATATTTGTTAAATCAATGGTAATTCTATATTTTTTCTGTTTACTTTTTTGAATTCTTATAATGTAAATGGAAAATTAAACTTATTAATGTGCCTAAATACACAAATGCGATTATTTGTGCTTGGTGATTGGAATAACAACTCAGCTTTTGTCTATTTACACACGTAAAGTACAATAACAACTGATTTAGGTGATGGTTCTTGGGGTGGAATGGACGATTGATTTGAGATCATATTAGTATCAGATGATATATTGTCAGGCATAAATGGAATAGATTATATTAATAATACTAACCGTGGTTTGGGTAAAGAAGGACTAAGGTTTAACCAGTCAATAAACAATCCAACCAATACATTAGTGCCTGACTCAATAGTCAATGCTTTGTTGTATATGAGTGATCATATTCCAATTGTAATGGAAATTGATGTGAATTATTTAACCAACTCTATTCAAGAAAGTACTGATTTAACGGATGTAACATTATCCTTTGGTGAAGCTCAAAATAAATTTATCTTAAATCAAGAATTAACTGATTTTATTTTTGTTTTATATAGTGTAAATGGTCAAAAAATAATGGAATTAAATTTAACAGATATACAACAAATAGCAATTGTTAAAAGTTTAACCTCAGGTGTTTATGTTTGGTCAATTGAAACAAACAGTCGATTAATTAAAAATAAGGTAATTGTAAAATAATTTGAGGGCTAATTAAACCATTTTAATTTATTTGAGTCAAAGTAAAATATTACTCAGAATTGAATAAAATGAAATCAATTATTTTTATCTCGGCATTTTTAATAGGCCTTAATATTAATGCACAAAATTTATACGACATTGGCAATATTACTTTAATTGAAATTGAATTCTCAGAATCTAACTGGGATGAAATATTAGATCAATACTACGCCAATGATTTAGATGAACGATTGGTATGTGCTTCATTTAAATTAAACGGACAAAGTTTTGACAGTGTTGGTGTAAAATTTAAAGGAAATTCTACTTATAACGCTAATAACACTAAAAACCCATTAAATATAAAGTTAAACTACATTTTAAATCAAGATTATCAAGGATATAAGACATTGAAATTATCGAACGGCTCAAAAGATCCCTCATTTGTACGTGAAGTGTTGTCTTACGAAATAGGAAGAAAGTATATGGATATGCCTTTTTCTAATTATACTAAAATAATCATTAACTCTAATTACTACGGCTTGTTTTCAAGTTCAGAAGCAATAAGTGGAGATTATTTAGAAAGAAGGTTTTATTCAAATAGAAATAATGTTAGATTTAAATGTAATCCAATAAGCGTAATGGGGGGAGTAAGTCCTTCTTTAGAATATTTAGGTATAGATTCTTCTCTTTATGCTGATGGGTATGAGCTTAAATCTAATTTAGGTTGGAATGATTTAGTGAATTTTACAAATCAATTATCTAACAATATTAATAACATTGAAAATTATCTTGATGTAGATAGAGCATTATGGATGCTTGCTTTTAACAATGTGTTAGTAAATTTAGATTCTTATACAGGTCCTTTTCAACAAAATTATTATTTAATAAAGGATGACAACAATAGATTTATTCCTATAATTTGGGACTTAAATCAATCCTTGGGTAGTTTTTCAATGGTAACTTCTGGTGGTGGTCCAGGTGCATCTTCAAATATTAATGACCTTACCAACATGGATCTTTTTTTAAGAGAGAATGATGCTACTTTTCCATTAATTTCTCAACTACTAGGAATCCCTATGTATAGAAAAATGTATGTCGCGCATTGTAGAACAATATTAGATGAAAATTTTTCAAATAATGATTATTATAGCAGAGCACAGTATATGCAAAATATAATTGCAACTGAAGTTCAAAATGACCCAAATGCTATATATACCAGTGCTCAATTTTATTCAAATTTAGACAATTCATATAGTAGTGGTGGTGTTGGACCTGGTGCACAAGATATTTATGGTGTAAGTGAGCTAATGGGGGCTAGAACTTCTTTTCTTGAATCTTTAGCAGCAATAAATCTAGTCAGTCCTGTGGTGACTAATATTCAAACTCCTTCTGTTGTTCAACCTAACTCATCTGTATCTATAACAGCATCTATTTCTAATGTTAACTATGCTTATTTAGGATACAGAGATTATGTTGGAGACGTTTTTACTAAAACAGAAATGTTTGATGACGGATTACACAATGATGGTGTTGCAGGTGATGGTACATTTGGTGTTGATATTAATGTTTCCGCTCAAGATATTCAGTTTTATATTTATGCTGAAAATACAGATGCAGGTATTTTTTCACCTGTTAGAGCAGAGCATGAATTTTATGATTTGAATATTATAGGTGATGTTAAAGTAAATGAAATTATGACCACAAATAATGGTACCATTGCTGATCAAAACGGTGAATTTGATGATTGGGTTGAATTATTTAATAATTCGAATGTTGATGTTGACTTATCTGGATATTATTTATCTGATGATAGTTTAAACCTATTAAAATGGACAATTCCGAATGGAATTAGCATTGCAGCAAATGATTATTTAATTGTTTGGCTTGATAAAGATACTTTACAGAGTGGTTTACATGCAAATTTTAAAATGTCGGCGTCAGGAGAAATATTGTATTTTTTAGATGCAAATCAAAACTTGTTGAATCAAGTTCAAATTCCATTGATGGAAAGTTCTACAACTTACGGACGTTATCCAAATGGTATAGGCTCTTTTATTCGAATGAGAGCAACTTATAATACCGAAAATTCATATACAGCATTGAACGTTGAAGAACATCAACTCACAAGTGATTCAGAAGTGAATATTTTGATTTATCCAAACCCAACGCAACAATTGATTAATATTCAAGTTGATTATGAAAATAAGTTAGATTTTATGATTTTTGATATGACAGGTAAATTAGTTTATAGCGGTCAGTTAAATCAAACAGAATCATTAGAAATATCTGATTGGAAAAAAGGAATTTATTTTATTCAATTTCCAGAATTAAACTTATTAAAAAAAGTAGTTAAACAATAAAAAACTGACTCCCTAATAAATTATTTATTTTTGAATATGATTATTTTTTCTTAAATCCGCCTGTTTTTTTAGAATTTGAAATATTTTGACGTTTGCGCTTATCGGCGAGCCATTTGGGTACATTTTCAGATGACTTATCTTTTCCAGAACGAGAATTTGATTTAAGTTTTCCGACTAACTTTTCGGCCAGTTCAGGTTTGCCAGCACCCCTTAATTTATCGTTTATCCACTGTTTGTTTTCTGGTTTGTGCCAAAAGAAAAATCGGTGTTGATCTTGTTTTTCTTTTTTAGATTTAGGTGCGTAAGTTGGTTTTAAAGTGTAAGGGTGAACCCCTGCATAATAAATAACAGTAGCAACAGTCATTGGTGTTGGTGTAAAGTCATTTACTTGTTCAAGTTGGAATCCCATATCTTTAGTTTCGGCAGCTAAATTTGCCATATCCTCTTCTTTACAACCCGGATGAGATGAGATAAAATAAGGAATTAAAGGCTGTTTTAATCCATGTTTAGCCTGAACTTTATCGTATTTTTCTTTGAATTTATGAAAAAACTTAAAAGACGGTTTTCTCATAATTCGTAAGGTGTCATCAGCTGTGTGTTCGGGAGCTACTTTTAACCTGCCAGAAACATGTCGGGTAACCACTTGTTCTAAATATTCATCAGCAGCATCAATATCTAATTTTTTATTGTAATCTTTTACCAGTAAATCATACCTAATCCCAGATCCAACAAAGGCTTTTTTTACTTTTGGATGTGCATCTACAGCTTTATAAATTTTAGTTAAAGGCTTGTGTGAGGTATCTAGATTAGAGCAAATAACCGGATGAATACAAGAAGGCGCTTGACACTTATCACAAATATCAAGATCATAACCTTTCATGCGATACATATTTGCTGATGGTCCACCTAAATCTGATATATATCCTTTATATTCTGGATGCTTAACCACTTCTTCAACCTCAGCTAAAATAGATTTTTCACTTCTACTGGCAATAAATTTTCCTTGATGAGCAGAAATAGTACAAAAACTGCAGCCACCAAAACATCCCCTGTGCATGTTAATTGAAAACTTAATCATGTCATAAGCCGGAATAGGACCACGCTTGGCATATTTTGGATGTGGCAATCGTGTAAAAGGCAAATCAAATGATTTATCCACTTCTTTTTCGGCCATTGTAGCAAATGGAGGGTTAATAACCAATGTTTTTTGCCCTACTTTTTGTAAAATTCGCCTTGCATTCGTTTTATTTGATTCTATTTCAACAATTTTAAAATTAGCGGCATATTTTATTTTGTCAGTCAAGCAGTCCTCATGTGAATCCAATTCAACATCAATCCAATTTTTATTTTTTGGTAAATTTTCATTTTCGTCTATTAACCAAGCCGTTTGTTTAATTGTTTTTAAAGACTCAAAAGGCACACCTTTTTTTAAAAGTGATAACATTTCACGCAAAGGCATTTCGCCCATGCCATAAACCAACATGTCTGCCCCGCTAGTCTCTAAAATGCTAGGCATTAATTTATCCGACCAATAATCATAATGTGTCACCCGTCTTAAACTGGCTTCAATCCCACCAATTACAACAGGTACATCTGGATAAATGTCTTTTAAAATTTTTGAATAGGTGATAGCAGCATAGTCAGGTCTAAATCCAGCCTCACCACCTGGTGTATAACTATCCGTTGACCGCTTACGTTTAGATGCCGTATAGTGATTTACCATAGAATCCATGCATCCAGCAGTTACCCCAAAAAAGTATTTTGGTTTTCCAAATTTTTTAAAATCCCGTAAATCATCTTTCCATTGTGGTTGTGGAATAATACCAATTCTAAAGCCTTCACTTTCAATAATTCTACCAATTGCAGCCGGTCCAAAACTAGGATGATCAACATAAGCGTCACCCGATACTAAAATCACATCCAAGTCATCCCAACCATGGTATTTTAGTTCCTTTTTAGTAATAGGTAACCAATCAGTTAGGGGACGTTTTAATTCTAGCATAAAGCAAATATAAGGTATTAGTTAGTGAGTTTAAAAGTAAATAAAGTATTCTTGAAATTTAAAATAATAAAAATATAATGTTTAAGATTAATTATTAGGGCGTAACCTACGGTCGGGCTTTCCATTTTAGCTTTAATTTATTTATGTTTTCAACTATAAACCTTACCAAGCTTCTGTTGTCGCTTTTTAAGGTTAAGTTTCAAAACAAAATGGCATTAAAGGCTGTCATTTCAATCCCTTACGCAAAAAAAAATTATAAAAAGCCTAATTCTAATTGTGCTTCTTCACTCATCATGTCTTTGTCCCAAGGTGGGTCAAAAACAATATTCACGGTACATTCTGTGACTTCAAACAATTCTTCAACTTTGTTTTTTACATCAACAGGTAAACTTTCAGCAACAGGACAATTTGGAGAGGTTAAAGTCATTTCCACATCCACTTTTCCATCTTCTTTTATTCTTACCTCATAAATCAATCCCAATTCAAAAATATCAACAGGAATTTCAGGGTCATAAATTTCCTTTAGCTGTGCTATTATTTTTCCTTCTAATTCTTTTACACTCTCACTGTTTAATGAAATCATCCTCTTAAATTATTTATTTTTTAAAGCCAAAGCTTCTATTTTCATTTGTTTAACCATAGCTACTAATCCATTTGAGCGTGTAGGCGATAAATGCTCTTGTAAGCCAATTTCTTTTATAAAATCGAGTTGAGCCTCTAAAATATCATCAGCAGTTTCGTTTGACAAAACCTGAATCAATAAAGAAATTATTCCCTTTGCAATAATGGCATCAGCATCAGCCGAATATTTTATTTTTCCATCTACTTTTTCGGCATTTAACCATACTTGTGATTGACAACCTTTAATTATTTTATCATCAGTTTTTTTTGCTTCATCAATTATAGGTAAATCTTTACCTAGTTCAATAATGTATTCGTATTTTTCCATCCAATCATCATAAATGGCAAATTCTTCAATTATTTCATTTTCTTTATCAGTAATCGACATATTATTGTAACATATTTACGGCCTTTTTAAGGGCGTTTATAAATGCATCAACATCAGCTTTTGTGTTGTATAAACTAAATGATGCTCTAATGGTTCCTGGAATATTATAAAAATCCATTATGGGTTGTGTGCAATGGTGACCTGTTCTAACCGCTACGCCTTGTTGGTTTAATAATGTTCCAATATCGTAAGGGTGTAATCCATCAATTAAAAATGACAATACGCCACTTTTGTGTTTTGCTGTGCCATATAAAACAACACCATTTATTGTTTTTATTTCATTTGTGGCGTAGTCTAACAAATAGTTTTCATATTTTTTTACCTCATCCAAGTTTAATTTAGATAACCATTGAATAGCTTTTCCAAATGCTATTCCACCAACAATATTTGGTGTACCTGCTTCAAATTTGTGAGGTAATTCGTTATACGTTGTTTTTTCGAATGTTACAGTTTTTATCATGTCACCACCACCTTGATAAGGGGGTAATTCATTTAAAATATCTTCTTTTCCAAAAAGAACTCCAACCCCAGTAGGTCCAAAAATTTTGTGGGCCGAAAATGCCATAAAATCGCAATCAAAATCTTGTACGTCAATTGTAAAATGTTGCAAAGACTGAGCCGCATCAACTAAAAAGTAAGCACCAAATTCATGTGCTTTTTTAATCATTTGTTTAATCGGGTTTACTGTTCCTAAAGCATTTGACACATGCGTAACCGACACTATCTTTGTTTTATCAGATAATAAATTTTGGTAGACATCAAGATCTAATTCTCCAGCATGATTCATTGGAATAACTTTTAAAACTGCCCCTTTTTCCTCAACTAAAAATTGCCACGGCACTATGTTTGAATGATGCTCAAGGGCCGAAATTATAATCTCATCTCCTTTTTTAATCAATTTCCCTAATGATGAGGCTACTAAATTTATACTGTCTGTAGTACCTTTAGTAAAAATACATTCGTAGCTTTTTTTGGCGTTAATGTGTTTCTGAATTGCTTCTCTAGCATTTTCATAAGCTGTTGTAGCATTTTGGCTCAATGTATGAACACCCCTGTGAATATTCGCATTTTGACTTGTATAGTAGTCAGTGATGGAATCAATTACTGCCTTTGGTTTTTGAGTAGTAGCCCCATTATCTAAATAGACTAAAGGATATTTACCAATCATTTGTTTTAAGATTGGAAATTGTTCACGAATTGTTTCAACATCAAATGTCATTATTCATTTTTTGCACAAAGATAAATGATGTTAAAAGAAATAACAATCGTTATTTAGAATGAATCTATGTAATATTTATAACTTCATGGAATTAGTAATTTTTTTAATTATTAAAAGCAATATTTTCTTCTTATTGCAAAAAATCAAAAAATGATTTTTTTCAAGCGGTTGCTCATAAAATTACTAACTCCAATTTTTTGCGATCACACTTTCTACTTTTTAGCCAGAATAGGGCAAATTATGGCTAAAAAGATGTCTTTCATTTGAGTAAAGATTAATTTACATCATCAAAAATCCAATTTCTGCCTTGGTTAAGTGACGGTAATTTCCTCTAGGAATGTCTTTTTTAGTTAATCCACCATAAAAAACACGGTCTAATTTTCGAACTGTATAACCAACGTGTTCAAACATTCGTTCAACAACTCTATACTTATTAGATTGAATTTCAACGCCAATTTCTTTGGGCTTACCATCTCTAATAAATTCAATATTATCAGCCTTAAGAAAACCTCCATCTTCCAATTCAATACCTTCCATCAAGGTTTTCATGTCATCAAAGTTGATGTTTTTATTAACTTCAACATGAAAAATTTGCTTTTTAATATGACGTGGATGATTTAGTTTTTTAATTAAGTCAGAATCGTTGGTGAATAACATCAACCCAGATGCGTATTTGTCTAGTTTGTCAACTGCAACAATACGTTCTTTACAGGCGTTAAAAACCAATTGATTAACCGATTTACGTCCCCAAGCATCTGTATTAGTTGAAACAAAATCTTTAGGTTTATTTAATAACACATATCTCTTTTGACTTTGAGAAATTACGGCACCATCATATTTTACTTCATCATCAGGTTTTACTTTATAACCCATTTCAGTCACAAGTTTTCCGTTGACTTCAACTAATCCTGTTGCAATAAAAATATCAGCTTCTCTTCTCGAACAAATTCCTGCATTAGCAATGTATTTATTTAGTCTTACATTTTCACTAAAAGACGGAACAGCATCTCCTTTTCTTTTAGTTGACTTAAATTGATCTGATTTATGTACAAATTTTGGTTTGTTCTTGGATTTTTCTCCTCTTTTCTTTTGAGTCGTTTTTTTAGCTCCAACTCTACCTCTTCCACTTGAATCTTTCTTCTGATATGCACACATTTCTAAATTATTTAAGCCACAAAGATAGTCTTTTTTAATTCTCTAATCAATATTTCTTAACTTTGCGCTACAATTTTCAAAAATATGAAGTTTTCCGATTATTCAATATCATCAGAAATAAAAAATAATTTAGACAAACTAGGCTTTGTTAGACCGACCGATATTCAATACAAAAGTATTGCACCTATTATGCGTGGTGAAGATTTATTGGCTATTGCGCAAACAGGTACAGGTAAAACTGCTGCTTTTGCAATTCCCATTTTAAATCACATTCATTCGTTAAAAATATCTAGACGGTCTGAAGGTATAAAATGTTTGATAATGGTTCCTACAAGAGAATTAGCGATTCAAATTACAGAAGTTTTTCAAAAAATAGGCGCACATTTAAAGGTGAAAACAGCTTCTATTTTTGGTGGAGTGGAACAAGATTCTCAAATTGTTAAACTAGAAAAAGGAATAGATATTTTAATTACAACACCCGGTAGAATGTTTGATTTTTTACACCAAGGCCATTTAAGACTAAACAGGGTAGAAACTTTGGTTTTGGATGAAGCCGATCACATGCTGGATTTAGGTTTTTTAAAGGATATTCAAGATGTGATTAAGTTTTTACCGAATGATCGTCAAACATTATTTTTCTCGGCTACGATTGATAAAAAAATAAAAAAAACGGCTTACTCTTTAATTAAAGGAAACGCAATACATATACAAATTTCACCAAAAGATCCTGTTTCAAAAAACATAGAACATTCCGTTTCTAATATCCAAATGGATGATAAACGGTTTTTCTTGGAACGGTTGATTAATGAAAACCCATCAAGTAAAATGTTGGTTTTTGTGAGAACAAAAGTTAGAGCAGAGCGTGTTGCAGCAGCAATGAAACGTGTTTTTATAGATGCAGAAACAATTCATGGAGACAAAGATCAAAAAGATAGGTTTGCGGTTATGGAAAGGTTTAAATCAGGCGAAACTAAAATACTCATAGCTACTGATGTTTCAGCCAGAGGAATTGATATTCCTAATGTTGAGTTTGTGGTAAACTACGATATTCCTGAGCAAGCTGAAAATTATGTTCATAGAATTGGTCGAACAGGAAGGGGAAAAGAAAAAGGACTAGCTATTTCGTTTTGCAGTAAAGATGAAAAACTCTTATTAAAAGATATTGAAGCATTGATTGGTAAACCGATTCATTTGATTCAAATTTCTAAAACTAATTATACAGATACAATAAATATTAAAGTGGAGGAAAAAAAAGACGATTGGCAATCTGTTATGAATCAAATAGAAACAATTGAAAAAGGGAGAAAAAAGAAAAAAAACAAGAAAAAGTAAATTGAAATAAAAATTTATTTGTAAATTTGCACTCGAAATTGTCTCATGGTGTAACTGGCAACACGTCTGTTTTTGGTACAGAAGAGTCTAGGTTCGAGCCCTAGTGAGACAACAAAAATAAAAGCTTTACTTAGTTGTAAGGCTTTTTTTTGTTTATGCTAATATTAGTAACCTCAGTTCGACCAAAGGAAAAAGAAATGTCACTTATGAATACCACCTACAGCCAAATAGTTATGCGTCTGGTTATTTGTAACGATATAAGATTGTGTCATGAAAAGCTAAAATATTCGAATAAAAAGTCAAATAAACAGCTAAATATTAATAAAGATATCAAGATAACTCACATCCTATTTAACTTGTTTCTAACAAGAACTCTTATATCTAACTAATGTTAGTAGATGTAGATATGTACTGATTTTTTTATAAACATTACAGCATAAAAAAAGGGATTTACACCATTGTAAATCCCTTTTTTAATCTGTTATAGTAAGTTTATTCGGCTAGTAATAAAATTTTGTTATCGATAACCTCAACTACACCACCATTGATTTCAAAATTAAACGCTTTGTTTTCTTTGAATTCAATGTTCAATTTTCCGTTATTTACATTTTTGTCATTATTAGCCGCTACATTTTGATCAACTCTAACACTCCCTTTTGCAAGTGCTGATATTAATGGGGCATGACTGTTTAGTATTCCAAAAGATCCGTCTAGTCCAGGTAAAATTACCTGAGAAACATCTCCTCTGTATAAAACTTCATCTGGTGTTATAACTTCTAAAATCATAATTGTTTTTTCTATTCAATTTGTATAAGTTATTTTTATTCTCAAAATTAGTAAAAGCGAAACATTTGAGAGTTAAAAATGTTTTATTATACTTCTGCTAACATTTTGTCTCCAGCTTCTACTACTTCAGCAATACTACCTTTTAAGTTAAAAGCAGCTTCTGGATACTTATCTAGTTCACCATCCATTATCATATTAAACCCTTTAATAGTTTCTTTAATGTCAACTAAAACACCTTTTAAACCTGTAAATTGTTCAGCAACATGGAAAGGCTGAGATAAGAAACGTTGCACACGTCTTGCTCTATGTACAGCTAATTTATCTTCTTCAGACAATTCATCCATACCTAAGATTGCAATAATATCTTGTAGTTCTTTATAGCGTTGTAAAATTAATTTTACATTTTGAGCACAATCATAATGTTCTTCACCAACAATATCAGCTGTTAAAATCCTAGATGTAGAATCTAAAGGATCAACCGCAGGATAAATACCTAGCTCAGCAATTTTACGAGATAATACAGTAGTTGCATCTAAGTGAGCAAATGTTGTTGCTGGAGCTGGATCCGTTAAATCATCTGCCGGTACATAAACTGCCTGTACAGATGTAATAGAACCATTTTTAGTAGAAGTAATACGTTCTTGCATTGCTCCCATTTCAGTTGCTAATGTTGGTTGGTATCCTACCGCTGAAGGCATACGTCCTAATAAGGCAGAAACCTCAGAACCTGCTTGTGTAAATCTAAAGATATTATCCACAAAAAATAAGATATCAGCTCCTTTTCCTTCACCATCACCATCTCTGTAATATTCAGCTAATGTTAGTCCTGATAATGCAACTCTTGCTCTTGCTCCAGGAGGTTCATTCATTTGACCAAAAACGAAAGTTGCTTTAGACTCTTTTAATGCTTCTTTGTCAATTAAATCTAAATTCCAACCACCTTTTTCCATGTCTTTTAAGAATGCTTCACCGTAGTTAATAATTCCTGATTCTAACATTTCTCTTAAAAGATCATTCCCTTCTCTTGTTCTTTCACCTACACCAGCAAATACAGATAATCCTGCATAAGCTTTTGCAATATTGTTAATTAACTCTTGAATTAATACAGTTTTACCTACTCCAGCACCACCAAATAATCCAATTTTACCACCCTTTGCATAAGGTTCAATTAAATCAATTACTTTAATCCCAGTAAATAGTACTTCAGTTGCAGTTGATAATTCTTCAAATTTAGGTGCATCTCTATGAATAGAAGCCCCACCAGATTTGTCTAAATCCCCTAAACCATCAATTGAATCTCCAGTGACGTTAAATAATCTTCCTTTGATTGAATCACCAATAGGCATCAAGATAGGTGAGCCTGTTGGAATAACGTCCATACCCCTTGTAAATCCATCAGATGAATCCATTGCAATTGCACGAACAGTGTCGTCACCAACATGTTTTTGCACTTCTAATACTACTATCGTACCATCTGTTTTCGTAACAGTTAAGGCATCTAAAATTTTTGGAAGTTCTGCTCCCTTCTCAAAGCTTACATCCACCACGGGACCAATTACTTGTGAGATTTTACCATTTACATTAGACATTATAATCGTTTTAATGTGTTATTAAATTTGGGTGCAAAAATAATGCTTTTTATTTGACTACAAGAAACTTCTTGAAGTTTTTTATATAACTTTGTCAACAAATTACATTTTTTGTGAATATCTACACTAATTTAGAAGATTTTGAGGGCGTAAAAAAACCAGTTTTAACTATTGGAACTTATGATGGTGTGCATTTAGGTCATCAAAAAATCATAGAATATTTGAATTTCACTGCAAATAAAATAGGAGGCGAGTCGGTGGTTTTTACTTTTCACCCTCATCCACGAATGGTTTTGTATCCTGATGACCATAATTTAGAATTGTTACAAACCATTGATGAGCGCATCAAAAAACTAGAAAAAGCAGGTGTAGATCATTTAATTGTATTTCCTTTTACCAAAGAATTTTCAAGATTAAGTGGAACTGAATTTATTCGTGATATTTTGGTGAATAAGATTGGAATTCATACTTTGGTGGTTGGTTATGATCATCATTTTGGTAGAAATAGAGAAGGGTCAATGGCGCAGTTAGAAGAATTGGCTCCAATTTACAATTTTGAGATTGAAGAAATTTCGGTCTTTATGAAAGATGAGGTTAAAATAAGCTCAACTAAAATAAGAAAAGCATTACAAAAAGGGGATGTGTGTGAGGCCAAAAAATATTTGGGAGATTTTTATGTGTTATCTGGTGAGGTGGTGAATGGGGATAAAATTGGCTCTAAAATTGATTTCCCTACTGCAAATTTAAAAATAATTGAAGATTATAAATTGATTCCCTCAAATGGGGTTTATGCTGTTCATGTTTTACTGGATAACATTCAGTATGACGGCATGCTTAATATTGGGCACAGACCAACCATTAGTAAAGCAGGGGAAAAACGTATTGAAGTTAATTTATTTGATTTTCAAAAAAACATTTATGGTAAAATGATTGCCATAAAGTTTGTAAAGATGATTAGAAATGAAAAAACATTTGCTAATTTAGATGAATTAAAAACACAATTAAAAAAAGATGAAAGTAAGTGTAAGTCTATTCTTGGTCATTATTCTTATTCTACCACTAAAAAGTGTTAGTCAGCAGAATTATCTTTTTACAACTATTGTTGATGCTAATAGTGTTCCGGTAGATTCAGTTTTTAGACTGGATTTGAGTAAAAATAAATTAATTGAATTTCCGCTTGCTATTTTAAAATTCAAAAACTTAAAAGAATTGTATTTAAGTAAAAATAAATTGACTGAATTACCTCAAAATTTTCATGTATTAAATCAACTTGAAGTTCTAGATTTGTCTAAGAATAAATTCACAAAATTTCCCATTTCATTATGTAGTGTTACTTCTCTAAAACAATTATTTATGGGCCGTAATCAAATGACTGTAATTCCTGAATGTATTGGTCAGTTAAAAGAATTAGTAGTGTTAGATATATGGTATAACCAAATTGATGGTTTGCCAAATTCAATATCTAACTTAAAGAAGTTAAAAAATTTAGATTTAAGGGGCGTTAACTTTAACAGTATAACACAAGCAAAAATTAAAGCTTTAATTCCTTGGTGTAATATTGAATTTGATACCGGATGCGATTGTGCAAATTAAATGTATTTAATTTACTTTTGAATTAAAAATATAATAATCAGCCTCTCCAAAAAATCAATTGTTTAAATTGCTTTTTTGAATGTAGCTAACAAATCAGCTTAAGATTATTTATTATATTTGACTAAGTTAAAATTAAATTACCATGAAACATATTACCATTTTATTTGCATTATTTTTCTCAATCTCTGCTTTTTGTGGAAGTTTTCCAGACTACAGAGGATTGGTTAATGATTTTGAAGATGTTTTAACTGATAAACAAGAAAAATCGCTCACCAAACTGTTAACTAAAACTGAAACAACTCAAAAAGTTAAAATAATTTTGGTGTCAACATCCTCTTTTGCACCCGCTCCTACATATCAAAAATATATTTTAGGATTATTTGAGTATTGGAAAATGAACGTGAACAATACAAAAAAAGGAATTTTAGTTTTAGTCAGTAAAAAACAAAAAACGCTAAAAATTATTCCAGGAACCGAAATGAGAGTGATTTTTAATGAAGCAAAAATAAAGCGTGTTTTAGAAGATGTGATGACACCAAAAATTGTAAAAGAAAAACATTTTGCAGCTTTAAAAAAGGGTTTAAAGTCTATAGTGAAAACAATAAAAGCTTACAATAAAGCTAAATAATTAGTGCCACTTTTTTTCGGTTGAGCAAAAAGGCAAACTAAATAAAATAATGCCTAAGTATATTGGATAGTAGAGTTGGTGTAAGATAATAATAATTTTTTTTCTCAGTCCGTTAACACTCAACAATTCACTTAAAATTTTTATGCCAATTGGTATAAAGTATATATTTTCAAAGTTGACTATTTTATATAATGAAAATATCAATAATCCGTTAGAAATTAAAATAAATAAACCGCCAAAAACAGATGATAAATCTTTCATTTTAGTAATCCACCTTTTGCGTTGATTTATTAAGGTTGTAATGTTAAATGGGGGAGGAGTAGTGACTGTTAATTGTGGTGTGTTAAATGCGTTTATTGGTAATTCTAAAGTGTTTACAGACTGCAATAAAAATAAATCATCACCACTAGCTAAGTTTGCATCTTGCCTAGTTTTTAAGGTTTGATTGAATACCGATTTAGTAAATAATAAATTAGCACCATTGCACAAAAAGTATTTTTTAAATCCCGATAATCCAAAGGTTAAACGTTGTAAAAACCAAAACTCAACCGAAAATAATTGACGTAAAATATTTTTTTTAGAGGTCATGTTTACCGGTAAAATAGTCAAAGCATCACATGGTGTTTTCGAAATCAAATCTAAATAGTTTTCTTCAAATTTAACATCAGCATCAAGTGTTAATATTCTGTTGTAACTTGACAATTCTACCCCTTTTTTAATGGCATATTTTTTCCCTTTTGTATTTCTCAACCTAACAATTTGAAACGAAATATCTAAATTATTTAAAATGACCTCTACTGAATCATCTTGAGAATGGTCGTCAATAAAAATGAATTGAAAATGAGAAAATAAGCTTATTTTTTTGTATGCAATGGCGCTTTTGTTAATGGATTGAATAAGGGGTAATATTCTTTCGGCTTCATTTTTAAAAGGAACAATAATAGTGGTGTTTTGAGGTGTGTTTAAAGGCCTGAACTTTTTTGATCTTATATACCCAACATATAATACAATAGAAACTGTAAGCTGAATTAAAAAAAAGACAAGTACAATATTAAACATGTTGTTTTTGTTTTAGCCAAAAAATAGAACCAAAAATTGTCGGAATTGCTAAGTTAATCATCCATAATAAAAAAGCAACCAACAAAATTAAAGTGGTGTCAAACTGCCCCAATGAAAACACAAAAACAGCTACCGATTCGCGGACAAATAATTTTCCAAAAAAGAAAGATGGAATAATGGTGGTTAAAAGAAACGTAACCGAAATTAAACTCAATAATTTAAGTCCATAAAATGGGTTGAATAGAAAAAACAATAAATAATATTGAGCTGTGAAGACCATATATCTGGCAATAGATAATCCTAAAATAATTAGTTTAAAGTGATTTGGTAAATTAGAAACCTGCGTTAAAGATGTTTTTGTTTTTTTAGATAAGAATCGTTTTATGATTAATTTTAAAATGAGTGTAGGCTTAAAATAAACGACTAATCCTAAAAATAATAAAGTAAACGAAACAATAGTAATTAATATTGGATTCAATATATCATATTCGAACCACAGTAACGTCATTAAGCCAATTACACCCATTAAAATAGTGCTAATAAATTGGGCTAAATTTCCAATTTGTGTGTTTACAACGGCTTGGTTATGGTGTTCTTTTTTGAGATAGACTAATCGGCCTAAAAAATTTCCCAACCGATTAGGTGTTAAAAGTCCACTAGCCAATCCACTTAAAACCGATTTATAAGCCGTGAAAAATGACATTTTTTGAATGGGTTGAATCATTAATTGCCATTTTTTAGCCTCAAGTCCCCAGTTCAAAAAAACCAATCCAATTGCAATTACTAAAGGTGTGTAAGTATAAACCGTTAAGTCTTTAAGTGCGTTTAAAATAGGTGCGTTTACAATCTTAAAAATCAAATATCCAACAATTACAATTACAGCAATTACCTTTGCAATAAAAATATATGAATTGGATATAGATTTCAACTTTTTTTAGTCAAATATAACCGTTTTTATTGCAAAACTGTAACATGACCTACATATTGATGCGTTTTTGCAGTTGTACTTTCTTTAAAATTAATTTTCCATACGTAAGTTCCGTCTTGCACTTGACCATGAGAACCATATTTTCCATTCCAACCTTTGCTTGCGTCAAACGATTCCCAAACCACTTCTCCCCAACGATTAAATACTACACAATGAAAATCATAAGGGTCGTAGCCTGAATAAAAAACAGGTTGCCAAACATTATTAAATTGATCACCATCCGGTGTAAATGCATTAGGTACATAAAAAATAATCACATCATCAACTTGTATAGTTGCTAAAGCAGTGTCAGAACACATACCTCCATTGTTAAATGCGATTAATTGAGCAACATACACATTTGGTCCTGCATCTGAATATAAATGAACTGGATTTGCTTGATTTGATATTTGCCCGTTTCCAAAATTCCATAAATAATCATCAGCATTAATTGATGTATTTTCAAACTCAACTTCTGGATCAGTTACAGATGGCATAAATGGATTAAATGTAAAAGCAGCAATGGGTGATGAATAAATTTCGATAAAATCACTTACCAAAATTGTTGCTGAACAACCAAAAGTATTGGTAACAGTTAAGTTAATATCAAATAATTCTGATTCGGTACTAAAATCATCTAAATTATAACTTATAAGTGGGTTTTGTCGGATTGAAGTTGTTCCATTTCCAAAATCCCAAGCCCAACTTTGAATGGCTGAAGTATTTGAATAAGATAAATCTGTAAATTGAATTTTAGTTGGACTACATGCTTGCGTTAAGTCACTCGTTAAAAGAGCTGTTGGCTGTTCATAAACTCGTATTGGTTTTGTAATACTACTTGTGCAATTTTCATTTGATGTTAAACTTAAAGTAACGTTAAAATATCCGTCAGAATTATAGGTGTTTGTAGTTTGGTTTCCTGATGATGAATTTCCGTCCCCAAAATCCCATTCCCAATTTGCAATTGTACCATTACTAATGGTTGACAAGTCTGTGAATGTAGTAGGGGGTGTGTTGACACAAATAGAATCTGCTGTAAAGTTTGGGTTTGGAAGTGGATTTATAACAACAACCCTTACCGTGTCATTTACACAACCATTATTTGTGGTAGCACTTAATTTTACACCATAACTTCCGTCATTTTGATACAAATGACTTAAAGTATTACAATTACAGGGCATAGTCATTCCATCTCCAAAATTCCAATCTAACAGATCAATGGTGTTAAAAGTGTATAAATTTGAAATGGTTGATAAATCTGTAAATTCGGTAGAATCATTTAAACATAAATATAGGTAATCAAAATTCACTTGAGGTAATGGCCAAATAACAGCCTGTTTTGTAATAGAATTTGTACATCCAAACAATGTTGTAACGGTTAATGAAGAGTTATGGAATCCTTCAGATTGAAAAGCATATTGTGGATTTGAGTTTGTATTTTCAATATTGCCGTCAGTATTAAAATCCCATTCATAACTTGTAATAATATCGTCAAACATAGGAGTGTTAATGGTAGATTGATTAACAAATATTGAATTATTTAAAAGACAAGTTGTATCCACAGTAAAATTTGCAGTTGGGTTAGTATATATCTTTACCATTTGGGTTACAGTAGCCGAACAATTTTGGTCGGTTGTTGCTGTTAAATCAACTTGATACATACCCGGATTTGGATATAGGTGAGTGTCGTTAGCATTGATTGGACTGCCATCACCAAAGTTCCATAAATAAGTTAAATTGCCGGTTGAGGTAGATGATAAATTATTTGTTGTGACACTATTATTTTGACAGGCATCAGTGACTGTAAAGTTAACATTTGGTAACGCATATACAAATGTATTTCCATTTCCATTTGCCACACAGCCTTGATTAGTTGTTACTGTTAAATTAATTGGGTGCGAACCTGAAGTTGGGAACAAATTGGTTGGTGTTGGAGAAATCCCAGTAAAGCCTCCTCCAAAATCCCAATTCCAAAAGGTAATAATTCCGTTTACTACTGTAGATTGATCGGTAAAAGACGTGAGGTTACCCCAACATACTGAATCTGAAGTGAAATTAACCTGTGGTAAATAAAATATATTTGCGTTTTGAACACTTGAATTACTACATCCATTTGTTGAAGTTACTGTTAAGGAAATTGGGTATTGCCCTCCCGTAGCAAAAGTATAATTTCCAGATGAAGTTGTAAAATCAACTGTATTATCGTTTAAAATATCCCATTCCCAATTATTGATTGTCCCATAATTTACGGTTGATGCATCAGTAAAAATAGTTTGGTCGTTTGCACATTGATTTTGTAGGGTAAAATTAACAACAGGTAAATCATATACTGTAATGTTTTGTGAGTAGTTTGAATTACTGCACCCTAATGCTGAGGTTGTAGTTAAAGTGACTGTATAATTTCCTGAATTTTGATAAGTGTGAGATGGGTTTTGAAGGGTGGATGTTGTGCCATCTCCAAAGTCCCATAACCAACTCACAATCGTGTCTGGAAGTGGAATAGTTGAATTGTCGGTAAAATCAAAAGTATTCCCAATACAAATTCCCGTAGTTTGAATGCCATTTGAAAATGTATTAAATGTTGTAGTTGGTTCGGGTAAAATAATAAAGTCAAAACTGCCACTGTTACAATTTGCTGTATAATCAATGGTGGCTGTTGTTCCTGGTGTGCCATTTACATTAAATGATTGAACTGCTCCATTTCCGGTTGGTGGTAGTCCAATTGATGGGTTACTATTTGTCCAAGAGGCATTACTCCCTAATTGAATTGGAGATGTGTTTACCCCAGCACAAACATATTGGTCGCTAATTACAGTGGTGTTGTCGATAGTAAATGTTACCGAAACAGGGTACATGCTACATGCATCTTGAGTAAAAACGGTATTACCACTTATAATTGTAAATGTGATTGGAACATTTTGTGGTAAGCCTGTAAAATCATAATATACCCAATCTTGATATGTATTTTGTTGACCAGGACATCCGGTTACGTAACTTAAAACAGAAGAACATCCGGGTAAATTACCGGGCGCCACATTTGTAACCCCCCCACCTGGAGATGATGTTTGTGTAGTTGTAGTGCCATTAATATCTAAATTAATAGTCATTGTTGTTGATGAAGGGTTTTCTGTACCGTGCCAATGTTCTACCCAAATTCTCAAATCACCATTACAACTTACACAATAGCGTACTTGAACCGAATGGGCCTGAACTTGAAAAGAAAAAAAACAGATAATAGCCGAGATGATAAAATAAAAAGATTTCATAGACAATGGGTTTTAGTTAATAATTACCTGCTAACCCTTTATCGACTTTAATTATTTTACGACTTATAAGAAATCAACAGAAAAATGATTTTGTTTTCATAACATTTTGTTGTTTTATTTCAATTTAAGAATTAAAATCTGTTGCTCAATCGTTTTTTCGACCAACCATTAATTATGTGTGCATAATAAATAATATTTATCCGATAAACAAAAAATGACCCGCTTCAATCAGTGAGTCATACAGTTTAATCAATTTTTATGTATTTTAAGATTAATCAAGTTCAATTAAAATTTGATTTTTCTCAACGGATTCTTGTATATTAACAAGTACTTTTTTGATGATACAGTCGCCTTCTGCTTTTAAAACATTTTCCATTTTCATGGCTTCTAAAATTAAAATTGCATCTCCTTTTTTAACTTCATCTCCTTCATTTACCACAACACTTAATACTTTTCCAGGCATTGGTGCTTTTACATCAGTATTAACAGCCTCAAATGTTCGTTTTATTCCCATTTGATCCAATACATAATCCAGTTCATTTTTAAAAATTAGTGTATGCGTAATATGGTTATGTCGAATTTTAAGTGATTTAGTGTCAAAATTTACATTTAATATTTCAATTATTTCTTCTCCAACTTTAAAAATTGAATCTGTAATTTTACTAATCTGATTTAATTCTGTATGAGATAGTAAGTCTTGTAAATTAATTTGATTTTCCATATTATTTGTAATTTTCGGTAAAAAACTTCATATATCCTTCTATGTCTTTATTTTGATAAAAGACCGAATAGTTTGTTTTTGTAATGATAAAATATTGATATTCTTTAGCTGCCTTTCCAAGAATAGGAGCGGATACTTCAGAGCCAAATGCACGGTAATAGGTCATGGCTTTATTTTGATTTGTAAATGATTTTACTTGTACAGTCTGATTATTGTTTCCAATAATACCATTTGTCATTTTCAAATTGTCGTTTTTAAAATAGGTTGTGTTAAAGTTTGAAATATTAATTTTAATAGGATTAATATCGCCTTTATGATTTGGGAAAATTAAAATAAAATAATGAACTGTATTTTCATCTGAAGTATAAACAATACCATTTGTGTTGTCTTTTGGTACAATTGATTCTCCATTTCCTAACTTATCAAGGTATTTTTTTGCGAGTATCCCTTCTTCTGAATCAGGAGAAAGGGCATAAAGTGCGCGCAAAGGTTTTTCAACTGCCGGTACACCTCCAATTCCAGATTTACTAGTAGCATAAGCTTTTAACAAATAGTATTTATTAATATATTTATTTTGAGGATTTGTTGTTATGACTTTATTACAAGTCGAGATTACTTCAACATAACGTCTGTACCTATAATCTTTCAATGTTTTACCATAGTCATCCAAATCTTTACTTTCTTTTTCTTCTTTCTTTTTTAAGTAATCAGGGTCTAAAATTATTTTAGCAATGTCAGAATTTGGATAGTCGGCTAGTATTAAATCTTTAAATCTATTTGATTTTGAATCCCCCTTTTTTTTGTACAATAAATACAATTGATAGGCAGATGGTAAAACCTTTTCGTGTTTAATTTGTCGGTCAATTACAGCCGAAAAATAGTTTATAGCCTCTTGTTCTTCTTTTAAATGTTCTTTGTAGATAATACCGAGATTATAAAGGGCAGTTATTATCATATTATTTGATGAGTCAACTGCTTCTGGTGTAAATGGTAAATCTTTTCTTAAATCTTCAACAGTTAAACCTTCATCATCTACTTGTGTTGTGTCATCTTGTTCTTCTTCTTCAAAATTGGCGATTGATTCTTTATTTGATCGTCTCCAATCATCTTCATCTAAACGCTGACCCCATGTTGCTTTATATTCATTTAATCCTCTTGATAATGCTTTTTGATTATAGAAGTACCATTTTGATCCTGTTCCTGAGTTTGCAGTAGCTGCGTTAATTCGCTTTTGTTTAGCTAACAACCTTGCTTCTTCTTCTGCTTTTTTTCTAATTTCATCTTCTTTAATCTGTTTAACGGTCGCTTTTAAAAATTTTTCACGCTCTTTTTCAGGCATAAAAGCAATTTTCTGTAAACTATCTTGGCGTTGCACTATTTCGTAATTTAAAACAAGGTCAGCTAGTCCATTTGCTTTACTCTCAATTGATTCGTATGTTTCATAAGATTTTGGAATCACTTGAATACAAGAATCATAATATTTTTGAGCTTTAATATAATCCCTTTCTCCAAAATGAATATCGGCAAGTTTTAAGTAGCTAATTCCTTTTTGTCGGTCGTTGTTAATTGAATAAAATGCAGATTTAGTAAGATTTGATTTTGCGCTTGAAACATTTCCATCTTTTAAGTCTAACTCCGCAAAAACATAATAAATTTGATCTTTAAATTCTTCATTTTTGCCATCTTTCAACATTTTTTTTAACTCTTTTCTCAGTTCTTCTCTCCCTGTTGTTGCTGTTAATGCTTTGTTAATTTTGGCGTAAAAACGCATTTCATAAGGGGCATTAGATTTGGCGACTTTACTGTAATAAAATTGTGCATTAGAATTGTCACCTGTTTCTTGGTAAATTTGAGCTAAAATGAACATATATCTAGCCTTAATTTTTCGTTTTTTGGTCAATTTAATCGATTCTTCTAAATGTAAAATTGCTTTTTTGTAATCTTTTTGTTGAATATAAAGATTGGCGAAAGTAATTTCGTATTCGACTTTAAGCTTGTCAGAAAATTTAGCAGGTTCAAGTTTTTTATTTTTCTTTTTTTCACGTCTGGCTTTTTTACGCTTATACTTGCTCATTTTTTTCTTACCCTTTTTACTAAAGTAGTCTTTAAAACTTTTTTTGTTAGCGTCTGCAGTTTTAATATCAAGTGTTACTTTATCTAATTCAATTTTTGCTTTTGAAAATTCACCTTGTTCAATATATGTTTTGGCTAGCCATATTTTAGCTGCATAAATCGACTCTTGACCCACATAAGCCTTTTTTACATATTTGAATTTTTCAATGGCTTGTGCATATTCTCTTTTAATAAAATGAGACTGACCAATTACCAACCAATTGTCATCAATCCAAGCGCAATTTTCTTCATCTTTATCCCTCACCTTATTTGGGTCGGGCATAGCGTGTTTATAAATAACTTTCGAACACTTCTCAATTGCTTTATCCATTTCAGGGTTTAATGCTGTAGCTGCTTCTACATCAGGATAAACTTCTAAAGGTAAAATTTTTGTATAGTCTTCTTTGGTTTTGTCTCTAAATCCGGTTAAAGATTCATTTATGATTTCACCAGCATTAAAATACCCATTATAACGTGCAGTCATATTGTGGAAACCTCTATTTAAGGCCGCATCTTTTTCGGTTGAACACCCAATTATTGAAGCTCCAAATACTATACCTATAATAATGTAGGTTAAAAATCTAAATATGAATGTTGACTTTATCAATGTTTATAAAACTATTTTTTGCAAACGGTTAATTCACAAAAATATTTTATTTTAATGAATAAAAGCATATTTATTAGAGATTTGTTGAATTATTTCAAATAATTCGGTTGGTTTTTCCCATATCGACATGTGACCACAGTCTTTTATTAAATGAATGTTTTGCTGTGGAAAGTGATTGTCAATTTGAGTATTCATTTCATTTAATGTCATAATACTATCAAATTCACCTTGAATAATGGTTACTTTTTGATTTTTAACAACATTGTGATTTGCAATTCTTGTTTTTAACCCCATAGTTGCAGCACAAATTTCTTTAGTGGGTATTTCAATTGCCCGATTAATGAGATAATGAATTGTATTTTGACATTTTTGCCGATTTTCTGTGTAAAACAAATTCGGAATAACCGTGTTCACAAAAAAGGGTTTTCGTTCTTTTACTAATTCAATGACTTTATCTCTATCTATTTTTTTCTGTTCACTATCATTCCAAAAGTTAGAATGTATGAGCACCAATTTAATGTCGATTAGTTTTGCCAATTCTAACCCCACATAGCCACCCATTGAATGACCAAAAACAAGCGGAGACTTAATTTTTTCTTTTTCACAAACAGCCATTACGGTTTCTGCCATAAAAGTCATAGAACATAATTCACCGTCAAACCGTGTAAGTCCATGGCAAGGTAAATCAATTAAAATAACTTGATTTGTTTTGGTTAGTGGGGTTACAAACTCATTCCACATGGTTGAATCTTCTAAAAAACCGTGTAAAAAAACTACAGGATTTCCGCTTCCAAAAATCCTGTAATGAATTGTAGTATTTTTGTGTTCAATTGTTTTCATTAACGATTCATCAATGCTTCAATTTCATCAACTTCAATGGGAATATTTCTCATTAAATTTAATGGCGCACCTGTCTCTTGAACAATTAAATCGTCTTCTATTCTAATGCCTAAATTTTCTTCAGGGATATAAATTCCCGGTTCACATGTAAAAGCCATTCCTGCTTTAATTGGATCGGTCCAAAGCCCAACATCATGGGTGTCTAATCCAATGTAGTGAGATGTGCCATGCATAAAATACTTTTTATAAGCCGGCCAATTTGGATCTTCATTATCAATGTCGGTTTGAGTAATTAAGTCTAATTCTATTAATTCTTTTTCCATTAATTTACCAACTTCAATATGGTAATCTGCTAAAAATGTTCCTGGTACTAATAATTTTTCGGCCGATTTTTTAACCCTTAAAACGGCATTGTAAACATCTTTCTGACGGGGTGTGAATTTGCCGTTAGCAGGTACACATCTTGTCATGTCAGAGGCATAATTAGCATATTCTGCACCAAAATCCATTAATATAATGTCACCATCTTTACACGGCTTATTGTTCTCAATATAATGCAATACACAGGCGCTTTCACCAGAACCGATTATTGGTGTGTATGCCCAACCTTTAGAACGATTACACAAGAATTCATGCATTAATTCAGCTTCAATTTCATATTCCATTACCCCTGGATTTATCATACCTAAAATTCTTCTGAACCCTTTTTCGGTAATGTCACATGCTGTTTGCATAAGGTCAATTTCGTCTTGTTCTTTTATTGAACGAATACGGTGCATTATTGGTGCGCTTTTTTGATAAGTGTGGGCAGGATGTTCTTGTTTGAATTTTGAAATAAAACGATCTTCACGCGTTTCAACTTCTGTGTTGGCACGCGTATGTTCGTTGGTGTTGATGTAAATATTTTCAGCTTGAGCTGTTAAAACTTTCATAACAGATTCAAATTGGTCTAGCCAAAATACAGTTTTAATGCCAGCAGTTTCAAAAGCAGCATCTTTAGTCAATTTTTCCCCTTCCCATACTGCAATATGTTCGTTTGTTTCCTTTAAAAATAAAATTTCTTTATGTTTTTCATCATAAGCATCCGGAAAAATTACCAAAATACTTTCTTCTTGATCCACACCCGATAAATAAAAAATATCTCTATGTTGAGCAAAAGGTAAGGCACTATCTGCACTAACTGGATAGATGTCGTTAGAGTTAAAAATAGCTAAAGAATTAGGTTTTAAGTGCTTGATAAATTTAGCTCTATTTTTAATAAAAAGGGGGTTTGGTATTTTGTGATATTTCATAATAATTTGTGTTGCAAAATTCGGGTTTAAAGGTACGATTTATTAATTAATTTTAACCTTTATTACATAATAAGTATTAAAACTTGTTGATTCTTTAATATTTAGTATCTTTGCAGTCCAAAAAATTGGCACATGTCTTCAGGAGTAAAAATATTTTCAGGTAGAGCAACAACAGTATTGGCAAGTAAAATCGCACTAACTTATGGTAAAAACCTTGGTGACATGCAAGTTACACAGTTTAGTGATGGCGAATTTGAACCGTCATTTGAAGAAACTGTTAGAGGGCAAGATGTTTTTCTTATCCAGTCAACAATGCCTCCTACTGAAAATTTATTTGAGTTATTACTGATGATTGATGCCGCTAAAAGAGCTTCAGCAAATTCAGTTGTGGCAGTAATACCCTATTTTGGTTTCGCAAGACAGGACAGAAAGTCAAAACCAAGAGTAGCTATTGGTGCAAAATTAGTGGCTAACATGCTTGAAACAGCAGGTGTTGACCGTATAATGACAATGGATTTACATGCGGATCAAATTCAAGGATTTTTTGAAATTCCAGTTGACCATTTATATGCTTCAACAATATTTCTACCATATTTACAAACTATCGACACAGGTAATTTAATAATGGCTGCACCAGATGCAGGAGGAGCAAAAAGAGCTAATTCTTATGCTAAAAAATTAGATTTAGGATTAGCAATGTGCCATAAACAACGTAAAGTAGCAAATGAAGTTGCTGAAATGACTGTGATTGGAGATGTAAAAGGAAAAGATGTGATTTTAGTTGATGATATGGTTGATACAGCCGGAACACTTACTAAAGCTGCTGACTTATTTATGGAAAAGGGCGCAAAATCTGTAAGAGCACTTTGTACACATGCAGTTTTGTCTGGACCGGCATTTGAAAGAATAGAGAACTCTAGTATTTTAGAGTTAGTCGTTACAGATTCGATTCCATTAAAAAAAGAGAGTAATAAAATAAAAGTGCTAAGTGTAGCACAGTTATATGCTGATGTAATGAAAAGCTTAGTTAAGCATGAATCAATAAGTGAGCATTTTATAATATAGTAAATTAATAAATAAACATAAAAATGAAAAAAGTATCATTGAGCGGTTCTATTAGAGAGAACGTAGGGAAAAAAGATGCGAAAGCAGTTAGAAATGCAAGAAGAGTACCTTGCGTAGTGTATGGAAGTGGGAAACAAACTCATTTTTCAGTTAAACATACAGATTTAGAAAAAATTGTATTTAACAAAGATGTATTTAACGTTGAAGTTGACATTGAAGGATCTAAATTTAGTACAATAATTCAAGATATGCAACAACATCCAGTGACTGATAAAATTATGCACTGTGATTTTTTAGAGTTATCTGACACTAAAAAAGTGAGAGTTGATATTCCAGTTGTTATTGAAGGAAGATCTCCAGGAGTTATGAATGGAGGTAGATTACAACAAGTATTTAGAAAATTAACTGTATATGCTGTACCTTCTGCCTTGCCAGAAGTAATTACTGTTGATATTTCTGAATTGAAAATTGGAATGTCTATCAGAGTTAGCGAATTAACTACTGACGATATAGATTTACTAAATGCTGCAAATGCAGTAGTAGTTTCAGTGAAAATGGCTAGAGGTGCAACAGAAGAAGAAGAGGCTGCAGATGCAGCTGAAGCAGAAAAAGAAGCTGCAAAGGCTGATACTGCTAATGCTGAAGATTAAAAATATTTTTTAATTATATTTAAAGGGTGATTATGTAAGTAATCATCCTTTTTTTGCTTTAAATAAATTATAGTTTATCTTTTATTCAAGTTAATTGTTTGGATATTTTATTGTCAGTTATTGTGATTACAATATCTTTGATTTGTATTAGTATGAAGAACAAATGAAATATTTAATTGTAGGTCTAGGAAATCCAGGGTTTAAGTACGAGAATACCCGTCACAATGTTGGTTTTAAAGTTTTGGATAAATTGATTGAAAAATCAGAAAATAATTTCACAGTTGATAAATTAGGGAATGTTGCCCACTTAAAATTTAAAGGTCGAACTTTAGTTTTGTTGCAACCTTCAACTTTTATGAATTTAAGTGGAAAAGCTGTTAATTATTGGATGCAAAAAGAAAAAATTAGATTAGAAAATTTGTTAATTATCACAGATGATTTATCGTTGCCTTTTGGAACGTTACGCTTAAAAGGTAAGGGTAGTGATGCTGGTCATAATGGGTTAAAAGACATTGCAGCAACATTAAATACAACTAAATACGCCCGCTTAAAATTTGGAGTAGGTGCCGAGTTTTCAAAAGGCAAACAGGTGGATTATGTTTTGGGTGAATGGAATTCAGATGAGCTCAAAATTCTTGAAGAACGATTGGAAAAATCTACTGAATTTATAAAAGGTTTTGCAACTATAGGACTGCAACGCACTATGAGTGGTTTGAACGGGAAATAATTGAAAAATTTATCTTCTTCTTTTAAATAAAGCAAAATCCATATTAGTGTAGCGTAAAGAAAACTCTAAACCACCACTTCTATAATATTGCCCAAAATCAGCTATTGTAATATCGTAAGACATGCCAAAGTTAAACCCTTTCATTTGAAAATTAACGGTTGGTGCAATAGCATCTTTATATCTTAATGTCAGTCCTCCAGATAAATACGTGTCACGATTTAATCCGGTTATTTTACCTCCACTTTTAATTCTGTAGCGCATTTGTAAACCGATTAATGTTTCGTTATGTGGACCTTGCGAAAACTGATTTATAAAGGCTTCAATGCCATACTTTGAGCCTGAAAAATCTTTAACAATTGAGGTGTGTATGACAATTTTACCATATAAATTTTCAGAGGCTCCAAGTCGGTAGGTCAATTTTGGTTTGTTAGCATGAAAGTAGGCAACTCCAAATCTAAAATCTAAAGCATCATCACGTGAAAAACCGATTTTATGGTTACCATATCGGTAAAAAAGCCCTGCAGATAAATCAGCATACATAGTTGTTGATAGATTGTTATTTTCTCCACTTAAGTTAGCTGTGTTAAATGATTCCCCATCAAACTGATTGGCAAAAGTTAAAGTAGTAAAATCACCAAATTTTTGACCAATTCCCAGTTGTAAGCCTCCTGATAATTGTTGATAATCATCTAAAGGCACAATGCCTGACATAGAAATTAATACTTGTCGTGTTCCAAATTTACTGTCTCCACCAATGTCGTTGTAAAATTGCAAACCAAGTCCCATGTGAGCGCCATTTCCTCTACGTGGTTTAAATAAATTTAAGTCGGCAGCTATTGATGTTGTATAAAATTTAGTTCCAGAATTTACCCATTGATTTTTAAAGTTGAATGTTACGCGTTCCCAACCACTAAAAACACCTGTTGCAGCAGGGTTAATTAGCATTGGGGTTTGATTGGATTGCGTAAAATGAATATCTTGCCCCCAACTATTAGATGAAAATAAAAGTGCAAGAAATGTGTATTTAATAATTTTATTTCTCATTATCTTATCAATGTTATATTCCCTGATTTTTTTAATATTTCTCCTGTTGACAATCTATAATTTATAACATAAGTATAAATCCCCGTATTTACAAATTCACTTTTATAACGTCCATCCCAAAAAACTGAAGATGATTTTGTTTCGAACATTACATTACCCCAACGGTCAAAAATAAGCAAATCAAAATAGTCAACATCCCAACCTACATAATATTCTAAAAAGTCATTTAATCCATCTTGATTTGGAGAAAAAGCATTTGGTATATGCACACCAGAAAACCCACTTGGGTCAATAACAGTAGTTGTGTCTCCTGGTTGTTCAATGAATTTAAAATGTGCTACAATTGTGTCGTTTGCACTAAAATCTAAAGTATCGTTTAGGCTGTCTGCATAAGTAAAGGTGTGGTTATTAGCCGACCAATAGTCAAATACATAATTAGCACTTGGAGATGCTTTGAAGAGTGTGTTTATACCGCCATATTGAACAGATGACCACGGATAAAAAGGCACCCATTCCGAATTTACTTTAACGACTCCTGCACCAACAGGATCAACATTCACCACTATTGTGTAAGGGCCGTTGAGGTTATAGCATCCAATTAATCCAGCACTTAAAGCCGCACAACGTGCAGTAATAAAATCTTTCATAGTTTGAACATTACCTTGCCATTGCGCCATTGTACCACCCCATCTTGCAACTTGACCAGGCATTTCTGGCTCTATAACAGCAATCATGCTGTCTAATATACTAATCATACTTTCGCACGAAAAAATCCCATTTGATAAATCAATATATCTTGAAATATATTGTTGTTCAAATTCAGGGTTGTCCATTAATTTAGTTAAAATTGTCATGTGTCCCTCAGGGTCAGATGAGCCGCTTAACCCTTCCACATTACAAGGGTCAGCATCTGGCGCAGTGCTTGGCACACCAGTATAGTTAATATAGTGTCCAAAAGTAGCATCCATATCCCATAATGTGTATCTAAATTTTTGTTTATCTCCTTCTGGCTCTGGGACATGACCATGCCACCATGACGTATTCCAATTTAGCCAATCTGATGTGACTACATAAGAGTTTAATACTGCATAATCAATCAAACTTCCAGTATTATATCTTGCTTTTACCCATTGGTAATTTGCATCTACAGCCATATCATTAGCAACTACAAAATTGTATAATTCTGTCCA